>Ga0136641_1000412_pt1 | contig 18365 bp, 8 predicted proteins | sample EliLak1302023Y_FD_115312 | JGI IMG/M metagenome (GOLD analysis project Ga0136641, IMG submission 115312) | Freshwater microbial communities from Elizabeth Lake, Yosemite National Park, California, USA - 13020-23Y | ecosystem: Environmental > Aquatic > Freshwater > Lake ...
ATGTACTAGCACCTCCATTGCAGCCGCCAGTGTTGCCATAGCCACCGCCACCGCCACCTACGACAACAACAGCTACTCTGGTCACACCAGCAGGAGCTACCCAACTGTTACTGCCAGCCGCAGCGCCATACACTGTTTGACCCCACGATGCTGGCCAAAGAATGTTACTGTAGGCACTTATTGCACCAACGCCCAATGAAGATACAGCATACATTTGGAAAGTATAGCCTGTAGTGGTAGTTAAACCAGATATTACAATACTAGAAGTAGTGGTGCTGGCAAAGCCAGTGGTAGTTGTTGCCGAAATATTGCCCGGAGTAGCTACTACAGTGTAGGACGATATAGCATACACTGATGTAGAGACGTTAAAATATATGGTTGCTGACGTAGCACCTGTAGCATAACTTGGATTAATCCAAGTTGAGCTGGTTATTGTTGGTGCAGTTGGCACAGCAGCACTTATGCTTGAACTGGCTGTGCTTAATGTGCTAGTTCCCGCAGCGTTTATAGAATACACTTGGAATGTATAGGTATTGTTAGCAGTTGGTATGCTGCTAATGTAAATTGTGTTGGTACTTGTAGTAGTTGTATTCAAAAAGCCAGTATATCCGCCTGGACTACTTATGGCTGTAAATCCGTATGCTGGCAACTGTGTTGATAGTGTGAATACGCCCGGCGTAAATGACACTGCTACAGTGTTACTTAATGTTGAGACATAGGTTGCTGTAACGTTGGTAGGAACTGGAGGAACGGAATATGATGATATTGCAGTGACTCTGCAATCGTATACGTTGGTAATTGGGAATGTTCGACTACTGTTACCCCACACTATTCGAGCTGCGCCGCCGCCTGCAGCTGGGGTGCCACTTGTACCATATGTAGCAGTGTTGCTTGCGCCACCGGCCCCAACTACAACTGTATAACTATTTCCAGGAATAACGGAACCGTTATTAGCATAGGCTAATGCTCCTCCTCCGCCAGCTTTGCAAGTAGAGTAGCCGCCGCCAGCACCTCCGCCGTAAAGGCCACCTGCTCCAGGATATCCATTAGATGTAGCACAACCACCTGCAGTTCCATTAGATCCGCCGCGCCCGCCGGAACCTACACCTAACACATCAACGCCGCCGCCGCCGGCGCCATTACAACCTTGTCCAAATAATCCAACACCACCACCACCACCACCTTTATAGTAACCAGAAAATATTGTTGGATTATAACCGCCACCACCACCACCACCGCCAGCGCCTGCACCGCCGCCCACGCCGCAGTAGTTTCTGCCGCCGCCGTAACCGCCTGCACCACTATAACCACCTGCACCACCGCCGCCGCCGCTAGAAGCTAAACCATAACCACCTGGACCTCCAGCACCTCCGGTACCGGCGGCCACGACTCCACCACCGTTGCTTTGTCCGCCATTGGCTTGTACCGGAGTCGATCCAGTAATATAACTACATCCGCCAGATACACCACTGCCACTCTGACTATAAGCAGCACCACCGCCACCCACTACTAACAATGTAGCACTGGTAACACCGGCAGGCGCTACCCATGTGTATGATCCAGGTGTAGTATAGATAGCCTGGCCCCAAGTAGAGGGGAATAGGACGTTTTGGCTATTGGCAATCGCACTGTTGCCAGCTAAACTAGTAGCGTATACACCAAATGTGTAGACAGTGTTGGTATTGAGTCCAGCCACTACCGCAGTGCTGGTAGTGGCTGTAGTAGATGTTGTAACACTTACACCTGCAGGATAGCTGACAACGGTGTAGGATGTTATGGTAAATCCACCGTTGTTTACAGATCCTGTAAAACTGACCAATGCAGTTGTTGTATTTGTAAGAGTTGCCGAGACGTTAGTCGGAGCATCGGGAATTGTTGCGTTTTGTATAACAACGCCACTACTAAAAATAACACCACCACTTATTTGCATCTTTGTATTCTTATCTTAAAGCCGCATGTTGAATTATGCAGCACTACGATATTTATACTCGAGAATCAACTAAACATTGAAAAATTATCCCATGTACCAAGTTTGTGTAACAACAGTTGCGCTGGAAGTGCTTGTAGTACCGCCACCTGTACTGATAATAATAGGTGTACTATCAGTATATGCATAGGTAGTCACGGGTGTTAATGTTTGTGTTGATACAAATCCAACTTCGTTAGTTAATACAGAAACAAATCCATTTACCACTGGAACTATACTATTACTAGAAGTTATAGTAATACTGTCAATTGAATTTGTGGCAGTGACTATACATGTTATTGTTTTGAATCCGTCACTGGCAGCAGTAGTGTAGGTGCTAGAATTAGATCCAACAATATTTGAACCATTAAGTGTCCATTGATACTGAAATACAATAGCATCCGTAGCAGTTCCGGTCCAAGTACCTGTATTGCACAATAATACAGCACCTACTGTTCCGTTGGTTACTGACCCTGTAGATACAGTAATTGAAGGAACTACATAAACTACAGGAGCTCCCGGAACCCCTAATTGTATTGCCCCTGAACTAGACCATTTGTATATTTGATTGCCGCCAACAGTAACAGGATATCCGGCATCGACGTTTAATGCTTGTAATAATGGTAGATAAGTAGTTGGATAGCGAAGTATAACAATACCAGAGCCACCAAGACTACCGGTGCTAACGTTGTTAGGACCAGCGCCACCACCTCCTCCTCCAGTATTTGTTCCACCATTGCCGCCTGGAGAGGCACTAGTACCACCGTTTGTACCTGTGCTAATGCCACCAGTTCCTCCAACACCCACAATATTATTAGTTCCGGCAGCGCCCCCTCCGCCTCCACCTAGCCCACCATTACCACCTGCACCAGTATAACCGCCTGCACCCCCGCCACCTGCCCAATAATAACTAGTATTGAGAATTAATACCGAAGTTCCCGTGCCGCCTGAACCGCCACCTATTGATGAAGTTGGAGTTCCGCCAATACCGCCTGAGCCACCGCCGCCGCCCTGCCTGTTACTGTTTGCAGTACATCCGCCACCTGCACGACCTTGGCCGGATATACCTGCTCCGCCTGCGCCTAAAAAGGAGCTGCCACCACCTCCACTACCGCCAGATAATCCATTAATAGCAGGAGATACACATCCGCCACCACCTCCACCACCGCCATAGGCAGTTATACTGTTAAATGTTGTATTTCCTCCTGATCCTCCAACCAATAGTCCTGAATTACCGGAGATACTAGCAGTACCGCCAGCACCAACGGTAATAACATATCTGCCTTTTAGCACTAATACGGGGAGGAATGTCATAAATACATCGCTAGTAGCGGTTGATGGAAAACTACGACCGCTACCCCACATAATTCTTACTGCTCCACTACCGCCGGCACCGCCCCCAGTACTCGTACCAGAACCACCACCACCACCACCGTATGCACCACCAGTAATTGTTTTCTTAACAGTTGTACTTGAGTAGGGTTCACCATCTGCGCCAGCACCACCACCAGATCCGCCTAGTCCACCACGACCTGATGTGGCGGCACCGCCGCTAGCACCTTGTCCTTGAAGACCAACTCCACCGCCTGCTGGATTACCGTAAGTACTTGAATAATAACCAGCAGCACCACCACCACCACCAGCAGGCGCAGCAGCACCAGATGTTCCTGCTACTGAATCGGCGCCATTACCAGAATAGCCGCCAGCACCTGCGCCACCTTTTTGATAGCTTCCGCAATATGCCCCGTTACCACCACGACCGCCGCCATCGCCTACCCATCCGCCGCCATAACCAGCTGTAGCAGCAGTTGAGTTTGCCCCACCGCGCCCGCTGCCATATCCTGCCACAGTTGTTACATTAATAAAATAACTATTGCCGCCCTGCGCTCCGCAAGTATTGGCATTGGCTAAACTAGGTCCGCCCGCGCCTACTACTACTGTGTAACTATTTCCCGGAGTAACTGCAATATTATTTTTCCATCCAAGACCACCACCGCCACCACCACCTGACGACCAAGTACAACCACCACCACCACCGCCACCTACTGCAACCACACTAACACTGGTTACATTGGAAGGTGCTGTAAAACTATAGGTGCCCGGGGTAGTATATGCAACTTGCCCAGCAGCAGTAGAAGTAGAAGTTGTTGCCCATAGTAATCCGCCAGCGCCACCACCACCACCATTTGCTCCACCACCGCCACCTCCGCCGCCAACTAGCAGATATTCCATATATGCATCTGCATATGCTAGAATAAAAAGACTGTTTGATGTACTAGGGTTCGCTCCTGCTGAATCGGTTGCTGTTACCGTACAAGTTAATGTAGTATCATTGTCGTCTGTAACAGCGGTGTAGGTACTAGCAGTTGCTCCGCTAATTGGGACTCCATTTCTATTCCATTGATATGTATATGTAATAGTGAAGGAACTAGTCCAAGTACCATTTGTAGTAGTAATTACATTACCAACTCGTGCAGTACCGGATATTGCTGGTGCTACAGTGTTTAATGGTCCGGGCACAATTATATTAATTGAACCAGAAGCAGCAAATGAATATACTCTATATTGCGACGATGTTGTTATAGTTGGTGATCCAGTAACTGCCATTACAGGGGCAGAAAGTGCTGTCCGTATAATAACAATACCACTACCACCTGCACCTGATCCGCTAGACCAACCGCCGTTACTTGCCCAATATCCGCCAGCACCACCCCCGCCCCCACTGTTTACCACAGCAGTAGGAGTTCCATAACCAAATGTAGTTGAGTTTACAGCGGCTGTATATACATTAAAATTATAATATGTAGTAGTTCCTGCACCACGCCCACCGCCATGATACCCACACCCTGCTCGTTCGCTACTATTAGCACCACCACCGCCGCCACCGGCATAACCAGTGCTAGTGCCTGATATACTTGTTATAAAACCAGCACCACCATTGCCTCCAGGTGCGCTGCTGCCCCCAGCAACACCTGCAGATCCGGCGCCGCCGCCACCTGCTCCAGTGTAACCAACAGCGGTTTTACCACCAGCATTTCCGTATCCAGTAGCACCGCTTATACTAGTTTGTAAAGCAGCACTAACTACGCCACCACCACCACTAGGATAAGCATAACCACCACCCGATCCGCCGTCAAGTGCGCCTGCGGCAGTTGTTGCTCCAGAACCGCCCCCGCCGCCTCCTCCAATAGCTACCCATGTTGATCCAAAAGATGAGTTACTTCCTTGATTTCCGTTACTGTTAGTTGCGTTAGCAATGGCGGGGCCGCCTGCGCCAACTGTAATAACGTATGTAGTACTTGTAGCACTTACGAAAGTCGCGGATGTTGCATAAAGTACGCCGCCCCCGCCACCGCCACCGTTAGCGTTAGTAGTACTATGGTTACCGCCTGATCCGCCCCCTGCAACAACTAAAAAATCAATTAATAATGACATATCTTATTAACCTTATGCATATCTAACTAACCACATATCTTCGTTTAGCACGAAAGGTATATATTGATCACCATTAATGGTAAATGTTTGATTGGCACCTTGCCAATAGTTCTTCATGGTAGCAAAGGGCATACTTAAACTCTTGTAAATTCCACGACAATTACCTCCCGGATTCCACGAGCCTGTATAGCTTCTACTAATCCTAATGGGCCATGCTCCCGGCACAAATAATCCAGTCACAGTGTCGTATTGTGGCATGTACAACATATTATTGCTACCGCCTACTTCTGACGGCAGATTATTGGCATCACTTGGTATTACTGTACCATTCCAATATGGACCAGAAGGAAACATGGCCCTGGTTTGAAACAAGGGGCCGTCTAGAGTATGTATCCCAGTTTGGTTATAATAGCCGGTGCCGTTGACGTTTGGCGCCAATACAGCAGAAGTTCTTCCTTGATGGAAATAATCAATAGAATTGTGATTAACTGTTGCATAAGTTGTGGCTGTGGAACTGGGTACTCCAGAATTATTATTGGTCACCATATAGGCCGCAACCTGATTCATAGGATACCAATTACCATTTCCATTGCCGTTTCCTTGAGTATTTTGGGTATGTTGCCAGCAGACCCAAGGCGGGTTATTTGACAGCGGAGTTTCCCATGGTTGATTTTCTCGTAATCCCACATAATATACACTACCATATCTAGCATAGTTCCACCAGGTGGTACCATTACCGGTAGTAGGATTTGTAAAATAACCATTGTTATAACTGTCTCCAACTCTACTTTCCCAAATAACACAATAATCAGCAGTTATTGCCATGTGATATTGTATACCGGGATCATTATATACCAAACCTGGTCTATTTGATGCACCTGAATAACTACTGGCAAAAGCATTTAATGTCCAAGAGGTAGACTGGATAGTAGTATCATTAATATTACTAGTACCACCAGTTGCTCCGCCACCCGGTGGGTAAGTAATGCAGGACCAATCAGTTGAAGTACTGGCTCCAAATGTAATTAACATATTTGAACCCGCATTTGCAGTAACGTTAGTTTGATTGAATGCACCAATGTTAGGAGTACTGTATGGAGTGTAACCGTTATTGGGTCCATAACTGTGAAAACTTAATTTCTTGTAGGGCAGCGCACTTTTACCTGAGGCATTATAAAAATCAGCTCGATAGGTATATGCGCCTGCCGATGCAATTGCAGTATATGCGGCTGGAGTATTTGACAAGGAAGATACCACGTTGTGACTGGTACTGGTTGTCCACCCACCTGCTTCTTTATTTGCGTCAATACTGATAATACAGTTTGTACTAGTATCGATGTTATTACTAGAAGTATAGGGGTTAACTACTAATGTTGTTGTACCTGATGATGCTGTTGCAATAGCAGTAACACATCGTAAAAAGTTCATAAAACAGGCAGTTACATCTGATGTAGCATTAATTGTTGGTTGAAAAGTTACTATCATATATTTTAATCTACTAGTAAGGTGTTGTCAAAAACTGTCAATCTATAAAAATTAGAAGAGTCTTTGTAGATTTGTATTCCGTTAAATGTAAATCTAGGTAATCGAAAACAGCCATACATCAAGTTAGTTGCGCCGCCACCAATGGAAAATAGAGGATTTTCAAATATTACTGATGCACCGGTGCTATTGGTTCTTCTAGGAGTATTAACTCCCCCCAATCCTGTAGTTACAGTTGCGTATCCTCCTGTATCATAACTATAAGTATAGGGAATAATACCTCCAGTATTTTCCAAACTTGTGCCAGCATATATTCCCCAATTAGGCACATTGCTAAAATCTTGCAACATCATGAGCATACTATTATTATAGGTACGAGTTGTGCCGCTATGTCCTAAATCAACAAGTCCGATCATTGCACCACTTTGAGGGGCAATAAATGCTAACATTTTACCACTGACAATAATATCAATACCATTCTGAATTGCTGAATTAAAAGTAAACCGTTGTATGTTTACTATAACTGATGCAGAATTTACCAATGTATCAGTTCCGCTGGTATAACTGCTTGCTAATGAAATTGTGGTTAATTTTGTTGAATCAAAAGTCAATCTAAAGTAGTGAGTATAGCCGGCAATATTGTTATGTGCTTTGCTATAGGTATAGCTAGAACCGTTCACTCGTGTATAAATGGAAGAAGTATAAGTACCGTATACTACACTATTTGTTTGGTCTGCCCCTGAACTTAAATTCGAAACAGTGGAGACATTACCGAGGATAATGTTATTAATATCATCCTTAAAATTCTGTAGTGTACATGTACTATTTAATCTATATCTAACCAACATAGGTTACCCTTCCGGTGTCGGATTATAGTCTTGCCCAAATATTTGTTGAAATAGTTCTTTATTCATATTGTTATATTTATGTGTACGTATATCTAAGTTTGACATTTAAATCACTGGCATTTGATCCAGAAACATCTAATGTTAGATAATCGCTAGTAGTTAGCAAAACTGATATACTAACTGGAGTCATTAAGGCTGATGACATACTAAAAGTAGTACCTATGCTAATACCATTCTTTTTAATAACAAAATTCAAATTCCCACTAGATGGATTTGAACCCAAATTTGCATAAACCATACTAATAGATATGGCGGCAGGCGGGTAAAATCTTGCAGTCCCGCTAAATGGTGATGTAACTGTTCCGGGCATTGTTAAGTTAATATATCCACCGCCACTGGTAAACAATGCACCATTCTGATATAAACTACCACCAAAGTTAATATCCCCGCCAATACCAACACCACCAGCTACAGTTAGCGCACCAGTCGATGTATTATAGGAGGGTGTTGAGTCTGTAATGTTTACAGGTTTGTTTGCCACGGGAATTTCAACAAAGGTTAATGTTGTCCCATTGACTACTACGTTTTTATATAATTTGCCAGTCGTTGGATTATAATACTCGTCTCCGTCCTGTGCAGTGCCCGGAGTGTTGATCGAAGTAGTATATTTTAGAGTGTTCCGTGACGACATCGATATTTTCCCTGCTGATTACCGCACAGGCAAAATTAAGCCTGTGCCTCTGTCCAACTTAAACGACTGTTAATAGTATTTGTGCTATTAGCAGTAATGTTGGTACAACATACAGTTAGCATATCTGGACCGTCTGGATAAAGGTTAACAGGGGTAGTGGGAACGCTATAGCTGTTTCCACCACTTAAAATGCTTGTTCCAATGTCTCGAACAATACTTAAATCTTGTGTAACTGCGCCACTGTTTGATGTGAAGAATCCAAAGATTGCTTCACCGCCTATTAATGTTTGACCGTTGGTATGATAGGCAACCTGTGCTAGACTAGATCCTCCCAACGGTGCAAATGTTCCTCCACTTAGGCGTCCATTCAAGAAAATTTCCATCTTAAACGCAGTACCACTGGTATAAACGTCCATTTGACGTAGTGTTAACTGCATACGGTTGATAATTTCGCGAACACCCAACAGGCCTGTGTTACCACTGTCGACACTTGGTGCAATACGTATACTCAAAATAGGCTGACGAACGTTCTGTACCAAGTTAGAGATAGGTGCTAGAGAACCAGCGTTGAACACCAATGCCTTATCATCATCATATCGTCCATCCATAATAACACTACTACCCCAGTGACTTAACTGTCCAGCTGCCTGCGGGCTATATAGTTCCGCTTTGATAGGAGCAGTTACACTATAGGTAAATGTTTGTGTTGTAGCACTACCACCTGTTTGAGTACGAGCAGAAATAGTTAGACTGTTAGCGGTCTTGGCGCTGTAGGTAATATATTCAATAGGAGCAGCAGTAGATGTTGACGCTGTTACAACCACAGTTCCAGTATTTGGCCAACCTGTAGTATCAGCAACACTGATTGTTGCACCAGTTGTAGCAGTGCTGGTTAATGTACTGGTTAAGGTTGTGTAATATGGTAAATGGTTAACTTCATATCTGGCTACCAAGTTACCACTGCGCATATACGCTTCAGTGTTTACGTTGTTGCCCGGAATTCTATGGCAGTATACAACTTCGCCGCGGTTATTCTTAAATCCGAAACGTATTGCACCAGCACCATACCATGTAAAATCCATGTAGAACATCTGCATCTTGGTCAAATCCAATGCCATTAAACTTGCACCTGTCCCGTCCATTTTATCAATGTTCCAAGAACTTTGCGGATAGCGTGTGTTAACAGTCTTACTGACTTGACAATTGACAGCAGTAGCTCCGCGATATTCCGGATATATAAACATCTGGGTATCGCTAGTGATCTGTTGCACTAGATAACTTTGGCCACGAATAACAATCCAATCACCGGGCGCTAGCTGGCTTGAGAATTTGGTGTTGACACCTGTAATAATTTGTGCAGCATTGGTTGTTGTAACTGTTCCGCTGATTTGATATGTACTGCTACGCTTGACAGCATAGATTTGTTGCCCGTCAAACTCAAAGTAGAACCCGTTTTGGTGGTCAAACATTCCAATACGGTTACTGTTACCATACCAGCTGCTGGGGTTCACAATAGGGTTTCCAGTTGCAGGGCTAGCTATAGGAGTCGACAGTGCTGTATAGGTCATTTGTGTCAACGACGGAACAGTGGCTACAACAAATGTACCATTATATGCCGTTTCGTTACAACCGCCTACAATAATATTAGCACCCGGCAAAAGTCCGTGAACATATTTTGTAGTGATCGTAACAGTAGTACCGATGCTGGTTAAAGTATCTGGATTCAATTGTGGTTTTAAAATACTACCAGTTGAGAATTGAATGCCTTTACCTGATTGATAACGGAACTGCCTACGTGTTTGACGAATAATCTGTAGTCCATGATAGGGAACTAGGTTACCAAATCCAACACCACCGTCAAATGCCCTGTGAGCAACAAATCCTAACGGTCTTGAATACAGGGTTGCACCTGCACCTGCACTGGCTGTGATAGTACCAGTAGCAGTGCAGGCAAAAGTAAATGTAGTATTAGAAGGAGTTGTAGCAACTGCCCACCCACTGTTTAGCGTGCCAGTGGCCCCGGTTGTACCAATAACATATATACCATCACCCACGCGCAGACCGTGATCAGCAGTGGTAGTAACAGTGGCCACAGTTCCACTCAATGAGATTGCAGCACCTGCACTTGCACTAACAGGAATAGCTGCGCCCGAATAGAAATATCCAATAAAGATATAAACTTTATTAGCATCCCATAATGTAGCTGCGGGAGTGTTTAATACTGTGTAGGTAAAGCTGGTGTTGGCGCTGACACTTTCAACTAACCAATATCCTCCTGCGTTAGGATCGTCTAAAGTACCTTGAACGTAAATAGGTGTTCCAACTGTGATACCAGTTGTATTACCGATAGTAACAGTGACTACTTTGGCAGATGCAGCAACGTTAGTAACCTGATATGTTGTACCTGTACTAGATGCTATGTTACCGTTACCTACAAATGCATTAATACTGGTATTATTATTAATACCCTGTGTAAAATCATAGAATACACTAGGACGATTATTTGTTAATACAATACTTTCCCATTTGGTTGGTTGCATACCATATTCAAAGTCAGTATCAATCAATGCCTGCGGAGTACTAACACGCATCTTATCAACTGGATCTCGCATTGTTTCTGCAGGCACAATTTCTTGATAAGTTTCTTCTACTAAAATACTCAACTTGTCAGTAGGATTCATTGAACCTGTTGCAAACGCTAAAACAACAGTAGTTGTTTCTTGCCCAGTTACTGAATTGACTGAGTTTGTATAGCTAGAGCTTCCCAAGCTAGGATCGCTGAAATTATAGATAACTGTTCCCGCTGTTACGTTGGTAATCAGCAATAACTGCTCTCTACGGATGTTTTTACCAGTTACCACAACCGTCTTTGTCGCCGGGTTGAATGTGTAACTTTCTAATACTACGTGCTTTGCCATTTTTATTAATCTCCTAGTGCAATCGATGTTGCAGAATATGGGTATCTTCTAGATTGCTTACTTGATGAACTATTTAGTTGTGTTACAGTTACCTGGCTACCCAGTTCTGGGGAATTATATATTACCAGCCAGTTGTCCGTTGTTCCTGTAGTAACTGCCCTAAATCCTCGATAGCTGTCGTAAGGAGTGATCCACGGATATCTTTGTTCAGTAACATACGGTGTCATTTTTACACCATTGACTAGAACTTCTAAATCTTTATTATCCACGATTCCAGAAACGGCAGTTTGATCTACTTTTAATGCAAACACAGATTTTACGCCGTCACATTGTCCCGATAGATCATTCAACACTGTGGCAGCAGAATACACTACTGCGGATATTGCAACTCTCACCCATGCACCATCGGCGCTATTGTAAGCGTAAGTAAGACCGTTTAATACAGCAGTTTGACCGTTAATTGGGGATGATGGGAAGCTCATATAGTGTATTTATTATAGGTATAGGACTACTCTGCCCGGTTGTCCAGCCGCGTTGGTGCCACCGTTACCTGACGATATTCTAAAGCTACACGCAGAGTTCCCCGGAACAGTACCGCTACCAGCCGTTAATGTTCCGCTAGTTACATAAGTAGGACTGTAGTAGCCAGAACCGCCCGCACCTGCGCCGCCGCCTGCATCACCACCTCCACCGCCACCACCATAGTAACCGCCACCACCGCCACCACCGCCTGCGTCGCCGATGCATCGTCCACCACCACCACCATTTCCCAGTCCAGCGCCGCCCGCATTTACCACACCTGTGCCAGCAGATCCAGTTCCACCATTTTGTCCTACACCTGCACCACCAGTTCTACGTGTGCCAACACCGCCAGCACCGGCAGCAGATTGAGTTCCGGGTTGCCCTGGGCCGTTACCGCCACCTGCTGCCACACCAGTAGTTCCACCACCCGGTCCGCCCGACACACCGGCGGATCCCGGAGCACCGCTGCCACCGCCGCCGCCTGCAATTATAATAGGAATGATGCCGGTGTTAATCTGTAGTCCACTGCCGCCGCCACCACCACCGCCTGCTCTACAAGTATTAGAACGGGCGCCGCCATCCCCTACAACTAAAGAGTATCCAACTCCCGCCTGTAATCGAACCAAACCTTGAGAAAATCCGCCACCACCACCGCCACCACCACCGGTATCAGAACCGCCACCACCCCAAACTTTGGCATTTACGTTAATGTTTACATACGGGATTATGGTCCATGTACCCGGAGACGATAAATTCAATGTACCGTTAGTACTAAAATCCCAAACAGTTAATCCAGAAACTGCCGGGCTTATATTAATTTGTGGAATGTTGCCGGGCCATTGGCCCTTTGCAGATGCATTAGCCGCTTGGGTCAGTCCAAAGAAACCCGAGGCAGAAAGATTAGTAGTGGATATTTGGTTAGCAATTATTACTCCACCGTTGTATCTTTTAACCATTTCAGCTTATATCCTCATAGCTAGTAGTCACAACTAATGTATTTGCAACACTAGCAGTCGCGCCAAGGCTGGTATTTTCTTCCAAATAGTATTGACTTGATTTATCAACAATGTTCAATGTAGATCCCGCAGGAACACTTATATTTCCCGCAATTGCAAAACCTGTACCACCTAAACCTGTGTTAGTATACCAAGAAACGGTGACGTTGGTTGCAGTTGTGCTAATGTTAGCAACGTTTAGTGTGTTTATTTTTAAACATTTGCCGCTTGCAGGCGCATTGTTTAATACCACTGTTGTAGCTGTTGTTGTTAGGGATACTCCCGATGTTTTACCATTGATTGTTGTTACTGCAATTAAATTAGGTGCTGTCATTTTATCCTCCGAATATTAATAGATAGCCAAATGCCGATGTAGCTGCTTTAGCGGGCACAGCAGAAACTGTTGACCCGCTGGTGTCTAACCAAAAACTATTAGTGCCATCACTTGTATAACGGAATAGTGTATCTGTAGTTGTCTTGTACCACATGTCTCCGACTGTTGGATTAGCTGGTGCTGTGCCGCTGCTGGTTGTTCTAATGCCGCCGCCGGTTACATTTCCACCAACGTTTAAATTGCCAGCAATACCTGCACCGCCCGCAACAACTAATGCACCTGTAGTAGTGCTGGTGCTAGTGGCATTATTGGTAATTACAAATGCGTTATTAGTTCCAGTAATTGATGCAAGTATAACACCGGCACCAGTAAACAATAAACCGTTTTGGTATATGCTACCGTTAACATATAATGAGCCACCGATGCCTGCGCCGCCTGCTACAGTTAACGCACCTGTTGTTGTGCTAGTTGCTGTGGTTTGTCCAGTAATAAAAACGTTATTAGATGTTAAAACAGCAACACCAGAAATAATACCACTAGATCCAGTAGTAGCAATTGAGTTGGCATAAATTGTTCCACCAACACCCATACCTCCTGCCACAACCAATGCGCCTGTAGTAGTAGATACTGATACGGCAGAGTTTGTTACTGTTAAGATACTGGTAACCCCGCCACTTAAGGCCATGTTTCCAGTTAATGAAATACTACCAGCGTTGATCTGTGCTGCACCGTTGATAATACCACTGATACCAGTTGTGGTAATATTTCCGCCAACGTTTAAGTTACTACCAACGTTTAAGTTACCGGCAATACCTCCACCACCTTGAACAATCAATGCGCCTGTAGTTGTACTGGTACTAGACGCAGTGTTGAGAACTACAACCGGTGTTGTAAATGTTCCAGAGTTGGTAATAACAAAGTTAGGTGTTGTTAAGCTACCAGTTAAAACTATGTTATTGGCATATAGAGTAGCAACACCAGTAATAACACCACTGGTTCCCGCTGTGGCAATGTTTCCGCCAACATTTAGTGATCCACCAACACCTACACCGCCTGTTACAACCAATGCGCCTGTTGTTGTGCCGGTACTAGTAGTAGTGTTAAGGATTGAGAAAGTACTTGTTGTACTGGTGCTAGCACCTGTAAATAGAACACCGTTCTGATATAAACTACCACCAAAATAGATATTGCCGCCGATACCAACACCACCAGTTACAGTCAATGCCCCAGTTGTAGTGCTAGTACTTGTAGCAGTATTTGATATTACATGAATTCCGTTCTGATATAAGTTACCTGCAATACCAACACCACCAGTTACAACTAGAGCACCAGTTGTTGTGCTAGTACTTGTAGCAGTATTGCTGATTGTAAATGTACTGGTTGTACCTGTACTAGAGCCGCCACCACCTGTAAATAGCACACCGTTTTGATATAAGCTACCACCAAAATAGATGTTACCGCCTACACCAACACCACCTGCTACAGTTAACGCACCGGTGTCAGTTGATGTTGATGCCGTCGTTCCAGCAATTTGTAAATTGCCTCCTACATAGTTTGTTTGCCCATAGACGGTAGTACCGGTATATACATAAGTTGTAGCACTGTTAATGTTTACACTACCGGCAAAAGTAAGTGATGTAGTGTTAGTAGAAAGGTCAACAACGTTTGCACTAGCTCCAGTTAATAACACCGTGGCTGTAGTAACTGACAACACTCTAGATGGTGTAAATGAGCTACCTTGAGCATAAGCTACTGTGCCTTTAATAACACGTATATTACTAAGTAGACCAATCCATTCTTGACCCGCTGCGTTATTATAAGTACCAATACGTCCAGTATCTAGCGAATAACTTCCTACGTTGGTACCAGTGCCAACTTGTAAACCGTTAATATGGACGTATGCAGTGCTACTACGACGACTTAGTGCGTAGTGGAACCATTGTCCTACTGTAGGTACTGGGTATGTAGTAAATGGAATACTCAATATTGAAGAAGTCCAGGCATTGTCAATTCGTAGTACTACCTGTCCGCCTACGGAGAATGTCATTGCACCGTTAAAAGCATTAACTTGAGTCAATAATCCCCAAAATTCAATAGTAAAATCGCCAGTACTTAATGCCAGGTTAGCACTACCCATAGCAACGTAATTTCCGCTGCCCTGTACACCTGAAAATTGTATAGCGTAGGCATTACGAGAATAGTCAATTGATAGCGGTGTTTGGTTAGCAATATATAGACCTTGACCAATATTAACGCTGCCGCCTACACCAACACCGCCCACGACTTGTAGTGCTCCGGTAATAGTGTTAGTACTGCTGGTTGCATTTGATATTACAAATGTGCTGGTGGTGCCAGTTGTACCAGAACCAATAATCTTACCAGTATTGTCAACAATGTTACCGCCAACGTATAAATTGCCACCTACACCGACACCACCTGCAACTATCAATGCACCAGTTGTCGTACCTGTGCTGGTTGTGGTGTTAGTAGTAATTATTTGAGAAACAGTAGTCCCAGTAAATGATCCACTAGCACCAGCACTACCAGTATAACCAATGTAACTAGTAGCAGGGCCAGCAAATGTCCATTCGTTAGCACCAACTTTGATCAGTGTACCAATACTGTATTGCGTACTTAATATAGGTGCATCGGTTGAGTGTAATGTAACACCAGTGCCTCCGGATATCACTACAGATCCAGCAGCAGATTGTGATACATCGATACGCTGACCGATTACAAAGTTAACAGAACTATCTGGTTGAATGGTAACAGTACATCCAGCAGCATTGGTTAAATTAACTAGGTTACCTGCATCACTTAATACTAGTGAATAAGTAACCCCACTTTGTGTGTTGAATGATTGTATCGAAGCAAAGCTACCTTGACTACCAGTATAACCCTGTGAACCACTGTATCCTTGCGATCCTGCATAACCTTGACTACCAGTATATCCAATATATCCAGTAGCAGGACCAGCAAATGTCCATTCGTTAGCTCCAACTTTAATCAACGTGCCGATACTGTATTGGGCGCTTAATATAGGTGCATCGGTTGAGTGCAGTGTAACACCAGAGCCACCGGATATCACTACAGATCCAGCACCGTTCTGAATTACGTCTATACGCTGACCGATTACAAAGTTGACTGAACTATCTGGTTGAATAGTAACAGTACATCCAGCAGCATTGGTCAAGTTAACTAATTGTCCAGCATCACTTAATACTAGTGAATAAGTAACCCCACTTTGTGTGTTGAATGATTGTATCGAAGCAAATGAACCAATACTACCAGTAAAACCAGTACCTTGGCTACCTGTATATCCAACACTACCTGTGAATCCAGATGCTGTGCTTGCAGATCCAGTATATCCAGCTACACCACCACTACCTTGACTACCTGTATATCCAGCACTACCTGTATAACCTTGACTTCCTGTATAACCTTGGCTACCCGAATATCCGATACTACCTGTAAATCCAGTACCGCCTAGTGATCCAGTAAATCCTGCGCTACCAGTATAACCAATGTTACCTTGGCTACCAGTATAACCGGCACTACCTGTATAGCCCACACTACCAGTAAATCCAACACTACCTGTGTATCCAATGTTACCTTGGCTACCAGTAAATCCAACTGTACCTGTGCTACCTTGTATACCTTGGCTACCCGTGTATCCAATATTACCTTGTGATCCAACAAAACCTGTACTACCAACAAATCCAGTAGTACCTGTATTACCTTGTATACCCTGGCTACCAGTATATCCAATATTGCCTTGAGAGCCGGTATAACCCTGACTACCAATGTATCCGGTGTTACCTAGTGATCCTGTAAATCCTGCGCTACCAGTAAATCCTTGACTACCTGAATAACCAATAACACCTTGAATACCTTGACTACCAGTATAACCGATACTACCAGTATAACCTGCAATCTGACCAACATCATTCCATATGCTACCGGACCACACCCACAAGTGTCCTGTATCAGTTGTAATATAACCATCACCAATCGAACCAATGTATGAGCTAGGATAACCTGGCAATGCTGTGTATGTTGATGTAGAACCTACAATTTTAACGCTTGTACCAGCGGCACCTTTAGATCCTGTATATCCCAATGAACCAGTGTAACCAGTTATTGTACTAGCACTACCTGTGTAACCTTGACTACCAACAAAACCAACACTACCTGTGAAACCTGTGTTACCTAATGATCCAGTATAACCTGTGCTACCAGTATAACCAATAACACCCTGACTACCAACAAATCCAGTAACACCTTGTGAGCCAGTGTAGCCTTGGCTACCTGTAAATCCAGTACCACCTAGTGATCCAGTATAACCTTGACTACCTGTATATCCTTGTGATCCTGTGTACCCAGTTGTACCAAAACTACCAGTATAACCAATATTGCCTTGTGAGCCGGTGTATCCTTGTGAGCCAGTGTAGCCTTGGCTACCTGTAAATCCAGTACCACCTAGTGATCCAGTAAATCCTACACTACCCGAGTAACCTTGACTACCTGAATAACCAATAACACCTTGTGATCCAACAAAGCCTACACTGCCCGAGTAACCTTGACTACCAGCATAGCCTTTATCGCCGTTTGATCCTGTATAGCCTTGACTACCAGTGTAACCGTAGCCAATGTTTAAACCATTTAATTTGATAACACCGTCTACATATAAATTCTGACCAATTCCCACGCCACCTGCTATAGTCAACGCACCTGTAATAGTACTTGTACTAGCGGTAGTATTAGCAATAGATATGGCATTAGTAGTGCTGTTACCACGACCAGTTACTGACTGTAGCGTGCTGGTATTCCAAATAGTAATATTACCAGTACTGGTACTAACCGCTGTATCAGTTCCTGCAATAATACTTGTTTGATTGGCAAACTGATTAACAGTGGCAGTGGTTAATACCTGTTGACCAGTCTGATACAGTGCTCCGCCTAGATATAAATCACCACCAATGCCAACACCACCTGTAACTACAAATGCACCTGTGATAGTTGATATACTTGTAGAAGTATTGATGATTAGAATTGCATTAGTAGTGCTATTGCCACGACCAGTTACTGATTGTAATGTGCTGGTATTCCAAATAGTAATGTTACCAGTACTGGTGCTAACTGCTGTATCTGTGCCCGCTGTAATACTTGTTTGA
>Ga0136641_1000413_pt1 | contig 18363 bp, 15 predicted proteins | sample EliLak1302023Y_FD_115312 | JGI IMG/M metagenome (GOLD analysis project Ga0136641, IMG submission 115312) | Freshwater microbial communities from Elizabeth Lake, Yosemite National Park, California, USA - 13020-23Y | ecosystem: Environmental > Aquatic > Freshwater > Lake ...
CACGCTCTACGGCAACAACCCCGACCGGCGGCCCGACATCTACGGCAAGGTCGGCAACAGCGGCGTGTCCATCGCCACGCTGGACGACCTGAAGGTGCTCTACGGCGGCTTCGAGCTGACCCATCCGGCGACGTCCGTCAGCATGACCATCAACGGCCCGGCGCCGACCATCCTGGCCATGTTCATGAACACGGCCATCGACCAGAACCTCGACAAGTTCAAGCTGGACAACGGCCGCGAACCCACCGACGACGAAGCCGCCAAGATCCGTGCCTGGACGCTGGCCAATGTGCGCGGCACGGTGCAGGCCGATATCCTGAAGGAAGACCAGGGCCAGAACACCTGCATCTTCAGCACCGAATTCAGCCTGAAGGTGATGGGCGACATTGCGCAGTATTTCGTGCAGCACGATGTGCGCAATTTCTATTCGGTCAGCATCAGCGGTTACCACATCGCCGAAGCGGGCGCCAACCCGATCAGCCAATTGGCCTTCACGCTGAGCAATGGCTTCACCTTCGTCGAAGCGTATCTGGCGCGCGGCATGCACATCGATGATTTCGCGCCCAACCTGAGCTTCTTCTTCAGCAATGGCATGGACCCGGAATACACCGTGCTCGGTCGGGTTGCCCGCAGGATCTGGGCGGTGGCGATGCGCGAGCGCTATGGCGCCAACGAGCGCAGCCAGAAGCTGAAATACCACGTGCAGACCAGCGGCCGTTCCTTGCACGCGCAGGAAATTCAATTCAACGACATCCGCACCACGCTGCAGGCCTTGATTGCCGTTTACGACAATTGCAATTCACTGCACACGAATGCGTTCGACGAGGCGATCACCACGCCGACTGAAGACAGCGTGCGCCGCGCGATGGCCATCCAGATGATCATCAACCGCGAATGGGGCCTGGCGAAGAACGAGAACCCGAATCAGGGCGCTTTCGTCATCGACGAATTGACGGAATTGGTCGAAGAAGCGGTGCTGACCGAATTCGAGCGCCTGGCCGAGCGCGGCGGCGTGCTGGGCGCCATGGAGACCGGTTACCAGCGCGGCAAGATACAGGAAGAGAGCATGCATTACGAGATGCTCAAGCACACCGGCGAGTACCCGATCATCGGCGTCAACACCTTCCGCAGCCCGCACGGCGATCCGGTGCCCGAAGCCATTGAACTGGCGCGCAGCACCGAGGCCGAAAAGGAATCGCAACTGGCCCGCCTGGCCGATTTCCACCACCGCCATGCCGCCGAAGCGCCGGCGATGCTGCAGCGGCTGCAGCAGGCTGTCATCGCCCACGGCAACGTGTTCGACGTGCTGATGGACGCCGTGCGCTGCTGCAGCCTGGGGCAAATCACCGATGCGCTGTTCGAGGTGGGCGGGCAGTATCGGCGGAGCATGTGAGATGGGGCCCCCCAGCTCGCTGGCGCTCGCTACCCCCCACGGGGGCCGTCCCTCGACGGACCGGCGGAGCCGGTTCCGTGAGGGGAAGCTTGGTTTTTGGTGGGGTTGGATGCTGTGAAGGACCTTCATGAATGACCTCTTTTCCCTCGCCGGCCGCACCGCCCTCGTCACCGGCGGCTCGCGCGGCATCGGCAAGATGATCGCTGCGGGCTTCCTGAAGGCCGGCGCCCGTGTTTACATCTCGGCGCGCAAGGCGGCGGCCTGTGATGCCACGGCGGCCGAACTGTCAGCCCTGGGCACGTGTGTTTCGCTGCCCGCCGACGTGTCCACTGAAGCCGGCCTGCGCGGCCTGGTGGCGGCCTACGCGGCGCGCGAATCGCACCTGGACATCCTGGTCAACAACGCCGGTGCCGCCTGGGGCGCGGAGTTCGACGAGTTCCCCGAAAGCGGCTGGGACAAGGTGGTCGACCTGAACCTGAAGAGCCCCTTCTTCCTGACCCAGGCGCTGCACGGTTTGCTGAAGGCCGGCGCGGCGCGCGGGCATTGCGCCAAGGTGATCCACATCGCGTCCATCGACGGCGTGTCGGTGAACCCGCAGGAAACCTACTCCTATGCCGCCAGCAAGGCCGGCTTGATCCACCTGACCAAGCGCATGGCCCTGAAGCTGGCGCCCGAAGGCATCGTGGTCAGTGCCATCGCGCCGGGTGCCTTCGCGTCCGAGATGAACCGCGTGGCGCGCGACCATGGCGACGAAGTGGCACAGCGCATCCCGGCGCGGCGCATCGGCGTGGACGACGACATGGCCGGCGCGGCCATCTACCTGGCTTCGCGCGCAGGCGACTATGTGGTCGGCTCGACGCTGGTCGTGGATGGCGGCGTCACGTATGCGCGTTGACGCGCTCGGCACAAGGAGCCCGAGATGATCGACACCCTGGCCGTCTGGCACGAGGTCGTACAGACCCGCGACATGGGCAAATTGTCGGCCTTGCTGGCCGACGAGGTGGTTTTCCATTCGCCCGTGGTGCACACGCCGCAACGCGGCAAGGCCATCACGCTGTTGTACCTGCAGGGCGCGATGCACGTCTTGAACAGCGCGCATTTCCGCTATGAACGCGAGATCATCGGCCCGCGTGACGCGGTGCTGGAATTCAGCACCGAGATCGACGGCGTGCAGATCAATGGCATCGACCTGATCCGCTGGAACGACAGCGGCCAGATCGTCGATTTCAAGGTCATGGTGCGGCCGCTGAAGGCCGTCAACGCCTTGCACCATAAGATGGGCGAGATGCTGCAGCAACTGAAGTGAGCCCGCGATGAACAACCCCACTTTCGAAGAGTTCCAGTCCACCGCCCTGGCCCAGGGTTTCGACGAGGTGCTGGTGCGCGAATGGGCACCGGGCCAGCAGATTGCCACCCACACCCACCCCTTCGAGGTGCAGGCCCGTGTGGTGCGCGGTGAACTGGCCTTGACCTGCAACGGCCACACGCGGCGCATCGTGGCCGGTGACGGCTTCGAACTCGCCCTGGAGACACCGCACGCCGAACACTACGGCCCCGCAGGCGCGACGTTCTGGGTGGCGCGCAAGCACCCCAAGGTCTAGCGAGCGCCGGGCGTCTTGCCGGCGGCCCGTCGTTAGTCGCGGGTCCGCCGGTCGGCGCCGCTGCCGGCGCGGCGGTCCAGGCCGGTGCGGCGTTCGCCCCAGGCGTTTTCCAGCTCCATGCGCTTGATCTCTTCGACTGCGCCTTCGTCGGCGCCGCCGGCCTTGCGGGCCTGGGCCCGCGCCAGTCGCTCCATCAGGCGCAGGTCGCGGTCGGTCAGGCTCAAGGCGCTTTCGGCCCACAGGTCGACGATGGCGTCCAGCGAAGACCGGTGCACCGGCGCCGCCAGGCGCTGCCCGCGCAGCGCCGTCAGCACACCACGGTGGCGCGGTTCCACGTCGTGGACGGCGCGCTCGATGGCCAGGTCGCCGGCACCGTCGTCGACCACCGTGTCCACCAGCTTGCGGTGGTGCAGTTCTTCGGCGCTGTACAGGCGGCCCGACAGCACCATCTCGCTGGCCACGGCAAAGCCGGCCTTGCGGATGGTGAAGTCCCAGGCGCCCATGCCCGGGAACAGGTTGAACAGGACTTCGGGGAAGCCGGCCTGCGCGCTGCGCTCGAAGATGATCTTGTGGAAAGGCAGCACCGATTCCAGCCCGCCGCCCAGCGTGTCGCCCTGGCTCAGCGCGATGGTGTAGACCCCGCGCTGGGCGGCATGTTCCATCCACCACACCAGGTCCACGCAGCGCTGGCCGTAGAGCTTCAGCGACTCCACGTCGGCGGCCCTGACCAGCAGCACGAACAGCGCCAGGTCGCCGCCGAAGTTGAAGACCTTGGGCACGTCGGACGACAGCACGAAGTAGCGCACCAGACCGGGGTTGGCACTGATGTCGGCGAGCACCTGCTGCAGTTCAGCCATGGCGGCCAGGCTGTAGCACTGGATGGGCCGCACGCCGGTGCGCACCCGCAGCAGGCGCGTCTCGCCGGTCCATTCCAGGCGCAAGGTCTTGTAGGGCCGGCCCAGCAGGCCCATCAAGCCGACAGCAGGGTCAGCGACGCTCACGGATTCGGGGTGGTGCTCAGCTCAGATGCTGTCGATGATGCGCGTGAACTGGTGGAAATTCACCCGCACCGACTCGACCACCGCGTCCAGCGCCGCTGCGCCTCGCAACTGGTTCAGGATGACCCGCAACTCGGCCATGTGCTGCGCGTCCATCGTGGCGTGCGAGGCGATGAAGCTCACACCCTGGTCGCCGTCCAGCAGCAGCGCTTCGCGCATGGCCGACGCGAAGGGGCCGCCGTAGACCGAGGCGATGACCTCCAGCGCATAGAGCATGCCCAGCACCGAAGCCGGGTGACGGCGGTCGGCCGCCCAGTAGTTGTAGCCGTTCAGCGCCAGGGTGTGCACGCCGGGCGGGTGTGACCGCGCCACCGCGACGGGCACACCGACGGCCACCAGGTCGTTGAGGACCCAGTTCTCGTGGCCCATCTCCTCGTGCATGTGGCCGTACAGGAAGTGGCGGATGGGCTGCAGCGCCTCGTCGGCCGGGCTGCCCATGCGGCTGGCCGCAGCGGCGCACACCGGGTTGAACTGCCAGACCACGTGGTACAGCTCCAGCAGCAGCGCGCGGTAACGCTCCACGCTCATCCCGTGCGCCACCGCATCGACCACCACGGGGTGGGTCTCGAAGCCCCGGCGGTCCTCGTCGGTGCGCGTGACCAGTTCGACAAACATCGGCAGCATGGGGCTCTTCCGTAGGTTTCGAGGCCAGGGCGGCTTCCCCTCTGGGTCGGACGGCAGGCCCTGGTCGTCATTTTGAAGTCAGTGAAGGCTGGTGCACCCTGTCAGAGCTGACAGGGCGACTTCTACAATCTGTTCGATGATGCCTGCGCCTTCGCTGCCCACGCCCGCCAGGCCGGGCGACCGTCTCCCTGCCCCGCGCCGCATCCAGGAACTGCCCGACGAACTGGTCAGCCAGATCGCGGCCGGCGAAGTCGTCGAACGCCCGGCTTCGGTGGTCCGCGAACTGGTCGACAACGCGCTGGACGCCGGCGCCCGCCAGATCACGGTGCGCCTGAGCGCCGGCGGCGTGCGCGCCATCGTGGTGGAAGACGACGGCGCGGGCATCGCGCGGGCCGACCTCGCCTTGGCGCTCAAGCGCCATGCCACCAGCAAGATCGCCAGCCTGTCCGACCTGGAATCCGTCGCCACCATGGGTTTTCGCGGCGAGGCGCTGGCGGCCATCGCCTCGGTGTCCGAGATGTCGCTGAGCACCCGCACTGCCGCCGACCACCACGCCTGGCAGCTGCAGGCGCGCAGCGGCGAGATCGCGCCGGCTGCCCGCGCGCCGGGCACCACGGTGGAGGTCCAGGAGCTGTTCTTCAGCACGCCCGCGCGGCGCAAGTTCCTGAAGACCGAAGCCACCGAACTGGGCCACGCGCTGGAAGCCGTGCGCCGCCACGCCCTGGCGCGGCCCGACGTGGGCTTTGCGGTCTGGCACGACGGCCGCCTGGTGGCCCAGTGGCGCGCGGTGGCGGCCTTGCCGGGGCTGGATGCGGCGGCCCAGCGCTGGGCCGATGTGCTGGGCGCCGACTTCTTCGCGTCCAGCCGCGAACTGCGGGCCGACCGCGGGCCGCTGGCCATCTGGGGCCGGGTCGGCCAGCCCGAAGCGGCCCGTTCGCGCGCCGACACCCAGTACCTGTTCGTCAACGGCCGCTATGTGCGCGACCGCTTGCTGTCGCACGCCGTGCGCTCGGCCTATGAAGACCAGTTGCACGGCAGCCGGCAGCCGGCCTATGCCCTGTTCATCACCATCGCGCCGGAACTGGTCGACGTGAACGTGCACCCGACGAAGATCGAGGTGCGCTTTCGCGATGGCCGGGCCCTGCACGGCGCGCTGCGCAGCGCGGTCGAAGCGGCCTTGGCGCCCAGCCGGGCAGCGGCCGGGGTGGCGGCCGGGGTAGCGGCGGCCGAGGCCGCGACCGATTTGGCAGCGGCCGGGCCGGGGCCGGCCGGCCTGGCAGCGCCCGCGCAGCCCTGGGCGCCCGCCCTGCCGCCGTCCTGGCAGCCTTCCCTGGCCCTGGGCGAGGCCGCGCGACCGCCCGCCGCCCACGAGCGCCCGGCGCCCTGGGCGGCGTCGCCAGGGCCCTGGCGCACGCCGCAGGGCAGCGGCGGGCTGGCCGCCTGGGCCGGCCTGCGCTCTGAGCCGGCGGCGGCCGGCCCGGCTGACGCGACCGCCTGGCCGCTGGGCCGGGCCATCGCGCAGATCGGCGGCGTCTACGTGCTGGCCGAGAACGCCCAGGGCCTGATCGTCGTCGACATGCATGCGGCCCATGAGCGCATCGTCTACGAAAGGCTCAAGCGCGATGCGGCCCGGAGCGACGTGCTGCCCGCGCAGCCGCTGCTGATCGCGCACAGCTTCGCCGCGACGGCGGCCGAGATCGCCACCGTCGAGGCCGAAGGCGAGGCCCTGCGCGCGCTCGGGCTGGATGTCGGCGTGCTGTCGGCCAGCACGCTGGTGGTGCGCAGCCGCCCGGCCGCCTTGCCCGATGCCGACCTGGCCGAGCTGACGCGCTCGGTGCTGGCCGAACTGCAGGAAGCCGGCGCCAGCCGCGTCGTGCAGCGCGCGCGCGACGAGATCCTGGCCACCATGGCCTGCCACGGCGCGGTGCGCGCCAACCGCCGCCTGAATCTGGAAGAAATGAACGCCCTGCTGCGCGACATGGAAGCGACGGACCGCGCCGACACCTGCAACCACGGCCGGCCGACCTGGCGCCAGGTGACGATGAAGGAACTGGACGGGCTGTTCCTGCGTGGCCGCTGAGCGGCGACGGGTCGCCTTTCCCGTCGACAGCCGTCCCGGCGCCCTTCAAACTCCAGACCATGTCCACACTGGAGTTCAAGACCCTGCTGCTGACCGATGTGGTCGACAGCACGGGGCTCAACCAAGCCATCGGCGATGCCGCGATGGCCGCACTGTGGGCGGCGCACGACCAGTTGACACGCGATCTGATCCGCTGCTGGGGTGGCAAGGAGGTCGGTCGAACCGACGGTTTCCTGGTGCTGTTCGACACACCCGCGCCGGCGGTCGGATTCGCCACTGGTTATCACAGGGCGCTGGCCGGCCTGAAGCCCCCGCTGTCGGCACGCATCGGCATCCACCACGGGCCGGTGGCCTTGCGCGAGAACCGGCCCGAAGATACCCGCCAGGGCGCGACGCCCTTCGAGATCGACGGCCTGGCCCTGCCGACGGCGGCGCGCGTGATGTCCGCCGCCGGGGGCGGGCAGACGCTGCTCAGCGCGGCCGCGCTGCAGGCGGCGGGCCCTCTGTCGGTGAAGGTCTACAGCCATGGCCTGTGGCGGCTGAAGGGGGTGGCTGAACCGCTGGAACTGCTGGAGGCGGGCGCTGCGGATGCGCCTTTCCTGCCACCGCAGGACTCGGCCAAGGCCTACCGCGTCGTGCAGCGCGGCGGCGCCTGGGTGCCTGCGCATGAGCTACCCAACAACCTGCCGGCCGATCGCGATGAGCTGGTCGGCCGCCTTGAAGCCCTGGCCGAGCTCCAGCATCAACTCGAAGGCGGTGCTCGCCTGGTGACGCTGCTGGGCCTGGGTGGCGTCGGCAAGACCCGGGTGGCCATCGGCCACGCATGGTCCTGGATGGGCGACTACCCCGGTGGCGCCTGGTTCTGTGACCTGCGCGCCGCCGTCAGTGCTGCGGGCATCGTCCATGCCGTGGCCCTGGCCCTCGGCTTGACTCTGGGGCCGGCCGACCCCGTGCAGCAGATCGGCCTGGCCTTGGCGCGGCGTGGCGACTGCCTGCTGATCCTGGACAATTTCGAGCAGGTGGCGCGCCATGCCGAGGCGACGCTGGGGGCCTGGCTGGAACGCGCACCGGCGGCCCGCTTCGTGGTCACCAGCCGCGAAGTGCTGGGCATCGCGGGTGAGCGCACCTTGGTCCTGGCGCCGCTGGCCCCGGCCGAGGCGCTGCAACTCTTCCGCCAGCGTGCGCAGGCCGCGGGCGCGGTCTCAGGCTACAGCGCCGACGACGAGCAGGCTTTGTCGGCGCTGATCGAGCTGCTGGACCGTTTGCCGCTGGCCATCGAGCTGGCTGCCGCGCGGGCTCGCGTCATGTCGCCGCGCGCCCTGCTGCAGCGCATGGGCGACCGCTTCAAGCTGCTGTCCGCCCGCGGGGGGCGGCAAGACCGGCAGTCCACACTGCGGGCCACCCTGGACTGGTCCTGGGATCTGCTGTCGCCTGCCGAGCGTTCGCTGCTGGCGCAATTGTCGGTGTTCGAAGGCGGCATCGCGCTGGATGCCGCCGAAGCCGTCTGCCAGCCCGACGTGGGCGAGCAGCCGGCCTGGGTGCCCGACTTGCTGCAGGCGCTGGTGGAGAAGTCGCTGCTCAACGTCATCGGGCCGGAACGCTTTGGTCTGTTGATGGCGGTCCACGAGTACGCCACCGAACGGCTGGCCGAAAGCGGACAGCGTGTTGCCGCCGAGCACCGCCATGGCGGCCACTTCGCGGCCATGAGCGAGACGGCGGCCGTGCGCGATCGGGGCCGCGAGCTGGACAACCTGGTGGTGGCCTGCCGCCGCGTGGGTGCTACCGAGCCGTCGCTGGCGGCCGGCCTGTTGCGCAACGCCTGGGCCGTGCTGCGCCTGACCGGACCTTTCCAGGTCGCCCTGGACCTGGGCCATGCCCTGGAGGCGGGCCTGCCCGAAACCGAGCCTGCCCGCGCCGTGATCGACCGCGTGGTGGGCGCCGCTTCGGTGCTGCTGGGCGATGGGGCCGGCGGTAGTCAGCGCTACAGCAGCGCCATGCGCCGCGCCGCAGCGGCCGGCGACCACGCCACGCTGGCGTTGGTGAAATGCCTGCAGGCTGACCAGGAACTGTCGCGGGGTGAGGCTGCTGCCGCTCAGGCGCTGCTGGACGAGGCCGCGGTGTCGCCCGCGCTGCAACACCAACCCCTGTTGCAGGTGGTGCGGCTGAACGGCCTGGGCAAGCTGCATGTCAGCCTGTCGCAATGGGGTCCCGCGCAGTCCTGCTACCAGGCGGCGCTGGCCCTGGCTTGCCAGCTGGGCGACCGCCGCTGGCAGGTCGGCCTGTACTGCAACCTGGGCATGGTGGCCTGGGCCGAAGGGCGGCGGCAGGCGGCCCGCGAAAACTGGGAACACGGCCTGTCGTGCGCCGTCGAACTGGGCGACCTGCAGTTTGCCGGCAACACGCGCTGCAACCTCGGGCTCTTGCTGCTGGAGGCTGGTGACTTGCAGGCTGCCGAACGGGAATTGCAGCTGGCGCTGCGCAACGCCCAACTGCTGGGCCATCGCCGCCTGGAGGCCACCGTGCTGTGCAATCAGGGTTTGCTGGCCGAACGCCAGCAGGACCTGCCGGCGGCCTGTCGCCACCAGGCGCGCGCCTTGGTGGTGGCGCGCGCGCTGGGCGACCGCCGGCTGGAAGCGCAGATCGGCGGCCATCTGGGCGTGGTGCTGGCCTTGCTGCGGCAGCCCAAGGAGGCGCAGGCGGCCATGGATCAGGCCGCTGAACGGCTCTCGGGGGGTGACCCCTCGGCGACGGCCATGCTCTGGCTGCAATCGGCACTGGTCGCCACGCTGGCGGCCGACGATGAGCGCGCTGGCGCTTGCAGGATCAAGGCCGACGAGATCCTGCAGACCCTGGGCGATGGCATAGACCCGGAAGTGCTGGCCGTGAGGCGGCGCCTCGACGAGGCCGGGGTGCGGCCGCCAGCGGTCTAGCCGCAGCCGACCGCGGTCCTGGACCCTCAGTTCGCGTCGCTGCTGATCACCGGATCAGCAGCCAGGCATTCCTTGCCGTCGGGCCCCAGCACATGGGCCGCGTGGCCGAACTGGGCCTTGAGGGCACCGAGCTTGATCTTCCAACGGAACTTGTCATCGCTGACGCGCAGCGGGCCTTCCCAAACCTTGCTCGGATCGTTCCCCCCCATGGATAGCAAGGTGATGCCGTTGTCAGCGAACTTGTAGCCTGGCGGCCCGATCAGGCGCCACACCACCACGGCATTGCTTTTGTCGGTGCCGATGTGGAGGTCGTGGTAAGGCAGCATCGACAGGCACTGCTTGCCATCGAACAGCACCACCACCGGGATATCGTCACACAGGCGCTTGCCACCGCCACCGGCGACCGAGCAGTCGAACGTGCCCACCGCCACCAGCATCGCGGCCCGCTTGGCGGCACCCGAGGGTTCAGCGGCTGCCACCGACAGGGCCGCCATCGACAAGCCGGCAGCGCACAGGGGGTTCAAGGTCCATGACAGGCATTTCATCGGAGGATTCCTCATTGCAGTTGCACACCGTGACCCCACGGATGCTGCGGCAGGGTGCGGCAGGACGTCAATGCCGCTGCGTCATCCCCTTTGTGCATGCAGCGGCCCCTGGGCCCTGGGTCCCATGAGCCCGCAAGCCCTGGCCCTGGTGCTGGCTGCGGCCGTCTGCCACGCCAGCTGGAACCTGCTGGCCAAGAAGGCCGGCGGCGCTGGCGGGCAGCGCCGCCATCCACGTCCTCTACTTCCGCAGCTTGCTGCACGGCGACGCGGTGGCCGACCTGACGGTGGTCTACCCCGTGGCGCGCTGCGCATCCCGCTGATGCTGCCTTTCGCGCTGCGTGACCCGGCCGGCGGGGGCGGCCAGCATCGCGGCCGGCGTGGTGACCCTGGCGCTGGCTTAGGGCCTGGCCATCAGGGCGACGCGGCCCTGGCAGTGGCCCCGCCTGGGGCGGCTGCAGCCGTCTTGGCCAGGCTCAGCCGCGCTTGCGGAACACCACCACGTGCTGCCAGGGCAGCGTCGCGACCGTGCGTTCCCATACCAGCGGGTGCACGGCGGCCTCGCGCTGGATCTGGGCCACGCTCATCTTGTGCAGTTCCTTGATCGGCACCCGCGGGTCTTCGGCCCGGTACTCGACGAAGACCAGCTGTCCGCCCGGCTTCAGCGCCTGCACGACGCTGGCCAGCAACTCGTAGGGCAGCGCCAGCTCGTGATACACGTCGACCAGGATGGCCAGGTCCACCGAGGCGGCGGCCAGCTTCACATCGCCCTCGGCACCCAGCACAGCCTGGATCTGCAGCAGCCCGCTTTGCCGTACCGCAGCCTGCAGCATCGCCACCATCTGCGGCTGGACGTCGACCGCCAGCACCTTGCCGCCCGGCATCACGGCCGGCGCCATGCGTCGGGCCAGATAGCCGGTGCCGGCCCCGATGTCGGCCACCACCATCGCCGGCTTCAAGGCCAGCGCCTTGACCAGCAGGTCGGTGCGTTCCTCGCGTTCGCGCTCTTCGCGTTCGAGCCAGGCCGCACCTTGCCAACCCATCACGGCGGCGATGTCGCGCCCCATGTAGCGCTTGCCGATGCCATCGGCGCCGGCCGGCACGCTGCTGTAGCGCGGAGCGGCTGTCTCGCTATCGGCCTGCGCCGGCAGGGTCAGGGTCAGCAGGGCGGCACCGAGGCCTGCACTGAGGCTGGTAGCGAGGCTGGTAGCGAGGCCGGCGGTGAACCACTTCAAGACCCTGCGAACCATGGTCATCTCCTGGGGGCGGCAACGCCGCATGCGCCCAACCTTGCCACAGAAAGGCGCCATGACGTCAAGTCAGGCAGCCGCGGGCGTCGACCGCCCAGATCGACTCGACGACGCCGTGCGCCAGCCCACCCCGCACGCCGATGTAGCGGTCGTGCAGGTTGACGGTCGGGTCGCAATGGCCGGGTATCAGCCAGACGGTGGCACCGATTTCCGGCAGCGCTGCAGGGCGGCCATCCGCCTGCGCGACCGGCCTGAGGATGCCGTGTTCGTCGCCGCCGTTGCTGTACTCGAAACCGCCTGGCCAGACCCGGGGCATGCCGGAATCGACCGCGTGCGATTTGTGCCCGGCGTCGACGACGGCATGCGCCGCGCCGACGCTCATCACCTGCGTCTTCACGAAGAGCGCGTGCTCGAAAGCCGGCGGGCCCCCACCCGGCGTCTGTTGCACCCGCTGGTTGTCGGCGTAGTCGCGGTCCATGAAGACATAGCTGCCGCACTGCAGTTCACCCCAGACGCCGCTGGCCGCTTCGAGCGTGTAGGTGCCGGTCCCCGCGCCGGTGACCAGCGGGCAGGGCACGCCGGCCGCTGCCAGGCTGGCCTGCGCGGTGCGCACCAGCCCAGCGGCGTGTTCGATCGCCGCTTCGCGTTCTGCGGCTGAGCGCAGGTGCTGGGCGCCACCGTGGTAAGCCTGCAGACCGGCGAAGCGCAGCCCATGCGACTGGATGCGAAGCGCCAGCGCGCCGGCCGCAGCCGGTGCGACCCCGCATCGACCCTGTCCGACATCGATTTCCACCAACACATCCGCCTGGGTGCCTTGCGCCTTCAGCGCGGCAGCCAGGCGGGCGATGCCGGTGTGCGAGTCGACGGCGATCGCGAGCCGGATGCGACCGGCCAGCACGGCCAGCCGCGCGAGCTTGGCGGCATCGACGATCTCGTTGCTGATGTAGATGTCGGGCACGCCGCGGTCCGCCAGCGCTTCGGCTTCGCTCAGCTTCTGCACGCAGACGCCAACGGCGCCCGCGGCCATCTGCAGTTGCGCGATGGCTGCGCTCTTGTGCGTCTTGGCGTGCGGCCGCAGGCGCAAGCCACGCTGGCTGGCGTAAGCCGCCATCGCGGCCAGATTGCGCGCCATCGCGTCGAGATCGATGACCAGCGCCGGCGTGTCGATGGCCGCCACGGGATCGCCGGGCCGGGCTGGCGCGTGCAAGCGGGTGTCGAGGGTCATGCAGTTGACTCTAGGCGAAATCGCCTCAGCGGCCTGGCTGTTGCTTACCATGCGACATGCCCAAGCCTATCCTCGCTCTCGATGCGGCCGACGTATCCCGGGTCATCGAGATGGCCTGGGAGGACCGCACGCCCTTCGAGGCGATCAAGACCCAGTTCGGGCTGGACGAAGCCGCCGTCATCGCACTGCTGCGCCAGCAACTGAAACCGGGGTCATTCCGCCTGTGGCGCGACCGCGTGCAAGGCCGCAGAACCAAGCATGCCGCGCTGCGACCGCCGGCCCTGGCAGGGGGCCAGCGGCATCAGGCGCGCCACCGGCCGCCGCAACGCTGAGAAGATGGCATGCCGGCTCCCCGTGTCTGCCAGGGGCCTGCCTGATCGCCGCGACCGCAGGGCGCAGCCATGACCGGAGCCGGCAAGCGGTCGATCAGTGACCGCCGCCCAGGTAAGCGGCCTTCACGGCCGGGTCGTCGCGCAATTGCGCGGCCGGGCCGTGCAGGCTGATGCGGCCGTTCTCCAGCACATAGCCGTAGTCGGCCACGGCCAGTGCGGCGGCGGCGAACTGCTCCACGAGCAGCATCGTCACGCCTTGCGCCTTCAGCCGGCCGATGATGCGGAACACCTCTTCGACCAGGATGGGCGCCAGGCCCATGCTCGGCTCGTCGAGCAGCACCACCTCGGGGTTGAGCATGGTGGCGCGGGCCATGGCCAGCATCTGCTGTTCACCGCCGCTGAGCGTGCCGGCCAGTTGCAGGCGGCGTTCCTTCAAGCGCGGGAAGAGCTCCATCGCCCGTTCCAGGTCGGCCGCGATGTCGCCCTTGGGCCGCGCCCCGGTGTAGCGCGGGAAGGCACCCAGTCGCAGGTTGTCGGTGACCGTCATGGTGGCGAAGACGCGGCGGCCTTCGGGCGAATGCGCCAGGCCCAGGCGGGCGATGTGGTACGACTCCTTGCCGTCGATGCGTTGGCCGTTCAGCGTGATCTGGCCCGCACTGGGCGCGATCATGCCGCTGACCGCGCGCATGGTGGTGGTCTTGCCGGCGCCGTTGCTGCCGATCAGCGTGACGACCTTGCCGCGCGGCACCTCGATCGCGATGCCGTGCAGCACTTCGACCTTGCCGTAGCCGGCGTGCAGATTCTCGATGGTGAGCATGTTGTGCAGCCCCTTCAGTGCGCCGCAGCGGCTTCGCCACCCAGGTACGCTTCGATGACTTTCGGGTCGGCTTGCACCGCCGCGGGCTTGCCTTCGGCGATCTTCTGCCCGAAGTCGAGCACGCTGACCGTGTCGCAGACCGACATCACCACGTCCATGTGGTGCTCGATGAGGATCAGGGTGATGCCGTGTTCGCGGATCTTGCCGATGATGGCCACCAACTCCTTGATGTCGGGCGCGGTCAGGCCGGCCGCCGGCTCATCCAGCAGCAGCAATTGCGGGTCCAGCGCCAGCGCGCGGGCAATTTCCAGCAGGCGTTGCTTGCCGTAAGGCAGGTTGCGCGCCTCTTCATGCGCCAGGCTGGCCAGGCCGACGAAGCCGAGCAGGCCCATGGCGCGGGCGGTGGCCTGGTTGTCCTCGCGCCGGTAGCGCGGCGTCTGCACGGCCACGTCCAGCAGGTTGCTGTCGAAGCTGTGGTGCAGGCCGACCATCACGTTCTGCAGCGCCGTCATCTCGCCGAAGAGCTGCACGTTCTGGAAGGTGCGCGCGATGCCCGACAAGGCGATGTCGGACGAGGTGCGGCCGACCACCGAACGGCCGGCGAAGCTGATGTCGCCGGCGGTGGGCACATAGATGCCGGTCAGCACATTCATCATCGTGCTCTTGCCCGAACCGTTGGGGCCGATCAGGCCGTGCACGGTGCCGCACTTGACCCGCAGTTCCACGTCGTTCAGCGCCTTCAGGCCGCCGAACTGCATCAGCACGTGGGTGGCTGTCAGCAGGTCTTCGCCTTCGTGCCCCGCGGCGGCCCCGGCGGCTTGCGACAGCGCGTCGCCGCGCAGCGGCGCCAGGTGTTCGGCGTCGATGGCGTCGCCGCCGGGCTTGATGTTCAGCGCCGCGCGCACGAAGCCGACGATGCCGTCTTGCAGGTAGTAGACGACGAAGAGCGTGATCAGGCCGAAGATGGACAGCCGCCAGTCGGTCATGGTCTGCAGCACGAAGCTGATGGCGGCCAGCGCGATGCTGCCGACCACCGGCACCGCCGCCGAACGCCATTCGGTCTTGCCGCGCTGCACCGACACCGCCGCGCCGACGGCCACGATGGCGGCCACGCCCACCGCCAGCGTGCGGAACAGTTCCAGGTCGTCCAGCGCCTTGGGCAACAGCACGATGATGGTGGCGCCCAGCAGGGCGCCGGTGCGGGTCTTGCGGCCGCCCATGATGATGGCCAGCAGGAACAGCACCGTCAGTTCGAAGTTGTAGGTGTTGGGGCTGATGTACTGCTCGCTGTAGGAATACAGCCCGCCTGCCAGCCCGGCCAGGCCGGCACTGATGACGAAGGCGTAGACCTTGTAGCGGTAGACCGAAACGCCCATGCAGTCCGAAGCCACCGGGCTGCCGCGCAGGGCCTCGAAGGCGCGCCCCAGGTGGCTGCGCAAGATGCGGTGCACGACGATCAGGCTCAGCACCAGCATGGCCAGCACCACCCAGTAGAACTCGCGCTCGCCCAGCTTGATGCCGAAGAGCTCGGGCTTGGCCACCTTGATGCCCAGCGGGCCTTCGGTGAGGAAGGTCATCTCGTTGATCAGGATCTGGATGATGGTGCCGAAGGCCAGCGTCACCATCGCCAGATAAGGCCCCGTCACGCGCAGCGCCGGCAGCGCCAGCAAGGCGCCGAAGCCGGCGGTGATGAGCACCGCGGCGGGCAGCGTCAGCCACAGCGGCGCGGCCAGCTTCATCACCATCACGCCGGCCGTGTAGCTGCCGATGCCGAACAGGCCGGCATGGCCCAGCGACACCTGCCCGGTGTAGCCGACCACGATGTCCAGCCCGAAGAGCACGATCGCGTAGATCATGATCGTCTCGACCAGGTGGATGTAGTAAGGGTTGTGCACGGCCAGCGGCAGGCCGCCGACCAGGATGATCGCGAAGACGCCGATCCAGAGGGATTTGTTCTTCACGCTCAGACTTTCTTGATGGCCATCTTGCCGAAGAGTCCGGCCGGTTTGACGGCCAGCACGATCAGCAGCAGCACCAGGCCGGGCACGTCCTTGTAGCCGGTGGACAGGTAGAAGCCGGTGGTGGTCTCGGCGATGCCCAGGATGATGCCGCCCAGGATGATGCCCATGCCGCTGGTCAGGCCGCCGATGATGGCCACGGCGAAAGCCTTCAGGCCCAGCACCGCGCCCATGGTCGCGCCGGTCAGCGTCAGCGGGGCGATCAGCACACCGGCAAAGGCCGCGCTCATCGAACTGAGCGCATAGCTGAAGGTGATCACCAGCCCGGTGTTGATGCCCATCAGCTTGGCGGCATCGCGGTCGTTGAAGGTGGCCACCACGGCGCGGCCGTAGATGGACTTGCGGTTGAAGACCTCGACGGCCAGCATCATGGCCACGGCGCCCACCACGACCAGAATTTCCATCGGCAGCACGTTGGCGCCCAGGAAGTGCAGCGGCGATTCCGGCAGCGGCGACGGGAACTTCAGGTCGTCGCGGCCCCAGACGTTCTCGGCCACGTTCTTGAAGATGATGCCCAAAGCGATGGTCGACATGATCCAGCCGAACTCGCTCTTGATCTTGATCGCCGGCCGCACGCCGATGCGTTCGACAAACGCGCCCTGCACCGCGCCGAAGATGCAGACGATGGGGATCATCAGCCAGTAGTTGACGCCCAGTCCGACCAGCGTCAGACCGACCAGCGCGCCCAGCATCAAGGCATCACCCTGGCCGAAGTTCAGCGTGTCGCTGGTGGCGAAGGTCAGCTGGTAGCCGAAGGCGATGACGGCGTAGATCATGCCCAGCGCGATGCCGCTGAAGACGAGTTGGGTCAGGATTTGCATGGCGGTGCTCACGATGGCCAACATGAAACCGCCGGCCCACGGCCGGCGGTTGACGGAGCGACGGGGTCGCCCGCGCCTTGCTTACTTCTTGACGGTCAACGCGCCCTTGGCATTGACGTCCTTGACGCGCACCTGCGAGGCGACCTTCTGGTCTTCCGCGTAGGCATAGACCACCTTCTGTCCCTTGACTTCACCGAACACCGGGATGTTGGCGGTGATGGCCTCGTGGTCCTTGGCTGAGAAGGGTTTATTGTAGGTGGTGACCACGCCTTCCACCGGCGTCTTCAGGTCTTCCAGCGCGGCCTTGATCTTGGGCCCATCGGTCGAGCCGGCCTGCTTGATGGCCGCAGCCAGCAGGTAGATCGAGTCGTAGCCCTGGGCTGCCGACACCGGCGAGTCGATGCGCGCGTTCTTCGGGTTGAAGGTCTTCAGGTAGTTGATGATGAAGCTCTGGCGCTTGGGCGTGGTGGGCTCCTGCACGAAGGTTTGCGGCATGCGCGCGCCCTCACCGCCGGGGCCGGCGTTGTCGATGAAGTTGGCCATCGACAGCGTCCAGCTGCCGATCATCGGCACCTTCCAGCCGAGCTTGGTCATGCCGTTGGCGATCTGCGCCAGTTCCGGGCCGATGCCGTAGGTCAGCACGACTTCAGCGCCGGCTTCCTTGGCCTTCAACAGCTGGGCCGTCATGTCGACGTCCTTGATGTTGAACTTCTCCACCGTCACGGCCTTCACGCCCTTGAGTTCCAGCGCCTTTTCCAGGTCGGCGCGGCCGAGCTGGCCGTAGTTCGTGCTGTCGGCCAGGATGGCGACCTTTTTGTACTTGCGGCGGGTGATGGCTTCTTCCACGATCATCGGCGCCTGGATGCTGTCGTGCGCGGCGTTGCGGAAGATGTAGTTCTCGGGCTGGTCATCGAACTGGTGCGTGACGAGGGAGCCGGTGGCCACGTTGTTCATCACCGGGATCTTGGCTTCCTGGAAGAAGCGGTGCGCAGCCAGCGAAACGCCGGTGTTGATGTAGCCGACCGCGGCAACGACCTTTTCCTTGTTGATCAGTTCCTGGGCGATCTGCACGCCGCGCTCATTCTTCGACTCGTCGTCGCGTTCGACCAGCGCCAGCTGCCGGCCCAGCACGCCGCCGGCCTTGTTGATCTCGTCGACGGCCAGACGCACGCCGTCCCGCATGCTCACGCCCATCGACGACGAGCCGCCGGTGAAAGGACCGTCCACGCCGATCTTGATCGGCTCGGCGGCCAGGACCGGGAAGGCTGCGCTCAGGGCGGTGGCCAGCGTCAAGGTGGTGAGGGTTCTGCGGTTGAACTTCATGGGGCTTTCCGTTCGGTGTTGGGGGTCTGCGACCCGGTGCAGGGGCGCAGGGGGCAGGGGCAAAGCTGCCCTGGCGCCCGGATTCGGCGCTCGCGCACGATGCCTGAGTGTTGCGATTTTGGCTTGCGCGAGACTACGTACGGAAAAACCCGGCCCAGGACCGTCCAGGCCCGCGACGGCGGCGCGGGCTTCAATCCCCGGGGTGGTAGCGGCGCTCCAGGTTCTTCTCGACGTCGGCGCGGTAGAACCAGACGTCCTTGAATTCGCCCCGGCTGTACAGGTCGACCTGGTCGTTGAAGTGCGGCGACTTCGGGTTGCCGCTCTGGCCGCCGACCAGGATGCTGCGGGC
>Ga0136641_1000414_pt1 | contig 18357 bp, 21 predicted proteins | sample EliLak1302023Y_FD_115312 | JGI IMG/M metagenome (GOLD analysis project Ga0136641, IMG submission 115312) | Freshwater microbial communities from Elizabeth Lake, Yosemite National Park, California, USA - 13020-23Y | ecosystem: Environmental > Aquatic > Freshwater > Lake ...
CGCCGCGCGATGCCGGCGTTGTTGACCAGGATGTGGATGGGGCCGATGGTGGCTTCGATGTCGGCCACGGCCGCGCCGACGGCAGCCGCGTCGCAGACATCGAACAGGCGCTGGTGCGACTGCAGACCGTCGTCGAGCAAGGCCCGCTGCGCGACATCCAGCCGCCCCGCATCGCGGCCGTTCAGCACCACCGTGGCACCCGATTGCGCCAGGCCCCGCGCCAGGGCCAGGCCAATGCCGGTGGAAGAGCCCGTAACCAGGGCGACGCGGCCGTCAAGGCGGAAGGTGTGGTTGTCCATCGTCGGGGGTCTCGTAAGGGGTTCTACGGCTGCGGTTGCCACCGTCAGACCATAGTATTCCCGGCGGCTCAGGCTGCGGCACCGGGTAAGCCTGCAAGCCCGCGTTCAGTCCAACCCGAGTGCCCTGATGTCCGACAGCAAACCCCGCAAGAAGCCGCAAGACCTGCGCAGCCAGCAGTGGTTCGGCCGCCAAGACCGCGACGGCTTCGCCTACCGCAGCTGGGTCAAGGGCAAGGGCGTGCCGCACGACCAGTTCGACGGCCGGCCGGTCATCGGCATCTGCAACACCTTCAGCGAATTGACGCCCTGCAATTCGCATTTCCGCACGCTGGCCGAGCAGGTGAAGATCGGCGTGTACGAAGCCGGCGGCTTCCCACTGGAATTCCCGGTGATGAGCCTGGGCGAAACGCTGCTGCGGCCCACCGCCATGCTGTACCGCAATCTGGCCAGCATGGATGTGGAAGAGAGCATCCGCGGCAACCCCATCGACGGCGTGGTGCTGCTGATGGGCTGCGACAAGACCACGCCGGCGCTGCTGATGGGCGCGGCCAGCGCCGACCTGCCGACCATCGGCGTCAGCGGCGGACCCATGCTGAACGGCAAGTGGCGCGGCCAGGAATTGGGCAGCGGCACCGGCCTGTGGAGCATGAGCGAACAGGTGCGCGCCGGCACCATGAAGCTGGCCGACTTCTTCGAAGCCGAAAGCTGCATGCACCGCAGCCACGGCCACTGCATGACCATGGGCACGGCCAGTACCATGGCCTGCATGGTCGAAGCGCTGGGCGTGGGGCTGCCGGGCAACGCGGCCTATCCGGCAGTCGATGGCCGGCGCAACGTGCTGGCGCGGCAGGCCGGGCGGCGCATCGTCGAGATGGTCCATATCGACCAGAAGCTCTCCAGCATCCTGACGCGGGAAGCCTTCGAGAACGCTGTTCGGACGCTGGCGGCCATCGGCGGCAGCACGAATGCGGTCATCCACCTGATTGCCATTGCCGGCCGCCTGGGCGTGCCGCTGAGCATCGACGACTTCGACCGCCTGGCCAGCGCCCTGCCCTGCCTGGTCAACCTGCAGCCCAGCGGCCAGTTCCTGATGGAAGATTTCTGCTACGCCGGCGGCCTGCCGGCGGTGATGCAGGCCATCCAGGCGGTGCTGCACCTCGACGCCGTCACCGCCAACGGCTACACCGTGGGCGAGAACGTGGCCAGCGCCGAGAACTTCAACCCGGCCGTCATCAAGTCCATGGCCGAGCCCTTCAAGGCCCAGGCCGGCATCGCCGTGCTGCGCGGCAACCTGGCGCCGCGCGGCGCGGTCATCAAGCCCAGCGCGGCCACGCCGGCCCTGATGCAGCACACCGGCCGCGCGGTGGTCTTCGAGGACAGCGACGACTTCCACGCGCGCATCGACGATGACGCGCTCGACGTCGACGAGACCTGCATCCTGGTGCTGAAGAACTGCGGGCCCAAGGGCTACCCCGGCATGGCCGAAGTGGGCAACATGCCGCTGCCGCCGAAGGTCTTGAAGCGCGGGATCACCGACATGGTCCGCATCAGCGATGCCCGCATGAGCGGCACGGCTTACGGCACCGTGGTGCTGCACACCGCGCCCGAAGCGGCGGCCGGCGGGCCGCTGGCGGTGGTGCGCAACGGCGACCTGATCACGCTGGACGTGGCCGGCCGCAGCCTGCACCTGCATGTCGCCGACGCCGAACTGGCGCGCCGCCTGGCGGCTTGGCAGCCACCGGTGCCGGCCCTCTCCAGCGGCTACTGGAAGCTCTACATCGACCACGTCACGCAGGCCGACGAGGGTTGTGACCTCGACTTCCTGCGCGGCCAGCGTGGCGCTTTCGTGCCCAAGGACAACCACTGATGAAGATTGCCCTGGTGACCGGCGCCGGCAGCGGCATCGGCCGCGCTTGCGCCCTGGCCCTGCTGGCCGAAGGCTGGAGCGTGGCCCTGGTCGGCCGGCGCGCCGAAGCGCTGCAAGAAACCGCCCAGCTGGCGGGCGTGAACGCCGGCCAGGCGCTGGCGCTGCCTTGCGACGTGGGCGACGACGCCCAGGTCACGGCCGCCTTTGACGCGGTGCAAGAACGCCATGGCCGGCTCGACCTGCTGTTCAACAACGCCGGCGGCGGCCTGGGCGCCAAGACGCCCGACGAGGTCACGCCGGCCGAATGGCGGCGCGTCGTGGACGTCAACCTCAACGGCGCCTTCTACTGCCTGTCGAACGCTTTCCGCCTGATGCGCCAGCAAAGTCCGCAGGGCGGCCGCATCATCAACAACGGCAGCATCTCGGCCTACGCGCCGCGGCCCGGCAGCATCGCCTACACGGCCACCAAGCACGCCGTTTCAGGCCTGACGCGCACGGCGGCGCTGGACGGCCGCGCTTTCGACATCGCGGTCGGCCAGATCGACATCGGCAATGCCGCCAGTGAGATGACGGCTCGCATGGTGCAGGGCGTGCCGCAGGCCGACGGCAGCATCCGGCCCGAACCGCGCATGGACCTCTCGGCAGTCACCGACACCTTCATGGCGATGGCCCGCCTGCCGCTGTCGGCCAATGTGCTGTTCACCACCGTGATGGCCACCAAGATGCCCTTCGTGGGCCGCGGATGAGGTCCCAGCGATGAGCCAGCGGCTGAACGGCAAGACGGCCTTGGTGACCGCGGCCGGCCAGGGCATCGGCCGCGCGGTGGCGCAGGCCTTTGTGCGCGAAGGCGCGCGGGTCATTGCCACCGACATCAACGCCGATGCCCTGGCCAGCCTGGCCGCCGAGACCGGCTGCATCACCCAGGTGCTGGACGTCACCGACGCGGCTGCCGTGCAGGCTGCGGGCTTGGCGCACGGCAACGTCAACGTGCTGTTCAACGGCGCCGGCTACGTCCACGCCGGCACCGTGCTGGACTGCAGCGAGGCCGACTGGGACTTCGCCTTCACGCTCAACGTGCGCTCGCAGTTCCGCCTGATCCAGGCCTTCCTGCCGGGCATGCTGCGGGCCGGCGGCGGCTCCATCATCAACATGGCCTCGGTGGCGGGCAGCATCAAGGGTGCGCCCAACCGCTTCGTCTATGGCGCCACCAAGGCCGCGGTGATCGGCCTGACCAAGTCGGTGGCGGCCGACTTCATCACCCAGGGCGTGCGCTGCAACGCGATCTGCCCCGGCACGGTGGAATCGCCCTCGCTGCGCGACCGCATCGCCGCCGGTGCGGCGGCCAGCGGGCAGACCTTGGCCGCGGTCGAGGCCGGCTACATGGCGCGCCAGCCCATGGGCCGGCTGGGCCGCAGCGAGGAAATCGCTGCGCTGGCGGTCTATCTCGCCGCTGACGAATCCACCTTCACCACCGGCACCGCCCAGATCATCGACGGCGGCTGGTCCAACTGATCTGTCAACTTCCAGAAAAGCAAAGTCATGAAACTGCTGCGCCACGGCCCCAAGGGCCACGAGCAACCCGGCATCCTGGATGCCCAGGGTCAGGTCCGCGACCTGTCCGCCTTGATCGACGACATCACGCCGGCCCACCTCACGCCCCAGGGCCTGGCCGCCTTGCGCGCGCTGGACCTGAACGCGCTGCCCATCGTGCCGCAAGGCCGGCTGGCCGTGCCCTGGTCGGGCATGGGCAAGTTCATCGCCATCGGCCTGAACTACGCCGACCATGCGGCCGAGGCCAACATGCCCATCCCGAAAGAGCCCATCGTCTTCACCAAGACGGTCGACAGCGCCGTCGGCTGCAACCACCCGGTGGTGCTGCCGCAGGGCTCGGTCAAGGCCGACTGGGAGGTCGAACTCGGCATCGTGATCGGCAGCACGGCGCGCTATGTGTCCGAGGCCGACGCGCTGCAGCACGTAGCCGGCTACTGCGTGGTCAACGACGTCTCGGAACGCGAATACCAGCTGGAACGCGGCAGCCAGTGGCACAAGGGCAAAGGCTGCGACACCTTCGGCCCCGTCGGCCCCTGGCTGGTGACAGCCGACGAAGTGGGCGACCCGCAGAACCTGGCGATGTGGCTGGACGTCAACGGCCACCGCTACCAGAACGGCAGCACCAGGACCATGATCTTCGGGCCGGCGGCCATCGTCAGCCACCTCAGCCAGTTCATGACGCTGCGCGCCGGCGACCTGATCACCACCGGCACGCCACCCGGTGTGGGCATGGGTGTCAAGCCCAAGCCCGTGTTCCTGAAACCAGGCGACGTGATGCGCCTGTCCATCGAAAAACTGGGCGAGCAGCAGCAGACCGTGCACGCCTGGGACCCGGCGCTGATCGATGGTTAGCCCCCGCGCTCGCTAGCGCTCGCTACCCCCCAAGGGGGCCGTCCGCTGGCGGCCCGGCAAAGCCGGTTCCGCGGCGGGAAGCTTGATCAATGAAAACGGAGACACACATGCTGAAGAAGTTCATCGCCACGCTGCTCGGATCGACAGCAACCTGGGCTGCGCAGGCCCAACCCCTGCCCACGGCAGCCCCCGAAAGCGTGGGCTTTTCCAGCCAGCGGCTGCAGAACATCGACGCCTTCTTCGCCAGCGAGATCGAACGCAAGCGCGTGCCGGGCGCTGTCGTGGCCATCGCACGCAACGGCAAGCTGATCTACTTCAAGGCCTTCGGTTCGGCCGACGCGGCCAAGGGCACGGCGATGTCGACCGACGCGATCTTCCAGCTGGCCTCGATGACCAAGATCCAGGCTGCGGTGGGTGCGCTGGCGCTGACCGAACAAGGGCGGCTGCCGCTGCAAAGCCGACTGGCCGACTACTTCCCGGCCTTCGGCACCATGCAGGTCGGCGTGCCCACGGCCGATGGCAAGTTCACCACCGAAGCCCAGAAGCAGCCCATCCGCATCCATGACCTGTTTCGCCACACCTCGGGCCTGACCTACGGCGGCCGGCCCGACGGCAGCAGCCCGATCGCGGCGCTGTGGCCCAGCGGCGGCGCGGCGCAGAACATGGGCACGTCCAGCGAGTTCGCCAACACCATCGCCAAGCTGCCGCTGGTCTACCAGCCCGGCACGGTCTTCGAATACAGCCTGTCCTTCGACGTGCTCGGTGCGGTGGTCGAAAAGGTCAGCGGCAAGACCCTGGGCGGGCATTTGTCGGACACGGTGTGGAAGCCGCTGAAGATGACCGACACCACCTTCCGTCTCACCGATGCCCAGCGCGCACGCGTGGCGCGCCCCTTTGCGCTGAACCCGCTGGACGGCAAGCCGCAGGCCATCATCGCCATCGACAAGCCGCCCAGCTTCGACTGCGCCGGGGCCTGCGCCTTCGGCACCATGGGCGACTACATCCGCTTCGGCCAGATGCTGCTGAATGGCGGCAGCCTGGACGGTACGCAGGTGCTGAGCCCGGCCTCGGTGCAGCTGATGACCAGCAACCACCTGGGCGCCGGCATCCAGAACAACGTGGCCAACGTGGAGCCCCATCGCGCTGGCTACGGCTTCGGCCTGGGCGTGGCGGTGCGCATGCAGCCGGGTCTGGCTGCGGTACCGGGCAACCCCGGCGAATTCAGCTGGAATGGCGCCAACGGCACCGGCTTCTTCGCCGACCCCAAGGAACAACTGGTGGTGGCCTTCGGCACCGCTGCGCCGGGCGAACTGCGCAAGTACTACCGCGAGCAGGTGCAAGACCTGGTCTACGGCGCCTTGAGCCGCTAAGGGCTTTGCACGGGCCGCGCCGCCGGGGTCATCACGGCGGGGTCAGTTGCACCCGCTGGTCGCCCAGCGCCACGCCATCGCCGGCGCGCAGCTTGCGGCCGCGGCGGGTTTCGACCTCGCCGTTGACCTGCACCTGGCCATCGGCAATCAGCACCTTGGCGCCACCGCCACTGTGCGCCAGGCCGGTGGCCTTGAGCAGCGCATCCAGCGTGATGTGGTCGCCGCGCAGGGCGAAGAGGATGGGTTCCATGGCTCTCGATTCGGTGGCGCTTCAGGCGGTCTGAGCGGTCATCTCGGCCAGCATCCGGGCGCCCAGCGCCTCGGCCACTTCGATGCCATCGACGCCGGCCGACATGATGCCGCCGGCATAGCCCGCGCCTTCGCCGGCCGGGTACAGACCGGCCACGTTCAGGCTCTGGAAATCCCGGCCGCGGTTGATGCGCAGCGGCGACGAGGTGCGCGTCTCCACGCCCGTCAGCACGGCGTCCGGCATGGCGTAGCCCCGGATCTGGCGCTCGAAGGCCGGCAGCGCCTCGCGGATGGCCGCCAGCGCATAGCCCGGCAGGCTGGGCCGCTGCCGGTCGTTCAGGTCGGTCAGCGTGACGCCAGGCTGGTAGGACGGCTGCACGGTGCCCAACACGGCCGAGCGCTGGCCCTTGACGAAGTCGCCGACCAGTTGCCCCGGTGCGCGGTAGCCGCCGCCGCCCAGCTCAAAGGCACGTGACTCCCAGGTCCGCTGGAAGGCCATGCCGTCCAGCGGGCTGACGGGGCCGTCCCCGGGCGCCTGCCGGTAGTCCTGCGGGCTGATGCCGACGACGATGCCGGCATTGGCGTTGCGCTCGTTGCGGCTGTACTGGCTCATGCCGTTGGTGACCACGCGCTCAGGCTCTGACGTTGCCGCCACCACCGTGCCGCCGGGACACATGCAAAAGCTGTAGACGCTGCGGCCGTTCCTGGCGTGGTGCACCAACTTGTAGTCGGCCGCGCCCAGGATGGGGTTGCCGGCAGCCGGGCCGAAGCGCGCCGCGTCGATCACGCTTTGCGGGTGCTCGACGCGAAAACCCACCGAGAAGGCTTTGGCTTCCATCTGCACGCCGCGCGCGTGCAGCATGGTGAAGGTGTCGCGAGCACTGTGGCCCAGTGCCAGAACGACGTGGTCGGCGGCTATTTCTTCGCCGCCGGCCAGCGTCAGGCCGCGGATCGCCAGCGGGTGGGCGCCATCGGCGCCCGCGTGCCCGGCCTCGATGCGCACATCCACCACCTGCTGCTGAAAGCGGATCTCGCCGCCCAGGGCGACGATGTCGGCACGCATCTTCTCGATCATGCTGACAAGACGGAAGGTCCCGATATGCGGCTTGCTGACGTAGAGGATTTCATCGGGCGCGCCGGCCTTGACGAACTCGGTCAGCACCTTGCGCGTCAGATGCCGCGGGTCGCTGATTTGGCTCCACAGCTTGCCGTCGCTGAAGGTTCCCGCGCCGCCTTCGCCGAACTGCACATTGGACTTCGGGTCGAGCACGCCCTGGCGCCACAGGCCCCAGGTGTCCTTGGTGCGCTCACGCACTTCCTTGCCGCGCTCCAGCACCAGGGGCGCCAGGCCCATCTGGGCCAGGATCAGCGCCGCGAACAGGCCGCAGGGGCCGAAGCCCACCACCACCGGGCGGCGTCGCCCGGCAGCCCGGAAATCGGCCGGCGCGTGGCCGAGGTAGCGGTAGCGCGTGTCGGGCGACGGCCGGATGTGCGGGTCACCCGCCAGACGTGCCAGAACCGCACTCTCGTTGCCGAGTTCGCAGTCGATGGTGTAGGAGAGCTGTATCGCCGACTTCTTGCGCGCGTCGTAGGCGCGGCGGAAGACGGTACAGGCCGTCAGCGCGGCGTCGGCGATGCCCAGTCGTGCCAGCACGGCCGCACGCAGCGCCGGCTCGGCATGGTCCAGCGGCAAACGCAGTTCGGTGATGCGGAGCATGCTGAGTCTCGACCAAGCTTCCCGCGACGGAACCGGCTTTGCCGGGCCGTCGGCGGGCTGGGGGGCCTGCGTTCAGCCGCCCTTCTTGGGACGCTTGCCGGGGTTCTTCTTGCTGCGCGTGTGCGAGCCACGCTCCAGGCTGATCTTCTGGCCCTTGGGCGCCGTGTGGGTCACGCCGATGGGGGCAGCGGGACGCGGGGTGGCCTTGCGGTCGGCTTCGGTGACGATCTTGTTGCCCATGTGTGGCTCCGGTTCGAACAAAACCCCGGATTAGGCCACAAGCTGGAGCGGCCGGCCGATTCAGCGTGCCTCGAAGGTGTTGCAAGCCTTCACGCTGCCGCTGTCCAGCCCGCGCTTGAACCAGGTCATGCGCTGCTGGCTGCTGCCGTGCGTGAAGCTCTCGGGCACCACCGTGCCCTGGGCCTTGCGCTGCAGGGTGTCGTCACCGATTTGCGAGGCCGCGTTCAGCGCTTCCTCGACGTCGCCCTGCTCCAGCCAGCCCTTGCCTTGCTGTGTATGGAAGGCCCAGACGCCAGCCAGGCAGTCGGCCTGCAGTTCCACGCGCACCGACAGCGCGTTGGCCTGGGCAGGACTCTGACGGGATCGCTGCGCGTCGACCTTGCCGGTGATGCCCATCAGGTTCTGCACGTGGTGGCCGACCTCGTGCGCGATGACATAGGCCTGGGCGAAATCGCCCGGCGCACCGAGGCGGCGGCTCAGGGTGTCGAAAAAGGCCAGGTCGATGTAGACCTGGCTGTCGCCCGGGCAGTAGAACGGCCCCATGGCGGTCTGGCCAGTGCCGCATGCGGTGGCGGTTGCGCCGCGAAAGAGGACCAGCCTGGGCACGCGGTAGCTGCTGCCGGCCGCCTGGAAGATCTGGCCCCAGACCTTTTCGGTGTCGCGCAGCACGACGCTGACGAACTGCGCCGATTTGTCCGTCGCCGGCGGCTTGTGCGCGGCGGCGGGCGTTTGCTGCTGGACCACCGGTGCCCCGCCGCCGTTGCCCCCGCTGAGCAGGCCCAGCACGGTGAGCGGGTTGATGCCGAAGACCCAGCCCGCCACCAGCGCGATGGCGATGCTGCCCAGGCCGATGCCGCGCCCGCCGATGCCGAGGCCGCCCCCGCCGCTGTCACCGCGGCGGTCTTCGACGTTATCGCTCTGTTCCTGGCCTTCCCACTTCATGGCGCATCCTAAGCCCCGCAAGCGGACGTCGGGGTGTGCGCATTCTGCCCCGGGGCAGCGGTGGCACCGCCCCCGCCTTCAGTGCAGCACGGGCAGGGCGGCGTTGCGGTCGTAGGCATCGAACAGCGCCAGCGCGGCCTTGCGCAGGCGCTCGTCGCTGCTGGTGTGCGCCGTCGCCAGGCAGCGGTAGGCGTAGGCCGTGTCGACGCACATGCGGGGCAGGTCGACGTCCCAGCCTTCGTAGTTCATCAGCCGGCGAAACCGCGCCATCGCCATGATGGGCAGGGCCTGCACGGCGGCCGGTGCGGCTGGCCTGGCAGCTGCCGCCAGAGTGGATTCGGTGTACGCCATCGCGACCTCCTGGGCCAGCGAACGGCCAGCCCGTGCGGCGATGGTGGCCCGAGTGCCACCGCGCTGCTCGCCAAACAGGGCCGGTTTTGCCGCACAGTTGACGGCAACGCCGCGCTGGATCAGGCCCGCGGCAAGGTCACGCCACGCTGGCCCTGGTACTTGCCGCCGCGGTCCTTGTAGCTGACCTCGCAGACCTCGTCGCTCTCGAAGAACAGCACCTGCGCGCAGCCTTCCCCGGCATAGATCTTGGCCGGCAGCGGCGTGGTGTTGCTGAATTCCAGCGTCACATAGCCTTCCCATTCCGGCTCGAAGGGCGTGACGTTGACGATGATGCCGCAGCGGGCGTAGGTCGACTTGCCCAGGCAGATGGTCAGCACATTGCGCGGGATGCGGAAATACTCCAGCGTGCGCGCCAGTGCGAAGCTGTTCGGCGGGATGACGCAGACGTCCTTGTTGATGTCGACGAAGCTGTTCTCGTCGAAGTTCTTCGGGTCCACCACGGTGCTGTGGATGTTGGTGAAGACCTTGAACTCCGGCGCGCAGCGGATGTCGTAGCCGTAGCTGCTGGTGCCATAGCTGACGATCTTTTCGCCGGCCGCATTCAGCCGCACCTGGCCCGGTTCGAAGGGTTCGATCATGCCGTGCTGCTCGGCCATGCGCCGTATCCACTTGTCGCTCTTGATCGTCACGTGCTGCACTCCCGGTTTGCCGGCGATTCTAGAAGCCGGACCGCCGCGACAGGGCCGGCCGGCTGCGCTAGGATGACGTGACCAGGAGACACGCCATGGCCACCCCCTTCCGTTCCGCGCTGGCCCTGCTGAAGCAGTACGCGCAATACCACCGCGACCGGCGCAACATCGTCACCCATTTCTTCGGCGTGCCGATGATCGTCTTCGGCATCGGCGTGCTGCTGGCCGCGGTGCACTTCGTCGTCAACGGCCGTGACATCACGCTGGCCTGGGGCTCGTTCGCGCTGGTGGCGGTCTGGTACCTGACGCGCGGGCACCTCGGCATCGGCCTGGCCACCACGGCCGGGGTGGGCGGGCTGATCGCGCTGGCGCACCAGGTGGCGGGCGCCACGATGGGTCTGTGGCTGGCTAGCGGCCTGGGTTTCTTCTCGGTGGGCTGGGTGATCCAGTTCATCGGCCACTACTACGAAGGCAAGAAGCCGGCCTTCGCCGACGACCTCGTCGGCCTGCTGGTGGGCCCCATGTTCGTGGTGCTGGAAGCCCTGGCGCCGCTGGGCCTGTTCAAGGACCTGATGGCCGAGGTGGAACGCCACGCCGGCCCCACGCACCTGCGTGACCTGGCCCACCCCGCCATCCGGTGAGGGCGGCGGTGCCGCTCAGGGCCTGGCGTCAGGGAAGAAGGCCTGCTCGCCGCCGACCCGGTAGCTGGCGATGACGGCCTGGCCGGCCGGCGCGGTCACCCAGTCGGCAAAAGCCTGGGCCAGTGCGGCCTTCACGTGCGGGTGGCGCACCGGGTCGACCACCATCACGCCATAGGGGTTGAACAGCGTGCGGTCGCCTTCGACCAGCACCTGCAAGTCGCCGCGGTTCTTGAAGTTCAGCCAGGTGCCGCGGTCAGTCAGCACATAGGCCTTGCTGGCTGCAGCGATATTCAGCGCAGGGCCCATGCCGCAACCGCATTCCTTGTAGCCGGCCGGCTTGGCCGCAACCAGGTCGACACCGGCCTGCTTCCACAAGCGCAACTCGGCCGCATGCGTGCCGCTCTTGTCGCCGCGCGAGATGAAGCCCGAGCCCTGGCTGGCGACCTTCTTCAGCGCGGCCACCGTGTCCTTGCCCTGCGTCCTGGCCGGGTCGCCCGCCGGGCCGACCAGCACGAAGTCGTTGTACATGACCGGCGAGCGCTTCCTGGACCACCCCTCGGCGACAAATTTCTCTTCGGCCGGCGTGTCGTGCACAAAGACCACGTCGGCGTCGCCGCGGCGCGCAGTGTCCAGCGCCTGGCCGGTGCCCACCGCCACCACGCGCACGTCGATGCCCGTGGCGGCCTTGAAGGCCGGCAACAGGTGCGCGAACAGGCCCGATTGCTCGGTGGACGTCGTCGAAGCCATCGTGATGAACCTGTCCTGGGCATGGCCGGCGGCAGCCCCACCCAGCCCGGCCACCACCAGCACCGACCACAGCGCCCGTCTTACCGTCAACATCATCGCCATGGCCATTCACCTTTGAGAAATTGCGCCGCCTCGGGCGGCAGCGCGTCACTGAAGAAACGGTCCACCGGCAGGTCAACGACCAGCCGGCCGCCTTCGAGGTAGAGCACCCGCGTCGCCAGCCGCTTGGCCTGGCCGAGGTTGTGCGTGCTCATCACCACCGTCACGCCCTCGGCGGCGATGGCTTCGATCAGGGCCTCGACCTCGCGCTTGGCACCCGGATCCAGGCTCGCCGTGGGTTCGTCGAGGTAGAGCACCTCGGGACGCAAGGCCCAGGCGCGGGCCAGCGACAGGCGTTGCTGCTGGCCACCCGACAAGGTGTGCGCCTGGCGCCGCGCCAGGTCCAGCAGGCCGACGCGCCGCAGCGCCTCGTCGCAGCGCGCGCCGCGCAGGCGGCGCGGCACACCGCGCAGCCACAGACCGAGCCAGACGTTGAAGCGCACCGAGAGGTGCAGCAGAAAGGGGTGCTGGAAAACCATCGCCGCCAGCGGGGCCGGCGAGCGGCCGGCCGGCGCAGCGCCATAGCTCACGCTGCCGTCCGAACAGCGCAACAAGCCGTGCAGCAGGCGCAGCAGGCTGGTCTTGCCCGAACCATTGGCCCCGACCAGTGCCAGGCGTTCACCCCGGTGCAGGCTCAGGCTGACACCGTTCAGCGCCCGCACCTCGCCAAAGCGCACGCTGGCGTTGCTCAGGGTGACCAGGACCGGGCTCATGTCCAGGCCGCCGCGCGCAGCACCGTGCGGCCCTGCATCGCGGCGATCATCAGGTTCACCAGGGCCACCACGCCCAGCAGCAGCAGGCCCAAGGCCAGCGCCAGCGGCAAATCGCCCTTGCTGGTTTCCAGTGCGATGCTGGTCGTCATGACCCGGGTGACGCCGTCGATGTTGCCGCCGACCATCATGACGGCGCCGACCTCGGCGATGGCGCGACCGAAGGCAGTCAGGACGATGGTCAGCACGCCCAGGCGCTCATGCAAGAGGAGCAGAGCGCCCACCTGCATCGGGCTGGCGCCGAGCGAGCGCAATTGATCGCCGCCCTCTTCCAGCGTGTCCGTCACGAGGCGCCGCGTCAAGGCGGCCATCAGCGGCACCACCAGCAGGCTTTGCGCGATGACCATGGCCGTCGGCGTGAACAGGATGCCGAAGTGGCCCAGCGGCCCGGCGCGCGACAGCAGCAGGTAGACCAGCAGACCGACCACCACCGAAGGCAGCGCCAGCAGCGTGTTCAGCAGCCAGACCACCACCGCACGCCCCGGAAAGCGCGCCACGGCCAAACCCGTGCCCAGCCACAAGCCGAACAGCGCGCCGATCAGGCAGGCCAGGCCGCTGACGCGCAGCGACAGCGCCACCACCTGCAGCAAGGCGGCGTCGAATTGCAAGACCAGCTTCCAGGCCAGGCCCAGGCTCTCGGTCATCGGGGGTGCGCTTGCATCGTTGTGGGTTCCGCCATCCGCGCCAAAAGCTGAGGGATAACCCAATATTTTGCGGGCAGTTCTGCGCCAGCGCGATAGGCACGCGCGTGCATAGCCGGTGCGGTCGCGCGGGCACGGCAAAATCGCTGCCCAGCACCCACTTCGGGTGCGCAGGACCCATCCCCATGCCGGAACTTGCCGAGTCACCCCTGGCCGCTGGCGACCGCAACTTCAGCGTCGACCAGGCCCGCGCCGCCATCGCCGCGGCCTTGCAGCCGATCACCGCGACGCAGACCCTGCCGCTGGCGGCGGCTCTGGGCCGCGTGCTGGCCGCCGATGTCATCTCGCCCATCGCCGTGCCGGCGCACGACAACTCGGCCATGGATGGCTACGCCTTCGCGTCGACGGACCTGCAGGCCGCAGGGCCCACGCTGCTGCAGACCGTGGGCACGGTGATGGCCGGTGCGCCGCACGCAGGCCGCATCGGTCCCGGGCAGGCGCTGCGCATCATGACCGGCGCGGTGATGCCCGAGGGCCTGGACACGGTGGTGCCCCACGAGTTGTGCCGGGTCGACGGCCCGCAGGTGTCCATCGAAGCCGGCGTGATCCGCGCTGGCGAGAACCGCCGCCGCCAGGGCGAAGACCTGGCGCTGGGCCGCCCGGCGCTGCAGGCCGGCCGGCTGCTCAAGCCGGCCGATCTGGGCCTCGTCGCTTCCCTGGGCATCGGCGCCGTGACGGTGCGCCGACCCTTGCGCGTGGCGCTGTTCTCCACCGGCAACGAACTGCGCGATGCCGGCCAGGTGCTGGACCCGGGCTGCATCTACGACAGCAACCGCTACAGCCTGATGGGCGCGCTGCAGCGCCTGGGCATGGACGTCATCGACCTCGGCCTGGTGCCCGACGACCCGGCGGCGCTGCGGGCCACGCTGGGGGCTGCGGTGGCCCGGGCCGATGCCGTGCTGACCAGCGGCGGGGTCAGCATGGGCGACGCCGACCACGTGCGCGAACTGCTGGCGCAGATGGGCGAGGTGGCCTTCTGGAAGGTGGCCATGCGCCCCGGCCGGCCCTTCGCCTTCGGTCCGCTGCGTGGCCCCCTGGCGCAACAGCCGGTGTGGCTGTTCGCGCTGCCCGGCAACCCGGTCGCGGCGCTGGTCACTTTCTACGTCTTTGCCCGCGACGCCCTGCTGCAATTGGCCGGCGCCACAGCGCAACCGCTGCCCGTGCTGCAAGCGCGCTGCACCACGGCCATCCGCAAGCGACCCGGCCGCACCGAGTTCCAGCGCGCCATCGTCGACGTTTCAGCGCAAGGCGGCTGGCAGGTGCGCCTGACCGGCTCGCAAGGCGCCGGCGTGCTGCGCAGCATGAGCGAGGCCAATGCGCTGCTGGTGCTGGGCCATGAGCAGGGCTCGGTGGCGGCGGGAGAAATGGTCGACGTCTGGCTCTTCGACGGACTGACCTGAGCCCGCTTGACGGTCCGTCAACGGGCTAGCTGCCCGCGACGACGCGCACCGGCGGGCGCTGCGGTTCGGGTTCGGAGTCGAAGCGTTCGGCGCCGGTGTAGCACAGGAAGTGGCGGTTGGCGGCGCGGCCGAACAGCGTCATGCCCAGTTGCGTGGCCAGTTCGTGGCCCATGGCCGTCACGCCGTTGCGCGACACGATGATGGGCACGCCCATGTGGGCCGACTTCATGACCATCTCGCTGGTCAGCCGGCCGGTGGTGTAGAAAGCCTTGTCGCCACCGTTCACGCCGTGCAGCGCCATCCAGCCGGCGATGGTGTCGATGGCGTTGTGGCGCCCCACGTCTTCGACGAAGACCAGCATCTGGGCGCCGCGGAACAGCGCGCAACCGTGCACCGAACCGGCCTTGCGGTGGATGCTGTCCTGCTGGCGCATCGCTTCCAGCATGCGGTGCAGCGTGCTCTGGCGGATGCGGGCCAACTGCGCACTGGGCAGCCGCAGGCTGTCGAGCTGGGTCATCACATCACCGAACACCGTGCCCTGACCGCAGCCGGTGGTGACCACGCGGTGTGCGGTCTTGGCGGCCAGGTCCTGCACGCCGTGGTGGGTGCGCACGGCGGCCGCGCCGACGTCCCAGTCCACGGTGATGGACTCGACATCCTGCACCGCCGTGATCAGCCGCTGGTTGTGCAGATAGCCCAGCACCAGCAGTTCGGGGCACTCGCCCAGCGTCATCAGCGTGACCAGTTCACGCTTGTCGACGAAGACCGTCAGCGGCCGCTCGGCCGGGATGTGGATGCTGCGCTGGGCACCATATTCGTCCAGCACCGTGATCTCGCGCAGCAGTTCGCAGCGCGCGGCCGTCAGGCGTGGCGCGCCCGCGACGGGGCGCCAGCCCGCGGGCTGGGGGTCTTCGTCGCTGTAGGCCAGGGAACGGGTTTCAGGAAGCACGGTCATGACCGTGTCAGTTTCTCACTTCTTGGCAACTGCGGCCGGTGCGACCGCCGTCAAGGCGGCCGCTGCTGCGCCCGATGCCGCGCCGGCTGGCGCCGGCGGCACATAGACGAAGGCGCCCGGGTCGGCACAGGCCGGCGTGGCCACGGCGGGCTTGGCTTCCTGGCCCATCTTCTTGGCCTGGGCCCGGTAGCCGGCAGCAACCTGGTCCATGGACTTGCACAACTGGAAGTTGGCCACCTGGTTGCTCCAGGCGGTCTTGGCCGCGGCTTCGGCGGCCTTGGCCTTGGCCTCGTCGCTGGGCGCTGGCAGTTTGGCCAGCGCAGCAGCAGATATCAGCCAGGTCACGGCGGCTGTGCAGACTACGGCGGTGGTTTTCATGTCGAGATCTCCGTATACGGGGTCGGACTGCGTCAGGCCTGCGGGGCGGTCGAGCCCAGCCCAGCCGGCACAGCGCCAGGGGTTGATCGCTGCGCAGGGATCTTGCCGGCCTTGACATCGTCGTACCAAAGTTCATGGTGTTCGCGGGCCCAGGCTTCGTCCACGTAGCCCGTGCGCATGGCGCTGTAGGCGCCTTTCATGCCGATGCTGCCGATGTAGATGTGGCCGATGAACATCGCCATCATCAACACCGTGCCCACGCCATGGACCAGGTTGGCGATCTGCATCTCGGCGCGCGTCTCGCCCAGGCCGGGCACCAGTTTGTCGAGCACCAGACCCGAGGCGATGACCACGAGCCCCAGCGAGAACACGCCGCCCCAGAACACCACCTTCTCGGCTGCGTTGAAGCGGTGCGAGGGCACTTCCTTGCCGCCGAGCATGCCGCCAGCGCGGCGTATCCATTCCCAGTCGGACTTGGCCGGGATGTTGTCGCGCAAAAAGGTCACGAACACGATCACCAGCGAAACCGCGAACAGCGGCCCGACGAAGTTGTGCACGTTCTTCAGCGCGTAAGTCAGCCAACCGAACAGCGTGCCGCCCAACACCGGCAGCAGGAAAAACTTGCCGAAAGCCATGACTGCGCCCGATACACCCAGCGTGACAAAGGCGATGGCATTCAGCCAGTGCGCCGCACGCTCGAAGGGCGTGAAGCGTTCGATCACGCGGCCGGTGTCGCTCTCGTGGCCACCCAGCGCACCGATGCGCCAGTAGAAGATGCCGATGGCCAGTGCGATGATCAGCAACAGCGAGCCGCCATAGGGCAGCAGCCATTGGTTGCGCACTTGGCGCCAGGCCTCACCGGCACTGGCCAGGCGCGAGCCCGGGTACTGCGTGAAAGACTGGATCAGCACGCCCTTCTCGGCGCCGGGCAGCGTGCTCAGGCCTTCCGTGCGGCCCGATTCGCGCACGGCGCGCCACAGCGGCGCGTTGTTGCCCGGCTGGGTCTTGGCACGCACGGCATTGCTCTCGTCGGGCTTGGGTTCGGCCTGCGCGACGAAACCGGCGGGGGGCCCTTTCGGTGCCGACGCACCGGCATCGGCGGCAGGGGACTGGGCCCAGGCGTGACCAGCGAGAGCCAGCGCTGCGACAGCCAGGGATCGGGCGAGGAGGGATGTCATCTCGGGTCCTTCCCGTGGTTCACGGCGGCGAGCCCGTGCGCGAGTACTCGTTCTGGCCCTGCGCCCGGTCGCGCATCTGCGCGTCCCAGGCCACCGCATCGCCAGCCTTCCAGGTGCCTGCCGTGTAGGCACTGGCCGGGCCGTCAGACGGGCGACCGTCGGCCTTGCGCGGGCTGGCGGTCTGTGGCTTTTCGCCGCAGGCGACCAAACCCAGACTCAGCAGCAGCGTTGCGGCGAGGGCAGCGCGGCTCATGACTTCTTGCCCTCGGCGGGCTTGCCGTAGGCCGTGCCCCAGCCCCAGACCTCGCTGCCCTTGCCGCGAGTCAGCACCCGGTTGCGGAAGATGTCGGCCACCACGTCGCCGTCACCGCCCAGCAAGGCCTTGGTGCTGCACATCTCGGCACAGGCCGGCAGCTTGCCCTCGGCCAGCCGGTTGCGACCGTACTTTTCGTACTCGGCCTGGCTGCCGTTGTCTTCCGGGCCACCGGCGCAGAAGGTGCACTTGTCCATCTTGCCGCGCAGGCCAAAGGTGCCGTTGCTGGGGAATTGCGGCGCGCCGAAGGGGCAGGCGTAGCTGCAGTAGCCGCAGCCGATGCAGACGTCCTTGTCGTGCAGCACTACGCCTTCGTCGGTACGGTAGAAACAGTCCACCGGGCACACCGCCATGCAGGGCGCATCCGAGCAATGCATGCAGGCCACCGAGATGCTCTTCTCGCCGGGCACGCCGTCGTTCAGCGTCACCACGCGGCGGCGGTTCACGCCCCAGGGCACGTCGTGCTCGGCCTTGCAGGCGGTGGTGCAACCGTTGCACTCGATGCAACGCTCGGCGTCGCAGATGAATTTCATTCTGGCCATCGTGATTCCTTTATGCGGTGGCGCGTTCAATCTGGCAGACCGTCGTCTTGGTCTCTTGCATCATCGTCACGCTGTCGTAGCCGTAGGTCGTGGCCGTGTTGATGGCCTCGCCGCGCACCACAGGCGCCGCGCCTTCGGGGTAGTAAGGCAGCATGTCGACGCCACCCCAGCGGCCCGAGAAGTGGAAGGGCAGGAAGACCGTGTCTTCGCCCACGCGCTCGGTGACCAGGGCCTTCACGCGGATGCCCTTGAACTCCGGCAGCGCCTGCATCGGCGGTGTCTTGACCCAGACATATTCCCCGTTGCGAATGCCACGGTCATTGGCGGCCTTGGGGTTCAGCTCGACGAACATGTCCTGCTGCAATTCGGCCAGCCACGGGTTGCTGCGTGTTTCCTCGCCGCCCCCTTCGTACTCGACCAAACGGCCGCTGGTCATCACCAGCGGGTAGGTCTTGCCGATGTCCTTGTTCTTGTCCTGCACGCTCTTGTACAGCGTGGGCATGCGC
>Ga0136641_1000415_pt1 | contig 18348 bp, 21 predicted proteins | sample EliLak1302023Y_FD_115312 | JGI IMG/M metagenome (GOLD analysis project Ga0136641, IMG submission 115312) | Freshwater microbial communities from Elizabeth Lake, Yosemite National Park, California, USA - 13020-23Y | ecosystem: Environmental > Aquatic > Freshwater > Lake ...
TACACCCAAACTAAACAAGCTATATCTGAACATAGGCAATCTACACCCAAACTAAACAAGCTATATCTGAACATAGGCAATCTACACCCAAACTAAACAAGCTATATCTGAACATAGGCAAGCTATATCTAACCAGGGGGTAGGGGGGAGGCTTGCGTCCCCCCCTCGTAGTCACGAATGCAAATCCCCACAGGAAATCGCAAGAGTCCATCGTCCGTCTTTTCTTGATACCGCACTGTCAACATCTGACCCACATGCTTTTTTCCGTTCTGAAAGAGCAATTGTCGGTCTTCGCGAGTGCCTCGCGGACGACACGTAAACACCTTGCCCTCTTTCGTCTTGCACATCCATAGAACACACCCCTCTTCCAACCCTTCGCCCTGTTTCACATCTACGATTTCGCATTCCGTATCGAAGAACTCTTTGTACTTCTGTAAGTCCACCGACCGATGATGGGCATAGAAGCCCTTTCGATTACGCAATATCACCCCTTCGAACCCATCGGCCACATACTGGGCGTGCAAGGCTTTCATCTGCTCCTCGGAAGCACAGGCATCGGATTCGACCAGGACCAAATGCTGAAAACGATACCGTTGAAAGAGCTGCTGCAGGGTTTCATGACGGGTCTGATAGGGCGCTTGCTGGACCACATCGTAGACATGGTATTTGATATGCGTTTGTTTGAGCTCGTCACCTTTCTTCAAGGTTTCACGTTTGACCAGACCGACAATTTCTTGAAAGGTGAGGGTATCCGAATACAGCTCGCCGTCCAGAACCATGCCACGGGGGAGACGATTGATTTCTTCCAGAATATGGGTCATGTGGGGGAATTTCTTCTTTAAGCGCGAGAACAGCCCTTCGCCAGGAATGGCCAGGCATCGCACGCCATCGTATTTCTTTTGGGCGAAACAGGGATAGACAATGCTTTTGCCGCGCTTGGTATAATCGTGGGCCAACATGGGGCTGGGTATGGAGTCGTTGAAGCCTTTGCGTAGACCTTGGTCCTCTTTGGACTCGTTTTCGTGGTCTTCTTTGGATTCATCGGATAAGCCCTTTGGCTTATATCCGCTCTCCGTCTTCTTCACCCACAACGCCTTCGCTTCTTGTACTGCCTGTTGTAGCGGCGTCGTCGCATTCTTCTTGCCCAGGTTCTTGCCTTCACTCACTGTCTTTTGGGTGACTTGCATTTTACCGCCTTCATAGCCATGGGTGGTTTCAATGATGCCATCTGTGTCATCTTGTATCACGCGAATTAACCAGAGTTTCACTTTACCGCTGGTGGCTTCGCCATAGAGTGGGGGAAAGTCAGTCATAGATTCAGACATCGTATACTGAGAATATACTGTGTTTGCATTTTATATGGGGTAGACTCGATTTCAATTTTTTAGTTAGGCCTTTAGGCCCTACTTTGTTCCAGGTGTGCACACAGCAGATACTCCTGATGCGTCCTCAGATGGTGAAAGGTGATGGCCTTCGCTGCATCATCTTGCAATGGATGATAAGGGTCGGTGTGAAACTGCGGATGATCCACGCATATGACCTCCGTCTGGTCTTTGACCCATTTACCAACACAGATATCCGCACACCAATGCACTAGCGTGGTACTTGGAGGGGCGGTTCTCACATGATGACACAGTGCTTCATACAGGGCGTTGGAAATAGCAGTGCCCGCCCCGCCTGAAGGATAGGACCACAGTTCGTCTTTGACGTGGTTTAGGGTTTTACCAATGCACATCTTGGTGGATGGGTCATAGGTCGACAGGACGGCCGCCAATCGGTCTGGATACACATACGTATCGTCGTCCATCAACACATACCAGTCATACGTCAGTGCGGTGTTGCGAAAGAAGTCATAATACTTGTATGGGAGGCTTTCATAATTGTCAGCGGCTCCCCATGAAAACAGGCGCTGCTCTTCGTTCATGGTATGTCCTAGGTAGAAGATGTCTTCACTGGGGACATGGGCGAGAGAGGTTTGTCGTTGCCAGATAATCCGTGTATCCAGGTATTTCTCACAAGTTAAGATGATATATGCCACGCGCATAGGGGGACACGGAGTATTTTTCTTTAAGCAGTGTTTATAGTGATTTCGAATACCCGTGCATGTCCAGCATCTCACAGATACAGTGGGTGGATTCACAGACCGTGCACCCAGTGAATTCTGATACTACGTTGGCTGGTACTGTATCACACATGCACTCTTTCTCGTAACACATCGGACAGAACCCACCCCGCTGTAGTTGTAGCCCCGCACATTCTTTACAATCCCCCGTCATGCAATTGTTGAATCGACTGTAGTCTTCCCATTCGTATTCATCGCATCGACAGACAACATAGAGACAGTCTAAACAGTGACCATGCTCCACCAGCATATCGCACACACAGTAGTATTCGGATTCACATGAACTACATGCGTCATTCGTACTGAATCTATCATTATGTCGACAGAGACTATCTTCGTGAAGTGCGTCATTCAATGCATTACACATGCAATCAATACACTGGCACTGTCCACTATCCGTATGTTCTTCTTTTGTGCATGACATCTGGTATCCTAACGAATTTAAATTTTAGGTTAGGACACTGCTCTTATTCATCTTCCTCCTCCCGTAGTGCATTCAACCGTTTTACCAGCGTACTAAGTGATTTCTCCCATGTATATGCCATGACAGTCTCTTTCGCCAGCCGTCCATGTAGCTTCCTTCGCTCTTCATCAAAGACATACTGCTCCATGGCCTTCGCCATATCCTCTGGATTCACCATCTGGGCTTCGCCCGTCACCGAATTGTAGGCCTGCGGGATGTAGTACCGCATACTGGGTTTGACCAGCATTGAGTTTTGCGACGTACAGTACTCCGTATAACCGTTGATGTCAGGCACCACTTGCGGAATTCCCACCGCCATTTGTTCAAACGAGCACAGACCAAATCCTTCCCCCTCCGCACAACTTAGCCCCACATCACCACAGTTATACAGCATATTGATGTCACTGTCTTTATAGCATGTGTCCTGTGACGTAATCAGCAGGCGATTGCCAAACATGTCGACTGTACCGCCATGAAGCTTGATTTCCCGTGCAAAAATGTCGAACAGGGAGAAGCCGCCACGGTCGCCCTTGTCCGCCACGATGAGACAGAAGATGGACTTGGTGGGGAAACGTACCATGAGCTTGACAAAACTGATGATAAGGAGGTCGAGACGCTTGCGGGGGATGTTCTTGTTGAGGGAGGTGAACAGGAACACGTCCTTGGGGAGACCAAGGGATTGACGGGCCAGTTCCTTGGGAATGCAACGAAACATGGCAGTGTCCACCCCGTGAGGAAGGACATCCACAGGGCGCGTCATGCCCTGCAATTTAATGGAGTCCTTCCACGATTTCGTGAAACAGAAGATGCGTTCCACATCACGGTTCAGTACATCCATCATGGCTTGCGGTTGCTGTTGATAGGTGGTGTCAACATAGGCCCAAATCTTAAAGGGGCGGTTCTCGATGGCTTTACGGATACTTTCAATGTAGGCACAGATGACGGAGAGGTCATTATAGATGAATACGACATTGGGTTTCTCCTGTTGAATAACGGTGGGCAGCTCAGTAATAGCGAAGCCTGGCTGCTTCTCCTTGTCGAGGGCGGTGGCATCGATGACCTTGACGTGGGGAGGATACGTACGGCCGAGGTCGGCGGCGACGAGCGTCTGGGTACCGAAATGGACGATGCTCAGCCACGGATAGGTGGCAAGGTGTTTTATCATGTTGTAGACGACTTTGCTGTAACCGTTGACTTGGTTGGCGTGCGTACTGACAATAAGAAGCTTGACGGGCTTTTGATTGTCTACGGCTTGCACTTGTTGCGGTTGCACTTTTGGCGCTGGTTGTACTGGTTGCACTGGTTGCGCTGGTTGAATAATCGCATTCAATTCATTCACAAAATTCGATAGATCGGCCATGGTCTTTGTATAACATAGTAGATGTATCTTTAGGTTTTTGTATGTCCATTATAAAATGACAGTCTACAATAGAAACCATGTCCCGTTCCACTCGTAGACAAAAACAACAGCAAGGCGGTCAAAAACAACAGCAAGGCGGCAAGCGTCACACTCGCAAGGGCAAGCGTGGCGGTACCCCGTGGACCAAGTTTGTTACCAAGGTCTACCATGAGATGAAGAAGAAGGATAAGAACATCAAACTGCGTGATGCGATGAAGGAGGCGAGCATGCGTAAGAAGCGTGGTGATATGTAATTGCGGTTGTACATTTGGATGCATGCAAGGCTATCATGGTATATTGTCATCTTTTCATGCAAGATGACAATAGTATCATACATAATTGGCAGGTCATAACTCTACAGCAGGGTCTTAATCGAATCTTTAATCTGCTGCTTCCAGGTGGCCCATCGTTCCTTCACTTTTTGCTGTAGTACACTGCCTTGCTCTATCATGATGTGACTCATGCACTGTGGATTTGTCCAGTCGTAAAGGGCAGACAGTTGTAGGTGCTCATCCATCCACTCCGAGTATGCATCCTTCACAAACGTAATTGGCAGTGTTCCCGTTTCTAATGCTTCATAACAGCGAAAGGTTTCCACATTCTGACCCCGCATCACAGGACAGAATTTGCTATTGGCCATCTGAGACAGGTACTGTCGCTCTTTGGTCGCCGTCGGATGATTCCAGCTCGGCTGTAGATTACAACTGAAGGGGACGAAAGGGACAATGGTATTCAGCTGCTCCTGTCGATTGTACCAGTTCGTACCATGAAAACTCCAAACCAAGTCACGGGCGGACCACGGTTTCATCTCGCCTGTGTACCTATGATGATAACCCAGCGGAATGGTCAGGATGTGTGGTAGCATGGGAATGTCTTTTCGAAGATAGCTGCGAATGACTGCTTTACAACAAGGGCTACTGTAAAATCCTACCTGGTCTTGGAGATATTCGTCGCTGACGTGGATTACCTTGAAGGTAATGCTGCGTTGTTGGAGGGCGACAAAAAAGGCGGCGAGTTTATCGGTATGCGGCCGTTGTACAAGGTACCATCCGCCATCCACGATTTCAGAGGTGTAAATGGAGATAAATTCGATAGGCTGTTGAAACATGTCTTCAAGCCAAGACTTCTCGTAGAGGTAAAATGTAGTGTTGTTTTCAGTGAGCGGCATGTAATAGACACGCAGTGGCTCTTGGCGGGTTCGTTGGAGTAGCGGTAACTCTGGTAGTTCTACCGTGTTCATTGGCACTGTCTTTTCAGTCTTTTCAGTCTCTTGTACTGTCTTTTCACGAACAAACGGTGCTAACTCCTCCTCCGAAAAGCAGTCGGTATTGTTCCACAGGTCACTGTCAAACTTATCCTCACGATGCAAATCATTAAACTGCGACTGTACATAGGCAGGGTCTTCTTCTTGAAAACAGTAGGACAAGAGTGGATTCGTAAAATACTTGGTGAGACCGACGGAGGGATGTCCTAAGAGATGGTCACTGACCGTGAAGGATTTTGTATCTGAATGGCGAAGATGGTCCATGAGTTTCTGGGCACCTCGTCGCGTCAGAATGTAACTGTAGGCGCAGAAATGAAACACGGGAATGGCTACAGGGCTAAAGAAGGTATTGGGCTGGATAAAGGACCAGTATTCGTTGTAGGGCTCAGAGGCCAGCGGTAGCGCGGGCTTGTTCGGCGGTAAAACGCCACCCAGATACAGTAAGTCCGCGTCTTCAGGGATGTGCTGAACATACGTGGCCCATCGGTCTTGCCACCCTGGAACAAACCGTACATCATCTTCTAAGACCAAGAAGTATTGACCCGTTTCCTGTTTAGTAATCTGACTCCACACCGAGATATGACTCAGATTGCAACCAATGACGGATTTCTTCCATTGAAATTGGTTATTGACGAAGGTGTCATACACCTCTTGCGTCATCTTCAACTGTCGACCATTCACGGCGGCTTCTCTTACGACAGTGCCATCAGACAAGTAGGGCTCAGCGGCCATCAGTTTGGCCCAACGGTCAGGACGCGTGTCGAGATTAATGATGTAGGTTTTCTCTATCCCATGGAGAGCTGTCTTTGGTGGTACTGGTGTTTTTAGTACCGCAGTGTCAACTGTTACACCAAGTAATCCCAGTAGTGCACTAGACATCCTTGAAAGAAGTGTGAGTGCGGCTGCCTTCTTCTCTTCGTTAAGGAGCGGTGTGGCTGCCATGGCCTCACAGATGTCAGGACGAGCCTCCAGTTTCTTTATCACATCCACCACTGTGCTGGCCTCCGTGATACCTGACAGATTGATAAAGGAATTCGGTGTGAAGTCTTGCGTACCTCCATCTCCCCAATACAGTGGCAGACAGCCCGCCATCTTGGCATGCAACAGTTTCTCTGTCACATAGCCTGGTGCCTGTGAATTCTCAAAACTAAGCGTGAACTGATGCTCCGCAAAGAAGTGATGCTTGGAAATGTCACCACAGCCGCCACCAGGATACTTTAGAGACAGCTGACCGCCAATGTTATTAAACAGAGCACCACCACTGCTCACGGGTTTGTACTGATTCACGGCTTGAAATGCCTCATTTCGCATCGGGCACACGGGATTGGTCACTACAAAGGCGCAGAATTTGGCGCGACCACTCCATGCGATAGGGTGCGGTGTGGTGGCGAAATGCAGTGGTAGTCGAATGGGGTTGTCTTCACAGTGGAGGGGTAACGTCGTTTTATCAGAGAACCAGTCAATGAAGGTCATCCAGGTGGGAATCCGCATATGCGTATTATCCTCGTATTGGGCCGATGTCAGATACAGTTTGATACTCGGGTCGCTCGGTTGCTCCCAGTTCTCTGCACTGAAATATACTTTGGGGATGTGAGCGGGTACCTCTTTCCAGCGATGTGTGTAAGGACCAAAGATGAGCAAATGAGGATTCTTGACCGTACTGTAAGAAACGCCTTTGAGACGAATGGTATGCGATGCATTACGCAGTGCATCCATGATAAAATTACAGTCATCATTGAATCCAGGCCACATGTCTTCAAAGGCAATGATGTATTCGGTGGGGACTGTGTCGGTTGATTCCGTGGTCACATTCTTATAAAACGCCCTCGCACACAGGGTGTCCCATTCCGTCGCATGGGCGGCTAGTCCAAATGCCGCCACCATGGCCTCCTGTACCTCTGTGACACGACTGTGCCACGCTGTGGGATTCGCAGTGAAGGTGGTAAAGGCCTTCACTATCTCACGCACATCATTGCCTTTGTAGAATAGTTGTGCCAGGGCAGGATGGAGATCACGGAGTACACTACTGTTATGAACGACAGGCAGTCCCATCCAGACCGCGTTCAGTAGTCCCATTCTCAAATACGTGAACCGTGCATGTGAGAATAGAATGGGGTTTGGCTCCTTAAGCCATTCGTAATAGGGTGCAGCGGGTAGCATTTCGACAGGGAGGGTGGATAGCTCTACATTGTCCGCCACATTCTCTTTGAAGAATCGGTTGTCTTTGATGTGTTCCATGTAATGGAGTTTGTAGGTGGCGTCGATGTGCTTCTTGGTGACTAGTTCGCGGATGGCAACCAAGGGGAGAATACAGGAGCTGCCGTTGGTGGTGTTCTTTTCTGCCACATGCACAGTATAGGTCTGGGATTGTGGAATAACAGTATGTGGCGCTGGCGCTGCAAGCGCATGTAGCGTAAATGCATGCTGTGCTATCATCGGCGACCAGACAAACGGGACGCGCTTCACAGGACATGGGAACATCGTCTGAATTGACGGCAGGGTGTCCTCAGGATTAAGTATATCCCAGCACCATACTTCATGGACACCTGTCAGGTCACGCGGTACATAGGGTGCATCAATGTAGACGGTGGCTTCCATCTCGGCAAATTGGAGAAAGGTTCGTAAAAAAACAATACTGTCTTTCGCGGCATACTGTCGTGTCGCCGAGGAGAGACGTCCATCAATGTCAATCATCCAGTCCAGACCCTGTACCTGGTACAGATTGGATGTTTTGACAGTGGACAGTAGTCCTGTTTTGGGATAATCGGACCACCAGGCCGTATCTGAATTTTTATAATCGAGAAGGGTAACTTCATAGCCAAGTGTGGTGATAAGTTTGGCGAGTGTCAGTGCAGTTTGATTCAAGCCACTCTTAAAAAGCGCTTCACTAGGGCTGTAGAGAATGCCAATTTGTTTCATTGTGTGACACAGTATACTATGATATACTGTGTCGCGCTCTTTATGCTTTCTTTATGATTGAATGAGTAGGGTAATTCGCAGTGTTTCCCCTTCTCGTTGATAAGACACAATACGGTCCACGATAAAATGGGAGGTAGACCTGTGTATCGTTCCACCCACGGCAATATAGGGTCCGCCATCGGGGTCGACCGCGTGTAACTGGCCGTTGGATTGACTGATGGAGCAATATTCCACTTCACTGCAGAGGATGGTCATGAGACGGGTCTCGTTTGAATACGTGTAGGTGCGTAGGGAGCCAAAATGGCTGGTATCATTCCAGGTGAGAAGGGTCATGACTGTTGTCTTTCGTACGGAGCAGTACAATTATTCAATTTTTATTGGGTCAGGGGTCAAGTATTTTATTCCAGCGTGCTTGAACCGCAGGATGGTGCACACTGTGTTTCCACATCAACCGAGCCGCGTGTGTTTTATAAATGTTCAGATTCTCACTGTGATGGGTCAGTGCATTGTACATGGTGTTCACGGCTTGCTGCCATTGGTCAATCGAATAATAATAACCATACTCGGACCATCCCTCCGAATTATGCAGTATCGGATAATGACAGTACAGTAGCTCCAGTGTCATATAATTGTAATCATTGTTCCACTGATGCGTAATAAAACAGGCCGATCGATGCTCCTGCAGAATGGTATGAATCTTCTTCCGTCCATACAATACGATGCGATTGTCCCTGTACAGTGTGAGGGAGGGAAGGAAGTTGTTCCGTGCATTTGAAGAAATATTGAGGCGGTCGCCATTGATGACATGGACCTTCCCTCGCCATGCTGGATGCTGTTTGGCAAAGGCCTCGATAAGCAGGAGGGAATAAAAAGAGCATTTCTGAAATGAAATGTTGGGGTCCATCATAACAAAATCTTGGGTCTGCCACCCGTGGCTCGGTGGCTGCCATTCCATCTGCTCTTTCTGGCCATACTGGGTTAGAAAACAGGAGTCCCAGACATAGGGGACCACACGACTATTGTCCATGCTGGTTCGATTGATAATGGCAGCATAGTCAACATGCTGGTAGTAATGGGGACTGGTCCAGATTTCATCGATTTCACCTACCAGGTGATGATTGAAAAACATATTTTGATAACACTGTACTGTCTCCACATCAATATTGAGGATGTTCCCCAAATACAGTTTGGCGATGGTGGCTCCAATCGAGCGAAGATACTGTCGTGTGGGTGCATCGATGCTCATCCCCACTTCGATGAAGGCCCGAATAGGAATGGGATGGTAGATGATATCGTGAGCGGTGATAACACGATAGGACCGAATAAACTGCTTCTTTTCTGAGCCATTGTTGTTATTGGATTGTAAGAGATAGCATCGATAGCCGAGGCTTTCAAACAAGTGATAGAGTACGACGATGTTCTGGGTCAGTCCGTTGATAAACAGTGTTTCGTCATTGACATCATTGGTGGCCAGAATAATGGCCTTTCGGTCAAGCGGCAGTGCGAGTGACGTAGCAACTGTCTCTTGTTCCTGATCTGCTTGGTGCTCCGCTTTTAACAGAATGGTATTGCCTGGTAGGTATTCTTTTGATATTGTGTTTGTTCTAGTTTCAGTGTCCATTTGTGTATTACTGTGTAGTATTCTAGCGAGCTTTATATTGCAGCATAATAGATGGCTGTCTTCTCTACGTTTCCTAGTACGTATTCGATTCCGCCTGCCACCTTTTTTAATATGCAGGGCTTGAGCAACTGGCTCAACAATCATCCGAGCTACAAACAATATTACATCAACAATCCTACGCATTTCCCTTATCTCTACCAAATGAACTCTACCCTGTCTTCTCTCAATTATGTGGTGGACAATGTACCGTTGGGTCCACTGGTCACTACATTGTCACAGCATCAGTGTATGCAATATACACAGCAGTTGCAGTTATTTCAAAAGGTCTATGCCTTTAATTCAAATGCCTACGTCAATTACAGTATGACGGGAGTCAGTCCTATTTATTACAGTTACAAATCCTATCAGGAAATGATGCAGTACAAGTCGGCAGTGGGGCTGGTCAATAAACTGTATCCGTTTGACATCATGGCGAATGCCGCCAATGGGGATGGGGTGACGATGGCGTGGGTGGTGCCATTTCCCCTCTAATGCACTTTTTAGGAAAAAGTGCGCAAAAAGCGGCTTTGCCGCCGAGCGGGGGGGGCTTAAAGAGGATAACGGAGGGCCTAAAGAGGATAACAGGGGAGGATAACGGAGGGCCTAAAGAGGATAACAGGGGAGGATAACAGGGGGCCTAAAGAGGATAACAGGGGAGGATAACAGGGGAGGATAACAGGGGGCCTAAAGAGGATAACGGAGGGCATAACGAAGCCTCGGCGGCAAAGCCGCTTTTTGCGAGCTTTTTTTAAAAAGCTCAGTGGAGGGTAAAGAGATACAGCAGCTGATTCAAATGAATCACCAACTCATCCACGGTCGTAATCAGCTCCGTATCCACCGCAGGATCCAGATGTTTCCGTATAGGACCCTGTAAATGCTTTGTAGAGGACTTTAACAGTCGAACTGCTCCCGCTTCTGTTAGATTCTGCAGTGTAATAGTAGCATTCTTACCCGTTAACTTCGGTCGACCATATTTGCCACTGTAGACTTCCACAAAGCGGTCCATCTGCTTTTCTAGTTTCTCCAGAATTTCGTCCGTAGCGATATGTCGTGCATAGATATAGGTCTGCCAATGATACAGTTTAATCTGATTGCGTAAATGCATGAAGAAATGTACATGTTCGGCGGACATCTCAGCAATTTAGTTAAAGTCCATAAATAAAATTGAAACTACTGCACACTCTGTATTATGGTAAAAAGACCATGTGCTCTATCTGCAAACATATCCTCAAAGACTTTGACATCGAGCACACGGAGGATCGATGCCCCCTTCGCAACAGTCGTTATTGTTCCCACTGTGCGAAATATGGACATTATACCAACAACTGCTTTGCCATGCCCTCCGTGTACTATCGTGAGCCCATCTTTGTAGAACAACTGATTTCACCCACGGACCTCCATGAATTTGCGATTACATCGCGTACACCACTGGTCTGTCCCGTAAAAGCAGAGGAGCTCCCCCGTGTACTCGAGATTAAAAATGATGATAAAGTCATTGCGGCCTATTTATCGGCAAGGTCTATTAAAGCGACGAAGGGATGGACCAAACGGCATACCTTAGAAGAATATGCCAAACGTGAGAACAGGCGATTGGTTTATGTGATGTAAGGGTAGGATGAGAATATCGAAGGGAGCAAAGACGGCAAGAGCAAAGACAGTAAGAACAAAGACAGTAAGAACAAAAACAGTAACGAGAGCAAAGACAGTAAAACAGAAAAGACGTAAGCGAGTCGTGCTTCAAATCCATCCACGCAAACTACACGGCGGAAACTATGAAACTGATGTAACCACCGGACAGCTACAAGGAATTGCTATGAAAGATGAGAAAGAGGTAGTAATTGCGTTTCCTGGCGGCGGTGTCATGTCCGTCGCTGCCTACAAAGCCTATATGGAACAAAAAGACCGCGATGGTTTTCGCCCATAACAAAAATGTCTAAAGTCCGGTTTTGATAGTACTTGTTTTTAATTGTGTATTTTTTACATACATTGTTATTTCATAGAGCTAGGTAGCATATGGCGAGACAAAATAGCATTGAATATGATGAAGACATCGATGATGATTCATTCTCAGAATCATCTGTTGATAAATACAAGCAAACCATCACCACTATTCTCTCCAAACATTGTACGGAGATTCGACTTTCTTCAGAGGAGATGGCGCAGAGTGTAACTACTGTTTCTCGGAAAAAACTAAAAGACCTGATTACCAAACAGAATCATACGATTTTTTCATTTATGATTCATCCTGATAAATTGCCACAGATTATCAATGCTGCGGAAATGATTTTTAAGAAATTTGGGCACGACGCTCCCTCCATCAAAAGTAATCCCAAAATGAATCTCCTTAAAGATTTACAGTTGGATGCCTCCTTAAATGTCATTATTGGTGAATTTGACACGGGGCTCAAACGTATCCGCAGCGAAGGCTCGTTGCATGATTTTATGAAACAAATGCGATGGATATTTACACAGTACAAGACCATCGGCGAAGAAGTGCTACGACTGGAAACCACACTGTTTCAGAAAATCGACATACTTGATAAACTGCACCATCGGATTCAAATGGTGACATCACTGTCTGATAATGATGCGCTACCCGAACTTCTTGAATCCTTTACCAAATATGCAGATAGAATCTATGCCTCTTCCATGTTTGAAGAAAACTACAAAGAGCTCATTGAGGGTTATAAAAAATGGAACATCTGTCGCCAGATCATTTCCGTCCAGGGTATGATGCGTGAAGAGACCGAGCCACAGTGCTCCATTTGTTTGACAGAACCCGTGGCCAATGCCATTGTGCCTTGTGGGCATACCTTTTGTAGTACATGCTCGAAGAAACAGAATACGACATGCTATATTTGTAGGGGGCAGATTCGCGAACGGATTAAGTTGTTCTTTGCCTAAGTAGGGGGACAAACTTGCCTCGCAAGTTCTCCCCCTTAAACCCCCTGTTTGGATGCATATTCTTTGTAGGGGGCAGATTCTTTGTTTGGATGCATATTCTCACCGTCTTACACAATCTCCACTTGAAAATCATTCGGTCTTAGGGCCACTTGCCTCAGTGCCTCTCTCTCTTCTTCCCCCAGCTCTGTTACTTCACAGACACGTTGAAAGATTTGCTCTGCGATGGAATACCATACTTCATACAATATGGTCTTCGATATGGCATCCAACGGGTCCACTTCTTTAAGGCCATCTTCAGGCTTGTTCTTCGATTCCATTTCATCCACGCTCATGTTCGTAGTTCCTGATGTTTATTTCCGCAAGGGTTCTCTTCAATTTTTGAGCGATGATGACTGTCAAATCCCATCAATAGTGTATAGTATACTTGCGTTCGTTGTTGTAGTAGTACCCTGTCTACTTCAAAGATGCCTGGATGGTCAGATAAGAGGGCGGACCAATGGATTCGCTCTTTGTACCGTTGTAGCAACGGTAGTGCATTGGGATTGGTCGACAGCATCATCCAGTTGACCTGCCCGATGTGCTCCGTCAATAGTGGAATGGCGCTCGGATTGCCTGATAGATTGGCCCAGTTCACCTTGTCCAGATGCTGCTGCAAAAGAGGGATGGCATTTGGATTGGAAGAGAGAAAATTCCAATCAATCTTGTCTGGATACTGTTGTAAGAGATGGATGGCACTCGGATTCATCGAGAGACAGCTCCAATGAATCTTATCCAGGTTCCGTTCGAGCAAAGGAATCGCGTTCGGATTCTGAGAAAGAAAATACCAATCAATTCTATCTGGGTGCTGCTCCAAGATCGGCACAGCAGCGGGATTGGCCGACAGACTGTTCCAATACACCATGTCCAGATGCTGTGCTAAAAAGTCAATGGCAGCGGGATTGGCCGACAACTGTGACCACTTGATACGATGCGGATGGCGTTCAATGAGTGACATGGCCTTCGGATTTTGACAGAGGAAAAACCAGCCTATATCGTATAACTGGTCAATGTTTGCGGACAATAATGTCATGGCCGCGGGATTCTGTGCCAGGTAGTTCCACTCGATGCGGTCTTGGTGTTTCTGTAAAAATGGAATGGCCCGCGGATTTCGAAGGAGGGCCATCCAGTTCACCTTTTCTAGATGGTCTTGGAGCAAAAAGACAGCCTGTGGATTTCGGCAGAGATAGTGCATGTAACTGAACGGCAGTCGATACGCATTTTGCTGGACCCACTCGATGATTCGTTGAGGGGGCGCTATCACAAATTCGAAAAGATACAGGAGAACGTCTTTGGGTAGGCGATTCATTTACTGTAAGAGACGCGACTATAATTTAGACTGGGAATGCGTAATAAACCATTTAAACACATGTCACGTCTACTATATAAGTATGGCAGCACAGAAAGAACAAAACATGGAAGCATTGACCACCCCGCAAGACAATGATTTGAGCACACTGACGCATTCGATTATTGAGTGGCGTCGACTGAAGGAGGACAATGATACGCGCAAGATTCAAGTTCGTGAAACCAATACCAAAATGAAGGCGCTTGAAGAAGTCATTTTGCGGGTCATGAAAGAGAATAACATTGGGGCACTCGATTTGAAGAACTCAGGTGGACGCGTACTTTTTCGCAAGCAGAAGCGCCAGGCTGCCATGGGACAGAAGAACATGGAAAAATGGATTGGGGAGTGTCTACAGTCCAACGAGGAGGCTCAGAAGATTATGAAATACATTCAGGAACATCGTGAGGTGCTGACGAAAGAGTCCATTCTCTACGAGAAGACCTCGTAATGAAAGAGTCCACGAGAAGACCTCGTAATGAAAGAGTCCATGAGAAGACCTACAAAGTCTCCCCCCTCTTACTAGAAATGCTGAAAGATCTCTGTCTTGCTGGAATGGACTGCATGTCCTCTGTGCCCGGTAAGCAAGAGTCCTATAAAAATGTGATTGCCTCTCTTTTGTCCATCATCATTGCAGTGGTCATCATTGGCTTTGTAGGCAAGTATCTATGGAACATTACCATGCCCGAGCTCTTTACTTTTGCACGTCCGGTTCAATCTGCCTGGCAGGTGATTGGACTGATGATTTTGCTGTCTTTGTTTCGGTAAAGAGCATCCGCTACAAAGAGCATCCGCTACAAAGAGCATCCGCTACAAAGAGCATCCGCTACAAAGAGCATCCGCTATAAAGGGCATTTGCGAATCTAAACATATTCATTACATTTCTTCTGTAACGAATGTGGTTAGTTACTATTATGATTGGGTTCATTCTCCTCGTGAGTAGCTATTTTTTTGTGAGGGCCTATGGTATTTTCTGTGTTACAGAATAACATGAATGAATATTCTACCAAATTTCTCACGATATACTAAATACAAAATGTGGTTCCTCACGTTTATTATCATTCTATTTGTCATTGTTGTCGGTATGCTATTGTATGCCAACATGCCTGCCATAGGCTACATGTCTACCATGGGCCACATGGGCGCATCAGGCCACTCCTGTGGCTGCGGCAAGCCGCAGTGTGATGCCTGCTCCGCTCCACCCAAGAAGCCTGTGTGTCATCAATGCGGTATGCCAAAGCCGCAGTGCGGCTGCCCTGCAAAGAGCTGTCCGTTTTGTTAGAAACGCCCATGAATACTCTGACGCCGTTTACGATTTGTTCGCGTATTCTTCTTCGTCTTCTGCAGATTCCTGCTCTTGCTCCTATTCAGTACAGGGAAGTGATACGACACAAAACAAATAGCAGCCAGTACTGTGCCATAATCCGACGTCACCTTTAAAGAATCATAGATGAATACAGTGCCAGGATGGATGACATAGCCCTTATTGGTTTTGTTGTCCTGATACATGGTGGGTTTTGTTATCGTACCATACCCGCGTCGCTCAATGATGCCCGCAATGGTTTCTTCTAAATTTCGCTCTACCTGTGTTTTGGTACCGCGTCCCGCATATTCACATGCAAACCCTCCCAAGTATTTGCCATGTGGGTCATACACCGAGGTGGTCATCACCGCTGCACTAATAAATTGCCCCTTCTTGCCATTCGACTCGGCCTTGATGGTTTCAATCACTTCACCCCACTGTAGACGCGCCAGGCCCTCTTCTAATGTAATCTCTTTCGCATCCGTTGGCATTACACTTGTATACGGTATAATGTTGGCGTTTTCAATTCCTGCATTGGTTAATGCGGCATCGTATGACCCCGTTTCATAGGGCAGTCCTTCTGAATGAATATTAGACTGTCCTTTGCCCGATGTCGTGAAATATTCATAGGGTACACGATTGCCAAGTACTAAATTACGCATGTGGCTCTACCTACATGGGTGGTTTTTGGGCACTTCATACCGCACCATTCCAGCCCGAAGCAGATAGCCCACCATATTTATTGGCATATTCACGGGCATTTTTCAGGTTCTCAGGCATATAACCAGAAACATCACCTCCTGTGGCCCCACCATTCTGTAGGCTAAAATCAGTCTTCAGACAACGACTGGTAGCAATCTGATACACATCCTCATACGCGGTCATAAACAGCTGTTCTACCATCACGACTTCAGGCTCTTTCAATTGGGCCTCCGTGCATAACTTGAGCAGTAGAACACGGCCACGGTCACGCCACGTGGCAAAGATAATATCCAGGTCACGCGGAGAAATATTCTTTGACATACACATCCCACACAGTTCCGCCACCGCCACACGGTCATGCGCTGTTTCAAACGCCTGATAGCGTGTGGCTTCCACAATGCCACTCGGTGACATCAAATCCTTCTTCAGACACGCCATTTTGCTCAGGAGCAGTTCCATCTCCTTGTAATCGGACGTGGACTCTGAGATAGACGGGTCAAGACGCCCTTGTACTACCTGTAATAACTGTGAGCCTTCAGGTAGGGTCCGGAGACAATCAGGGTGTCCTGTACCAACAGCGGCACCACCAAAAAAGCCTTCATCGACACGTTTGTATTTGGGGATGGTATTCATAAAATTCACAATGAATCCTACCACAGAAGCAAATACTACCACTTTTAGTATAAACATATAGGGGACTTCGCCGCTCATTCTAGGGTTTTTGTAGAAAATAACGGCGGGTTTAAAAAAAGCCTCCGTTATTTTCTAAAAAACCCCTAGATGAATGCCAGTGATATTGTGAAAGCCAAACAGAATAAAACCTTATATAAAGCCTATTATGCTCCCAAGGTGTTCCAATCCAGTATACATACCCATGTCCACAAAATTAGCTCCATCTTTGCCTATGTGAGCTCCTCCCAGGAGATAACCATTGATTCCTATGCATCCTGTAGTACCACGGCCTACGAGTATGTCTGCAATCCCATCTTCATGAGTTATGAAATGGCACAGCAGGTCAACAGTGGCGCGTATGTCTGTGGCGGAAAAACCCCCTCCCAATTGCAATGGCAGAATGTCACCAGTACCACCGTGTACGCCTACAGTAGTATCTATTCCACATTTACGACCACCTCCACCATTTCTCCTAGTAGCTTTTATGTCACGAGTACCACTGTCATGGGTGCTCCCGCTCCCACGATTGTACCCTTAATTCAATTGGTACAAGGAACAAACTTTACAAATGCATGCAATACCTGCAAGGGAGCGAGTGCCAATGCATGCTGTCATAACTGTGCTTACGGTGGCCCCTTATAAACGGAGGGCTCCTATCATCGTAACCAAATCCTAAGTAGAGATGTCTCGTTTTACATCAAAACTCGCTCGATATCATACCGCGACATGCGATCAAGTCATGCCCATTCCTGTCGTCATGAAATCGGTCATTGCTACGGTGCCCCCTCGACCCATGTATCCCCTCGAGTTGCCATTTAACCCTCAACCCTATCCCAACGAGAATGCCCCTCCCGCTGTCATTAACTTGGCCGATATCCAAGAATACCCACCACCTCATACAGGACATCCTGGTAAAATCTTCTCCAATAACTCGGGCTTTCTCCCCTCTGGCTATCTGGTCTGCGATGGCTCCGCCATTTCTCGCACTGATTATGCGGTTCTTTATAAGATTATCGGCACATACTATGGCGAAGGCGACGGCCACAGCACCTTTAATATCCCGCAACTAGAAAACATGGAGAATTTGAACCTGGTCTACATGATTAAATATCAGTTGTGTGCGGATGAACTCCCACCCTGTCCTGTCAATGTCAACACCCCTCTGCCCCCTTGCACCAGCCTACAGGTCCTACCCTTTCCTCTTTCCTACATTCCCGCCGTCGGAACTGTGCTCAGTAATACTCTCATCTATGTCCCCAATGGCTATTTGGCATGTAATGGATCCACGGTAGCCATTGATACCTATCATTACTTATACGAGATGATTGGGACATATTATGGTAATGGCGATGGCAAAACTACGTTCCATCTGCCAAATCTAATTACTCCCGCGGACCCACCTGCCAAATATATCATCCGCTATGATATGCAGGTGATTCCCTGCGTCTCTGTCACTCCCAATCTTCAGGTATCAGGCCTACAACTAGACCTACAAGGCGTCAATATCACCTAAAGCAGACAGCAGACAGCAGACAGCAGACAGCAGACAGCAGACAGCA
>Ga0136641_1000416_pt1 | contig 18332 bp, 25 predicted proteins | sample EliLak1302023Y_FD_115312 | JGI IMG/M metagenome (GOLD analysis project Ga0136641, IMG submission 115312) | Freshwater microbial communities from Elizabeth Lake, Yosemite National Park, California, USA - 13020-23Y | ecosystem: Environmental > Aquatic > Freshwater > Lake ...
GGTTATGGAAGAAGCGTTCAGCTCAGACGGCAGAATCAGTGTTGTTGACGGTATTGATGCATTTCACAAGTTTGCATGGGGATGTGATAAAATTTGGAGTCACGGTGCCGTCTTTGATATTATCATTCTTGAAGATATCTATCGCCAAATTGGCAAGCCTATTCCTTGGGAATTTTGGCGGTGCCGTGATACACGAACTCTATTTGACCTAGCTGATCCAGAAATGGAAAAAAACATCCAACAACACAATGCGCTGTTTGATGCGATCCGTCAAGCTAGGGGAGTACAGACTTGTATGCGCAAGCTAGGTAAGTCTACTTAAACCAACCAATCTTTTCACCGGCGGCCTTTCTACGGTCGCTTTCTTCTTTTGTAGTTGGATAACGGCTGGCCCAAATTAAGATCAGTGCAAAGAACACGCTCATACCTGCAACTGCTTTCCAGTTATGTGTAGCAAACCATAAGATAACTAGGCTGGCATCCATACTCAAGAACATGATCCATTTTATCTTTGCAGGGTAAACACGGCCGTCTGACCAATCCTTGATGAACGGGCCAAATAGTTTGTGATTAAGCATGTAGTCATGGAATCGTTTTGAACTTTTAGCAAAGCAGTATGCCGCAATCAGACTGGGTGTTGACCAAGGAATACCTGGAACGATAACTCCTATGTAAGCGATGCCAAGGAATAAAAACCCTGCGGCCATCCATAAGTATTTTTTAATTTTTGTAAACATCAAATGCCTCTTTAAGTGAACGAGCCAGATAATCTATATCTGCTTCGGTGTGATTGGGCGTCGGTGTAAAGCGCAATCTTTCACTACCCCACGGAACTGTGGGATAGTTGATGGGTTGTACGTACAATGCTTTTTCTTCTAATAACCAATCTGAGATTGCTTTAGTTTTCTTTGCATCACGTATCATAACAGGAACAATGTGTCCGTTCTCTGATAAGGGATTAATTTCTAAACCAGTAGCACGTAGATGCTCTCTTGTCTTATGTGCTACTTCAAATATCTTAGCACGTAGTTCTGGATGGTCTTGGACGTACTTTACTGACGCTAATGCACCTGCGCAGAGTACAGGGCTCATGCTTGTTGAAAAGATGAACCCGTCGGCATAACTGCGGACCATGTCAACTAGGTCTCGGCTTCCGGCAATATATCCACCTTGTACACCAAATGCCTTGGCCAGTGTACCTTGTATAATATCCACACCGTCTACACAGAACTGTTCTTCAGCGACTCCTGCGCCACGAGGACCATAGAGGCCTACGGCATGCACTTCGTCAACGTAGACCATAGCACCGTGTAGGCGGGCGATTTCACAAACATCGCTGACTAGGCCTCTATCACCGTCCATGGAGTAGACTCCTTCTAGAGCAATAATGGGCTGTGCATCAATTGGCAATTCCTGTAGAATTTCACGTAGGTGATCTAGATCATTATGTCGCCAAACTGTTCTGGGAACCTTAGTTGACTTGATTCCAACTATCATTGAGTTGTGATTGTGCTTGTCGCTGATGTAATGTACATTAGGTATCATGCGACCTAGAACGCTAAGGGTAGCTTGGTTAGCTACATATCCCGACGTAAAAGTAAGTGCTGATGTTTTGTCATGTAGTTTGGCAAGTTCGTATTCTAGGGCAACGTGATAGTGAGTTGTTCCGCTGATGTTGCGAGTGCCACCGGCACCTGCTCCTGCGGTATCTAACGCTGTATGCATAGCGTCAACTACTACTTTATGCTGACCCATACCTAAGTAGTCGTTTGAACACCAATTGGTAATGTGTTTGATGTTGTATTTTCCGTACCAAATGGCTTTTGGAAAGTCACCTTTTTGGCGAAGTATGTCTGTAAATACTCTGTAGTTCCCTTCAGTCTTGAGCTTTTCTAGACTTTTGGCAATAGCATCTTGTGTTTTTGGCTTAATCATAGCAGTATTTATATGGTAATTTAATTGACAGGTTTACCATTTGACTGTATAATAGTTGTAATATCATTTAAAAAGACACTATTATGAAAATCGGATTAAGTTACAGCCGTTGCATTAGAGACATTGTTGACGGCGCAGTAGACATCGACGATGTACTCGTTCTCATTACTCGCACAGATTTTGATCCCAACAATGATGAACAATGGGCAGGTATTTGGGCAGGTTACGGTGGCGGCACCCATGTCGGTGGATTTTGGAGTAATCCAGAATGGGCCGGATACGATGACGAGGGAAAATTCCGCCAGATAAGTATTGATCTATATACTTCGGGAAAAATGCACCAACCACGCCAGTTCGGAGCTCATCCCCGTAGGATGCCGTACATTTGGTTGGAAGCAGTATTGCCTAGCACAGAGTTAGATTCAAATCCGACTCTAAAAAGAGCCTGGGAAGGATTTCAAACTATTGCAGGGTTGAGCGGTGTAAAATTAGATAAGGAAGCGCAATGAAAATTAACCTAGTCAGCGACATGCATCTTAACTTCGCGGACATTGAACTGCCCGGCGGGGATGTATTGATTATGGCTGGCGACATTGTAGAAGCTGGAGGCCTACGCCGTGCTGACAATGCCAAGCGAGATACATTCTTAGCAGATCGCTATCGCCGTTTCTTTGCGGAGGAAATGCCCAAGTACCGCAAGGTAATTTACATTATGGGTAATCACGAGCATTACAACAACAGCTATGATGACACACCAGATCGCCTGCGCAGAGAACTACCAGCCAATGTCTACTTCCTTGAACAGGAATCAGTTCAGATTGATGACGTATGGTTCTTTGGAGCTACTTTCTGGACAGACATGAACAAGGGTAGTCCTACCAGCATGCAGATTATCAAACAAAACATGAACGACTTTAAGATCATTAAGTTTGGGCATGGTATCAAGATCGATAATTACGGTGAAAGCTACTGGACCAATCAGTTTACTCCTGCTTATGCGGCCAGTGTGTTTAAAGAAACTGTGGATAAACTCCAAGTGTTCTTAGACGAGCACAAAAACGACAAGGTAGTTGTAGTCAGTCACCATGCGCCCAGTGCTATGAGTATCGATCCTATGTTTAAAGATGACCATCACATGAACGGTGCTTACTACAGTGACTTGAGTGAATTGATTTTGGATAATCCGCAGATCAAAACTTGGGTTCACGGTCATATGCACAATCAAAGTGACTACATGATCGGTGACACTCGTGTTCTTACTAACCCACGTGGTTACCTAGGATACGAAACTATTGCCAATACATTCGATCCTGGATTCAGTTTTGAAGTATGATGGTACGATCGTACGATTCGAAGACTGTTCGATTATCTTGGGAGTCTAAAGACGACAACCGCACATGGGACAAAGCCTGTATCTATGCTGTTGAAACTTTTGGACTCCCAGGTGATCGATTTGAATGCCATTCAAACGAAGAATGGATGGACTTCGAATTTAAAGACGAGAAAGACGCACTCATGTTTCTAATGGGTGTTTCGTGAACTCCATAACCTTTGGCAAAGATCAGTACCACCTCAACGGTGCTATGGAAGCCTGGTGCCGTGAGAATATCGGTGACGGTGGCTGGGGCGGCATGGACGGAGAGTTTTGGTATATTAAAAGCATGTTTGGTAATACTACATTTACATTTAGAGATCCAAAACATTTAACCTTGTTTGTGTTGAGGTGGTCATGAGTGGATGGCAAAGCAAAAAGACGATGAAAAGTATTGAGCAAGAAATAGCCGATAAAAATGGACCATGATATGTCTCGCGAAATAGATCGCGAAGTCTTGTGGGGAATGTTAAAAGGCATAGGATGGACTCGTGTTATGATTACTCGCTTGCAAGACAATAATCATGCCGTGGATATTACACTGTGGTTAGAAGAGAACATTAAAAACCCTTTTGAACGCAGTGGTAGAGATTTTATCTTTGAAGATCCAAAAGATGCTACGATGTTTATACTAAGATGGGTATGATAAAAGTTAACGAAGATTACTATGCCGTTGAATTAAATTGGCGTCCTTCTAAAGAAATTCTAAATTGGTGTCGCAGTACTTTTGGTGACGGGGAGGATGGTAGATGGCATTATCTACATCCTAATATATGTTTTACCAGTGAGTCAGATCGACTGCTGTTTATACTGAGATGGTCATAAGTAAAAAACAGATACACAGAGAGAATTAAGTCTTAAACAAAGGAGAAAAAATGGACTTTATTACAAACGTCTTATTAAAAGACATCTCGTATCTATGGATGATCTTCTTCATTATGATCACCGCTGGATTAGCAAAAGAGTATGCTCTATTTGCCCCAGCGTTTGCCTATGTAAGAAATACATTCCGTAGTAATAAATTCGTAGTTGTACTCCTAAGTGCAATTGGTGGAATTCTGCCAATTGAAGGCCGAGTAACAGTTTCAGCAGGTCTGCTGGATACTGTAGCACCAAAAGATGGACCAGGCCGTGAGAAACTAGGCATTGTAGATTATCTATCAACGCACCACTATTACATGTGGTCACCATTAGAGAAAACTGTAATCTTACCTATCGCGGCATTTGGACTATCTTACGGTGCGTTCATCGGCCTAGTTGCACCCTTGTTAATTGCCAGTTTGCTGTTCATCAGCATCTACATTTGGACGCAAGTCAAAGATGAAGATTTGGTAATTACTCCGGGAAACTTTAAATTGAGTGCGGTTCTACGCAACGTGGTTCCAATGTTTATTGCCCTAGGCACATACATTGGACTTGGTGGCGAAGGACATGTATTTCCAATTTTTGGTTTGCTAACCTTATACTATATGATCATCACACAGCAATGGAGCCCTAAGAAATTATTGGGTTACATTCGTTGGGATGTTATAGCTTGGGTTGGTGCAGTAATCATCTTAGGCAACTATTTTAAATCATATAACGGCGAGTTCCTAACTATGATCAAAAGTACTGGACTAGATCCACATACTTTTGTTGGCATGTTGGCAATTTCAGTTATTGGTTTCGTTGTTAGTTTCTTAATGGGCAGTTCAGGCAAGTTTATTGCCGTGGCAGTTTTAATGGCGCAGGTCTTTGGAGTTGAATACTTCATATGGTTCTTTGCTATTGACTTTGCTGGCTATCTATTAAGTCCAACGCATAAGTGTGTTATGATTGGTAATCGCTATTTTGGTACACCAGTCAGCACTTATTACAAGGCGCTAGGCATCTGGGCCTTGCTATTGTTAGCAGTTTCTGCCACAATAACATTTTTAATATAAGGAAATAAAAAATGAAGAAAATCTTCGCAATCTTGGCTTTGGCCACAACCGCTTCGGCATTTGCACAAAGTGGTGTATCTTTTGAGTTTGAACGTGAGCGTGGTACTACTGGTAGTAACACAATGTCAAACACAGTTAAAGTTGCTCCATATGTCGCACTTGACAACGGTATCAAACTTGATCTTCAATTCGGCGGTAGTCGTGATGACGGTACAGTTAGCGGTAACAACAATGCACTTGAGAACACAGTAGAAGCTCGTGCTCAAAAGATGTATTCAGTTGCTCCAGGTCTAAAGTTAGGCGCACGAGTTGGTGTTGGCCAAATGATCAACGGTACTAACTCAGCAGGTAAAACTGTTGACTTTAGTTATTACACAGTTGAGCCAAAAGCTGAATATGCTATCACTGACAAGTTGAGTGCATTGGCTTCGTTCCGTTTCCGTAACGGCTTCAGCGACAGCGACAACTACTTGACACGTACTTACAAGGCTGGTTTTGGTTTTGCCGCAACTAAGAAAGACGTAGTAGAAGTCAAGTACTTTGAAAAGCGTGGCGACTCTAACACCAACGGTGTTGAGCTAGGCTATACACGTAGTTTCTAATCTAATTAGAAACTAATCAAGAATAAGGACCTCCGGGTCCTTATTTTTTTAAATAGTTGCAGAGGTGCTTATGAAAAAAGTTTTAATTTTAGGTGTTAACGGTTTTATCGGTCATCATTTGACCAAACGAATTCTAGAGACCACAGACTGGGAAGTCTATGGTATGGATATGTCTAGTGACAAACTAGGCGACATGGTAAATGACCCGCGTGTTCACTTTGTCGAAGGTGACATTACCATCAACAAAGAGTGGGTAGCCTATCATGTTAAAAAGTGTGATACCATTCTACCGTTAGTCGCGGTGGCAACCCCCGCGACCTATGTACAAAATCCTCTACGAGTTTTTGAACTAGACTTCGAAGCAAACTTGCCAATCATTAGAGATGCCGTCAAATATAAAAAGCATTTGATTTGGCCAAGCACCAGCGAAGTCTATGGCATGAGTAAAGACACTCCGTTTGACCCATATGAGTCAGAATTGACCTACGGCCCAATTAACAAGCAACGCTGGATCTATGCCTGTGCCAAGCAGATGATGGATCGTGTAATTGCGGCCTACGGACAAGAGCAGGGCTTTAACTATACTCTGTTCCGCCCATTCAATTGGGTCGGGCCTGGCCTAGACAAGATCAGTACACAGAAAGAAGGCAGTCCACGTGTTATTACACAGTTCCTTTCAAATATTGTATACGGTAAAAATTTAGAACTTGTAGATGGTGGAGAGCAGAGACGTTGCTTCACATACATAGACGATGGCATCTCTGCGCTAATGAAAATTATCGAAAACAAAGATGGCATCGCTACAGGCAAGATCTACAATATTGGTAATCCAGTAGAAGATCACTCAATCTCTGCCCTAGCAGGAATGATGTTGGACTTGGCTAGAAAGTATCCTGCGTACTCAAATGCTCATAAAGTTAATGTTATTGGCACATTGAGCGGTGACTTCTACGGCAAAGGCTATCAAGACGTACAAAGCCGTGTGCCAAAGATTACCAACACCCAAGAAGAGCTGGGGTGGAATCCTACTGTAACCCTAGTAGATGCACTAGATAAGATTTTTGAATTCTATCAAGATCATGCCCGCGAGCTGTCGGATTTGACAGGGTAAGTGGATTCGTGTATAATAAATAAAGTAGTAAGAAATGCCGATTGGGTTTCTTACTCCGGGCACAATGCCCATTTATGTCTTGCTTATAAAAGGAGAAAAACATGACACAATATCGCATCGATTCGGCTAACCTAGGCCGCGCACTAATTGGTTTTGACGAGCTTTTCAATTCATTTGAAAATCGTCTTGCAGGCCAAATTCAAAATAACTATCCCCCATTTAATGTTATTCAGCTTGATGAAAGCAACTACGAAATTGAAATCGCAGTAGCTGGATTTAAGAAGTCTGAAATTGACATTGAGCTAAATCAACAACAGTTGATTGTTAGCGGGAAACACGAAGATGAAGATAAGGAAACCCGAGTTTATCATCACCGTGGGCTTGCCGCACGTAACTTTGAACGTAGTTGGACTCTTGAACAGTACGTTGAAGTGCGTGGGGCAGAAATCAAAGATGGTATTTTAACAATCAAACTTGAGCGTGTGCTTCCAGAAGCAATGAAGCCACGTAAGATTACGATTGCTGATACTATCGAAACAACACAGCCTAAAATTAAGGTTGCTTAAAAACAGGGAGGGGCAACCCTCCCACTTTATATAAACGGATATACAATGGCTGAGACTCTAATAAAAACTCGATCAACTACCGAGATCGAAATCTTGAAACCTAGCAAATATAAAGTCATTGTATTCAATGATGATAAAACTCCAGTTGATTTCGTCATTGCCATGCTGATAAAAATCTTCCATCACTCTCCGACCAGTGCAGAAGATATTACCTTGAAGATCCATAACGAAGGATCAGGAGTAGCTGGAATTTACAGTTATGAAATTGCAGAACAAAAAGTCGTAGAAGCCACTACCCTAGCACGTGAGCATGGCTTTCCATTGATACTCAAAGCGGAGGCAGAATGAGCTTAAAAGAACTAACTTGGGACAATCATCAAAGGGCAGAAGCCACACCATTCATGGAGGCTGTGTTTAAAAAGACGATGCCCGCTAATCTGTGGGCTGACCTAATGTTTCAAAAGTCTTCAATATACAATACTATTGAAAACATTGCACGACATGAAAAACAAACTCTAGACATGCTGGAAATTGAACGTAGCATCTTGCTTTATCTAGATGCCAAAGAGTTAGCTGGCGACCAGTTGCCAAAGATGCGTCCAATAACCGCACAGTATTGTTATTACCTGCTAGGCCTAATTGGACACCCAGATCGTATCATGGCTCACCTGTATGTATGGCACATGGGTGACCTGTTCGGTGGACAGATGATCAAGAAGATCATGCCAGGCCCGCATCGTAATCTAGAGTTTGATAATCCAGATGAACTCAAAGTCAAGATCCGCAGTCGACTACGCGACAGCATGGCTGATGAAGCCAATGTGGCCTTTGAATGGGCTATTAAATTAATGGAAACCTATACTGATGAGCTTGATCTGGCAAACGCTGATTGATATACAGCAGTCCTTTGAAGACCGATTCAACAGCTCTGGCACAGAAACACAAGAGCCAGGCCTAGAAAGATTCAACTGGTACAACAAGGTATGGACGAGCGATAACTATCGCAGAGCGCACATTGATGTAGTAGACGCTAGAGATACCAAGGGCCTATGGATGATGCATTGCTGTGTGTTCCCCCATCTTGATAACTCTGCACCAATCTTTGGCTACGATGTTATAGCAGGTAAGAATAAAATCACAGGATGCTTTCATGATTTCAGTCCAGTGTCCGGACCACATCCAATGATGGATGAATTCCATGAAAGTGTCAAATACCTAGAATGGAAGAAAACTCGTACACTACCAGACTGGGCAGAACGTATATTCAGCGGCAGCATGGTCGCTGCCAGCAACGTCAAAGACATTGAAGAACTAGAACAGATTAAAACTGTAGTCCTTGCAAATCTAGACTACTATCTAGCCACCGTAGGCCTTACCAACGGACAAAGCGCAGACACCACCGCTACACAAAATTACTATTGTGAAAATCAACAAAGTAATCCCCATACTCCAAAAGTCATGACCAGCTTGGGCCTGAACGAAGAAGATGTCCGTGTATTCATACAAGAATGTCTATTTCCCAAGATAGGAGGGCAGTGATGAGCCTAGTATGGGATAAAATAGAAGCACTGGCCAATCATTTTACTGAGATATTTGATCACAGTGGCGAGTTAATTAGCCAAGATGTTAGCAACTATGAATGGCATAATTCCCTTTGGTCCAGTTCTCGATATCGTAGGGCACACGTTGAGATAGTAGACAAACGTGAAAGTCATGGTATGTATATTCTACATACTACAGTATTTCCGCACCCTAATGACTCTAGTCCTATATTTGGGTTTGATGCTGTTTGCGGTAAGAACAAGATAACAGGAGCCTTCCATGATTTTAGCAATGCAGGTGACCCTGAAAGTTTTATGTATCTCTGGTTTAAAGCCCAGGTTAATGCACTAGAATGGAATAAACCTAGAGAACTTCCTGAATGGGCACAGCAGATATTCAGCCCCGCAATGGTCGCCGCTGGCAACCTGCGCGAAGAAGATGAAATTGAACAACTGTGCAATCTTGCAAAAACAAGTCTAGATTTCTATATAAAGAACGTGGGCATAGAACAGCAAAGCGGATTTGACTTCCATCAAGCACAGAATCGTTATTGCCATTATCAAAAGCAGAATCCCCAAGTGGTTCGCAGTATGGTTGCTATGGGTATAGAAGAAGAGAAAATCAAGCGGTTTGTAAACGAAGTACTGTTCCCGGAAATTGGGTAAATATTTGATTATGCGAGCACGTGAATTTATTATTAAATCAAAATTAGCCCTGCCTGAAGGCCTTATGAAGAATGGCGGCAAGGAAAACGATTGGGCAAAATCAAAATATCTTGAACCGTTTGTTGAAGAAACACTTCCTAATAATCAATTGCTTTCTTTTGGGTTTGAAAGAACTATAAAGAAATCTAACGGAAAACCTGGAAAAGAAACCTATAGAAAATTTCCTGGAAAAATAGTAAACGGATTAGAAGTGGCCAAACTTATAAAGAAAGCATCTAAAGCAGGTACACTTAATCAAGTAACATTTTCAGTACAAGTCTACGAAGAAGATGAAGATGGAAACGAAAAACCCACAAAAGAAGTTGTTAATGACGTTAGATTAAACAACATATACAAAGATGAAAAAGTCACTGGAACACTAACAAATATCAATTTAGGTGATATTTCTGAAATGATTTTAGGATGTGCAGTAGCGGCAAAGTTTGAAAAACAAGATGCAATGGTTACTGAGGAAGATATTAAAAAAATGGGTCAGCGTCTAGCAGAAGGCAAGGGACTGTTACAAACTACTGCTGGCAAGGACACTTTGCAATTTAAAGTCACTGTGCCTTTTAAGGCAAAAAAAGTTTTTTTTGCCTATGTAGAAAGAGATTCAAGAAGAAAAACTTTGAAAGATTACGGGGTATCAGAAGACATAATAGCAACTATGGGTAGCCGGGTCAAAAGTGCCGCGCAATACGCAAACAATTCTAAAAGAATTATTTCTGCAATTAAAGAAGCAAGTGACGATCCTGGAAAAAATCGAGTAGATGTCATTAGCGAAGGTGGAGATAAAGATGCACAGTTATCAACCAAAGTTGATTTAACTATTTTAATTGATGGTAAACCAGCAACGGGAAAAAGACTATTAAGTATTAAAGCAGGTAATGTAGGCCAATTTGGGCAAGTTGGTGGGTATAATTTTGACAATATCGACGAATTTTTTACTTCGTCGGTAGGAGTTAATATACCGGAAACATTTAGAAAACATTTCTACGATATTGCACCTAATACGCGAGACGTTGACGACCAGAAAATTTATAACTATCAAAATGGCATTTATAAAGCCTACGATTATGTGCTTCGACAAATAAAATCTAGAGCTAATGGCGACGAAGCTGGCCTATTACAAAGTGTTTACAAAGGATTAATGTTCCATCTTACTAGGAATCAAGAGGGTGTGGAGATGGTGATTCTTGAGCCTTCTGGAAAGAAAGCATTTAGTGAACTAAGTTTTGGCCCTGAATTTCAACAAGCGTTAAATCAACTAAAAATATATGTGGTTGAACTTGGAGGCAGCGAACCTGGATTAGGAATATACGGATTCCCCCAAGGAGCCGTGGCTAAAAAATATGTCCCAAGTAGAAAGGATGCTGACAGCAAGCTAATTGAACTTAGATCACAACAAACAAAAACACTCAATGTTAGAAATAGAATCAACATGGGTAATTTGCTAAAACATATTGCCGATATTGAAAACTACATTGAAAAAGCCGAAGATCAACCTCAGCAACAAAAACAACAACAGCCAGTTGCAAAAGCACCAGTAAAAGGTGTACAACCTGCTGGGTCTATGCCAATAGCAAAAACCTCTTCAAACGTAGGACAGCCCATGGGTAAACAATCTACTACGGGACAGCGACCTATAGGTCAAACCCCTACTTATTCCAGCCAATAAACACGCACTAAACTCATTTCCTACCCCCGTTAAATACTGATAACCGGGGGGGAGTCTGATGAAACAGTTCATCATGGCAAGCATAGGTATCATAAGTACCTTGGCGTTGGCCGCACCAGTAGCAGACTATCAATTTAAATCGCCTTCGTTCAACGGAGTAGGTTATTCTTCTCACGTGCTTACTATCGAGAATCAAGAATTTACCAGACGAGTACAAATACAAAAAGACATACAGGGCGCATTAGATAGAGCCAAAGCAGACAAGGCCAACACTAATATTGCCAAGTTTCTAAACAACTTAGAATCACGCATCTACGCACAGATCAGCCAAAACCTAGCCACAGCTATGTTTGCCAACGGCGGCACCACCAGCGGCACATTAAACTTTGAGGGCAATACTATATTCTGGACTAAAGATGGAACCGGAGTGACCATGACAGTAACTGACGTTACTGGCAATCAGACCACGGTAGTGATCCCCCTAAGCCAGTTCCAGTTCCAATAATATGAACAGACTTTTATTAACACTTATCGTTGCAATGTTAAGTGGATGCGCAGTCATTCAAAGCACAGGACTGAACGATACTGAGCCAGAAGTAACAACACAAATGAAGAATGTCAAAAAAGAATTTGACACCATTCCATCCCCGGCTGCGGGTAAACCTATAACGGTAGCAGTATACGGATTTACAGATAAAACAGGACAGCGCCGTCCACAGGCCAACGTTGCCAGTTTATCAACAGCAGTTACGCAAGGTGCTGAAACTTTCTTAATCAAAGCACTGGCTGATGTGGGTAAGGGAAAGTGGTTTGAAGTCGTTGAACGTGTGGGTATTGATAATCTAACTAAAGAGAGAACAATTATTCGACAGATGCGCGAAGCCTACGAAGGGCCCAATGCCAAACCACTTATGCCCATGCAGTTTGCAGGCATGATATTAGAAGGTGGTATTATTGGCTACGACACCAGTACAACATCAGGTGGTGCTGGTGTAAGAATATTTGGCATTGGCAAACAAACTCAATGGTCAACAGATACTGTAACAATTAGCCTACGTGCTGTAAGCGTAAACACAGGCAAGGTGTTGGCCAGTGTAACTGTACAAAAAACTATCCTGAGCACAGCAGACTCTGCGACAGCATTAAAATTCTTTGACAATGCTACACAGGCATTTGAAGCAGAAGCTGGATTAACAATCAACGAACCAGGTACCTATGCAGTCAAGGCCGCTACAGAAATGGCTGTAGTTGAATTGATTAAAGAAGGTGAACGTAAAGGTATATGGGAATATAAAACAGATCCTGTGTTGGCTCCATTTGCTCCAATAGTTGAAAAGAAGGCTCCTGTGATCAGTAGCGAAATTAAGAAAGAAGGGGAGAAGAAAGATGTCGTAGTTCAACCCCAAGCCGTGCATGAAACAAAAACAGAAACCTTACCCTCTGCCCCCGCAGAAGTAAAGGTTGAAGAAAAGAAAGTAAAAGTCAATTAGAGTAGGGTGTTGGTTTTTTAACATGTTGTTTTTTTAACATGTTGTAAAAATAACAGCATAGTATAATTGAGAGGTAAGAGTGTGTAAATAAAATAGCAGTACAATATATGGTCAATGACCAAGGAGCGGTAAGGGATATAAACTAAGCGTTTGTAAACAATTACAAACAACATGTTCTGGCCCGAATCGATTAGAGTATGAAACAAAGTATAAAAGGCGCTGGTAAGTTGTCGCGAAAATTACTTACAATTCTGATGTTGGCTGTAATGCCAACGTTGGGCTATGCTGTTGACAACAGTATCTTCATCGACCAAACAGGAAGTAATGCGGTGGTTAATATTACTCAGGACGGTGCGGGTAACACAGTTAAAGGTATAGTTAATAATGCTCCAGGTATGCGCAGTATTGACGCGGCTATACTAAAGGGCGACAGTCTAATGATCAACATCGATCAAGTTGGATCAGGTAACACGCTGAGTTTGGGAGTTGATAGTATTGCTATGAACGGTTATAGAAATCCAACTGTTAGTTATCTAGCAACTGCCAACAGTACCAAGGCTATCATAGACATGAAAGGCGGACAATCTAATCTTATTGACGTAACACAAACTGGTAATACAAGTGCCGTAGATGCTAGAGTTACTGATAGTAGTCGTAGCGTTATCAATATAAACTCAGCTGGTGCCGGAGATATCATAACTTCATCAATTACTGGAAGTAGCGATAGTTATACCAATATAACATTACCTAACACCGGTGGCGGAAATTTAATTACCACTACTACGCAGGGTGGCAGTGGTACTATTGTTATAGGCGCCGATGGTACAGGCAATACAATCAATGTAGATCAAAACGGTTTTGGAAATACTGCTTTAGTGAAAGGCTACGCTACGGGTAGTTTGTTAACAGGTAATGACAATATGGTCAACATTGTGCAAAACGGTAATGGAAACAATGCCGGCGTAAACATAACTGGCAGTAGCAATAACGTAGCCATTAATCAAGGCAGTGTCGCTGACGGACAAGAAGCTAAGATTAAGATTAATGGTAGTGGTAATTCTATTAATGTCAGTCAAGGTTTGAACGTTCCGTTATTATTACCACGTTAATATGTTTAGATTTATAATATTCAGCATATCTCTGTTGACTATGTCGCAAAGTTACGCTGGTATTGGCAGTATCACCGAACAATATAATACTCCCCCAAGTATTCAAAGAAAAACTCAAACACTAACCGGAGCCAAGGGCACAGGCGTAGAAATGAACGATGCTGTACGGACAGCACAGGGAAAGGTTGGAATAACATTTGAAGACAATACGCGAGTGCAGATTAATGAAAATTCAAAATTAGTTATCGACGATTTTGTCTATGATGCAAAAAAAGGTTCAGGTAAGTTAGCTTTAAACATGGCCATGGGTACTGTTCGGTATGCCAGCGGACAAATCGCCAAAAACAATCCACAGAATGTAGGTATTAATACACCTAGTGCCACAGTCAGTGTACGCGGTACAGACTTTACTGCTACTGTAGATGAACTAGGTCGTAGCACATTTATTCTGTTGCCTAGTTGTCCTAGCGATCGATTAACTCGTACTGTTAACGATATTGAAAAAAACTGCAAAGTTGGAGAAATTATCGTTGAAAGTGACGCTGGCCAGGTTATATTAAATCAAGCGTTCCAAGCAACTAGAGTGGACAGCAGAAGCAGTCCGCCAAGTACGCCTGTTATATTAAAACTCGCCGAAGGGGCCATCAACAATATGTTGATCGTTGCTCCACCTAAAGAAATGAATCAACAGGATCAAAAAACAAATACAAGATTCGAAATGAAAAATGCGTTAGACATGGATTTTCTAAAAGAACAAGGACTTGCCAACGCACTGGACCAACAAGAAAAAGAAATGTATCAAGACAAGCTGGCACGTAATTTCCTTGATCAAAATTTCCTCGCCAACATATTAGATATTATCGACAGCATGATGAAAGCACAATTAAATCTATTAAATACCACAAGTAATAGATTGCTGCCAGATTACAATGCGCTAACTGGAATAGTAGTAGATGTACAAGAACCAAAGATTACACTGAGTAGAGATGATGGTAGTAATATAATGAGTGTTACCACTCCTACAACGCAAAATACTACAATATACATGACACAGGGTGCCATGGACACAATTAAAAATCGTGTTAACAGTGGAGGATCAACGGTTATTACGTTGATACAAAGATGATAAGACAAACAACTTCTAATTACGTTGAAGCACAACGACGCAGACAAAAAGAGAAAGAAGAAATAGCTCGTGCTAACTTAATTAAAGGCATGATAATTACTCCTATATATCTGTTAGGGTGGTTTCCTATAGTATGGATTGTTGCAAAGGTATTTGGAAAATGAAATGCTTAATAGTTGCGGCAGTCATATCTATGGCAGGACTTCAATGTTCTAGCAAAGTACATGCGCAAGCAGTTATAGTAAATGCCGCAGGTGTTGTAATATCGGCACCCGTTAACAACACAATCTACATAGACCAAATAGGCAGTGGCAATCAAACAAATGTGACGCAAGACGGTGTAGGCCACAGCGCCACAATTACAACAGGCGGAATAAGCCCTACTGATTACAATGTATTCACAATATTGCAACAAGGCGCGGCTAAGACGGCTACTATAGATCTCAAGGCGGGAATTAACAATACATTTGCTATACAGCAGGACGGATCAGGTAATCATACAGCCTCTATACAAAACATGATTGGGTCTGGTAATAATGTAAATATTACACAACAAGGTGCAGGAAGTCACACGCTTATAGTTACTAATCCGTGGAATGCCAATAATAACGGCAATACTGTAACTGCTACTCAAACTGGTGTTGCGGGCGCAGATAAAACATTCAATCTCATGTTCAGTGGTGCTACTGGTGCTGGCATTACCATTAACCAAACTAATCCCTACACTCCTGATCAAGGTGGGATGAATATCCAGTGTAATCCTTGTGGTAGTGGCTGGAGTTATACTAAATATTAGTCAGGAGGACAAAGCCATGAAACAACAAAAGTTAATTCGTAAGTTGTACAAGGCCTGCTTCCGACACGATGAAGATGCAATTATGGAACTTCGCAAAGAAGAATTCCGTAAGATACTAAAGCACCGCGCCGAAGGCAAGCCATTTGATACAAAATGGACGGTGGTAAGGATTTAATCCGGATAGGGTCTCAGGACCCTATTTTCTTTTCCAAAATTTGTAATCATATAAAAACCATTCTATAAATATCTGTCTAAGGCAAATGAGGCAAACATGGATAGATATAAAGATTTAGAACAATTAGTAAAACAGTTTAGGCGCGATTTACCCAACGACCAAAAATACTCAGATAGACTGGCAGAAGAATTAGAATTGATAAGAGATCAAAATTTTGCTAAACACTTTTTACGTGTGCGAGAAATATTAGATCTCACAACTGACATACCGCACATCACCCGAGGATCAGCAGGGTCAAGCCTGGTGTGTTGGCTCATGGCAATCAGCGATTTAGATCCTGTGGCAGAAAACATTCCCATCGCACGTTTCATGAATCCCAAGCGTGACGACTTACCCGATATTGATTTGGACTTCCCGCACTGGCAACAGGCTACTGTGATGAATCGCATATTCAAGCATTGGCCTGGACGAAGCGCCAGAGTTTCAAACTATGTGATGTACAAAGAGAAAAGTGCCAAACGAGAAGCGGCCAAGCGACTGGGCGCCAAAGGCACACTCAAGCGTGGGTTTGAATTCAACCAAGTACTACCACCCGAAGAGATAGAGGAAGCTGAACGAGTCACGGCAAAACTCATGGGAAAGAAACGCTGTATCTCTAAACACTGCGGTGGCATATTAATCTTTGATCGTGCTGTACCCAAGAGCTTGATTAACGGCGAAAATCAAATCTTATTAGACAAATACGAAATTGAAGATCTCGAACACTTCAAGATAGACATCTTGGCTAATCGTGGGCTTAGCCAGCTGTGGGAAATTGACCAACGTCCCCTTACTGACTATCCTGAGATGGATGAAGCTACCAGCGACCTGTTGGCTAGAGGTGATGTATTGGGAGTGACTCAAGGCGAGAGTCCTGCTATGAAAAGACTATTCAGAGCTCTCAAAGTCAAGAGTAAAAGTGACTGTACTCTAGCTACAGCATTGATACGTCCTGTTGCCACACAGGGTCGACGTAGAGCAAGTGCTTTCCAAGATTGGAGTAGTGATACAATACAACAAGATACCGTGGTATTTGAGGATGATGCCATAACTATGATAGCTGATATACTGGAGTGTGACATGTATACAGCCGACATGTGGAGACGGGCCTTTGCCAAACGTAATGAAGAAAAAATATTTGAGTTTATGCAGTTGATTGGCGATCATCCCAAGCGAGACACAGTATTAACCAGTTTGAGAGAGCTCAGTCATTTTGGTCTGTGCCGAGCACATGCTACCAACCTGGGAAGATTGATATGGGCTTTGGCTTACCACAAGGCACATAATCCCAAGGCATTCTGGAAGGCCTGTTTGAAGCATTGCGAAGGATCATACAGCAAGTGGGTCTACTGGCAAGAAGCCAAACTGGCAGGTGCTGTGCTGGCACCTATGGAAGGCGGAGAGTGTCAGGAGTTGGCTCGTACAGGAAAGTGGAGTAGTAGCAGATTTATTCCAGCCTGTACTGAAATTCGCCGCCCAGGCGAAGTAGAGTTTGTAGGTCTAGTAGCAAATTATCGAGTATTCAAAAGCGGGCCAAAAAAGTACATAACGTTTGCTACCATAGGAACAGGAAATGGCAAATATCTAGATGTAATATTACCACATGCCTTGTCATTTAGAGATCAACCAATCTTGTGGGGAAAGGGTAGATTAGACTTTACAAACAGCTCAGAGTGTGTTAAAGTATATAGTAGTAAAAGACTTTATCTAAAAGACATAGAGCATATAACCTAATGGCCAGACTACACATATATCCACATAACGAACCTCAGCAAGATTTACATATCGTAGCAGATCGTAAAGCCCTAAAAGAATTGGCACAGGCTTTATTAAAAGTTGCTAACAATCCCTACTCTTTTGAACGAGTTAAACTGCACACCAGTGACGGTCACGAATACACAGCAATGATTGTGGCAGACGTTGATGAAGACGAATGGCAAACTATTCCTCCTGCGTATGCCAAATCCACAGTACCGAAAATTACTGCGTTAGAAAATTATGAAAGCCTACGCAAAGAATTACAAGCGGCTAGGCAAGAATCGGTGTAATAACCTTGTAATATTAGCAACACCCTGCTACGATAAATACTGCTATGCAGAAAACTTATCGTAGCATTTTTATTTCTGATGTACACTTAGGTACGAGAGATTGTCAAGCAGACAAAC
>Ga0136641_1000417_pt1 | contig 18331 bp, 15 predicted proteins | sample EliLak1302023Y_FD_115312 | JGI IMG/M metagenome (GOLD analysis project Ga0136641, IMG submission 115312) | Freshwater microbial communities from Elizabeth Lake, Yosemite National Park, California, USA - 13020-23Y | ecosystem: Environmental > Aquatic > Freshwater > Lake ...
CACAGAGCTCTTGCGAACAACAGTGCGGTGTATTCAAGCACACCTACTGTCGGAAAGTTCATGGAAGAATGGCTATCACTTTACAACTCCCATTCCGGTGAACGAGGCATTTTTAATCGGGAGGCTGCTAAAAAGACGGTTGAAAAATACGGGCATCGAGATAGTAATTTTGAGTTCGGAACAAATCCGTGCTCAGAGATCATTCTGCGACCGTACCAATTTTGCAATCTTAGTGAATGTGTAGTACGTTATGACGACAATAAAGAAACACTTTTACGTAAAGTTCGTTTGGCTTCAATATTGGGCACTATACAAAGTACATTTACTAAGTTCCCTTATCTGCGAAAAGTCTGGCAACGCAATACGGAAGAAGAGCGATTACTTGGTGTCTCACTCACTGGAATCTATGACAACCCACTTCTCACAACCCAAGGAGAAAAGTTAAATGAGTTACTTACCGAGCTTAGAGAGGAAGCTAGACGAGCCAACGAGGAATTTGCAACATTGCTTGGAATACCTAAAAGTGCTGCAATTACTTGCGTTAAGCCCAGTGGAACCGTCAGCCAACTCGTTGATAGCGCTTCTGGAATCCACCCTAGACACGCTAAGTACTACATCCGCCGAGTTAGAGGAGATAAGAAAGACCCTCTCACCCAATTCTTAATACAGCAAGGAATCCCAAATGAAGCATGCGTTTATAAACCTGATCAGACAGTGGTGTTTAGCTTTCCTCAAAAAGCACCCGCCGGAATCACAAGATCAGATGTTAGCCCTATATCTCACCTTTCCCTCTGGCTCACGTACCAAAGATACTGGTGTGAACACAAGCCATCTGTTACGATCTCCGTCGAAGAAAAAGACTGGCCGAGCGTCGGCGCGTGGACCTGGGACCACTTCCAAGAAATTAGCGGAGTCAGCTACCTCCCTTACGACGGAGGAACGTATCGTCAAGCGCCTTACGAAGATTGTGATGAGCAAACCTACAACAACCTTAAGAGCACCATTCCGCGAATCAACTGGGAAGACTTCAAGGAAACCACGGACAACGTCGAAGGAAGTCAAATGTTAGCTTGTTCAAGCGGATCGTGCGAGATATAACCTACTAGGATATAATTTGCACACAAAATGTAGGTACTTATTAACAAGTACCTACATTACGTTACAATATAATTTTAAGGAAAAATAAAATGAATGTAAAAGAAATGGCCGAGTTAATATTTGCTATTGACATGGCAATTCAGGCAATTGAAAGCGGCGGTGATGGTGAAAAAAGACGTTGGAATCCAGAGTACGACTGGCAAATGATGTGTGACGCACTTTACTACTTAAAAGAAATTCGTGGTGGCCAAACACTATAATGATTTTTTAACCACCGACACGTCGGTTTGCCTAAGGAGCACATAGCATGACCACCTACTCAATTGACTTTGAGACACGTAGCCATGTTGATCTAGCCGATCAAGGGCTAGACATATACGCCAACGACCCCACAACAGAAGTGTTGTGTATTGCATACGGATCTAACCCCAACAATGTGCGGGCTATTGACTCAGTATTCACCCAAAACTTTCCCCTCTTAGACCACGTCCGCAACGGTGGCAAAATTCAAGCATGGAACGCCATGTTTGAGTATTTTATCTGGAACTGTGTCTGTGTGCCTAAGTACGGCTGGCCAGAGCTAAAACTAGAGCAGTGCATTGACTCCATGGCTATTGCAGCGGCCAATAACATCCCTCAGTCTCTTGGCGATGCGGCGATCTTTATGGATGCGGCTCATCAGAAAGACACTAGGGGTCGCTATTTAATCCAAAAGCTGTGCAAGCCCACCAAAAAGGGCGAGTTTAACAACGACTTAGAACTCATGGCTGAGCTATTTGACTATTGCGCACAGGACGTACGTGCAGAGATGGCCATAGGAAGCGTTTTAAGGCCCCTCACAGCCGCCGAACAAGATATCTGGACTCTTACCCAGCGGATCAATTTGAGAGGCGTACCGGTGGATCCCAACGAGCTCCACAATGCTGTACTGGCAGTCGTAAGGGCACAGGACCAACTAGACAACGAATGCCTAGCCTTGACCGGTTTTAAGCCCTCTGAGAGGGCTAAGTTACTAGACTGGATTAACCAACGTCTAGTAACACCACTACCTGATTTGACAGCAGAGACCGTTTCAAATTTGCTGCAGCGCAACATAAATGAAGAGCTTTTTGATCAAGGTGACAGAGTTATTAGGGCGCTAGAATTGCGCCAAGAAGGAAGCCAAACTAGCGTGGCTAAGTACGCTAAGATGATGGAGATACAACGAGATGGGAAGATTAGGAATACACTGGTATATCATGGCGCTAGTACTGGCCGCTGGGCGAGCCGTGGTGGGCTTAATTTACAGAATATTGCCCGACCAACCATTAGCGATGAAGAGATTGAATTGGCAATACCAATGGTATTTAGCCAAGGAGTGGGCACGATGCAACAACTCTCCTCTTTGGTTAGATCCGCCATACGAGCTCCAAGTGGCAAAACCTTCGTTGACGTGGATTTTAGCTCAATTGAAAACCGAGTTGGGGTTTGGCTTGCAGGACAAAACGACAAGGTGGATCTCTTTCGGAAAGGATTGGATGAGTACAAAACCTTCGCTTCCACCAGTCTTTACAAAGTTTCCTACGAAGAAGTCACCAAAGACCAACGACAAGTAGCCAAGTCAGCCGTATTAGGGGCGATGTTTGGCCAAGGAGCCAAAGGGCTTGTTAAGTATGCTGAGGGGATGGGAGTTAAACTAACAGACACACAAGCGAAAAACGCCGTTGACAACTACCGCACTTCTTACGCAAAGGTAAAGAATCTGTGGGCGCTGTGTGAGACTGCTGCGATTCAAGCGGTGGAGAATCCGGGCAATCCTTTTGCTGCTGGTAATAAGATTGTGCTGAAAATGGCCAAACAGGCTTTATGGATGCAACTTCCATCAAAACGTCTCATCTGTTGGCAAAGGCCAGAGCTCGAGCTGCTCACCACACCATGGGGTCAAGAAAAGCTTGGTGTCACTGTCCAATCCCAAAACACTTTTACTCGGCAGTGGAGTAGAAATGCTTTGATTGGTAGTAGTATCTTTCAGTCTGCCGTACAGGGAACGGCACGTGATTTTTTGGCAGATGCGACACTTAATATTACGAAAGCCGGGTACGAGGTCATCAATTTGATCCATGATGAAGTGTTGCTCCTAGTAGAAGAACAAAGCGCGGAGTCCGCATTGAATGATGTGGTTAATATTATGACCACACCACCATTATGGGCTCCCGACTTTCCTCTTGCTGCGGAGGGCTGGGTAAGCAAACGTTACAGGAAATGATTACTTCTTTTTAGCTTTTCCACCTTTTTTGAACATTTCAGGTAAATCAATTAATCCGCGGCGAACGTCTTTCCCTTGTTCATCCAAATATTTTTGTGGTTTAACAAATGATTTTTGACCAATTTTGTCAACTAAAGCATTTAAATATTCTTCTTGAGATCTTCTAGGAAACGTATCACGAAATACAGCACGCGGCATCATTTGAACTAAAGTAGATTGATCACCTAATTTTTGCAATGCCCCAGTGCGATGACGTCCTTCATGCCCCATAATACTTGGAAACGAACTTTGCAATTCTTGTCCCAATTGGAGATATGGAACACTACTAAAACCCCCACCGCCCGGTTTAGCATATTGGCCTAAATAATTAAGATAATCTTGATACGTGCCTTTAGGCATTAAATCATAATTCTCAAAAGTTTCAGCGTTTCCGATTCCATAAGTCTTCATTGGTGATGCTTTGTATGAAGCGTCAATTGGTGCTGCATACTTTTCAAAATCTTTTGGGTTCATTACCATCATCGCTCTAGCGTTATCACCAGTAAAAGCGTTTTGTAATGCTTGTGGTTGGTATTGATGTTCAAGATTTGGCACTAAATCTGCCGCTTTTTCCAAACGTTTAGCTGCAGCTGTACCACCTTGATTTTTAACTAAATTAATAAGTTCAACCAATGCACCAACTTTACCGCCGGCTGCTTTTTCTTCAACAATCTCATCGCGCGGGTTGCGTTTATCTAGCATATTGGCCAAAGTACCTGCTGCTTGTGAAGCAATTGCTGCCGGTATGCGGTATTTAGAAGGCGCCATTGATAAGGCACCTGTTCCAGCTCCTACTACGTTAGTTGCTCCAGACAAAACATCACGAGCAGTTAAATCGGGACGTGTTAATCGGTTATATGCTTGAGCGCCCTGTGAACCAAGTTCATAACCACCAACAATTGGTAAAGCCACTTTACCCAAAAGACCTGAGGTTTTTTTAGCAACGTCATATTTAGTTTGCTGTTGTTTTAATGCTGAACGCTCACCCAAACGTTCAGCACGTTTTTGAGCAACGGCTTGCACTTCAGCTTGTTTTAATGCGTCTTCTTGCGCAGCCAATTCAGCACGTTTTTGTGCAAGGTTACGAGCCTCATGCTCTGGAACAGCTAATAAACTACCGGGCATTACTTTATGGCCGGGAAATTGTTTTTCAGTAGCCAAAGCTTCTTCAGCAATTTTATTAGCTTCTTTGTAGTTAGCACCACCTAAAAACTCGCCAGCATGTTGACCAGTTCCTTCGCCGGGTTTACCAACGGTCCAATTACGCACAGTGGTAGTAGAACCTTCCGGAACATCAACAGCAGTGCGGCGCTCAATAGCTTGTTGCGCTACAGTAGATGGATCTAAAAACGCACGTTGTTTTGGAAGAGGAGTAGAAGGCTCTTTACCCATAGCTTTTTCAGCCATACGGATTAACGGGCGACCTTTACTATAAATTACATCTCCAGCAGCGCCCAAAACTCCAGTAGTTGCGCCAATACCACCCATTATCTCTGGGCTTTCTTTTTCAGTCACTGGCTCAGCTGGCGGTTTAGTAGCTACTAATGTACTTAAAATATCTGAATCTGATACGCCGTGTTCACGCGCTCCAGATAAATCATAGTTGTGTGTTTGCGCTAATTGATTAAGTATATCTTCGTCAGATATACCACTCGCACGAGCAGCTTTTAAATTATAGTATTGAACTGGTTGCTTTTCGTCAGACATCAATTAGTCCTATTTATTAAAAAAATCTTTTGCTGTTTTAGTGCCGCTTTTAAAAGGCTCTTTACTACCTTCATTGGCAAAAAATTCTGGAAAACGGCGTTTTACACGTGCTTCCTCGTCAGATTCAGCTTTAGCATAAGCATCACTTTCACGGAAACGATTAAAATCTGGTGTTGTACCATTTTTTCTTGCTTCTGCTTGATAAGCAACCCAAGCATTATTACGGTCTAAAATCTTTTGTTCATTTTCACGATTTAAAACTGCAAACACTAAGTTAGCTGCAGCAGGAGATGACACACTTAAACCTTTTGCCACACCAGCCATTTTCATATCAGCGTTAGATAATGTGCCGCGTCCTTGACCTGTTAAATTTTGATTTGCAAACTCTGCAGCAAAACGGTTTGTCAATGTATCAAATTCTGAACGAGCAGCCAAAGCTTTTGGTCCTAATTTTTGAGCACGGGCTTCTTCTATTCCGGGGGCTTTTAATGTGCCAACAATTGGAACAGTAACTCCCGGAGCAACTAATTGAGACAACATTGCAGTTACAGAACCATCTTGTGAAATACCAAAAGCTTTAGGATATTGACGCAAAATAGACTCAGCCATATCATATTGGCGAATGTTTGTTTTGGCGTTAGCAGCTTGACTTGTTAAAGCCACCGCGGATTCACCAGCGCCTTTTTCAATTGGTTTTTGCTGTTCTGCTTGTGTCTCAATTTTTGTTGAAGCGGCTTTTGCTTTAGCTTCTAAATCTTCCTTACTTCCGGGAGCAAAACCAGTTTGTAGATTTGGAGACACTAAAGGTTGTTGATCTGGAGCAGCTATTTTAGGAATAGGTTGTGTATGTGGAAGTGTTTGAGATGAAGCTGCGGGCGTTGTAGTTGTTGGGGCAGTTGCAGGTGTTGTAGCGGTTGGAGCGGCTGTAGGAGCCACAACAGGTTTTGGAGCACCCGTAGCAGAAGGATTAATTGCCATAGCTGATGCCAAAGGAGTGGTTTGCCCAGTACCTCCCGGACCTCGAACGTCATGCGGAACAAGCGCGCCAGTACCAGCGACATTAAGTAATGCCACTGATGGTAAAAGATTTTCGTTTACTAAACCGCTATTACGCAAATAGTTAATGTTTTTAGCCAATACTGGGTCTTTAGCATTTTCAGCTACATACTTATTAATTTCTGTAAGCGCAGCTTCATTGCCTTTTGTTCTACCGATTTCTTTAATGGTTTCTTTTAAAGACGGATCACGAACTAAATCAATTAAGCTATTAGGCTGAGCATTTACAGCAGCAGGTTGTGTGCCAGTTTGCTGTGCTCCAATTGGAGCTGCTGGTTGTCCACCAAAAATTCTATTACCCAAACCAATTTCACGTTGTTGTGCAATTTTGTTGGCAGCTAAATCGCGCTTCATGCCAAATGTTGTGGCATCAAAGCCTTCACGTTCAGCAGCGCGGCGGGCTAGCGCTTCACCGGGACCAGCCATACCACCAGACCACCATGCTGTAGCATCGCGCATTGCTTCGTTAAAACTATTTTTTCTAGACTCACGCTCGTTAATCAATTGCTGCATGTTTTCAAGCAATGCAGGATCAACGCCAATCATACCCTTTGGTGTTGGCAAAGCATACGGGCTTTTTGATTGAGCAGCTTGCGCGGTTAAAGGCGATGTAGCCGGCTCTTTTTCAACCGGAACTTCAGCTTTAACATCACCGCCATCTTCATAACCTTTAATGTAATTTAAGCCTGCCATATATTACCTATCAAAATAAAATTGATCATTTGTTCCAGTTTGTGTATTACCGGAAGCATCCGTGTAGGTATAATCGTTTGTTGGTGGATTCATTATAGTATCCATACTTTCTGCACCAGACGGAACAAAATCAGAACCAGAAGACGATGGGTTTTTGCTAAGGTAACCAAGGATAGTGGGAAACAAACCGGCCCTATAATCTTTTTGACCTTTAGTTCCGGAACCAAACAGTTGAGACAACACCCCACCATTACCATTTGCGCCGCCTAACAAATTTACCGCGCCCATAATTTGATTTAATGGGGATAGTTGTGTTTGATTTGATACTGTAGTTGGTGCTTGAACGCCACCAATTACTTTTCCGTAATTAGAAATATTAGAAAATGGGGAAGCTTGTTGGTATTGACCGGTTGTCAATAAATTATTAATACCTTGTTGTGCTACGTTACCTGCGCCAATACCGGCTTGTACGCCTGTCTGTTGATTGTTTATTGCTGCTTGATTTTGTTGCGCAAACAATTGAGCTTGAGCATCAGCCATTGCCTTATCTTCGGCAGTTTGACCACGCAAGCTACCAAATTGACCAGAACCAATTGCACTAGCGTTTGGCTGTGCCGTAATGTTTGGCATTAATTGATTTAATTGTTGATTTTGAGCTTGAAACAAACCGCCTAAAGCGGTGTTTGTATTTGGAATTACGTTGCCAGAAGCATCAGTAATCCATGGATTGGCGGCACCAGATGCAATATTTTGTAAAGTTCCGGTTGCATTAGTAAATGCGTTTGTTGGGCCAGATAGCTGGTTAACAGCTTGTTGGGCAACAGTGTTTTGTGGCGTTGGCGCTTGACCAAGAGCACTACCAGCTCCCGATACAACGTTCTGTTGCGCGGTATCAAACCACGCCGGCATTGTAGTTGATTGTTGCGCCGTGTTACTAATAATGTTGTTAAGTCCCGCCATGATTATGCCTTCATTTTACGTTTTGCATCTAACAAATAGGCCAATGGGCCTTTGCTATCTGGTGGCAATTTAGTGCCATTTGATTGAGCGTGTTTTCTAATTTCTACTAAAAAATGATCTAATACACCAGCACCAGCCTCATTACTGCCATTACCAATTTTAGATACTACATCTGCAGGTATAACAAACTCACCATTGGCAAGCATTGCTGCAACAGAATCGCTTGTGCCATCACCCTCGCCTTGTACATAGCGATTTTCAATTGAGCCTAAACCACCTTCAGAAAAAAATTGCGGATCATGCTCTTCAATTGTACCACCTTCTGCGTGAGCAGTAATGTTAGCACCCGGCATTCCTGTAAGAATATAATTTAATTGGGCTTTAGTTAACCCGGGAGACAAACTGCCACTAACGCTAGTAGAGCCGTCATTGTTTGTTCCACCAAGTCCAGTGTTAAATGGATCAGAACTTACACTACTACCCGCCGCAAAATGGGGTACTGGGCTAGTAGTTTCTTGTATGTTAGGTAAACCAGTTAATGTGTAATCCATTTTTTGTGTTAATCCCGGTGTTAAATTTCTAATTCCGCCAGTGTAGTCGTTTGCATAGTTAGGAGTTCCTGTTGCCGGCATACCAAAAGTTGGTGAAGTTACCGGAACATTTGGTGTTGTCACTGGCGTTTTAACAGTGCTCACGTTTGAGCCACCGCCACCAGTTGAAGACATATTAAAGCCAGATGGATTATTAATCCCGGGAATACTTGGCATTGCACCGGAATCAGATCCCGGTGTAACCCATTCACCTTTAGTTTCACTCCAAATTTTACCGGCGTTGTCAGTTTCTCCGTCTTTTGAAATTGTACCAATCAAACCGGGTTCGGCAGGAGTCGGTTGTTCCATATTAGAAACTGGCCCCAAATTATCGGAACTTTGTTTCCATTGATCATATGTGGCGGGAACAATATCCAACCCACGCGTAGACCCATCTGGACTCGTACTTTTAAACCCATTTAAATAATTTTGATAACCCAAATCTGTATCTGCGGTTAATTCAGGAGAAGTGGGTTCTTCTTCTGCCGGCGGAATTGGAATAGTTGGTGCGTTTGCATCAAATTGTTGATCTGGTGATGATACGGTTACTGTGCCTTTTGGAACCAATGGCGTTGTTGCTCCACCACCGACATCAGTTGCAGAACCTGTTGTGTTTACACTAGCAGTTGGTTCATATGCCGGTGCTGTGGTAGGTTGTGTTTGAGACTGTTTAAAAAACTCGGCCATTGCAGCAGATATTTCCGCTGCCTTTGGATCTTGACCAGATTTAATGCCATCCAAGAAAATTTGTTGTGATTCTTTGCTTATTGCTGAAATATTAGGAGCATATTGAAATGCTTGCTCATCTGTTAATCCAGTTTTAATGGCGTTGTCGTAAACAACTAAAGAGTTTTTATCTAAACTGTTAACTCTATTAGCAAAATCTAATGCCACGTTTGCGTCCCCGTTTTGGTTGTATTGGCGCAAAAATGAACTACCAGCAACATCAGACATACCACTTATTGTTTTGGCGGTATCAAAAGAGTTAGTTAGTGTAGTACCATCATTGTACAACTTTTGAAACGCAGTTTTAGCGTTGTCGCTCATGTCAGCAACTTTAAGCGCTGTTTCCGTAAAATCTTTAGTTGTTTTTTGTAAGTCTGCATTACGAGCATCGTATTCAGTTTTTGCTGCGGCAATAGCATCAGTTTGATTTTTATAATTATCCGCTGCGCTATTGTACGTAGCTAACTTACTATCAAACGCTGCAACATCACCGTTGTATTTACTTGTAGCATCATTTAATGATGGCAACAAAGCGTTAGCTTGATCAGCTAAATCATTTGCTGTTTTTACATCTCCAGAATCTTTAGCTTTATTATATTCGGCTACAATACTATCAAATTTATCTTTAACAGATTTATACGCATCATAAGATGAAGCTGCTATTTCTTGAGTGGCTTTAGCTTCTTGCTCTAACGGGGTTAGTTTTGTTTTGTAATCTTCTTGCGCTTTAGTTAACTGATCATTAAACTTAGAAGCTGCGTCATTAGTGCTATTCCAAGCAGATTTTAATTCAGAACTAACTTGTTTACCAGATTCAGCAAGCGTAGTATTAATTAAAGAATTAATAAACGATAGTTTAGCATCTTTACCGCCAATAGTGCTAGCAGTTGCAGCGCCAGTGGCCTTACCTAATACGTTAGCTACTGTATTGTTAACACCTAAATCTTTTAATTCTTGACTGGTATACCCACCAGCTAAACTACCTGCTCCGGATGTAACGCCGCCAAGTAATATTTGACTTGCGTCACCGCCGGATAATGCGGCTCTTGTAGCACCGCCGGCAGTGTTTCCAGCAGCATTAGCTAACATGTTTTGGGTGGCCATTTGACCACCAATATCTTTAACAATCTCAGAAACGCTATTGCCTAATATTGTTTGTGCTGCAATGTTATTAGCAACTTCTGGGGCAAAATTGTAAGATTGTTTTAATACATCAGCCACTTGTGAAGAGCTTAAACCTTGGTCCATTAAACTTCTAGCGTCTTCAGCCGCCATACTAAGGTCAGCGGCATTACCAACAGCGCCTAAGTAATCACCCACACCCGCGGCAACAGCCCCACCAGCATATGATACACCAGCGGCTAATGCAGCTTGTTCTAAGTTACCGCCGTGCGCTACAACATCGGCGGCAGAAATTAACGGTAAAGCCCAGTATTGTTGTGTTGCAACAGCGGTTACTTTAGCAATAGTTCCAATTGGATCATTTATTGCAGCTTGACCAACTTTACCGAGTTGTTGACCAACAGATTCAGCAACATGGCCCACTTCACGAACGGCGGATTCTGCAATATGGCCAATAGTAGTAAACTTATCACTTACAACGTCTACAACAGATTCAGCTACTCCACCCATTATAATGCTCCTTGGGTTTTTGGTTGAGCGTTATCCGGAAGACCGCCTTTTTTGGCGTCACCTAAACTAACAGTAACTTTATATTGCCCGTCTGTTGTTCTTTGAACAGCATAACCCATATTTTTAAACGGTTGGTTTCTTCCAATGTGCTTAAAAATATTGATTAAAGAAGGGTCATCAAACACTGTCACTATATATTTAAAACCCATTAGCCCAATTGCTTTGGTAAATACCAAACAATTTTTAAGGTAATTTTGAATGGTGTCGGCGTTAAGCGCACGAAACACACCAACATCTGGGCGATCCGGTGATTTGTGAATAATAAATAGGGTGTTGCCTTCTTGCATTAATAGGCCATTAGCATTTTGTATTTCAGCCATTAGGCTAGCTTTAATCTGCTCGGCAGTATACTTGCCGCCCGTTTCTTTAGCAGCAATCGCAACTATCTCATCTTTTAATAGCTTTTGATGTTTAGAATTTACAAAAGAGGACATGTATTTTGTTGGGGTTTGTCTATATATATAATAATGCAAAAAAGGGCACTTTCGCGCCCTAAATCAACGACTTGGACCGTTAATTATTTCAGTAAATTCCCTTGCCCAGTCTTGCCAAGTCTCATATGTACTGGGGTCTGGAATGGGATATACAGCAAATGTCTCAGAATTAAGCAAGTTAAATGCTGCATCTTGCCAATTTTCCTCGGAGGCAAACTCAATGTTCTTTTGTCCGTAGTAAATAGCCAAGTTGCCGTTCCAATCGTCCCAGCTCATATAGTCTGGAAGGCAAGGAAAAAACTGCTGGAAACTCATTTAAGGTCTTTCGTCCCCAAACTCGGCCGTGATCATATTACGGCCCATTTCAAAATTACCGTCAATTTCGTTAGATTCAAACTTTAAACGAACCAAACGGTGTTCAACACGCAAATCAATTTTACCAGTTTCTTGAGTAAAATAATAAGGCCCAGAGTTTTCTTCACTCTGACCACCAGCAAACTTACGACCCAAAATGGTCAGTGCCATAGTGCCAGACTGTAAAAAGTTTGGTTCAATACGGCGCAAGTGCATGCGGCGGTTTACACCTACCAAATTGTCACCAGAAGGACTGCCTGTTAGCCAACTAATATCGCTAGTTGTAATACTAGAATACACCGCTTCTTCGATGCCTAGTGTGGACATATTAAGCCCAAACTCATGTTGCCAAATTGAGTATCCACCAGTTACATTATACACTGTCGATCCAACAGCAGCGCTTGGAGAAATGACTTTATCAACCGTCACTATGGTAACACCCGGTGTACCAATCGTTGTATTAAAAATGTTTTGGCTAGCAGTAATTCGATAAACGGTATCTTGTGGTACAGTAGAAAATGACACATAATCACCGGGACTAAACAATGGAGTTAAGTCACCAGCAACATAAAACTGTTTGGATGTAGGCGCTGGCAAACTAGCTGGATGCGCAATCACATAATTAGCTTGGTTATACATTGGGTTGTACTCCCAACCAGCCCAAATAGGTGTTGGAAACAGCTCGGTTGTATAACCACAAGAACGACGCGCGCCTACTGCAGAGCCAGCATCGTACCAAAGAGCATCTTTGACATTGTAAATAATAGCATCAGTGCATTCTGTTGCTGTGCCTCTAGGATAAAAAAACCAAATCTCGTTGTATCTTGGAATCTTAGTGGCCCAAACTTTTTGGCGTTGTTCGTAATTTAAATTATTAAACAACCAGTTTATGTTTTTATCGTTTGGCAAAACTTTGACGTTACCGTTGTACAGATAAAAACGGTCAACACCCATCCAATATGCAATGCCGTCCATCTCAACTACTGCGTTAGAAGACATGATAGAGATTTGGCTTGAAACAATATCGTAGTTCCAATAAAACCCAACTGCTTGGGAATTAAATGAAACACGAATAAGAGAGTCTGTTGCCCAAAATAAACCAGATGGCGCGTTAGTACCGCCCCTAAACGGTATGCCCTTAACAATCTTAGAACTTGCTACGTTAACTTGGTTAGCAAACGGACCGTTCCAATCATAAAAGTTTTGATTAGTGTACGTTGAGTCTACGTTGTTATTAGCAATAAAACCGTGTGAGCCATATACAAAAATAAATGGATACAATACACATACACCACCATCAACGCTAATTGGTTTATAGGTAGGGTTTTGCCCTTGACTGTCAGAAAGGCCAGTAAAGTAATAAGTATTATTGGCATCTGGTGTAATGTTACCAACCAACACTTGAGTTGCCACACCATTGTCAATATTGACTAAATTTAAACCGGGGTGTGCAAAACATGACAGCGCGCCACCTTGTGGGCTAAACTGTGCATCAAACTGCCAATCATTGCGATATGGTCCATTTATTGGATCAGAGGTAAAGATTGTGTCATTTGTCCAAATCTTGCTAATAGTTCCGGCCGGTGCTGCAGGAGTAAACGTAATAGTAGTTTGGTTCGGGCTGATGGTATGAACCGACGTGCTAATAGTGTAGACTGTTGGTGTGCCAGTTTGGCTAATAATAAAAGTCTTGGTTGGTGCAAACGTAGTAGTGGCGTCGCCCGGAACAATAACTTGTGTTGTGGTGTTTGATGTTACGTTAGCAAATACAGAACCACGTAAAAAATTAACAGTAAATGGGCCACTGCCAGCACTAAAAGATGTGCCAGTTGTAAAAACATCTAAAGTCTCTGCATTACCAGCAAAGATATAGTTAACGCCATTATACGGAATGGCAATCATGCCGCGGTAAATGCCGTTGAACGCTGTAAAAATAGTTTTATAGCCACCCATTTTTTTAGGGTCGCCACGTTGAAAACGACACCACACCCCATCGGTATACTGATCGTTTTGGAATACCGTACCGTCGCGTTTTATCCCAGCCGGTATTTTTAAGCTGTAAATTGATGTGTATTGCGAAGTATCTTGTTGCTGGTTATCAGCCGGCATTTAGAACGTTCCACCGTTGATTAATTGCGCTCTTAGTGTGGCGTTTACTGTAACTAACGGTTGCAAAACATTGGTGTTATCAATATTAATAATTTCTGTGCTATTTGCAGATAAACCGAGCACACTAGTACCAGCGAGGTACATGCCTGTGTGAGTGTCACCATTAAATGAATACGAAGGCAACGCCGCTGTTCCGTTAGATGCGTAGAAAAAGCCAGTTGAGCTTTGAGTTAACGTAAAAAGATTGATACCATCTGTCAATACCGTGACAACAGCGCCAGCTGCTAAAACTAATGGCGGTTGTGAACTACCAGAAACTACAAAATTGATGTTGTAACCAGTTTGGTTGGTATTATTAACCAAAACATAAAGCTGTGTAATAGCTGGCAGTGTGACAGTTAGTGTGGTTGTGCGTGAACCAGACTGTGCAATGTAAGTTTGAATGATTGGCGCATAAGCTACTAGACTTAATGTAGAGCCGGGAATGCTATCCACATCATAAGTTGCTGATGTAAAGGTTACGTTAGATGGCGCAGTAAAACCAACGGTAATAAAGTTACCAGTGTTGCTGTCGTAAATAACATAGCCAGAGTCACCGGGGTTTGCTGTAATAGTGGCTTGCCCGTTAATTAATGCTGGGGAAACTGGGGTAATAGCTAACGCTCCGCCACTACTATTTCTAAAGCCAATATACCAACCAGTTGAAAGGGTGCTTGGAACAGGTAGGTTTATTACACCATTACCTGCGTTCCAGTTAAAAGTGGTTGCACGGCTAAGGTCGTTTAGCGTTGGTGTTGAAGTAATGTCCGCAACGTTTTGGGTGGTTGATAGCTGACCAGATACGGTTGTCAAGCCAGCACCTTGCAGTGTTACTGCATCGGCAAAAGATGTGCCAACTCCAAAAGCAATATTAGACCAAGTGCCACCTAAAGTAGTATTATTAGTAAGATAAAGATACTTAGCGGCACCGACAGCAACAGTAATAGACTCATTGCCAGCAGCATCTGTAATAGTAAACGCATGTGCTCCCAAATTGCGGAAAAGAATGTCTGAACCAACGGCACCTTGTGTTGCATCAGGAAGCAGAATAACCAAACCATCAACACTAGCAACACAGTCCATAATACGGGCTGCAGGAACCTGTGTAGGGTTAACGACAGTAGGCCAGTAAAGCTGAGTGTTGGAGCTAAAGTTAAGAGCATAATAGGATACATCCGTGGGTTGGATGACATTGCCTGTAAATGGTGATGTGTACGTTGTCATATATTAAGGTTCCATCACAGTAGTATTTCGATCTACACGACGAGAGTTATCTTCTTTCTTCAGAGCAGCCAAGGCATTGTCGTAATATGCTTTCCATGTTTGTATTTTGTCCATAGCTTTTAAATACACCATTCCATGATACATGGCGCCGTAAAGCATTAGTTGAGGGCATTCTCGAGTAAAAAGGTTTTGCTGATTAGTTGTGTCTAATGGTTGAATTTCGCTGTAATAAATAATTTCCACGGGGCACGTTTGATTTGGGGCTGGTGCAAAAGCAAAATGGTTATAGTCGTAGTCTGCGTATATTTGAGGAACACCGGGAATAGATTCCGATTGATATTGCGCTACATAATCTTGTGAACGAATCAATAAAGGTTTGCCATTTGTTTTTATAGAAACGGTTTTACGCCATCTCGCTGGCTTTTCAAGAACTACTTGATTTTGGGCAAGACTTGATTCAACAACAGTAAGTTGTAAAAACGTTTTTAATTCAGCAGCAATAGATGCTTCTGTTAAAGCAATAATAGTTGGGATTGTGGCAATCCACTGAGCATCGCTACGCTCAGAATAATTAATAATGTCAGCAACTAAGCTATCATAGGTCATCACAACGGCATTCGTCATACTAACACCTCATATCCCCATTTTACGGGATTTGTTTTTATTCTATATGCAATTGTCTTGTAGTGCAATTTTTCAAAGTTAGCTAAAGATTGAACACCCACAAAAATTTGATTATTAAATTTAATTTGCCTAGTTTTTGGATTATTTTTGCCGCCTAAATTAGCTAGCCGCATTTTTTCTCTTGTTGCTTCTGTAACTATCTTTCCAAATCTAGGATGGTTTTTTCCGGAATATTTGCCTTTTCTTGCAATTCTTATTTTTTCTTTTGTGTGTTCGGATACAGTATGCTTCATTTTTAATTTAGTTTCTTCTAAATGTTTGTATCCGGAAGCTCCTTCTCCACCATCTGTTTTATTGGCTAGTATATAATTCATATCTTTAAAACAAGAAATTAATAAAACTTCATGGTCAAATGCTTCTTGTTCGGTATTCCAATTAGCTAAAATTTCAACATTAAAACCATTGTGTTTTTCAACAATACTTTTCCAATGTTTATTTCTATTATGTGTTTTCCAAGCGCGTCGCTTACTGCCTTTGCCAATGTAAAAGATAGTTCCATCCGGTTTAGTATGCGCATAGGTATAAAACATATCAGCGAGTGTAATAACTTATATTAGGTTGGAAATAAATCGGAGATTTGTCCCGATCTTCTTCACTGGCTCGCAAGAATAACTTATCGGCCTGCTGTTCTAAATAACCAATGCGGGCCATGTCAACAGCTGGAAGTTGCATTGATAATTTGTGTGATAAACTTGCCTGAACACTTGGCAACCAACGATCTGGTACATAAATCTGATTTGTCAATGAGCCCACATCTTCCATTTGTTTTTCAACAATAAGTTGGAACATCTGGAAATCATTGTTAGGAACCGGCCACAAATACATTGATGGCTCAATTTGTCTATCAAACCAAAACTGCAATGAGCGCACAGATGGAAACTGTTTGTTTGGTAAATTCCAGTAGTCGTCGCGGTTTAAACGTGATAGTGGAATGACTTGTTGGCTCGTAGAAAATACCATCTGGCGTATAGAGAACGTGGACAACACGGTCTCACGCAGACGGTAGTATTGATAATTTGGTGTGGTGGAGATGTTAAAGTATTTCCACTCACGGTCCTTTAATGTAGTCGCGGGGAACTGTTGGATCAATGTCCAAGTAATTCCATCGTTACTAACTTCATAGGCAAAGTTATAAGTCGCTGTGCCCCCACCAGCAGCATAGCCATTAAATCCAACGTAAAATACTGGTTGTGGCTGTGGATATGTTAGACCAAAGTAGTTTTCACCAACGGTTGACGTAGCAACTTGGTTTAAATTCTGGTCAAATACTGTGGGAGATTGTGAATTGTCAACTGGAAGATAGCTAGACGCTGCAGAGTTAACAATATATACCCAGTTAGCCTCTCGCACGTCAATGGTAGTTTTTGGAAGAACTAACTGCTGCTGCGATGTAACAGCGCCATACAATTGGTTCTCCAAAAGCCACAGATTAACGCCCATGTTAGATAGATCCATGAGGTTATAGAACAATGCCTGACGTGCAGCATTAACATATTCAGGTGTAACTTCTTCGGCAGTTTTGCCTGCATCACGAAACGCATAAGAAATAAGTTGATCAACGTTAACTGCTGTTTGACCCGTTGTCCCAGAATACGCCATATTATCGTCCGCGCCCTGCAGATTTTTTCATTACTGTTTTAGGCAGATTAGGTTTAGCTTTGCCAGCTTTGACAAACTCTTTGCCAACCTTTTTAGGTATTCCCAATGTAGATTTTCCAGCGGCTGCGGCATACATTGCCTTCATTTGCTGATCGGATTTCATTGGCATTATGAGCAAGTTCCGCCGGTGTTCATCTTTTTAGCTTTACCACCAGCACGCATGTAACCCATTTTGTTACGTACGTTAGTTGGTAATTTAGCTAGGCCGGGATTGTCTTGTGCATCAACTTCTTTTAAAGACCCGCCTTCGCTATAACAAACCTTGCCGCCTTTTTTATAGGCCGTACCCATTGGGTCCATACGACCTTCTGACATACCTTTACGAGCAGCGTCGCCACGTGAACCCATAGCTTCATACATAGCCTTGTCTTCTTTAACCTTAGCATCAGCTTTGTTTTTATTGTAGTACTTTTGCTGGGCTTCAGTAGCACCTGGTTGACCGCCAGCTGCTAGTTTTTTAGGCTTGCAGTCTTTAGCGGAGTCAATGCTTTTAATATCAGCGTCAGTTTTTTTAGCGCCGTATACACCGCCACCGCAGGCAAATTTCTTAACAGTACCTACAGACTTTTTAGCACGACCACCTTTTTTGAGTTTGGACAGGTCTGTGTGCTCGCCCTTATGCTCCTGCGCGTCATGGATCCGGATAGCCTTTTTGACAATGGCCTTATCCTGGGCAATATCGGCAGAGTCTGTCTTTTCTACAGACTTGCGTGATTTGTACTTAACAGTGCCGCCTTCTTTGAAGCAGGCCATTTTTGGGTTTGATTTAAAGTCTTCCATGACACGTCCTTTGTTGATGTTCTATATACAATAATGCAAAAAAAAGGCGATTTACGCCCTAAATACCGCTTAAAAACAACGCCTTTTCGCGCTCTCTACGCTTTTGTAAGACCGCTGGTTTGTTCCACATCAGTATGGCGTCAGCCGCCCCTTTTAGGTCGTTCTCGTTGATCCTCTTGACCACCGTGGACTTACGAAAGTTAGTCTCGCCAATATTAAAGCACAGGCTGTACAGGGCGTCG
>Ga0136641_1000418_pt1:2500-18315 | contig 18315 bp, 8 predicted proteins | sample EliLak1302023Y_FD_115312 | JGI IMG/M metagenome (GOLD analysis project Ga0136641, IMG submission 115312) | Freshwater microbial communities from Elizabeth Lake, Yosemite National Park, California, USA - 13020-23Y | ecosystem: Environmental > Aquatic > Freshwater > Lake ...
ACCTCCTTTCTAGGGAGTTTCTGTTTGAGCCAGCGGTGGTTCGAACACAAAAAGAAATCCCAGGTTAAACATGTCGTCGTTCTGAGCCTCCAAGTTGGGCGGGCTCAGCGGCCTCGCAAGAGATCGAGACGAACATGGCTCAACAAGCAAACCGAATCCCTGGTGGATTCTCGGTTGTTCGTGTTCCTGCCACTCTTTAGCTGTCCGGTGCCGCAACCCTGCGTAGGCAGGAGCGGTCCCACGGGGGGCGTTTAGCTCAGTTGGTTAGAGCACTGCCCTGATAAGGCAGAGGTCTCTGGTTCGAGTCCAGAAACGCCCACCACCATCACTGGGGACGTAGCTCAGTTGGTAGAGCGCCTGCTTTGCAAGCAGGAGGTCAGGAGTTCGAGACTCCTCGTCTCCACCAACCGTCACCGCCGGCACATCACTGATCACTGTCCTTCCTCGGAAGGCCAGCGACCAGCGATCAGCTGGGCGGCGAAGGCCGCAGCGCCGCAAGGCGCACCTTTAACAGCCGAATACATGACTGAGAACATCGAAAAGTAAATGTTTCGTCGGATGAAACAAGTGAAATTGTCAAGGTGTATCCCGAAACGATCCGCGAGCGGCGAAGAGTCGTCGTTGGTGGGTCAAGCTACTAAGAGCACTAAGTGGATGCCTTGGCGCCAAGAGCCGATGAAGGACGTGGCAGGCTGCGAAAAGCCTCGGGGAGTCGCGAGCAGACTTTGATCCGAGGATGTCCGAATGGGGAAACCCGGCTGGGGTAATGCCCAGTCATCGATGGCTGAATACATAGGCCGTCGGAAGGTAAGCCAGCGAACTGAAACATCTAAGTAGCTGGAAGAGAAGAAACATATTCCCTGAGTAGTGGCGAGCGAAAAGGGAGTAGCCCAAACCGCGGTAGCGTGATAGGCGGGAGCCGTTGCTATCCCGGTGTTGTAGGAGTCGATTTCTGGGCCCTCCCGGGTCCAGGCGAAGTCAAAAATCCGATCGTTATGCGAACCTGCTTGGAAAGGCAGGCCACAGAGGGTGAGAGCCCCGTAGCTTAAAGCGATCGGACTTCGTGATCGACCACCTGAGTAGCGCGTGGAAGGTCTCTCATGCGTGAAACTAGGGGGACCACCCTCTAAGGCTAAATACTCTTGGCGACCGATAGTGAACTAGTACCGTGAGGGAAAGGCGAAAAGAACCCCGCAAGGGGAGTGAAATAGAACCTGAAACTGAGTGCTTACAAGCAGTCAGAGCGCGATACCAGCAATGGTGTGCGTGATGGCGTGCCTTTTGAAGAATGAGCCGACGAGTTACTGCTATGTGGCGAGGTTAAGTCCGAGAAGGACGGAGCCGTAGCGAAAGCGAGTCTCAATAGGGCGTTGAGTCGCATGGCGTAGACCCGAAACCGGGTGACCTATCCATGGCCAGGTTGAAGCGAGGGTAATACCTCGTGGAGGACCGAACTGGTGAATGTTGAAAAATTCTCGGATGAGCTGTGGATAGCGGAGAAATTCCAATCGAACCCGGAGATAGCTGGTTCTCCCCGAAATAGCTTTAGGGCTAGCCTCGGGCGTTCAATCATGGAGGTAGAGCACTGGATGGGCTAGGGGGCTTCCCGCTTACCAAACCCAACCAAACTGCGAATTCCGTGATTCAAGAGCCCGGGAGTCAGACTACGAGGGCTAAGCTTCGTGGTCCCAAGGAAAACAGTCCAGATCGCCAACTAAGGTCCCTAAATCAACGCTAAGTGGTGAACGATGTGGGAACGCACAAACAACCAGGATGTTGGCTTAGAAGCAGCCATCATTTAAAGAAAGCGTAACAGCTCACTGGTCAAGTGATCCCGCGCGGAAAATTCAACGGGGCTCAAGCGTTGTACCGAAGTTGCGAAATCGACGCCTAGTTTACTGGCCGTCGATTGGTAGGGGAGCGTTCCGCTCGCAGTGAAGGCAGACCGGAAGGACTGCTGGAGCGTGCGGAAGTGCGAATGTCGGCATGAGTAGCGAAATGTGAGTGGGAATCTCACACACCGTATGGCCAAGGTTTCCTGAGCAAGGCTCGTCCTCTCAGGGTTAGTCGGTCCTAAGTCGAGGGCGAACGCCGTAGACGATGGACATCTGGTTGATATTCCAGAACCACCAAAGACCGTTTGCACCGCAAGGTGTCGTCGGGCCGAGGCGGAGGGTGGCTCTCTGACGCAAGTCAGGGGGTACTCCGAGCCGGAGTTTGATGGGAGCAAGGGCATGACGGGGTCTGGTAGTTCGAGCGTGCAATGGAATGCACGTCCAAGCTCGTAGGGGGTGGGACTAGGTAAATCCGGTCCCGCATTCAACTCTGAAAAGTGATGGGGAGGGGTGTAAGCCCTGACTCGAGCAAGCCAAGCCTCCAAGAAAAGTGTCTAGCGAGGTCCTAGGTGACCGTACCGCAAACCGACACAGGTGGCCGGGTAGAGAATACCAAGGTGATCGGGAGAACCCTCGTTAAGGAACTCGGCAAAATAGCCCCGTAACTTCGGGAGAAGGGGCGCTCTCATGTCCAGCTTGCTGTATGTGAGAGCCGCAGTGAAATGGCCCAGGCGACTGTTTAGCAAAAACACAGGTCTCCGCTAAAGCGCAAGCTGACGTATGGGGGCTGACGCCTGCCCAGTGCTGGAAGGTTAAGAGGAGGGGTGCAAGCTCTGAATCGAAGCCCCAGTGAACGGCGGCTGTAACTATAACAGTCCTAAGGTAGCGAAATTCCTTGTCGGGTAAGTTCCGACCCGCACGAATGGCGTAACGATCTGGGCACTGTCTCAACGAGGGATCCGGCGAAATTGAAATACCAGTGAAGATGCTGGTTACGCGCGCTGGGGCAAAAAGACCCCGTGGAGCTTTACTACACCCTGATATTGAATTGAGGCTCGACCTGTGTAGGATAGGTGGGAGGCTTTGAAACTGGGGCGCTAGCCTCGGTGGAGCCGTCGTTGAAATACCACCCTTGTTGTGTTTCGTTTCTAACCTCGTGCCGTTATCCGGCCGGGGAACAGTGTCAGGCGGGTAGTTTGACTGGGGCGGTCGCCTCCTAAAGAGTAACGGAGGCGCCCAAAGGTCCTCTCAGGCTGGATGGAAATCAGCCATAGAGTGCAAAGGCATAAGAGGGCTTGACTGCGAGACCTACAAGTCGAGCAGGTGCGAAAGCAGGGCTTAGTGATCTGATAACTCCGAGTGGAAGGGTTATCACTCAACGGATAAAAGCTACCCCGGGGATAACAGGCTGATGGTGCCCAAGAGTTCATATCGACGGCACCGTTTGGCACCTCGATGTCGGCTCGTCGCATCCTGGGGCGGAAGTACGTCCCAAGGGTTTGGCTGTTCGCCAATTAAAGCGGTACGTGAGCTGGGTTCAGAACGTCGTGAGACAGTTCGGTCTCTATCCAGCGTGCGCGAAGGGAACTTGAAGGGAGCTGCTCCTAGTACGAGAGGACCGGAGTGGACGAGCCTATGGTGTGCCTGTTGTCCTTCCAAGGGCATCGCAGGGTAGCTAAGCTCGGCAGGGATAAGCGCTGAAAGCATATAAGCGCGAAGCTCGCCCTAAGATGAGGTTCCCCACCGGGTTAACCGGGTAAGACCGCAGGAAGACTACCTGTTTGATAGGGCGCATGTGGAAGGCCAGTGATGGCTGCAGCAAAGCGCTACTAACGGTCGAGGGCTTGACCTCCACGACGCCTCTTCGGCGCCCGTGGTCGTTTTGGATACACCCCCGATGAAACAGACAACTTCTCGATGTTTTCAGTCGTGGATTCGGACTTCGCCAAGCGGAGCCCGGTGACATTTGCGGAGAGGCCATACCCGTTCCCATCCCGAACACGGAAGTCAAGCTCTCCAGCGCCGAAAATACTGAGGGGGCAGCTCCTCGGCAAAATAGGACGTCGCCGGGCTCTTTGGCATCCTGGGGGTTTCGTCGGCTATCCTGCGAACGTGGAACCCGTGAACGCTACCCCTTGCCCCTGGCTCCTCGACCCAAGCGGAGCGATCACACGTGCTCCTTCACGGACCCCCAGCCGCTGCGGCGCTGAGGCGGCGCGACCCGACCTTCCGAAGGTTGTTCGTGCGGAGCGCTGCCTCGTTGGCGGCGCCTGTCAGATCCGTCAAGCACGTGAGGCGCAGCTCGGTGCGTTGGCCGTAAGCCTGGCGCCGCGCCAACCAGTGGGCGACGCCGCAGCAATCATCGACTCCGCACTTCCTCGCCTTTCGAACCGCTCCCCATGGCTCCGGGTTGCGCTCGTGGTGCTGCTCGCTGGGGTGATCACCGTGGCGAGCGGCCCAGTGGCTGGCGTTGTCGGCCCAATTGTGTCCTCAATCGTCAGCGGGTTGACCTCGTCCAGCACTGCAACGCCGACCCCCTCTGGCGACGTAACCCCAACGGCCAGCCCGAGCGCTGTGCTATCTCCATCCCCGTCGCCAAGCGATTCGCCTAGCCCAACGCCTGCACCTTCAGCGAGTGCCGCCGCTGCAAAAACCTATGTGGTGCAGGTGGGTGACACGCTCTATGACATCGGTCTATCGCTCGGACTGCGCCCAGACGGCTATAAGGAGATCGCCGCCCTCAACAACATTGCGGGCCCGGCGTACACCATCGCACCAGGCCGAGTGCTGAAGCTCCCATAAGCGCCAGGCCGAGTCAGGGGGGCTGTGGTAGTCTCCCCGAACGCGATCGTGAGATTGCTCCACCCGCATCTGCTGGCGGCGCACCCTCATGAGCGCGAATACGTCGTAAGGAGAACTACAAACTTGAACGAAGAACTTACCCCTGGCGCCGCCAATATTGAGGCGGGTGCCGATGCTGGAGCCGTTGCTCCAGTTCGCAAGGCGAAAGCCCCTGCAAAGCCGAAGAGCGTCAAGGTGAGCGCATCAGATTCAGTGGAGACCGCTGCGGTCGGCCACATCGGTGCTGCACCTGCCGAGTCGGCCCCAGTAGCCACCGAGGCTCCCGTTGCCGTGCCTGCCGCTGCGCCAGCGCCGCGTGTGTGGACCGGGCCTGAGCCAACCACCATGGAAGAGCTGCTCGCCGGTGCAGGGATGCCAATTAAGAACTTGAAGCAGGGCGACGTCCTCGACGGCATCGTTGTGCGCGTCGACAAGGACGAAGTGCTCGTTGACATTGGCGCGAAGAGCGAAGGTGTTGTGTCGAGCCGAGAACTTCACGGCCGCAACGGCGAAGAGGGCCCAGCCCTTACCGTTGGCGACACCGTACTTGTTTACGTCATGCAGCCAGAGTCGGAAGATGGGCACGTTGTGCTCTCGATCCGCCGCGCCGGCATGGAGCGCAAGTGGCGCACGATGCAGGAGCAGCTAGACGCAGGCACCATCATTGAGGCCGCCGTCATTGATCACAACAAGGGCGGACTCATTGTCGACTGTGGCATTCGCGGCTTCGTGCCGATCAGCCAGATCGTCGACTTCCCGCGCCGCCCGGCTGGCGACGCGCCACGTGACGCCATTCAAGAGATCGCCGAGAAGCTACAGCCATACGTTGGCCGCAAGCTGCGCATGAAGATCTTGGAGGTGAACCGCAAGGGGAACCGCCTGATCCTCTCCGAGAAGGTTGCGCACTATGAGGAGCGCCGCGGTAAGCGCGATGAACTCTTCAGCACCCTTTCGGTTGGCCAGCGTGTTGCTGGCGTGGTGCGCTCAATTGCACCATTCGGACTCTTCGTTGACCTTGGCGGCATCGACGGCCTCATTCACAAGAGTGAGATCAGCTGGTCGAAGATCGCGAACCCAGAGGCGGGCTACAACGTTGGCGACTCGGTTGACGCCGAAGTCATTGATATCAACACGGAGCGCGGACGCATCAGCCTCTCAATCCGGAAGTTGCAGCCAGACCCATGGAACGCCGCGATCGCCGACATCAAGATTGGCGATTTCGTCGAAGGTACCATCACCAAGTTGGTGAACTTCGGTGCCTTCGTGCGCGTGCGCGACGGACTCGAGGGACTCATCCATATCAGCGAGCTTTCACACAATCGCGTCACCCATCCGGGCGACGTGGTGAAGGACGAGCAGACGTTGAAGCTCAAGGTGATCAGCCTTGACTCAGAGCGTCACCGCCTCGGACTCAGCCTCAAACAGGCTGAAGAGGCACCGGTGCGCGAAACGCCGGCTGCAGAGCCGAAGCGCGAAACGCGCCGTGCGCGCCCAGAGCGAAGCTTCTCCATGGATGACGCCGTGCAGGAGCCAGAGGGTGGAATTGACACCACGCTCGCCGCAGCATTTGCCGGCATCCGCGAGAAGATCGCCGGGACGGCCGATGACGCTGAAGCGAGTGACGGCGAGACGAAGAAGAAGCGTGCCCCAAAGAAGGCTGATGACGGCGAGAGCGTGGCGGAGGCCATTGAAGAGGCTCTGGCCGACGGCGCCCCAGAGGCCCCTGCCGATCAGGCCTAGTCCCGCGGGGGCGTTGCGCCCCCTCGTGAAGCGCCCAATCGGAGTGGTAGACTTCTATTCCGCACAAGTGCCTGGCGACATTCGCCCGGAAGCGGGGATCGGAGGAGCGCATGGCCACGGCTGATCGCTTCGATCGCTTCACGGATCGCGCCCGCAAGGTGCTTACGCTCGCCCAAGACGAGGCGCAGCGATTCAACCACAACTACATCGGTACAGAGCACCTGCTGCTCGGTCTTGTCCGCGAGGGCGAGGGCGTTGCGGCGAAGGTCCTCGAGAACCTCAATGTCGAGCTGGCCAAGGTTCGCCAGGCGGTTGAGTTCATCATCGGACGTGGCGAACGCCCCGTCGTTGGCGAAATCGGCCTCACCCCACGGGCAAAGAAGGTCATTGAGCTGGCCATTGATGAGGCGCGCCGCTTGGGCCACAACTACATCGGCACCGAACACCTCCTCCTTGGCCTCGTTCGTGAAGAGGGCGGGATCGCTTCTGGCGTGCTGGAGTCCCTTGGAGTGAGCCTCGAGAAGGTGCGACACGAGGTGGTGCGCGTGCTCAGCCAGTCGTCGACGCCGACCGCCCAGCCGGCCGAGCGTCGCAGCGGCTCAAAGACTCCAACCCTCGACGCCCTCGGCATCGATCTTACGGAAGCGGCCCGCGCCGGTCGCCTTGATCCAGTCATCGGCCGTGAGCGCGAAATTGAGCGTGTCATTCAGGTGTTGGCGCGCCGCACTAAGAACAACCCAGCGCTCATTGGCGAACCAGGCGTCGGTAAGACGGCGATCGCCGAGGGGCTCGCCCAGCGCATCGTCAAGGGCGATGTTCCTGCGCCGCTGCTCGACAAGCGCGTCGTCACCCTTGATATGGGCTCGCTCGTTGCAGGCACAAAATACCGCGGCGAGTTCGAGGAGCGCCTGAAGAAGGTGCTCGAAGAGCTGCGCGCTTCGCGCGACGCGATCCTCTTCGTTGACGAGCTGCACACGCTCGTCGGCGCAGGCGCCGCCGAAGGCGCAATCGATGCGGCAAATATTCTGAAGCCGCCACTTGCTCGCGGCGAGATTCAATGCATCGGCGCAACCACGCTTGACGAGTATCGCAAGCACATTGAGAAAGACCCAGCGCTTGAGCGACGCTTCGCTCAGGTGCTGGTGGCCGAACCTTCCGCTGATGAGACGATTGAGATCCTGAAGGGACTACGTCCGCGCTACGAGGCGCACCATAAGGTTCGTATCTCTGACGAGGCACTCGCCTCGGCGGTGGAGCTCTCCGTTCGCTACATCAGCGATCGACAGCTGCCAGACAAGGCGATTGATGTGATTGACGAAGCTTCGAGCCGCGTAATGTTGCGCCACTCGTCGCCACCTGCCGACCTGCGCTCCGCTCGCCGCGAGGCCGACGCCGTTGAGCGAGATCAGCGCGACGCGGAGGCTGCCGGAGCCTTTGATCGCGCCCTCTCACTGCGCAACCAGGGCGAAGGGCTCAAGAGCCGAATTGACGAGTTGGATCGCGCCTGGCGCCTGAGCCTGAATCTTCCGCCAGCACCAGGATCAACAGCCCCTGCCGCCCCTGTGGTCGAACCAGATGCGCCACTTGCGATTGCGGCCCCAGCTGTGCCTGAGTCGCGCGAAGATACGCGACCTGTGGTGACCGAAGAGGAGGTGGCCGCCGTCGTCTCCATGTGGACCGGCATCCCAGTGATGCGTTTGGCCGAAGCCGAGACCGCACGACTTCTCAAGATGGAGGAGACGCTGAGCGCTCGTGTTGTCGGCCAGGAACAGGCGATTTCTACACTGAGCCGCGCCGTGCGACGCGCACGTGCTGGACTGAAGGATCCGAAGCGCCCAATCGGCAGTTTCCTCTTCCTCGGGCCAACCGGCGTCGGTAAGACTGAACTTGCGAAGGCGCTGGCCGAATTCATGTTCGGTACCGAAGACGCGCTGGTCAAGATCGATATGAGCGAATTCATGGAGCGCCACAACACCAGCCGACTCGTTGGCGCCCCTCCAGGTTACGTGGGCTTTGACGATGGTGGGCAGCTCACCGAGGCAATCCGACGACGTCCATACTCCGTCGTACTTCTTGATGAGATTGAGAAGGCGCACAGCGAGGTCTTCAACATCTTGCTGCAGATCCTGGAAGACGGGCAGCTCACCGATGCGAAAGGCCGCCGCGTTGACTTCCGCAACGTCATCTTGATCATGACCTCGAACCTCGGTACTCGACAGATTCAGACCCCGTCGTCGCTCGGCTTCCGCTCACGCGGCGAGGGCGAGGCGGCGCGCGCTGCGGACGAGTACACGCTGATCAGCGAGAAGGTTGATGAGGAGTTGAAGAAGGCGTTCCGCCCAGAGTTCCTCAATCGCGTCGACTCCCGCATCGTCTTCCGACCGCTCAACCAGGAGGAGATGCGTCGCATCGTTGACCTGCTTGTGAAGCGCGTCGTGTCGCAGCTGCGCACGCAGGGGCACGACCTTGTCATCACCGACGCGGCGAAGGATCACCTCATCAAGGTCGGATACGATGTTTCATACGGTGCGCGCCCGCTGCGTCGCACGATTCAGTCGCTCATCGAAGATCCGCTCGCCGAGCGACTGCTCAAGGGTGAGGATCCCATCGGGGCATCCTATGTAGTGGATCTCGTGGATGGCGCGATCACGGTGATGATTCGCGAAGAGGGGGTAGCTTCGCCCGCCGCTGTGCCGGCTGAGCCGGTCGGCGCAGTCGACTAGCGCGTTCGCCGCATGGCGAAGAGCAAGAGCGTATGGCTCTGTCAAACCTGCGCCTTTGACGCGCCCGCGCTCGAGAATCCTTGCCGCAGCTGCGGCTCCTGGAACTCTCTCGTGGAGACCGTGCGAGATCGACCCTCCGCGCGCGTTCGTGCCGCTGGCGGACGAACTGCTGCCGCACCGGTGCAGCCACAGCCACTTCGAGCGGCGAGCGCCGACCGCGCACCGCGCCTCCCACTCGGCGTTCCTGAGCTTGATCGCGTGCTCGGCGGTGGTGCCGTGCCTGGTTCCATCATCTTGCTCGGCGGCGAACCGGGGATCGGCAAGAGCACGCTGCTCTTGCAGGCCGCGGCGGGGATCGCGCTCGCCGGCGGGCGCGTCCTCTATGCGTCGGGCGAAGAGTCGGCGGCGCAGATTGCCGATCGCGCGGAACGGCTCGGCCTCATGGCGACCGTTGCGGCCGACACCGTGGAGATTCTTGCCGAGAGCGAAGTGGGCGCAATGGCCGAGGCGGCGCATCGCGACCGCCCAACACTCCTGATCGTCGACTCTATTCAAACCGCAACGCTCGCCGAGCTTGAAGGACCAGCAGGAAGCGTCGGTCAGGTACGCGGCAGTGCGGAGTGGCTCGCTGGCGTTGCGCGTGCGACTGGGGCTGCGGTGATCCTTGTCGGCCACGTCACGAAAGAGGGGAGCATCGCCGGACCAAAGACGCTCGAGCATCTTGTTGACGCGGTGATCATGTTGGATGGCGACCGTCACGGCACCCTGCGCACGCTGCGTGCCGCCAAGAATCGCTTCGGCTCCACCGATGAGCTCGGACTCCTCGAGATGGGAGAGAAGGGCCTCGCCGGAATTGAAGACCCAGGGCGCGCCTTTATTGATGATCGCGATGAGCGTGCACCAGGAGCCGTTGTCGCCCCGCTCCTTGAAGGGAGCCGCCCGATGTTGGTTGAGGTGCAGGCGCTCGTTGCGGGCACGGCATACGGCACACCTCGCCGCACTGGGCGCGGGCTCGACACCGCGCGACTTTCCCTCTTGGCTGCGGTACTTGCACGTCGCGCCGGCATTGCGCTGAGCGACCGCGATATCTACGCCAATTTGGTTGGCGGCATTGTTCTCGATGAGCCCGCACTCGATCTTCCACTAGCGCTCGCGCTTGCCTCTTCACAGAGCGACCGCCCCATTAATCGTGCGCTCGTTGCCGTCGGTGAGGTGGGACTCCTGGGTGAGCTCCGCCCCGTCTCCGGACTCGCTCGACGCCTACGTGAAGCGGCGCGTCACGGATTCACGACAGCGATCGTTCCTGCCCCGCGACGTGGCGCCGCGAGCGAGCCAATGCCCGAGGGGATGAAAGTGATTGCCGTGCGCACCTTACGCGAAGCGATCACCGAGGCGCTCGGTGAGTAGCGGCCCAACGTTTGACGTGATCGTCGTAGCAGCCGGCTCCGGCCTCCGCATGGGCGGCGTCGACAAGTCACTTATCCCCATTGCGGGAAAGCCAGCGCTGCGTTGGTCGCTCGAGTCATTCGCAGCAACCGCTGGCGTTCGGCGCATCGTTGTGGTCACCGCGCAGGATCGTGTTGCCACCTACGCTGCGCTTCCGTGGATCCCAGCTGCTGTCGCTGCCGTGGTTCCTGGTGGTGAGACGCGATCTGCATCGGTTGCTGATGGCCTGCACGCGCTTCAGCGCGCCCCAGGCGAGGCGGGTGCGGTACTGCTGATTCATGATGCCGCAAGGCCTGGCGTTGATGCCGATGTCACGCTCCGCGTGGTCGCTGCCGCCCTGCAGCACGGTGCCGCCGCACCAGTGATGCCGATCGCCGACACGCTGAAGCGCGTCGCGGCAAACGCCACGGGCACGTCAACAGCGCACAGTTCTGGGAGCGTTGATCGTGCCGGCTTGGTTTCGGCACAAACGCCGCAAGGGATCGCCGCGAAACACGTTCCCATCTTTGCCGCCGCGCTCGCAAGCGCGCCTGCGGCGACCGACGACACGAGCGTCCTCGAATCGATCGGCGTTGCCGTTGAGCTGGTGCAAGGCTCGGCCCGGCTCCGCAAACTGACCGAGCCTGACGATCTGCTCTCCGTTGGGGCGATGCTGCGACCATCAGACCCGACCGTCTCCTTTAGCGAAATTCTTGCCTCACTTCCAGGGAGCCGAATCCGCGTTGGGTGGGGAGATGATGCCCATCCAGTGGGCGAGAGCGGCACGCTACATCTCGGCGGCCGCGCCTTCCCTGAGAGTCCTGCGCTGATCGGGCACTCCGATGGTGACGTGGTGCTCCATGCCGTGGCCGACGCCCTCATCGGCGCCGCAGGGCTTGGCGACCTAGGGCGACTCTTCCCCGCGACTGAGGCCACACCGAAGGGAATTGCCAGTAGTGCCCTCCTCGCCGAGAGCGTCGAGCGTGCCGCCGCCGTCGGCGTGCAACCACTCTGGGTTGATCTACTGATCACCGCCAGCGTTCCAAAGCTTGCGCCGCATCTCGATGAGATAGGCGCGAATGTGGCCAGTCTCCTTGGCATTCCCGTCGACCGCGTCAGCGCTAAGGCGTCGAGCGGTAATCTGGTTGGCGACGAGGGTGCCGGCAAGGCGATTCGCTGTGCCGCCATCCTTGTAGCGCAGCGAAGGGGTACCTCGGAGTGAGCCTGCAGTTCCGCGACACGCTGAGTGGGGAGACCCGACCCTTCACGCCGATCGACCCAAATCTGGTCGGGGTCTACTCCTGCGGCCCGACTATTTATGGGCCCGCCCATATCGGCAACTTCCGCAGCTTCCTCTTCGCCGACACGCTGGTGCGCTGGCTCCGAGCGAGCGGCCGCACGGTGAAGTGGGTCGTGAATCTTACCGATATCGACGACAAGATCATCCGTGCCGCAGCGGCGGAGGGTGTCGAGATTCGTGCGCTCACCGATCGCTGGGAGGCGGTCTTCCGCGCCGACATGACGGCGCTGCGCATGACGAGCCCAAATGAGATGCCCCGCGCGACGGAGCACATCCCTGAGCAGATTGCCCTGGTGCAGCAGCTCCTCGGCCGAGGGCACGCCTATCGCACCGAAGACGGTTCGATCTTCTTCAAGATTCCGTCGTGGCCAGCGTACGGGCGACTTGCTCGCCTCGATCCCGAAGCGATGCGCGTGGGCGAGCGCGTTGAAGCCGACGAGTACAGCAAGGACGACGTGCGTGACTTTGTGCTGTGGAAGGCGGCAAAGCCTGGTGAGCCCTCATGGGATGGACCGCTCGGAGCAGGGCGACCGGGATGGCACTTGGAGTGCTCAGCGATGAGCATGCGCTACCTCGGTGAGTCATTTGACTTGCACACTGGCGGGATTGATCTTGTCTTCCCGCATCACGAAGACGAGATCGCGCAATCTGAGGCGGCAACCGGGAAGCCGTTCGTTGGCACCTGGATGCACTGTGCACACCTGCACGTCTCTGGCGACAAGATGTCGAAGTCGCTCGGCAACATCTCACGCGTGAGCGACCTGCTCGCTGGCGGCGCAGAGCCGCGCGCCCTGCGCCTCGCCCTGATCTCCGCGCATTACCGCACAAATCTCAACTACAACGACGATTCGCTCGCCGCAGCCGCCTCGGCCATCGCGCGCATCGATGCCTTCGTCGCCGCACTGAGCGCACGTAGCGCGATCACAACCGGTGATGCGGACGCCGACCAGCGCGCAGCGACACTGGCGGAGACAAGCTGGAGCCGATTCGCCGCAGCAATGGATGACGACCTTGCCGTTCCCGAAGCTCTCGCAGCGCTCTTCGATCTGGTGCGCGATGGGAATCGCCTCCTTGATGCCAATTGCAGCAGCGCAGGCGCGAAGGTCCTCACCGCTGTTCTTGAAAAGATCAACGCTGTGCTCGCGGTGCTGCCAGATCGCGCGGTGCTCCCGGCGGGTGCCGAGGCACTCCTCGCAGAGCGCATCGCCGCTCGCGCCGCCAAAGATTGGGCGCGCTCCGATGCTCTGCGCGATGAACTGGCGAGCCTCGGCGTACTCATTGATGACGGTCGCGATGGGCAGCGCTGGCGACTTGCTGGGCCGCAGGCATGAACGACGACCAGCGACCGCGACCACAGCGCCCCGCAGGCTTCCGCCCCGGCGGGCCAGTCGGACCACGCCCCGGCGCGGCGCGCCCAACCTTTAGTGCGGGTGGTGCCAGGCAGTGGGCATCGCGACGCGCCATCTCCCTGCAAGTTGCTGGCATGGTCGGCCCAGAGCACGAGGTCATCGCTGGGCGTCGGCCGGTAGAGGAGGCCTTCGCCGCCCGCCGAGAGGCGGTCCGCCTCCTGGTGGTGCCGCAGCGACGGGATGCCCTACAGCAGATGGTCCTGCACGCCACCGCCCTGCGCATCCCGATCATTGAGGTCGAGGGTGCCCTTATTGGTCAGCTTTCAGGATTCGACGGCCACCAGGGGGTCGCCCTGGTCGTGAAGCGGCGCCCCGAGGCGGCCCCCGAAGACCTGCTTGCCCGCGCCGTGGCGCGTGGGGAGCCCCCCTTCCTCCTCGCCCTCGACGGGGTAGAGGACCCCCAGAACTTCGGCAGCTTGATCCGCAGCGCCGAGGCGGTGGGGGTGCATGGTCTCCTGATCGGCAGCAAGGGGGCCGCCCCCCTCTCACCAGCCGCCATCAAGGCCAGCGCCGGTGCAGTTGAGCACCTCCTGGTCGCCCGCGTCGAGAACCTCGCCGACGAGCTCACCGCCCTGCGCCTCCGGGGCATTCGGGTGGTCGGTGCCGAGGCTGTGGCGGCCCAGGGGTATCGCGAGGCGGACCTGCGCGGGCCACTCTGCATCGTGATCGGCGCTGAGGGTCGAGGGCTTTCACCCGCCGTTCGCCGGCGGGTCGACCTCTTCGTCCGCATCCCCATGGCTGGCAAGGTCGCCAGCCTGAACGCCGCCGTGGCCGGCTCCATCCTGCTCTTTGAGGCGCTCGGCCAGCGGCCGATTACGGCACAGTTTGTGCCAGCCCCCGAGACCCCACGTGGAGCAGCAAACGACCTGGTCGCGCCAGTCTCAGCGGACGCTGCAGCGCCAGCCGCCCCTGAAAGCGACGTTCTCCCGCACGTAGGCGGTTGACCCCCACGCCCGTAGGGGGCTATGATCACCCCTCACCGACGGACCGTAAGGTATCCCGACGTGGGCGCCGACATAGCTCAATTGGTAGAGCAACGGTTTTGTAAACCGTAGGTTCCGGGTTCGAGTCCCGTTGTCGGCTCCAGCACTGGATCACAAGGGTAGGTTGAGCAGGTGGTGAGCTCCGCTGACTGTAGATCAGCCGTCTTCGACTGTGGGGGTTCGATTCCCTTCCTGCCCACCAGAACTGGAGCAAAAAGAGAAGCAACAGGATCGGAAATAGGACTGGCCCACGTAGCTCAGTTGGTAGAGCACGTCATTGGTAATGACGAGGTCACCGGTTCAAGTCCGGTCGTGGGCTCCACCTTCGGGTGGGAGTAAAAAGCGGTAACCGTCAACGCTATTAACAAGTGACGGTAGTAAGAAATCGGAGAGAGAATCGAGATGGCAAAGGCAAAGTTCGAGCGGTCCAAGCCGCACGTCAATATCGGAACGATCGGGCACATCGACCACGGCAAGACGAGCCTGACCGCCGCGATCTCGAAGTACCTCGCCCTCAAGGGGAGCGCGGAGTATCGCGCCTTTGATTCGATCGACAACGCCCCAGAAGAGCGTGAGCGCGGCATCACGATCTCGATCTCGCACGTGGAGTACGAGACCGAGGCGCGACACTATGCGCACGTCGACTGCCCAGGGCACGCCGACTACATCAAGAACATGATCACGGGCGCGGCCCAGATGGACGGCGCGATCCTCGTGGTCGCCGCCACCGACGGCCCGATGCCCCAGACCAAGGAGCACGTCCTCTTGGCCAAGCAGGTCGAGGTGCCGTTCATCGTCGTCTTCCTGAACAAGTGCGACATGGTCGATGACCCAGAGCTCTTGGATCTCGTCGAGCTCGAGGTGCGCGAGCTCCTCAGCAAGTACGACTTCCCGGGCGACAAGATTCCGGTCGTGCGCGGCTCCGCGCTGAAGGCCCTCGAGGCCCCAGACGATGCCACCAACCCCGCCTACGCGCCGATCCAGGCGCTGATGGATGCGGTTGACTCGTACATCCCAACACCGGTCCGCGAGATCGACAAGCCGTTCCTGATGCCAGTCGAAGACGTCTTCGGCATCAAGGGCCGCGGTACCGTCGCCACGGGCCGCATCGAGCGCGGCATCGTCAAGGTCGGCGATGAGGTGGAGCTGGTCGGCATTACCGCCACCCGCAAGATCGTCGTCACCGGCGTCGAGATGTTCAAGAAGCTCTTGGACGAGGGTCGTGCCGGCGATAACACGGGGCTCCTGCTCCGCGGCATCGAGCGCGAGGAGATCCAGCGCGGCCAGGTCTTGGCCAAGTCGGGCTCCGTCACCCCGCACACCAAGTTCAACGCCGAGGTCTACGTCCTCACCAAGGACGAGGGCGGCCGTCACACGCCGTTCTACAACGGCTACCGTCCGCAGTTCTACCTGCGCACGACCGACGTCACCGGGTCGATCGGACTCCCAGCGGGCGCCGAGATGATCATGCCGGGCGACAACGTCGAGATGACGGTTGAGCTCATCACCCCGATCGCCATCGAGGTTGGTCAGCGCTTCGCGATTCGCGAAGGCGGCCG
>Ga0136641_1000419_pt1 | contig 18304 bp, 20 predicted proteins | sample EliLak1302023Y_FD_115312 | JGI IMG/M metagenome (GOLD analysis project Ga0136641, IMG submission 115312) | Freshwater microbial communities from Elizabeth Lake, Yosemite National Park, California, USA - 13020-23Y | ecosystem: Environmental > Aquatic > Freshwater > Lake ...
ACATATAGACTTTTCACTACACTCAATTCCTTACCATATATGCTCTCATATTGAATTATCAACGTTTTACGTCATTCGTCATATACCCCCCCATATAAACTTTTAACGTTTTTCGTCTTTTTTTATATGTTCAATCAACATCCTCATCATCATTATTATATAACCTTGGCTACATAATAATATTTCTACTTCCTCATCATCACTATTATACAACTACCTCATCATCTATTTTATCTTCTATATCACCACAACAACCTATTTGCCCAAAGTCCATTGCCTGTTTTCAAATCCTTTTCATGTCTTTTCTTATATAGCTTTCGCCTCTTATCGGCATATTCTTTACCGTTTTCTAAAATAAATGTAGGATAATCCTTGTATCCAATTGCACCAACGGATGCTATTTTTGTTTCACCTTTATATACATCCAGCTTTTTGTTCTTGTTTTTCGATGGTTTAATTGTAACGTTGTATTCTTTTGCCTTTTGTTTGGAATAGTTTGTAATCGAATATGGCATTATAATATTACATAAGAAAAATCTATCATAAGTTTGAATTTTTCAAAGATAATTTAAATGCTTCTATCTTTTTATTTTGCTCTTTAAGTCGTTTTTCTATATAATATTTTTTATGATATTCTCGTTGATATTTCTTCACTTGTTCTTTGTTTGATTCAACCCATTTATCGTGGTAATTATTTAATTTCTCTCTATTCTTAATCCAATAGTCTTTAAAATAATCTGGATTTTGTTTTTTCCAAATTAAATAATAATCTTGTCTATCCATAATTTTTGAATAGATTATTTTATATAACAATGATTGTCTCTAAATTATTTACATACTACTTGCATTAGGAAATAAGTTATCCAAATTATGAGCATTATAAACTTCTGTAAATGGATTTATACTATGCTCTTTTTGTTGAACTGTTTCCACATTATGATTCTGAAAGTTTGATAAAAAAGACGGTAAATCGTTTTGCGTCTTTACATCGACCTGTTTCTTATTAAATGTCTTACCAATATCTCCTAGACCAGCCGCTTTATTAAAAGTAATAATATTACCTTTACCACCTGAGTTCTCTATCAATCGGCCACCAAGGCTATGCGCTACTGCATCCACTGATTTTCCATATTTTTCTTCGACCTTTTTATTTAACTCTATTGCCTTCTTTTGTCTGCTGCCCAAACCACCTAAACCAACACCAATTAAAGCATCTTCTGCCCAATCACTTAATCGAGTTGAACCACGTTGAGCTATCACAGGTTTCCCTCGTTTATTGACGAATACTTTACTCTCCATCGTTGATAAATCTTTATCATAAGTGTACCCTTTCTTTTTCATTCTCTCTTCTGCTTTTCCTTGTGTTTCATAAGATGCTTTCATTAATTCAGGTGCATCTTTCCTTAGCTTTTTATATCCCATTTATACTATATACATTAAAATAAAAATGCTAAAATAAGAGCGATAAGAATTTGATTTAAGCCTAATTTTAAACTTAAATAACTAATTAGTGCATTTGTCGGTGAGTATGTTAAATAGTAAGGTAACGAGAGAAGTTTGATATTAAAGTATTGATATATAAATGCTTGAAGTTTACTGTCCATAATACCTTTACTAGCTTTTGTGACATTAAAGAAACTTTTTAGATATCCACTCCGTAACACCAGCTTTAAATAATTTGTAGTTGCTAACTTTTTTAACTTGATGATTATTTAACAAAAATTCAATGTTATTACTTATTTGCTGTTTATCTTCAAAACTCATACTAGGAAATAAAACATCATATACTTGTAATAGTAATTCTTTTTTATTTAACTTGTCTTCTTTTTTAACTAAATGCTCAATAAGAGAACAAGCGAGAGATAAAAACTCATTATCAAATTTATATTTACCAGTATTTTGAAATTCTTGAAGCCGTTTCAATATGATATCTTTAATATCTTCAAAACGCTTATCACTTAATAACGAATGCTTAGGCTGTATCAAGTCCGTGCTCATTTATATTTATTGTAAATATTTTAAATATAGATTAAAGAATATTTTTCGATATTAAGACATTAGTAATTGTGTTTAATTGTTTTTGTAACATGGATACCATATTTTCCAAACAATTAATCTTTTCTTGTTGTTGAATAATTATTGATTGAGCTATTTGATTATTTAATTTCTCTTCTTGTAAATTTAATTGCGTTTTAAAATCTTTTTGCTGTTGAATGACATCTTTTAATAAATATACATTTGGATTTGATTCTACATTGACATTATTTTCTAAGGCTTCTAGTCTATTAATAAGTTCTAAAACTCCACTCCATAAATATGGTGTAAATTTTCCGTAATCTAAACCGTGATAATTAGTATCATCTTGCTTGTCATCAAATAATGGAAATACTTCTTTAACCTCTTGATATATAAAACCAATATCATCTTCATTACTTTCTATCCATTTATATTTTCTAACATTTAATTTTTTAATGTTATCTATTTGTGAGGGTAAATTTTCAATATCTTTTTTTAACCTTTTATCTGAACTAGTATTATAAGCTACTGCAGTTGCTGATGAACCGTTAATCCATCCTCTTCTTGTTCCACTAGAATTTAAAAAATCCCATATCACACCTGTAGTCGTTGTTGTATTAGGTTGATTTGAAAATGATGTTCCTACTGGAAACGCCATTACACTTGTTTGTCCTGCTAGTGCTGTTAATGGTAATGAACCGTCAGTTATTTTTGTTTGATATGTTGTTGATGCTGTAGCAGTTGTTAAATAACTACTTATATCGCTAATTGTTGAAGATGTAATTTTATTAGAACTTACTTGATTTAAAAACGATAATTGCGTTGGTGTAATCGTTAAACTATTAGCGGATATATTACCTAATAAAGTTAATACAGTTCCAGAATTAATCGTTAAACCTCCTACTGGATAAGTAATTTCTGTTAAACGACCTAAATATATACCATTAGAATTTGTTGCGATGCTACCAAATCCAATAGCACAAGAATTACTTATTGTTGCACTACTTAAATCTGAACTACTTCCGATTAATGTATTATTTGAACCAGACAAACTTGTAATTCTTCCACAAGAAAATCCAATCATTGTATTTGCCGAACCAGAACAATTATTACCAAGTGTATATGCCCCATAAAGAGTATTTCCTTCTCCAGTTGATAATGTACCTGAAAAATAACCACAAAAAGTATTATTATTTTGAGTTGATAAATTTCCGCCTGAATACCTACCAATAAAAGTATTCGAACTTCCAGTTGTTAAATTTCCCCCTGTAGAAACCCCAATAGCAGTATTGAATGAACCACTACTTAATGACTCTAAACTACCAGACCCAAGTGCGAAATTTTCCGTTCCACCTTGACAGATATACAATGCTCGTCTTCCTATTCCAACATTTAAATAACCAGTTGTTACATACTTTAAAGCATTAGCACCTGCCGAAAAATTGGAGTATCCTGTTAAAGTTGAATTTCCAGAACCTAATAAAAAAGAATTTTCATTAGCATCATTTTTTACATATACAGTTCCATAAGTAGAATCAGCATAATCTTTAGTAATAAAACTAGGACCTGTAAAACCTGTTGTAATGGTTGTTGTTGGTAAAGTAGTATTAAATGAATGTCCTCCACTCCAAGCATATGGTGCACTAGTATTAATATTTTGTGAAAATAATAATTTCCACCCTGAAACATTTTGAAAACAAACAAATGCGAATACTCTTGAAGTGCTTGGATATAAACGACTTGACACCCAAGTATTAGTTTCATCCAACCAAGTATAAGGACTATTTGTGTTTATAGTAATTGTTGTTGGAACGCTAGACTCAGCTGAAATAACAATATAAAAGATTGTTCCAAATTGAGAACTAGAAGTTATATTAGGTAAAATAAAATACATGTTACTTGATTGACCTACTAAGTATAAAATTTGTGGGTCACCAAAATTCCAATAAATAGGCGTAGTAGTAGTGCTAACACCACTATTTCTAATCACTTTTTGTATAATATTTTTATTTGATAACACTAAATCACCTGAAAATGTGTTAGTGTTAGTAAATGTATTAGCATTACCTTGTATATCTGATAATGATATGCCTGATGTAAATAAAGTGTTGTTTTTATATAAATTACCAGTGAAATTAATATTTCCTGAAACATCTAATTTATAATCATTTACTGAATCTATATTTTTATTAATTGCTAATTTAGTGTCAATTAAAGTATCACTTTTTAGCTCAGTTGTGCCTTCATTTAATATACTTACTTTATTGTAAGTGCCTTGTAAATTAGTTATATCATTAGAAATCCATATATTTTTTAATTTATTAACACTCATTTATATAATGATTAGCTTTTATTTGTAAAAACTTACCATTGTGAAAAAAAGCTCGAAGTAGCAGAAAAAGGATTATAAGGAACTCCTGCTATAAAAACAGAACTACCAAAAGCACCAATATTTACATTTCCACCTTGAATATTAGTTGCTGTATTAGTAGATTGTCCAAACGATGCCGTGTTAGTTCCTTCTATAATATTACTAGTATTAATACTATTAGCTGTAATTTTACCTAAATTAGATGATAAAACAATTGTTGAACCTCCTGACGAGTTATTTACTGTTATATCTCCAGTGTTCGACATAGCACCAGTTGAACTATTAATATTAAATGAAGTAGGATTAATAGACGAACCCACATTAAAATTACCTTGTATAGCTGTTGTATTTGTTGTTTGATTAGCTGTTATAAATTGCGTTTTTCCTTGTAATGAAGTTATTTCATCATTAATAGTTGATACTTCACCTTGTAAAGTTGAAATCTCTCCACCAATAGTTAATATTTCACCATCAATAATTCCTAAATGGTCATTAATTACAGAAACTGCCGTTACTAATCCTGCTATGGCTAGAGTATTCGTTTGTGTTTGTGCACTACTGTCGCCTTGGTCACCCTTAGGTCCTTGAGGTCCTTGAGAACCAGTATCGCCTTTAAGTCCTTGTATTCCTTGAATGCCTTGAACCAATCCAAAATTTAACACTGGATTTAAAGTAGTCCCTGTTATACTCACTGTTGGTTGAGAAGTTGATGATAATGAACTTACAGTTCCTACACTTAATTGAGGGGTAGCACCTACAACACCACCAACAGAACAGGAAATAGTAGCTTTAACACTTGTTCCTGCTGCACCTGCTGATGTATAAAGATTTAATGTATCACCAGCTAAAAATATTACATTCATATTATTAAATGTATTACTTAAAGAGTTAATATTTGGCATTGTATAAACAGATGAACCATTTTTATATAGTTGAACAGTTGCCTGAGTTGATGGAACACTTCCGCATGTAAATGATATAGAATTAACTTTAAAATCGAAATTAAAAATTAATGGAATATTTGTTGATGAAACACCAGACCCTCCAAAATTCCAAAAAGGATTTGTTGTTGAAAATCCAGTCGGACATCCTGCTGATATACTAAAAAAACCACCACCACTTGAACCATTACTAACATATTGATTAAGTGTATTTATTTGAGATTGTAATGTTAAATGAATATTTGAACCTTTTAAAGTATTCAATTCATCGTTGCTTATATTATTTGTTGTTAAAGTAGAACATATTATATCATCGGCATTTATGTTGTTTAATCCTGTTATATTCATTATATATTAATCTGTTTTTATTTACTTGGTTCTTCAACACCTTCTAAAGATAAATACAACACATAATGTAAAGTTTTACTAACCGTATTATTGGCTCCTGCTCCTGCTAACAATGCAGTGATGTTATCAAATTGTTTTAATGATATTGCGACTTGTTGATTAGTAGGATAATCAATATAAAAATCATTATTATCATTATTTGTGGAAGAATAAAACGTTGAATTAGAACCAGTAGCGAAAAAACTTACAGGTGCACCAACTGTCCCTACAGTTTGAGATACTGACCCAGTATATGAACCAGTTAATCCTGTTCCTGTTCCTAATGCTGTTATGACTTCCGTATTTCCACCTGTTATCTGAATAGTTGAACCCAAGGATACAGAACCTGAAGTAACAGTAGCTATATTTAATGTATTTCCTGCTTGATAAGCTGTGCCAGTAGCGACAACACCACCACCTGAACTCGATAAAACAGGATATACGAAACCTAAATTATACGTTTGTGAATTTCCATCAAATACATTCACTCTACCTAAATTCATTGACACTAATCCATTTGCATTTAAAATGGCTCCATTGTAATTAATAGATTTAAATACGTATTGACAATGAAAACGTTTATATTTCTTTGGAAGAAATGAACCCCAATTTACATTGTATAAAACTTGATTCAAATTTGAATTGTCAATCACGTTTGAACCTTGACTATTAAATAAAATTAAAAATCGTTCTCCTGACATTTTATTAATATAATAAAAGATTATTTTATTATGTTATTATTGTCTAATATGATTTTATTAAATACTATTATTTGTGATGGTGGCCTCCTTGATGATGATTATGATGCGAAGCTTTTTCTAGATTATTATGACGTTGCTTTTCTTCTGCATTTCCAATTACACCCCCTTGATTGTTATAAATCACTTTGTTAAATAGTTTTGGAGACACAGTGGTTTTGTGAAATAGCTTATTTCCTTTGACTTGTTTACTAAATAATTGCATTATATACTTATTTAATAAATTAATATTTTTGGAAAGATTTATTAAATCCTTCATAAACTATATTCCTAAATGTTTTAGAACTTAGCACTCATTACACCATCCAATATAACCAAAATCATATCCATTTGGGCGTAAAAATCGGCAGTGTAATTATAGCTATTAGTGCCTCCTGCGGTATCACCTGAATTAACAATAGCCGTGAAAAATATTTGACTGTTTAATGTGCTAATACCTGATAATATGGTGTCATTTCGGTTAGAAAACGATTGGCATTCAAGACCAATGGCGAATGAATTGTTGGCGGTATCAAAGGCAGATAGGGTTGCCTTACTTGCTGGAACGTAGTTTTGAATCCAAGCATTTCTAGGTGTAGCACATACGTTGTATTGATTCCATTGGATTGACCCATTGTTCAAGGTGCTAGAGAGAGCGTGGAAACTTTTCATCAACTCGGTAAATGCTTCAGAACCATTACCTACAGTAGTACCATTGTTAAGATATATCATTTTGTTAGGATAAATACTACTTCCAATTCTAAAATAAAACGATGACAATGACGGATTAATGGAAGAGCTGCGTCTATAAGCAGCAGTAGCGTTTGCACCTTGTGTTGCAGTTGAAAAGTTTCTGAATCGTGCATATAAAGATGTCAACGAGGCACATCGGAATGGAAGCAGAGTAGTAAATTCCCCTGAAGTAGACGATGGAAGATATGTCGATGCCTGTCTGTAAGTGGAAGTGCTTATATATTGTGGAACGCCTGGCTGAAATTGAGCATCTAAAATATCATCATAAAGTTCAATGTAGCAGACATCGAATTCAACGTTACTTATTTGCCAGTTAGCACCAGCACCTGCTGTTCCATAATATATAGCATCATCATTGGCAGCTAAAGTAAATTCGAGACGTAATGGGGAATTTAATGCTCCTACAGGGATACACTTGCTTGAATTAATACCAATAACACCTGATAAAAGAGGTAGACAAAAGGTATATGGTGTTGCTGAGCTTACGCTAGTGGCAGTCATTAAAGGTAGACCGCCTCTATCACCTGCAGACATGTAAATTGGAAGTAAATTATTTTGTGCATAAGTGGCTTGGGTAGTAGTTGGTTGCGTAAGAAAATTGGAACCTATCATAGGAGATAAAGCAGCCTTATCACTTTGACTTAATGAAGTATCAATCAACATATTACACAAGTCACCATAATTATTTATCGTTTCCAATAAATTGCTTGAGTTATATACATCTAATCTTTGTAAAAAACTATATGCGGTATTTTCTAAATACACACCTGAACCACCTGCAGCTGTTATTGCAGTTGTTGTTCCACATTGAACTGTAAATTTTAAGAAAGATTGGCTTTGGTCAAAGTAAGTGCCTCTTCGTGACACAGGTAACTCTATTATACACTGGTCACCTGGAGAGAAAGTAGATTTGTTAAGGGGTGCTACACTAATTCTATAACTTCTTGATTTAGGAGCTGATGGCTTTAATCCAATCAATAAATCACTTGTAACACCTGTTTGAACAGGAATTTGAATAGCTGCAGGGTCTGACATTTTTATTATATAATATTATATTATTTTTATAAAATCAATTATAAATTATTATTATAAATATCCTCTAAAGTGTCTAAATCCTCTACAACCTCATTCACTAAATCAATTTGTAAAGTAATTGTCCAATCTAAGTTATTGAAATTAATATAATTCTTAAAATCATCTTGAATTTCAATATTTATATTTTGTAAATGGTCCTTTTTAAAAATACTTTTGTAATGACTATAATTATTGTAATAAATCATTCCGCCTGAAGTAGCATTTACTGGAACAGAACAAATAGTGCGTGTTTGTGATTTATTATTACTATCAACATTTCCTAAATTAAATGTATTACTTTTGATATTCAACCGTGTTATATTATAAAAATTAAATGGATAAATAGCCGTTAAAGTATTACCGCTACTTGTATACGAATTTCCTTGAATGAATCCGATTACTGGAAATAAGCTATTAGTTCCTTTATTATCAGAAAATGTGAATTGTCCATTTGTATTTGACCAAGTGAATATATTTTGATATTTATCATAAGTCAATGCCCAAGAACTGCCAAAAAACGAAATCCATTGGCTCATAAATGTCGTGACATTGTAGTTACCTTTAGGAAATAAGTAATTAGTTGCTACACTGTTTACTGTAATGGAAATGCTATTATTCGAATCATTTATTACATACCAACTAACAGGAAATTCTGCATTGATTACTGATACTCTCATTTCAAGAGTATTCTTTTTAAGTTTTAATACGTCTTTAAAGAAAAAAGATACATTAGATTTAGAAGCCCCATTATACTGCACATCTGCTAGACTGGAATTTAAATAAATTTGATTTGAATGTATGGTTTGATAAGAAATACTATTTGACATCTATTATTTAGCTATAAAATAATTTTCAGGAATGGAATTATCACTAGGTAATTCCTCATCTTTACCCTCTTCTTCACGCTCTTTGAATTCATTCATTATTCTTGTGTATTCATTGATGGTTTCTTGTTTTATCGAATTAATGTAGTTAAGATGATTTTCATTAAGCTCTGTATTTTGTTTACTCAATTGAGCTTCTAATTCTAAATACTGATATACGTCATCAGGTAACCTATCCCCTAATTTTTCTCTGTAAAATTCCTCTGTTCCGTAATACAGGGAATGTGGTGTCAATCGTCTCGTGTCTATCTTTATATTTCGTGACCCTGTAGTTCTTATTAAACTTTCCTTAAAAGACATTTTAGAATAATAGAAGAAAAAAATATAAACTTTTTTCTATATTTATTATATAATGAAAAATAGTAAAATCGAACAAATGGACAACATTGAGGACGACAACACTGATGGGGAAAGCTCCATCGAGCTAAAAGAACCTCAAGCTAAAAAAGAAAAGAAACCTTATGTGCTAACAGAAGCGAGAAAATTAGCATTTGAAAAGGCACGACAGAAAAGAGACGAAAATATTAAAATGAGAAAAGCACAACAAAAACAATTACAAGACGAACAAGAGGCCATTAAAAATGCAGTGCTTGAAAAGCGTAATAGACAACTCATTAAGAAAAATAAAAAAGAAATTAAGAAGATAATTCAAAATGAAGATTTGTTAAGTTCGTCTTCATCTGATGAAGAGGAAATTATTATCAAAAAAGCTAAAAAGAAAGCTACTAAACAAAAAATTATTTATGTTCAATCAGAGTCGGAACCTGAAAGCGAAAAACCAAAAGAAAAAGAAAAAGAAGTTATTAAAAAGGAGCCACCACGTAGAATAATTCAGTTTTTATAAAATTTAAAAGCTATTTGACCTTGTCGATGCTTTATGTGTCATTTGAACTAATTCATTTAAGTTTTGGGATACGTCGTTCGGAAATGGCGAAATAGGTGAGCGAAAAGGCGATGAAAATTCTTCAGCATCTAGAAATGAAGGTGTGAAGCCACCACTGTAATGATATGATTTTCTATTTCCTCTTTTCAAGTCAACATTACTGTTTGGTGATGAATAAGGTGTATGATACGAAAGCATACTAGGTGACGGTTCATTTACAAATGAAGGCGTAAAGCCACTAAGATTGTATTCTTTTTTATTTCCTCTTTTCATTTCAATATTATCATTCGATAATACGTATGACAAAGGTGTTGAGAAAGAAGGCGTAAAACCGCTTAAACTGTATTCTTTTTTATTTCCTCGTTTTGTTTCAATATTTGTATTTGGTGTATTGATTGATAGTATGGTGTTTTCTTCAGGTATTGGAGTTAGTTGGGGTTTCATTTTCGTTTTATTTGTTATTTCAGGTATCGGTGCTGGTGGTAATGGGATGGGTATGGATGCTTTACTCTTGTAAATTTTTCGTGATGGTGATTTTATTGGCGTTTCTACCACAATCATATCAGAGGATGTGTTTAGGGTTTCTTCAGGTTGGAATCGTTTATATCTGACATCCTGTTCAGGTGTGTGAATGGGCATATAATTGTCAGATTGAAAACGTTTCACTGAAGTAATTTCAGGTGTATGAGCTTGAATAGACATATGATGTAAATCATCGGATAAATTACTAACTGCTACATCATCATCGAAAGGGTAAATAATATTGTCAACAGTGTCAACTGTTTTCATTTCATCGCCCTTTGTAGGAATATCATAAGAAATATGTAATAGGTCACATATTCTACTAACACCAGTTTCTTTCGTAAATTTTGTATATTTACCCATTTTCCCTGTAACATCTTTTATATACTGATTAATATTTTTTAATGTGCTTTTTCGAATGTCAGTAACATTGGTGTCACCATTAAAAAATGGTTTTCTTCCTTCCATTTGTTCTGTAAACGGTTCTTCAATCGGTGACATAGGACGCTCAGGCGTTTTAGGAAAAGGGCTATATAAATGTGCGTCACTCGAATTCAATATTTCATTTTTTAACCATTCTTGTGCTTCTTTTAAGTCTTTTTTGTAATCACGCTGCACTGGACTAATAGGTTTTTTATCATTTTGTTCATCCTTCAATGGAGTAATCGGTTTTCCAACTTTCAAGGGCTTTTTTAATTTTATGGGTGCTTTCACTGTTGAAATTGCAGGTTTATCGATAATAATCGGTGTTACTTTCACTGTTTTAGGTGCCTGTATCCCTACTGGTTTTTCAATTTTCGGAGTTTCTTTCACAGTCACAGGTTCAAGAGGAAGTTTTTCTTTTCGTTTTGGCATATTGTATTCGTATGTCATCTTATTTAAGTCAGGTTGTGATGATGCACTTGGCATTTGGTTTATTATTGTTGGACTAAATACAGTGTTGTGGCCTACAGGAGGAGCTTGAGCTTTTGAATTACGTGGTTTCGATGTTCTCTTTTTCGATGAATGTATGGTAATATTCACATTATTTTTATTGACATTTTTGTTTTTATTCGTGTTTTTCGGTTTCGATGGTTTTTTATGTTTTCCCATTTATTCTATGTAAACATTATTTTATTTATATACTTTCATAATTTGTTTTCTAAACCTATTTTCTTTTTATAATGTAAAACGGTTATGATTAGTATTAAAAAGAATAAAGAGATACAATTGGATATTCCAAAATTTTTATGTGACACAAACTGTGTCGGAGAACATTTAGAAAATCACGAGCTATTAAAGCATTTGAATTGTTATGGATTTTTATGCGTGATAGGAAAGCCAGGTAGCGGTAAAACATCATTAAGCATTTCATTAATTACTCAAAAACAAGATAGAGTTTATAAAAAAACACATCATCACATTTTAATTTTAATGCCACAAAATAGTATCAACAGTTTGAAAAAAAATCCATTTAAACAGTTGCCAAAAGATAATTTTTATGAAGAGTTAAATGATACTACTATAAGCGATATCTATGAAAGAATAAATGGATATTCCAAAGAGAATGAAAAAACGTTGTTATTTATTGATGATATGACAGCCGATTTAAAGAAAAATAAATTTGTTATCGATACTCTAAAACGTTTAGTTTATAATAGAAGACATTTGAAATTAAATATTATCATAACTGTACAAAGCTATGTAAATATTCCATTGGATTTAAGAAAATGCATTACCAATTGCATAATGGTTGGAAAGCCATCTAAAAAAGAATTTGAAATACTATTTCAAGAATTAATAGAAAGTAAAAAAGATTTATTCTTAGATATAATGAAATTGGTGTATGACCAAAAACATAACTTTTTATTTGTTAATATTCCTACTCAATCCATGTATAAAAACTTTGATTTGATTGAAATTAAAGAGGATTCAGATTCTGATGAAGATGAAATTGAAATAAAATAGATTTATATTATTTGAGAGAAAAATAATATGAATAAAATGTAAATGTTTTGTCAGCCAAATTGTGAGTATGCTTTTGAAGATATGCATAAATGTGCCTTTTGTAATAACTTCATTGATGGAAAATTCAGTAGAGTTATTTATCGTAATAAACGTTTCTATTATCACCCTGTATGCTTTGAATTATTTCGAGCTAAAATGAATAACTTTTTCTAAACCTATACTATGAAGTATGAAGTAAGAGAGAGTTCAATAAATGGGAAGGGCCTTTTTGCTAGTGAAGACATATTAAAGGGAGAGAAAATATGTGATTATTATGGTAACGAAATGACTTGGTCAAATTTTACTTACAAATATGGTAAATACAAATATAATTCTCTCCATACGTATCCTATGAGAAGAATTTGGCGTATTATTGTAGCGAAAGAAGAGCCTTATAAATCACAAAATCCTGTTAATTTTATTAACGAAGGTGTAAGCGAAGCGAATAATTGTATATTGAAAAAAAGAGCCTTATATGCATTACAATCAATTAAAAAAGATGAAGAATTATTACTACAATATCCAAAGGATTATTATAGAGAATGGAACCAACCACAACAACAGTAATAATATATTATTGAAAGACATTTTGTAAAACAAGATTTCTTTTCTTCTGTTGGCTTTATGTAAACTGAACCTACATGGATGGGGTCTTTCATCCATTCACTTAAATCACTTGAAGTTCTATTTCTTTTCATATAAAATAAAGAGAGAAAATATTATAGCACTTATATGTGTGATATATACCGATGTGTATACATCGATACAAAACTACCTTTTTCTGTTTTTTCTGTTTTTCTGTTTTTTTCAGGGTCTATATATTTTTGAGTTTTCGTAGGGTACTTTATAAAAGACAGAAAAACAGAAAAAACAGAAAAACCCTTATCTGTAAGTACCCCATATTCATGTTTTATAAATTAATAATAATTTATTTATTATATTATCACTAATCAAGTTGTTATTCTTCTTCACACTCATTTATATTTATTCCAATATATCCACCTTTATATGCTTTTCCTTTATTATTTTTACCTAATCCTGATAAGTCAGGATTATATTTATAACCCTTAATCTTCATAAAACTTTTTATGTCGTCTTTATTACAACCACTCAAATAAACTAATTGTTCTAATGCTATTTTTCCATTTTCATTTTTTTCACAGTTATCTTCAAACCATTCAACGAATTTATTATTTTTCTTTTTCGTATCATTAGTATCTTTTATAAATTGAGCAGGAATTTTTGGAATTCCATTTTTGTAGTAATTATTAGCATATTCAATAATCAAATTAAATACTTCATTATAATATTGTTCTTTTATAATTTGAGATAATTTTGTATTCGCTATGAATTCTAATTTCTCAGGATTTTCTTCCAAACGTTCCCCAGTTCTATCAAAATGAGAATTAAAGGATACTTGTTTGTATCTATTATAAACAGCTTCCTCATTGGATTTTATATTCGGAATATTATTTGATAAAACGAACATTTTAAACATGATATTTATATTTTCAGATGTACCAAACATAACTTCATTTTCAGTTGTTTTACCATCTGCTATTTCTTTTATCAATTCCGCATTTGTTTCTTCTTTTGGTAATTCTTCTAACCAAACTAATCTTTTTCCTTTCATTTTTGCTAATTGTTTATGTGCTTTTGTATTTTTCTTTAAAACGAAAGTTGATTTTGATTTATAAACGTAATTTGGTAATAAATCATTTAAAATATCAAAGAATAATGTTTTGCCATTATCACCTTTACCATCTTCCGTTTTATCAATCATAAAATAAACTGATTTTTCACTATCCGCATTACCAGTAAAAGAATATCCCAATAAAGACAAGTAATAATTCAAATGTTCCTCGTTATTATTTAAAATTTTTAACAGTACTGATTTTACAAAATCACAAGAGGATGGTTTATAATCATAAGGTATGGTTTCAGTTATATAATCGTCCCACATGATTTCTTCTCTGAATGTTTTTCTTTCCAAATCCATAATTCCATTTTTAAAGGCTAATTTTCCTTTATTATTATCTAATTTGTTTTCAAAGTTATCGTCAGTTAATAATGGTCTTAATGTTTTTGTAAGTACTGATAAATACCCACTTTTCGTAATCACATTATATAATTTGAGCCAATTTTCCATTTGAGTAATAAGTGATTTTTTTTCTTCCCCTTCTGCTTGTGATGATTTATAATTTAATCTATCTTTTTCACTATCCAAATATTTATGTATTTCTTTTATGATATAAAATGTTGGTTCATTTTGTTGTTTCCAAAGTTGGTTATCTGTAAGCATATACCAATCTTCTTTACACAATTTAAGAGTCGTTTTTAAAGTATTTTTTATTTTACAAGCACACGAATAAGGGTCACTGACTTCATTGAAGGAAATACCATAAATATTCCATTTTTGTAACCATAATTTATATTCATTTGAATTACTTTTTTTGGCTAATGACTGAAGGTAATGGATTTCAATCGGATATGGATTTAAATTATTAAATAATTCTAATTTTTCTTCATCCATATTTAATTCATTACTTGTACAAAAACGTAGCCAATCATCATTAGTAAGTCCATTATATTTTACACATGCACATATTCTCATCCATGTAGTTCTCTCTTTTTTATCAATACGAACTAATTGTAATAATTCTTGATTTTGAGACAAATCAACATTATCAATTTCATTATGTATTTCAGCTACAGAAGTAGGGCTATTTCTACGTCTTGGTTTTGACGCTTGTTTTTCTTTTAATTCAAACTTAGGATTGTCAGGATATTGAACAGACAATTTTGGAAAATTGTTCTTTAAATCAAAATCAGATATATTTTGTTCATTCATCATAAATTCATTATCACAAGTATCAAACTTAATTATAAAATGATATTTCAATTGGTAAGCTTCATTATTTGGTTTTCGTGAGCCAAATAGCTGCCAATTTGTAGTTCCTTTACTAATACCTTCATCTAAAACGGACTCCCAATTATTAATCAATGGTAAATCCAAATATTCAGGTAATTCAGTAAGCATTTTAGCTCTTATTTTACGTTGTGTTTCAAAGTCAACCTGTAAACCAATAATCATATGAATACCATCTTTTGTTAAAGAGCCATCTTCTAGACGATTGACATTTGGTTTTTCAAAAACAAATACATCAAATTCTGTATTTGATTCTACATTATAAAGTTCTTTTATCATATTCAAATATAAGCCTATCATATCTAAAACATTTTCTTTTGTATGCTGTCTACATAAAGTCTCATAGGAATATCTAAAATCCAAATCTACAGCTAAGCATCCACCATGTTCTAATTGTTTTTCTGTCAAATATTCTTTATTTCCTTTTACAAAAACGTAGTCATAATATTTATCCCAAAATTCATTTAAGTCATTAGCATTTACACACCAAGAACCACAATAAATATTCAAATCCTTATTAGGTATTCTTGTATGAGTAGATACAAAATCAGTGATTTCTTTCTTCGTTCGTTGTCTGAGGAAGTCTAGCATCGGTATATACTATATATAGAAAAGAATTCTTTAAATCAATTTTTTTTAATAATTGATTTAAAAATAATAAATTGTCTAAATTAATAGAATGTTCAAAAACTCAAATTTGATTTTCTTCCAGTGAAGATGTCTAACATCACTAGCACGTTTCTTATCCCTGTTATGGTCTCTCCATTTGTAAGTCGCTTTCTTTTGAGAATCAGTATATTTCGCTCCCATTATTTCCTTAATATATACTGATATTAATTTTTTAAATCAATTTTTTTCTTTATATTTTCTACAACCTCTAATAAGTTTTTCCCCACAAGGACATTTGTATATTCGATTCGTTTTTAAATTACAATAACACTTAGGACAAATGTAATCTTTACATTTCAAGAGGGTAACATTTTTGTCATACATCGCTGAACAAATAAGACAATTCATTATATTATACTATATACCGATATTTTATTTAAATACTTATTGACAAAAATATATATTTAAATAAAAATAGAATTTCCTAAAGTAGTTTTTGTTTTCTCAAATACCACAATTGACTAACAGGACTATGTCTCATCTTATCAGCTAATGCTAAACGTTGTTCAGGTGTCGTAATCGTTTTTAATTCATCAGACACTTTCATATTTCTAAATAAACTAACGCCACCCTTAATATTAATGTAAGGGTTTTGACTACTGACAAATTGAGTTAGCTTTTTACTACCGAATAAATAATCTCCAATTGTTAGCTTGTTATCCGTCATATATTTTCTGATTTGAGATGACAGTGATTTACTACAAGTATGATTGATAACACCATATTTCATTTCTGTCTTGTAGGTATTGATTGTAATTTTAAGGTTACCACTTTTTGGAACGTATAAATAATTCACTTTGTCATCAGTCATATCATTCATAGAGTTAACCATTTTTAGTTGGAAGTCATCTCTTACTGTAAGTTCATAGTAGAGAGAAGCTATCAAATAAATTTTAGAATTTTCGCCCCATTTCTCTTTCGCCTTTTCTAAATATGCTTTAAAAGGAAGAACTTCCTCATTTTCCTTTTTTTCTGCATTTTCATCATTGGATTGAAGAATTAAAATGTTATATTCTTTGTCGTATGGTTGTTTATTTACGTCAGGTAAAGGGAAGTTATCAATAATGAATAAAATAGCTTGATAGACGGATTTAAGGGAGTTGGTAGAATACGGTTCTCCATTGTTCTTTTCACCGTTATGAATATCATTAATAATTAAACTGTATTTCTTTAAACATTCACTTACATCATCACAACCTGTAATTTTAACAAATCGATTTAAATCTTCCTTATATTTCTTCAATGTTCCATCCGTTTTAATAATATTTTCTTGTCGTAGCTGAGTAAGTTTCGCTACAGCATCATTATACGTTATAACCGTTTTATTTGTCTTTGTTTTCCCATTCTTCGCCTTCTTTGATTTCGTTAATGGTTCTACAATAGGCGTTTCTACAATAGCTTGTTCAGGCACTACAATAGCTTCAGCAGGCTCAACTGGTAATCCTAGTAACGCCTTTTTCCCTGCTTGATATAATTTTCTTCTCCTTTCATTAATAGTGTCCTTATTAGCCTTATAAAACTTGTCTTGTCTAGCTTTATTTTGGTCTCTGATTTTTTTCAGTATACTTTCGGCGTCGGCTGACATTATACTATATATTGAGAAAATATCTTTAAGTAGTTTTTCCTAAATAATATATATTTCGCTAAATTATATAGCGTTTTTTTTTTAACATATATACCATCAAACAAAAAAAAAGAAAACAAAACGAAACCGCCACAAGAAAATGTCGTTAAATTATATATGGCTAAAAATGGTTTATGGCTTAGGTATGGATTATGGATTAGGTATGATTATATACGATGTATGTATGATGGATTATGGATTATGGATTATGGATTATGGATTATGGATTATGGATTATGGATTATGGATTATGGATTATGGATTATGGATTAGTATGGATTATGGATTATGGATTATGGATTATGTGTGGATTTTTTTTAATATAACGAAACCGCCACAAGAAAATGTCGTTAAAATTATATGACATAATAATAAATAATATAGAAGATAAAATAGATGATGAGGTAGTTGTATAATAGTGATGATTAGGAAGTAGAAATATTATTATGTAGCCAAGGTTATATAATAATGATGATGAGGATGTTGATTGAACATATAAAAAAAGACGAAAAACGTTAAAAGTTTATA
>Ga0136641_1000420_pt1 | contig 18302 bp, 10 predicted proteins | sample EliLak1302023Y_FD_115312 | JGI IMG/M metagenome (GOLD analysis project Ga0136641, IMG submission 115312) | Freshwater microbial communities from Elizabeth Lake, Yosemite National Park, California, USA - 13020-23Y | ecosystem: Environmental > Aquatic > Freshwater > Lake ...
AACCTAGTTCCTTCATTCAAACTAGTTACAACACACAAGGTGGAGTACACAGTTTAGGTGGCACACCATTACGTAAAAACTATGCAGGAATTGGATATACTTATGACAGAAGTCGTGATGCATTCATTCCACCAAAACCCTTCAATAGTTGGGTATTGAATGAGAGTACATGTTTGTATGATGCACCTACACAAATGCCAACAGATGATAAGAGATATTCATGGGATGAAAATACTGTTTCTTGGGTAGAAATTACACAATAATTTGATTATGTGTTCATAAAATCCATGCTTCTAACCAAGCATGGATTTCCTTTTTAGATAAATACTATAATAAATGGTATAATAATACATGTCCCTAGTCAAAATACAACCATACATCACTGATAATGTTGCCAACTTTACGTTTGGTGGACTTACAATAACCGCAAATGCGGTTTTTGGTAATACAAATTTAGGTAACATCTCTACTGCTAACTTTGTAACAGTTTCAAGCAACATTGCGTCAGGTAATGCTAATTTAGGTAATTTAGCTATTGCTAATTACTTTAGTGGAAATGGTTCTTTATTAACCGGAATAATTGCTACTACTGCAACATCATTGGTTAGTGGGACTAGCAACATAAAATTAGCAAGTAGTGGCAACGCCAACATTAGTATAGGTGGAACAAGCAATGTTGTAATCATAACTACAACAGGTGTTAACATTGCAGGATATATTAATGCTACTAATATAATAGGTGAAGGTGGTAATCTAAGCAATATTCAAGGTTCCAATGTGTCAGGTACTGTTAGTTCTGCTACAACAGCCGGAACAGTAACAACTGCAGCACAACCTAATATTACTAGCGTTGGATTACTAACTGGACTATCAGTACAAGGAATTTCAAGTTTCATTGGTAACACAGGTGTTGTGGGTAACTTAAATGTATCCGGTGGCAATGCTAATATATCAGGTAATTTTACTGCTAATAATATCACTACTAGTGGAAGTGGCGGCAATATATCTGGTGCTAATAATATCTCAGCGAATTCATTTACTGCTACTACTGGAATAACAAGCAACGGAGTAGTTAATTTTGTAAACTCAAGCAATGTAAGTCTTGGTCCAGTAGGTAATGTTAAAGTGACCGGTGGTAGTTCAGGTCAATATCTACAAACAGATGGTAGTGGTAACTTAAGTTGGGTCACACTAACTATATCAACATCTAGTATCAGTAATGGTAATAGCAATGTAAGTATACCTAGTAATGGAAATGTAAACATAAGCGCAGTTGGTAACTCTAATGTTGTAGTAGTTACGGGTACAGGTGTTAACATAGCCGGTACATTAAATACTACAGGTACACTAACTGCAGGTAATCTAGTAACTAGTGGTACTGGTGGTAATATATCCGGTGCTAATAACGTATCAGCAAATACATTTACCGGAACATTAACAACAGCCGCTCAACCTAACATCACAAGTCTTGGTACATTAACAACATTAACAGTTGCCGGCACAGGTAATATATCAGGTTCTAACTTAGTAAGTGCTAATTATTTCACTGGTATACTAACAACAGCCGCACAACCCAATATCACTAGTATTGGCGCATTAACAGGACTAACAATTAACGGTGATGCTGTACTTACCGGTAACTTAACTGTATCAGGTAATTTTGAATATGCTAACGTAACAACATTTAGAGTTAAAGATCCAGTAATTGAATTAGGTGGTAATACCTCAGGTACCGCATTAACTACTAATGATGGATATGATAGAGGTACAGTATTACATTATTACTCTGGTGGTGCAGTTGATGCGTTCATGGGTTGGAAGAATTCTAGTCAAGAATTTATATTTGCAAGTAACACAACTGAATCAGTTGGAGTAATGACTGTTAATAGTTATGGTAATGTACGTGCAAATTATTTTATAGGTAACGGTAGTCAATTAACCGGATTATCTACAATAACTGTAGCAAATGCTAATTATTCAAACTTCGCCGGAACAGTAATAAATGCAAGTCAACTAAATATTACAAGTCTTGGTACACTAACATCATTAACCGTAACTGGAAATATTACTGCAGGCAATATTGCTGGTGGAAACTTAGTAAACGCAACTTATATAAGTGGTAATGGATCATTATTAACTAGTTTAACTGGTACAAATGTAGTAGGTAATGTACCTTACGCCGGCACATCTAATTATGCTAATACTGCTAATTCAATAACTGGCACTAATGTATCAGGTAACGTTAATTATGCAATTACTTCTAATTATGCTAATACTGCTAATGCAGTTAGTGGTACTAATGTAAGTGGTAATGTAAATTATGCAATAACTTCTAACTATGCAAACACAGCGAATGTAGTAGCGGGTGTGAATGTATCTGGTAATGTAAGTTATGCGATAACTTCTAACTATGCAAATACTGCCAATGCAGTAACAGGTAGTAATGTTTCTGGTCAAGTAGGTAATGCATTACTTGCAGGTACAGTATATACAAATGCACAACCAAATATTACATCAGTTGGTAGTTTAACTGGATTAACATTAACTAGTAACAGTAATATCACATTAAGTGGTACACTATCACAAATATCAGGTGCAAATTTAATAAGTGGCACATATCTAACAGGCACACTAACAACAGCCGCACAACCTAATATCACTAGTATTGGTACATTAAGTGCATTAACTATTATTGGTAACATTACTTCTGGTAATGCTAATTTAGGTAATAGTGTTGTTGCTAATTTCTTTACAGGTAGTGGTGCAGGTTTAACTAGTGTAATCGCAGTTACAGCCGGTACAGTAACAACTAATGCACAACCCGCTATTACAAGCGTGGGAACATTAACATCATTAATAGTAGGTAATGCAACTGCAAATAGTACATTTGGTAATGGTACAATAACATCTAATGGTAATATTAATTTTACCGGTAGTAATGTAAGTTTAGGGTCTATCACTAATCTCAAGATTACTGGTGGCACCGCCGGATACTTTATGACAACAGATGGTACGGGTAATCTAAGTTGGGGTGCTACATCAGGTGGAGGCGGAGTAAGTGCTAGTGGTAGTGATACACAAATTCAATTTAACGACGGTGGTGTACTAGGTGCAACTAGTAATTTAACTTTTAATAAAACAACTAACACATTCAGTACTGGTAAAATTGTAGCAAGCGCAGGTGCTAACTTAGGCAGTAATATCAGTAATATCTATATTGGTGGAGGTGGCGTATCACAAATATTAGCAACTGATGGTTCAGGTAATTTAACTTGGGTAGCACAACCAACTGCAACTATTACGGTAGACAACTTCACCGGTGACGGCACTACAGTCGCATATACATTAAGCACTACGCCAAGTAATATTAATCAAACAATTGTTAACTATAATGGTATATTCCAATTACGTACAAGTTCATATACTTTATCTGGACCTACATTAACATTCTCAGAAGCACCATTGAATGGGTCAAAGATTGAAGTTACAACTACAATGGGTTCCACTAGTGGAGCAGGTGCATTTGTTACTAGAACATATACTGGTAATGGAGTAGCAACAACATATACAGTTACATCAGGTGTTACAGTAAGTAGTGTGTTAGTAACAGAAAATGGACTAGTACAAACTCCTACAACTGATTATACAATTAGCGGGACAACATTAACATTTATAACTGCACCGGCTAACGGAGTAGTTATACAAATACGTGAATTAGCAATTGCAATAGCAACTACAGTAAGTCCTGCATATAGAGCATATACAGGTAATGGAGTTGCAACTACGTTTACAGTAACAAGTGGTTTAACTGCTAATAGTTTAATTGTAGCAGAAAATGGTATTATACAAAGACCTACTACTGATTATACAGTATCAGGTTCTACATTAACATTTGTTACGGCACCTAATAATGGTGTTGATATTCAAATTCGTGAACTATCATTAAACGGTGGCATGAGTACAGGTGGTACTAGTTTACCGTATCAAGGTGGTAATAGTGGTAAGTATTTAACAACCGATGGTGCAACAGCAACTTGGTCAACTGTCACATCCGGTGTTACATTAGGCAAGACGGTTGCCTTAAATATGTTTTTAGGTATATAATATGGCAAATCCAAATATAGTAAGTGTTTCTTCAATGTATGTCAGTAGTACATACTTAATCCCTACAGGTACAAGTGCAACTACTTGGACCGGTCTAACTCCTGCAACGGGTTCAATAACTAAAGTTGATAGTATAAGTGCTACTAATGTTACAGGTAGTGCTGCAACTATTACATTATCACTTAATAGTGCTACTGCCGGTGGCGGCACTGCATATAGAATTGCATATCAAATTGCAATACCAGGTAACACAACACTAATGATAGTAGATAAGAGTAATCCAATATATGTTGGTGAAGGACAAAGTATTGTAGCGACTTCAGGTACTAGCAATAGTATTGAATTAGTAGCAAGTATTGAGGTGTTAACTTAAAATGCCATTAAGAAGTCCTGGAAGATTAATTACTGCAACAGCACTTACGATTACTAGTACTTCTACTGGTAAAGGGATCTTCACGGGTACGGAAATAGCACAATATACACAGGCAGGAAATTGGTCAGCAAAACCAAGCGCACCGACTAGTGTATCTGCAATAGCCGGGTATCAGTCTGCTGTTGTTAGTTTTACCCCTCCGATTGGCTCGGTCACTTCATACACGGTAACATCAACTCCGGGTAATTTTACTGGCACAGGAAGTTCTAGTCCAATAACTGTTTCTGGATTAACTAACGGCACTAGTTACACATTTACCGTTACTGCAACAAACGGTATAGGTTCCAGTTTAGCAAGTTCATCTAGTAGTCCTGTAACTCCCGCCCTATTAGTAGAATACTTAGTAGTAGCAGGTGGCGGCGGTGGTGGCGGATCAGCTGCTAGTTATTCAGGAGGTGGTGGTGGTGGCGCCGGTGGCTATAGAACTGCAACTGGTTTTGCAGTAACACTAGGAACACCATTAACCGTTACAGTTGGCGCCGGAGGATCTGGAAGTACTGACTCACCTGGTACTGCTGGAGCAAATTCTGTTTTTTCAACGATAACTTCGACTGGTGGCGGTGGTGGTGCTAACGCAAACGGTGGCGCCGGAAATGCGGCAACTGTGGGTGGTTCAGGTGGTGGTGGTGGATATGACAACCCTGTGCTAGCCGGTGCATCCGGAACCGCCGGCCAAGGTAATAAAGGTGGCGATGGTAGTAAAACATCCGATACCGGAGGTGGTGGTGGTGGTGCTAGTACTGCCGGCTCTAATGGTTCAACTGGAAGTTATGTCGGTGGTGTTGGTGGTGCTGGTGGTGCCGGCAGTATATCAAGTATAACTGGCTCAAGTGTAACTTATGCAGGTGGAGGTGGGGGAGGAGCTTACGGAGGTTCGGCAGCAGCAACAGGTACAGGTGGTGCAGGCGGTGGTGGAAATGGCGGCGCTATTAGTGGCGGTAACGGTTTTACTGGATCACCAAACACCGGTGGCGGTGGTGGTGGTTCAACTGCTTATTCTCCTGCAAGTGCCGGAGGTGGTGGTGGCTCAGGAGTTGTGATATTAAGATTTCCGTCAGCAGCATCTGTATCTGGAAGCACCGGCAGTCCAACCATAACCACCGACGGTAGTTATAAAGTTTATAAATATACAGCTTCGGGTTCAATAACGTTCTAAGAGTAAATACATGACATTAAGAATAACAACAGATAATATAGCAACTACCGCACTTCAAACACTAGGTGGTGGAGTAAAGATTACTTCATTAACATATCCAAATAGTGCTACGGCTGCAGATCCAGCCGGTAGTGAAACAATTACTGTTAACGGTAGTGGATTTAATAGTGGTGTAAAAGTTTATGTTGACACAACACTATGTACTACAACTTATGTAAGTAGCACAAGTTTAACATTTACAAGTCCAGCAAAAAGTATAGCAAGTTATCATTTGTTTGTATATAATACTGATGGTAGTAATGGAATGATGCCAATTGGTATAGTTTATAGTAGTTTGCCAACTTGGGTAACAAGTAGTGGTGCACTAAACCCCGCACCACTAAATCAATCATATTCACTATCACTTAGTGCTACCGGTGATGGTACTATAACATATAGTTTAACTAGTGGTAGTTTACCAACCGGGTTAAGTTTCAATTCTAGTACGGGAGCAATTACAGGAACTACAACCGGATCTACGGGTACATTTAATTTTACGGTTACAGCCACTGATAGTCAAACTCAAAAAACAAGTAGAAGTTTTAGTATATTAGTTTCTAATATTATTGTTACCGATTATCTGGTAGTTGCAGCCGGTGGCGGCGGCGGCAGATACGGCGGTGGTGGCGGCGCAGGTGGATTAATATATACAACAGGCGTCGGCCTAAGTCCAAGTGTTACATATACTATAACAATTGGTGCCGGTGGTACAGTCGGAGATAATATCGCCGGTACACAAGGTGGTAACTCAAGTATTTCTGGATCTGGGTTTAGTACAGTAACTAGTATAGGTGGTGGCGGAGGTTCTGGTGGTGACGCTTCTGGACAAGTGGCTACTAATGGTGGTTCTGGTGGTGGTGGTGCAAGTGACGGTTCAGGAGTAGGTGGCAAGGGTGTATATCCAGGATCAACATATTTAAGTCAAACAAGACAGGGATATGACGGCGGCACATTCGTTTCTAACAATAACTATATGGCCGGCGGTGGCGGCGCCGGCGCAGTAGGAACATCACCTAGCGGCACGGGCGCGGCTGGTGGAATAGGGATTGCATCATCAATTACCGGAACATCTGTTTATTATGCAGGTGGTGGTGGCGGCGGAGGATGGAACGGACAAGGCGCCGGCGGCACTGGCGGTGGTGGTGCAGCAGGGGCATATAACGTTACCCCAACACCCGGAACTGTTAACACAGGTGGTGGCGGTGGTGGCGGTGGATATGACACCACTTATCGTGCAGGTGCAATCGGTGGCTCAGGAGTTGTGATATTAAGATTTCTATCAAGTGTTACACCACCAGCAACAACGGGTACTCCAACAATAAGTACTGATGGATCATATAAAGTTTACAAATTTACGGCTTCTGGCTCAATAACATTCTAAGAGAAACACATGACAACAAAGATTGCACTTACAAACATAGCAGATACTGCACTAGCGACATTAACAGGTCCAAAGATTACCACTATAGTTTATCCAGGTACAGAAACTGCAACTGATACTGCAGGTGGAGAAACAATTAACTTAACTGGTAATGGATTTCAAAGTGGTTGTAGTGTACTAGTTGGTAGTACGGCTGCAAGTGTAGTTACATTTATTAGTACAACACAAATTAGTTTTGTTGCACCGGCTATGAGTGCTAATACGTATGTTATATATGTTATCAACCCAGATGGCGGTACTGCTATTAGTATTCCAGGTATTAGCTATAGCGGAACACCAAATTGGACAACTGCTGCAGGTAGTTTAGGTACTGCATATGAAACGGGTAGCATAAGCACAACATTAGCCGCAACAGGTGACATACCAATCACATATGTATTAGCAAGTGGCACGTTACCAACTGGTTCTACGTTAAGTACCGGTGGCTCATTATCGGGTACTGCACCTGCAACTGCAAGTATAACAACATACAATTTTACAATTACTGCTAAAGACGCACAAAATCAAACAACTAATCGTGCATTTAGTTTAACAATCAATCCAGATGTTGTGTCATGGAGTAGCCCAGCAAGTCTTGCAACATATAGTGTATTCAAAGATGTTGCAATTGCAAATGTAACAATGAGTGCAACCAGTGCAGCAGGTGGAAGTGTTACATATACTGCTGATACGTTGCCAACTGGGTTAAGTATTACTGGTGCAAATATTGCAGGTACACCCACTGTTGCGGCTAGTACTACAACTGTGTTAACTGCTACTGCTACTAGCACAAGAACTGCAACAAGAACAATCAATTGGGTAGTTAGTGTTGCCAATGATACTTATTGGAAGAACACAACATTATTATTGAACGGTGAGACAACTGTTACACCATTCATTAGTGATGCAAGCACAAATAGTTTTGGCTTAACTATTAATGGTGATACGAAACCTGTATTGTTTAATCCATATCAAGGTGATGGATATTATAGTAATTATTTTAATGGTAGTACGGATTATTTAAGTATTGCAAATGCAACAGCATTACAACTTAGTAGTAATCAATTTACTGTTGAAGGATGGTTTTATTTTGTCACATCAGGAGTTGACAATTACATAGTTACTCAAACTTCAGGAAGTCCTGATGCCAATGTTAATTGGTTAATAAGAGTTACATCAACAAATAAGTTGCGATTTTTAATAATGACTTCAGGTGGTGCTGTGTACTTTGATGGAACAACTACTGTTACGGCAAATACTTGGCATCATTTTGCCTCAACATGTGATGGCACTGGTAATAATGCAAACATGCGTTCATGGCTTGACGGTGCTTATCAAGGTGGCACTACAGTTACTGCTTCATCTATTAATACAAATGCAGGTACGACTCAAATTGGATCATGGTCTTATAATTCAGCATATTCAACTGGTTATATAAGTAATATTCGTATTTTGAAGGGTACTGCACTTTATACTGGTACTTCAAATATTGTCGTCCCTACAACACCATTAACTGCAATAGCAAACACAAGTTTATTGGTTTGTCAGAGTAATAGATTTGTTGATAAATCAACTAATAATTTTACATTAACTGTGGGTGGTTCACCACAAATATCACCTGCAATACCATTCACTCAAAACAGTAGTTACAGTACTTATGGTAGCGCATACTTTGATGGTACTGGAGATTATCTTAATGCAGGTTCAAATACTGTATTGAATTTTTCCGGCGACTTCACGGTTGAAATGTGGGTGTACGGCAATACAGCAGATTGGAATAGCGGAGACGCAGGTGGAAATACTTGTTTAGTTGATACAAGAAATCAATCAAATAGTACAGAGAACAGTAGGCTTTTTCTTGGTATACAAAATTCTATATCAGCCCCTTATTTCTATAACGCAGGAACGAACACACAAACATCTTCATCTATTACAGTTAAAGTGGGTGTATGGAATCATATTGCTTATTCACGCAGTGGTTCTACTATAAAAATTTTCGTAAATGGTATTCAAGGTGCTAGTTTTACTGATAGTACCTCATTCTCGGCGTCAAGATGGGTTATAGGTACGGGTGCATCACAAGCCGGCGGTAGCAACAATAGAGCTGGAATACAGGGATATATATCCGATCATAGAGTAGTTAAAGGTACAGCAGTATATACTACAGCATTCACCCCACCAACTGCACCACTAACAGCAATAGCAAACACAAGTTTATTAACACTACAATACAACGGTGGTGCAAACAATTATGGTATCGTTGATAACAGCCCATTCAATAATATTATCACAAGAGCAGGTAATGCAACTCAAGGTACATTTAGTCCTTATAGCGTGACAGGTTGGAGTAATTTCTTCAACGGTACTACTGATTATTTTACAGTACCAGCAACGAGTACAGCATTTGGTGCAAACCCATGGACTATTGAGGGATGGTTTTACATAACTTCACTGAGCTCGGCTTGTGTGTTAGTAGATACACGTAATAGTAGTGCTGGCAACAACGGTGTGCAGATGTCGGTGCTAGCTGATGGAAGTCTTTATTGGTTTGAAGGATCAGCATCTTCAATTATTGTATTAGGCACAGGAACAATTACTACCAATAGATGGTATCACATTGCCTATGTGAGATCTAGCACAGCTACTAACGGATGTACCTTATACATCGACGGGGTGTCTAGAGGAACAGGCACCAGTAACTTGGTCCATGCAGGATACACAACTTATATTGGGCGTAATGCTGCCGCAGTGCAGGATTACATGAAAGGTTATATTAGCAACCTACGCATTGTCAATGGTTCGGCCGCGTATACCGGAGCATTCACTCCGAGCGCAACACCGTTAACAGCTATAACAAATACCAGCATCTTAACTTGCCAGAGTAATAGATTTATAGATAATAGTCCAAACAATGCATCATTAACAATAAACGGTACACCATCAGTACAAGCCTACTCACCATTCGGTAGCATAAGTGAAGCAACACCATTAAGTTATGGTACGTTTTTTAATGGTAGTACGGATAACTTAAGCGTACCAAGTAGTACTAGTTTTGTTTTTGGTACTGGTGATTTTACAATTGAAATGTGGGTATATACAACAAGTGCAGCCACAAACGGTGGGGCAACTACAGATAGATTTTTATTCGGTGGCATAGGAAATACACCTTCATGGACTTTTTATATTCAAAATAGTACCACATTGCTTCCTAGTTTTTATTCACCAACAGGCAGTATGGCCAGTTCTATAACAGTTACTGCAAACGTATGGACACATTTAGCATTAGTCAGATATAGTGGAAATATGGCAATATATGTTAACGGTAACTTAGGTGGCACCGGTGCTAATAGTACTAATTACACCGCTAGCGGTACACAATATATTGCCCATGATACTAGCGATGGCGCTAACAAATTCTTTCCTGGATATATTTCTAATTTACGTGTTGTAAAAGGTACCGCAGTTTATACAGCAGGCTTCACACCAAGCACGACACCATTGACAGCGATAACAAATACAGTTTTATTAACTTGTCAATCAACTACAATAAAAGATAATTCAATTAATGCACTTACTATAACAGCAAGTGGATCACCTAAACCTTATAATTTTAACCCATTCGGATACACCGCACAGAGTGCAACAAGTTATACCCCAAGTTTACATGGTGGTAGTATGTATTTGGATGGCACCGGTGACTACCTGGACTTGCCAGCTGGCACCACTGGCCAGCTCGGTACAGCACCGTTCACAATTGAATTCTGGACATACGGCACCGACAGTGCAACCAGCATAATATTTCAGAATACTAATGGTACCCCAAATTGGGCCATAATAATTGTTTCCGGTAGTTTATATTGGCAAAACGGATATTCGACATCCAGCTTGTACTACATAGCAACATCCAATTTGACTACCAACCCATTGGTAAATGCTTGGACACACATAGCAATCACACGTGATATCAATAATATGTTAAAATGGTGGATCAACGGCACAGGACAAACGGCCCTGGCAACACCCGACACCACCAACTATAGTAGCACCAGTGCTATTAGAATAGGGGCGGGCGGCTATGGTGATCATACTGGATATCTGTCAGACATTAGAATTACCAAAAGTGTTGCAGTGTACACCAGCAACTTTACACCACCCGCACAAACATTAACTAGTTATTCTACAACTTATCCAAGTAGTTTATTACTAAACTTCACCAACGGTGGCGTCATTGACCAACATTCTAGTAATGTATTAGAAGCACTAGGTAATGCACAATTAAGTACTGCGGTTAAGAAATATAATGTTGCTAGTATCTATTTTGATGGTACTGGAGATTATTTAAGTATACCTGCAGGTCAAAACATGACTTTTGGTACAGGTAGTTTTACAATTGAATTTTGGTGTTATGCTCCGGCGCAAGGAACAACAAGAACAGCGTTTATAGGAACAGATGTATCATATGGAGCAAATTTTTGGACAATTCAACTTAATAATACTAGCCCCGCATATTCTAGTAGAGTTCAACTTTGGTGCTATAATATGAATTCGGCCGCAGTGGCTGTTGTAGGTTCAACCACTCTTACTGCTAGTACTTGGTATCACGTAGCGGTCGTTAGAAATGGTACAGGAATAACAATATATTTGAATGGTACTTCAGACGGTACAGGGACAAGTTCAGCCTCGTTAGACGGTGGTGTTCCACAGGCAATCAGTATAGCAAAAAATTCTACAGATTACTATACAGGTTATATAGACGACCTAAGAATAACAAAGGGATACGCACGTTATACAAGTAACTTCACTGCCCCAACATCAGCATTAATAACTAAGTAATAAATACAGTATGGCATTAACTAAAATCCCCGGCTTTGGAATAGATACAAGTAGTTTTGCACTAGCAAGTGCGAATATAACCGGCAACCTAACGGCTGGAAATGCTAATTTAGGTAATTTAGTTGTTGCTAATTACTTCAGTGGAAATGGTAGTCTATTAACTAGTATTACCGGTAGTAATGTCACTGGATATGTATCAAATGCAAATAATGCAAATTACTTAGGTGGTGTTGTTGCAACAAATTATTTACAAACTACTGGTACAGGTAGTTTGTTAACTAGTATAACTGGTGGTAATGTTTCTGGACAAGTAGGTAACGCATTACTATCCGGTACAGTATATACGAATGCACAACCCAATATCACTTCAGTTGGTACTTTAACTAGTTTAGTTGTTACTGGAAATATCATTGGTGCTAATATTGGTAATAGTACAACAGTATATTATGGTAATGGTTATAATTTAACCGGCGTAGATGCAGCCGGCAGAGTAGTAAACGGAACAAGTAATTTAAGTATTGCCACATCAGGCGGCAACATTGCAATGGGTGTTGCTGGTAATGCTGGTATTGCAACTATAACAGGTACGGGTGTTAATGTTTCTGGTTACTTAAATGTCACAGGCAATATCATAGGTGGAAATGCTAACTTAGGTAATTTAGTTAAAGCAAATTATTTACAAGGTGATGGTTTTCTGATATCTAATATTGGTGGCGCTGGCTATATCTTTAATGGCACTAGTAATTTATATGTAGTAAATAATGGAAATATAACAGGTACAGTAGGATCAAATAATACACTGGTAATAACTAGCACTGGTATCAATGTTGCCGGTTATGCAAATGTTTCTGGTAACTTAAGTGTAAGTAATTTGTCACTGAGTGGCAATGTATCAAGTACATTAAATGTAACTGGTAATACAAACGTAGGTAATTTAAACACTAATGGTACTATAAGTGCAGGTACTATAACTGCAAGTACTTTAACACTAAGTGGTAACTTAATTGTAGGCGGAACAACTACATATGTAAATTCAACTGTTACTAATGTTGTTGACCCAATGATTGAATTAGGTGGTGGTGCAAATGGTGCATTATTAACTGCAGGTGATGGTAAGGATCGTGGTTTATTACTACATCGTTATGAAGGTACAGCAGGTGCTGGTGGTAAGATAGTAGACTCATTCATTGGTTATAGTAATACCGCTGCAGAATTTATATTCGCTAGTAATGCATCAGTAACTAGCGATGTAGTCACAGTTAACAGTTATGGTAATGTACATGCAAATTATTTTATTGGTAATGGTAGTCAACTAACCGGAATCGCAGCCATAACATCTATATCATTAATTAATGGTAGTAGTAATGTAATAGTAACAAATAACGGTAATGTGGGTATAAGCGTTGCCGGTACTGCAAACGTAGTAAACATTACTTCAACTAGTGCTAACATAACTGGTAATGCAAATATATCAGGTAACATCACTGCAGGTAATAGTGTATCAGCAAATTACTTTGTAGGTAGCGGTCAATATCTAACAGGACTAGGTGCATTAAGTAACGGTAGTAGTAATATTAGTATTGTACAAAACGGTAATGTTTTAATTAGTGCAGCCGGAAGTTTTGCTATAATACAAGTTACTAGTACAGGTACCAATGCAGCAGGATATTTAAATGTTAGTGGTGCATTAATTTCTGCAAACATAACTACTGGTGGTTTTGCAAACATTACAGGTAATCTAACGTCCGGTAATGCAAACTTAGGTAATGCAGTAACTGCTAATTATTTTACAGGTACATATCTAGCAGGCACACTAACAACAATAAGTCAACCAAACATCACTACAGTTGGTACATTAAATTATTTAAATATATCTAATGCTAGCGGTGGTAACGGTAATATTACATCTATAAATGCCAGTTTAGGTAACTTGGCTAAAGCAAATTACTTCCAAGGTGATGGCGGATTATTAACTAATATTGGTTCACCTAACACAGTAGTTTTAGGTACTAGTAATATCAATATTCCAAATACAAATGGTAATATTGCATTCACTATCAATGGTAGTGCAAACGTTGCAGTATTCACTGGAACTGGTGTAAATATTGCGGGTTATTTAACTGCAACTGGTAATATAACTTCCGGTAATGCAAGTTTAGGAAATCTAGCAAGTGCTAACTATATTACAATTACTAATAATGCAACTGTCACTGGTAACCTAACGTCCGGTAATGCAAGTTTAGGAAATTTAGCAAGTGCTAATTACTTTACAGGTATACATGCTAATGGTAATAGTAGTATTAATATACCAAGTGCAAATGGCAATGTAAACATCAATAGTGCCGGTATATCAAACGTAGTTGTTGTAACTGGTACAGGTGCCAATATTACAGGTACTGCTAATGTATCAGGTAACTTAACTGCTGGTAATGCAAGTTTAGGTAATAACGTAAGTGCTACTTACTTAACAGGTACATTAATAACATCAAATCAACTTAATATAACAAGTCTTGGTAACTTATTAAATGTAACAGTTACAAATACTGCAAATATAGGCGGTAATGTAATAATTGGTAATAATACGTCAAATGTAACACTTGCTAATACAGGTGTTATTATCGCTACTGGTAATATCACTGCAGCAAATGCTAACTTGGGTAACGTAGTAACTGCTAATTATACAAATGCAGTATTGACAACAGCCGCACAACCTAATATCACAAGTATTGGTACACTAGGTAACTTAACAGTTACTAACAATGTATCTATGAGTACGTTAACTACGGGTACAGGCAGTAACGCAAACTTAACAATTAATCCAGATGGTACGGGTCAGTTAATCGTTGATAGTTCTACCCCACTATTATTATCAGGTAATACATTAACCAGTAATGGTAATGTTGCATTTAGTGGTGCAAACGTAACACTAGGCCCAGCGGGTAATGTACATATTGCAGGTGGTACATTAAATCAGTATTTGAAGACTGATGGTAGTGGTAACTTAAGTTGGGGAACGCCAAGTGGCGGAGGTGCCGGAGGTACTGCACTAACTTATACCGCGGCAGCAACACCACCTGGCTCAGCAAACACAGCCGATCAATGGTATAATACAACTACAAGTACATTATATGAATATTTGAGTGATGGTACTAGTAGTTATTGGGTTGACATTCAAACACCAACAGTTAGTTCTGCATTAACTAGTGGATCATTATTAGTACAGTTACAAGGTACTAACTTAACACCAATAGCAAACACAATCAATTTCGTAGGTGGTGGCGATAGCGTTACTGCTAGTGCGAATGTAGTAACAGTAAACCAATTAAGCCCATTCTTGTTAATGGGAGCATAAGGAAAAATCATGGCAGTAACTTACAAAGTTTTAGGACAATCAAATCCGTCAGCAACAACAGCAACAACGATATACACAGTACCTAGTAGTACAAGCACTGTTGTATCTACTATTAATATTTGTAATCAGGGTGTTGCTACTGACACATTTAGGATTGCAATCAGACCGGCTGGCGCCACACTAGATCCAAAACATTATATTGCTTATAATACTTCAATACCTTCTTACGATAGTATAAGTTTAACGATTGGTGTGACATTAGCAACAACAGATGTAGTTACTGTATATGCAGGAACCGCTAATCTTAGTTTTAGTTTGTTTGGTTCGGAGATTAGTTAATGGCGGTAAAAACATTCAGTACTCAAAAGTATAATTCTGTTGGTATAATAAATCCAGTTACAGTAACACCTACCATTGAATATCTTGTTGTTGCAGGTGGCGGAGGCGGCGGAAGAGATTGTGGTGGTGGTGGAGGTGCGGGTGGTTTATTAGCATCAACATTTAGTGTTTTTGCAGGCGGAACTTCTTATACTATAACTGTTGGCGCCGGTGGCACTGGATCTACTGGAGTTGGTATCAGTAGTTACAAAGGAAGTGATTCAAGTGTCATCGGAACAAGTACTACTGTTACTGCAATTGGCGGTGGCAGTGCCGCATTCGGTAATAATTCAAGTGGCGGTAGTGGCGGCGGTGGCACAAACTCCGCCAATCAAGGTACTGGAACAGCCGGTCCTCCAAGACAAGGATATGACGGTGGTGCCGGAACTACTGATAATTTAAATTATTATATTGGTGGTGGTGGCGGTGGCGCCGGAGCAGCAGGCGTCAACGGTGTATCTAGCGCAGGTGGCGCAGGTGGTGCGGGATCAGCATCAAGTATTACAGGTACAAGTGTAAATTATGCAGGCGGCGGTGGCGGCGGTGGATTCGTTAGTGGAGGTTCTAATACCGGTGGCGCAGGAGGAACAGGTGGCGGTGGTGCAGGTGGTGGAAACAATGCTAACGGAAGTACGGCAACTCTCAACACCGGTGGCGGTGGTGGCGGAGGTGGAGGCGGAGTTACTAAGGGTAGCGGTGCAAGCGGTGGCTCTGGTATTGTGGTTATTAGATACTTAAGTTCGTATGTAGCCGCAACTTCAACGACAGGATCACCTACGGTTACTATAACAAATGGGTATAGGATTTACACATTTACTAGTTCAGGGTCAATTACATTTTAACTAAATATACACAGAGATAATAAACATGGCATTCCCAACATCACCAATAGACGGACAAGTAACAATACAAAATGGTATACGATATACCTATGCTTATGCCACAAATAGTTGGACACGTAGTCCTGCGGCTAGTTCTACCCTAAGTGTTATTAGCGATAGTTTTACTGGTGATGGAAGTACAGTTTCTTTTACATTAAGTAATACACCAGTTAGTGTTGATGTAGTAACTGCAATCGTAGACGGTGTACCACAATTACGTGGTGCTTTTACACTATCAAGTAACATATTAACATTTACGGGTACTCCTGCAAATGGTGCATTAATTGAAGTTCGTGCAATGCAAGTTAGTGGGCTAGGTGTATTAACTGGATTAGTATATGATAACTTCACTGGTAATGGATCTACAACTCAATATACATTAACCACAACACCAACAAACAAGAATTTCACAATAGTAACAATTGGTGGATTAGTACAAAACAAAGTCAATTATAGTGTGAGTGGAACTACACTTACATTCACTACTGCACCCCCAAACACAAGTCCTATTGAAGTAATTACATTTGGCCCTGCAGTTAATACATCAACACCGAATACTTTACAAAACGGTACTAGTAGTGTCAATGTATTGCAAAATGGCAATGTAAATATTGTAAGCAACACAAATACTAATATTACCGGTAATTTAATAGTATCAGGAACTGTAAGTACATCAACAGGTGTTGTTTCAACACTTGGTAAATCAGTAGCATTATCAATCGTATTCGGAGCATAAAATGGCAAACCCAAACATAATAAACGTATCAACAATCACAGGTAAAACCTCATTAACACAGTTAACAACAGTTACTACTAATACAATCACGAACGCAGTGGGAAGTAATACAGTCTATAAATTAAATACTGTATTTCTTAGTAATTATTCCTCTGCTACGACTTATGCAAATATAGTTATTAATCGTAGTTCTAGTACATATTATGTGGGTGGTAATTTATCAATACCGGCTAATTCAACATTAGTTCTATTAGGTAAAGATACTGCATTATATATGGAAGAAGGTGATGTTTTACAGGCAAATGTATCTGCTAATAGTTCAATCAGTATGTCAGCAAGTTACGAATCATTGGGATAAAACATGAGGACTAGAACCAATTTAGGTATAATAGGTCGTGTAAGCGCAATAGTAAATAATTCAACTGGAATGTTGTATAATATGACTGACCACCTATTGGCAAGAGCAAATAATGTATTTCCTGGATATACAACCCCATACGGACAACAATTGTACACTACCACCGGATCAAGTGGATCATTAGGAACTAGTAGTGCTCCTACATTATCAAATGGACAATATACCTATCTATTTACCGCCCCGGCTACAGGTTTTGTATCAGTAGTATGTGTTGGTGCCGGTGGAGCTGGAGGCGCATCATATTTTGCAGGTGGCGGAGGTGGTGGGGGTGGCCTTGGATATAAAAATAATATACCAGTAACCCCGGGTCAAAATTATACAGTTGTAGTAGGTGCCGGCGGTGTTAGTGTTAATGCAACAAATGGCGGAATAGGTACTGATGGCGGCGATAGTTATTTTATAAATGGAACAACTGTAAAAGGTATTGGTGGTACTGCTGGACTTGGATCGGCTACAAACGTAAACTCATCTAAGATTGGTGGGTCCGGCGGGGGGTATGTAGGGGATGGTGGTGGCACCGGTGGTGCCGGTGGTGCTAGTGCAGGTGACGTC
>Ga0136641_1000421_pt1 | contig 18300 bp, 17 predicted proteins | sample EliLak1302023Y_FD_115312 | JGI IMG/M metagenome (GOLD analysis project Ga0136641, IMG submission 115312) | Freshwater microbial communities from Elizabeth Lake, Yosemite National Park, California, USA - 13020-23Y | ecosystem: Environmental > Aquatic > Freshwater > Lake ...
ACCAGGATCTGCTGACTTAAAAGAATGAATTCGCTTTAGGTTTTCAGCTCCAGCAACCTTGATTTCGGCATGTTTCTTGGATGGCAACCCTGAAATATCCATGCCATCGATATCCATGTGAGATGCCATCCATGGAGCAATCTCATCTTTTTTGCCGGTCAAGATATTGATTACTCCTGCGGGTAGATCACTTGTTGCCAGAACTTCAGCAAAAGTCATCGCCGATAATGGTGCTTTAGAACTTGCCAAGACAACCACCGTATTTCCTGAAGTAATTATTGGTGCAATCGCATCGATTAATCCAAGCAGCGATGGAGCTTCAGGTGCAATTGCAGCGACGACCCCCATGCTTTCTGGAATTGTAAAGTTATAGAAGGGCCCAGCAACGGGATTCGTGGCGCCAGCAAGGGAGGCAATTTTATCGGTCCAGCCCGCATACCAAACTAGTCGATCAATAGCTTCAGTTACTTCTTTGTCAGCTTTTACCTTTGTTGCACCCGTGAGGTTAGTTATCTCTTCTACAAATTGTCCGTGGCGTCCTTCAAGCATTTCTGCGATACGATACAGAATCTGTCCACGGTTGTAGGCGGTGGCTTTGTTCCAGCCAGGATGTGCGGCACGTGCTGCAACTACCGCTTCACGCAAATCTTTACGGGATGCTAGACATGGGTTTGCAATGAATACGCCTTTTGCATTCTTGACCTCATAGGTTCGCCCTGATTCAGTGCGAGGGAATGCGCCATTGATGTACAGCTTGTATGTCTTCTTGATATCGATGCGATTACTCATTGCTAACTCCCTTCAAATATGCAGACAGGCCGTGGCGTCCACCTTCACGGCCCCACCCTGATTCTTTGTATCCGCCAAATGGTGATGTCGGATCAAACTTATTGAATGTATTTGCCCAGATAACGCCGGCGCGAAGCTGTTGGGATGCCCATAATGTGCGACTTCCCTTTTCGCTCCAGATCCCAGCTGATAGACCAAAAGGAGTGTTATTAGCCTTTTCTATCGCCTCGGCGGGGGTTCTAAATGTTAGAACTGAGAGAACTGGTCCAAAGATTTCTTCGCGTGCGATGCGATGTGCCTGTGTTACACCAGTGAAAATTGTAGGCGCAAACCAGAATCCCTTACTCGGCAGGTTGCAGGCCGGACTCCAACGCTCAGCACCTTCAGAATCACCAACAGCTGCGAGTTCAATAATCTTTGCAAGTTGTTCTTTGCTATTAATCGCACCCACATCGGTGTTCTTATCCATGGGATCGCCCACACGAATCTTTTCCATCCGATTCTTGAGTTTGTGTAAAACCTCTTCAGCAATATTTTCTTGCAGTAGCAATCTTGAACCGGCGCAGCAGACATGTCCCTGGTTGAAGAAAATGCCATTAACAATACCTTCGACGGTTTCATCAATAGGTGCGTCATCAAAAACAATATTGGCAGCCTTGCCACCAAGTTCTAAAGTTACGCTCTTATTTGTTGGAGCAACTGCGCGAGCAATAATTTTTCCAACCTCAGTTGATCCAGTAAATGCGATCTTGTCGATTCCTGGGTGATTAACAATTAGCGCACCAGTTGATCCATCACCTGTAACGATATTGACCACACCTACCGGAAGTTCTGCTTGTTGGCAAACTTCGGCAAATAATAACGCAGTAAGTGGTGTCGATTCAGCCGGCTTTAGTACAACTGTATTTCCGGCAGCGAGTGCTGGTGCAACCTTCCATGCCAACATCAATAATGGAAAGTTCCAGGGAATAATCTGTCCAGCAACACCAAGTGGCTTGGGAGATGTACCAAGACCTGCGTATTCAAGTTTGTCGGCCCAGCCGGCGTGATAGAAAAAGTGAGCAGCAGCTAATGGAATATCGGTGTCACGTGATTCGCGAATCGGCTTACCGTTATCGAGCGTCTCTAGGACTGCAAATTCACGTGCCCGCTCTTGCATGATGCGAGCGATTCGATACAAATATTTTCCACGCTCTTTGCCGGATATCTTTGACCAAGTGTTCGTGTAAGCCTTACGTGCAGCCTTAACCGCTGCATCCACATCTGCTTTTCCGCCAAGTGCAATCTGGCTAAGTACCTCTTCCGTAGCTGGATTAATTGTTGGAAAATGCTTAGCACCTGTAACAAACTTGCCGCTAATGAAGTGCCCATACTTCGGCTTGATCGTGACAATTGCGCGAGATTCTGGTGCGGGGGTGTACTCGAAGGTCATAGTCATCTCCCTTAATCCATCGTCACATACTGAGGACTACTGTAATAACCCTCATCCATCTTCATGCGCTGCATCAATAAATCATTGAGAAGTGCACTGGCACCAATTCGAAAGAGTTTCGGATTGAGCCAATCTGGTCCTACAGTTTCATTGACCAAAACTAATTGTTTGATTGCATCTTTGGTATTGCGGATTCCACCAGCAGGCTTAACGCCGATACGAACCTGTGTCATCTCATAGAAGTCGCGAACTGCTTCCAGCATAACTAAGACAACTGGGGCAGTTGCAGCCGGCACAACCTTGCCAGTTGAAGTCTTGATAAAGTCTGCACCAGCTGCCATCGCCAAAAATGATGCTTTGCGGACATTGTCATAGGTGACTAACTCACCTGTTTCAAAGATAACTTTCAAATGTGCTTGATCTCCACATACTTCACGGATCTGAACAATCTCATTAAATACATCGATGTATCGACCGGCAAGAAAAGCTCCACGATCAATCACCATATCGATCTCTGCCGCACCTGCATCGATTGCATCTTGCGTATCTTGAATCTTAACCGACATCGATGCCCGGCCTGATGGAAAAGCTGTTGAAACCGCTGCTACTGGGACATGTTGGCCACCAATTAAATCGAGATGTGTGCGAGCTACTGAAACCATGTCGTTGTACACGCATACAGCACCAACACTTGGAACCGATGAATCAGTTGGATCTGGTCGTACTGCTTTCGTGCACAATGCCTTTACTTTGCCAGGAGTATCGGCGCCTTCAAGAGTTGTTAAGTCCACCATCGTTATTGCTGTATCGATGGCCGAGCGCTTTGATGTTGTTTTGATACTTCTAGTTGCAAGCATCGCCGCGCGAGCTTCGGTCCCCACCTGGTCTACGCCAGAGAAATTGCCGAGGTAACTCTTTAGTGAGGCATCAGTGCCATCAACTAAACCATAAAAACTCACGATAATAATTCCTTAAGCGAAGGTCGCAGTTGATCCAATACTACTTGCGCAGTTTTAGAATCCTTTTCAATAACCTCAATGTAACACTTCATTTTCGCCTCAGTGCCGCTGGGTCTGATGATGATTCGAATACCGCCATTTAGCCAGATTCTTAAACCATCGGTGGGTGGCAATCCATCAGTAGGGGCAGCGAGATCATCAATTGATGTAACTGCTCGACCTGCAATATTGTATGGGGGATTGCTACGAAGTCCACCAAGAATTACACCCACCTTTGATAAGTCACTAAGGCGGACAGAAATCTGCTCAGTTGCATGGAAGCCATGACGTGCCCAAATTTCATCTAATAAATCAAGCAGCGTTTTTCCATCATTAGAAAGATCTGTTGCTATTTGTACCAAAGTGATTGCCGCCGAAATTCCATCCTTATCATTTACAGTTTGTGCATCAACTGCATAACCAAGTGCCTCCTCATAACCAAAGGTCAAATCCTTAATTTTTGCTAACCATTTAAAACCCGTAAGAGTTTCCTTGAATTCAAGTTTGTAGTGCTCAGCTATTTTTTTGAGAATTGACGAGGAAACTATTGAGTTAGCAAAAATGCCTATTTCAGTTTTTCGAGCAATAGATTCGCCCAATATTGCACCTAATTCATCACCTCTCAGCATGCGCCAACCTGTTGTCGGATCATTGATGGCAGCAGCGCACCTGTCTGCATCTGGATCATTTGCAATTACTAGATCGGCTTCAATGGAGTTAGCCGTCTCAAGTGCTAAATCAATAGCACCTGGTTCTTCTGGATTAGGGAAAGCGACAGTTGGAAAGTCAGGATCTGGCCTAGCTTGAGCATCAACCAAGATTGGTGCTGGAAAGCCTGCTTTGTGGAACACCCGCTGCAGGGTTTCGGTTCCGACTCCATGCATCGCCGTATAAACAATGCGTAATTGACCAGGGCGCCTTGCCAATAATGCTGTGCGATCAATGTATTTCTCAATTATTTCTTCTCCCAGAACTGTCCAAATTTTTCCACGTGGTTGGGCTTTCAGAGATGTGATTGCATCGATTTTATGTGCAATTGAAACATCGGTAGGTGAGACGATCTGAGATCCACGATATTCGATGTTGTCTACCGTTCCACCAAGATAAACCTTGTAACCATTGTCTTGAGGTGGGTTATGGCTTGCAGTCACCATGATTCCTACATCACAGCCCAATTCATTGGTAGCAAAAGCAAGAACTGGAGTCGGATGTGGGCGTGGTAATACAAAAACCTTCATTCCGACACCACTCATGATTTCTGCAGTTTCAAATGTGTAATCTTCAGATCCATACCGTGCATCGCGACCTATAACTACTGAAGTTAAGTTTCGCTCTTTCATGTAGGCAGCTATGCCGGCCGCTGTACGTCCAACAACCGCACGATTCATTCCTGATGGCCCTGGTCTTATTGGACCACGCAATCCTGCGGTGCCGAATTGCAAGAAACCATTAAAGGATATTCGTAACTCAGTGTCGTTATTTGAAGCTAGCCACTCTCGTAATTGCGAAGCCGTAACCGGGTCTGGATCATCCGCAATCCAGGCTTGAACTTGGGCTACGAATAATTGATCCATGTCCTTAGCGTAACTTCGAGACAACCCTTTGAGAAGCAGGATTATTTATCAATAATGTCACAGAGATTAGTTCCACTTGAAACAGTGGCACCAATGACAGCTGTGAGATTAGTGATTATGCCCGCCTTATGTGCAATTAATGGTTGCTCCATTTTCATGGCTTCAAGAACAATAATCAGCTCGCCAAGCTCAACAACAGCTCCTTCTTCTACTGCGATCTTAACAACCGTGCCTTGCATCGGGCTTGTAAGTCCAGCACTACTTGAGCCACCAGCCATAGTTTGTTTTGCACGGTGACGCTTAATGATTGGTTTTGCTGCATGGATCAAAATTTCAAATCGTTTTCCGTTGACTTCAGTAACTAGGTACTCGGGTGCCATGTGGGTCTCGAGTAGGGGTTCCGTGAATGTAAATGCTGGAATCTGATTATCAAATTCATTTTCAATATAGCTGGTATAAACCTTGAAATCTTTTGTGTACGCAGGATCTTCAAGAATTGCTCGGTGGAAGGGGATCGCGGTTGCCAATCCGCCTACCGTAAATTCAGATAGAGCGCGGCGAGCGCGTTCAATTGCCTGTTCGCGCGTTGCGCCAGTGACAATTAATTTTGCGAGTAGCGAGTCAAAGTTTCCACCGATTGTGTCGCCATCTTTAAAGCCGGCATCTACCCGGACACCAGGTCCAGTCGGGATTTTCCATTCAGTGATACGTCCAGGCGCGGGTAGAAATGACCGGCCGGGATCTTCGCCATTGACTCGAAATTCAATTGAATGTCCCCGAATTACAGGATCATCAAATCCAAGTGCTTCGCCATCTGCAATTCGAAACTGCTCTCGGACAAGGTCAAGCCCTGTTACCTCTTCACTGACAGGGTGCTCAACTTGTAAGCGCGTGTTTACTTCAAGAAATGAAATAGTTCCATCTACACCAACTAAAAACTCACACGTCCCAGCACCGATATAACCTGCTTCCTTCATGATTGCTTTACTCGATCGGTATAGCTCATCATTTTGTGCCTGAGTCAAAAACGGTGCAGGTGCCTCTTCAACAAGCTTTTGATGACGACGCTGCAACGAGCAGTCGCGGGTACTAACAACAACGGCATGACCGTACCTATCAACTAGAACTTGTGTTTCAACGTGGCGGGGTTTGTCCAAGTAGCGTTCGACGAAGCATTCACCGCGACCAAAACCTGAAATTGCTTCACGAACAGCAGATGCAAATAACTCTGGAATTTCTTGCATGGTGCGGGCAACCTTAAGTCCGCGCCCACCACCACCATGGGCCGCCTTAATGGCAACAGGTAAGCCATATTCCAGGGCAAATGCGGTGACCTCTTCATGGCCTGACACGGGATCTTGTGTACCTGCAACAAGTGGCGCCCCCGCCTTTGCCGCGATCTTACGCGCCGAAACCTTGTCACCTAATGCACGAATTGCATCCGGCGGTGGTCCGATCCAAGTAAGGCCTGCATCAAGTACGGCTTGGGCAAAGTTCGCGTTTTCGGAGAGGAAACCATAACCAGGGTGAACGGCGTCTGCACCAGATTCTTTTGCAATAATGATCAATTTTTCGATATCCAAATATGTTTGTGTAGCAGTTGTGCCCTGGAGTGAATACGCAGTATCTGCCATTTGCGCGTGCAGTGATGTGCGATCTTCATCTGAATAGACTGCAACACTTTCGATCCCATGATCCTTGCAAGCACGAATAACACGTATGGCAATTTCGCCACGGTTTGCAATTAGAACGCGCTTCACTTCATCACCTTGACTTGTGGCCAGGTATATCCAAGTTGAGCAAATGCCTTTCGCACAAATGGCATTGAGATACCGACAACGTTTGTGTAATCACCTTCAATGGAAGGGATAAATGGCGAGCTAAAGCCGTCTAGAGTAAATCCACCTGCAACATGTAGCGGCTCTTCCGTTGCAACATAATCTGCGATTTCTTCATCGCTCATTTGATCAAAAGTCACTCGAGTTGTTACACGATCTGAAATTTCAATTTCTTTGTCTGTATCGATAATGCAATGACCAGTGTGCAACAGACCAAAATTTCCACGAACTCGCTTTGCGCGTTCGGTAGCCACATCCGCCGTGCCCGGCTTACCAAGCGAAACTCCATCAAACTCGAATGTGGAATCGCACCCAATAATTATTGCTGGAAAATCTATGTGTTCACGAACTGTGTGTGCCTTTGTAATTGCTAGTGCAATGACCATATCTGCCGGATGCATCGCATTGAAAAAATCAGTTTCCTCATCAACATGGCTGACCATGATCTTTGGTGATAGGCCAGCCGATTCGAGTAAGCGCCTGCGGCTAGTTGATTGTGAGGCTAAAACAATTGTTGGCATGCCTATCCAAACCTCCTAGCACCATATGTAATTTGATGGGGAAGTGGATGGCGCAATTGCGGTAAGCCATACACGCTGCGGCGAATCACGGGTGCCAGTTCCTCGCGTTTATGTTGTGACATGACGATTTCAATCGCCGTAACTTCTTCCAAAGTAGGATTTCCGGAGATGATTTCGATGTCCATTACAGTGGAATGTTTCCATGCTTGCGAGCTGGCAAAATATCGCGCTTTGTCTTTAAAGTTCTAAATGCCTTCGTGATGTAAGCACGAGATTGGCTTGGTTCTATAACTGTGTCAATTGTTCCTCGCTCTGCTGCTAAGTAAGGATTTGCGAGAGACTCGTTGTAATCATTTACTAATTCAGCCCGCTTTGCTTCTGGATCTTTGGCGCTACCGAGTTCCTTGCGATACAAAATATTTACCGCACCTTGTGCTCCCATGACGGCAATTTCAGCAGTTGGCCAGGCAAAGTTAATATCACTACCAAGATATTTAGATCCCATAACAATGAAGGCACCACCATATGCCTTGCGGGTAATGAGTGTTACTAGCGGCACTGAAGCCTCAGCGTATGCATACAGTAATTTTGCGCCGCGGCGGATAATTCCATCCCATTCTTGTTCTGTACCAGGCAAGAAGCCAGGAACATCTACAAGGGTAAGAATTGGAATATTGAAGGCATCACAAAAACGCAGGAACCGCGCAGCTTTTTCACTTGAGTTGATATCTAAAGTTCCTGCTAATTGATTTGGCTGGTTAGCAATGATTCCAATTGATTCCCCTTCGATACGTGCAAAGCCAACAACAATATTTGGTGCGTACAGTGCATGAACTTCTAGGAATTCTCCTTCGTCTACTAATGCTTGAATTAAAATCTTCATGTCGTATGGCTGATTTGTACTATCCGGAATTAATGCATCCAGTGCAATATCTGATGCTTTCTTTTCCAGTGTTTCAGTTGGTGGTAAATGTGGAGTTGCATCCATATTATTTGAGGGAAGGTACGAGAGAAGTGCTTTCACATAATCAATTGCATCATCCTCGTTTTCGGCCAAGTAGTGGGAATTACCGGTACGGGTGTTGTGTGTGCGTGCACCACCAAGTTCTTCCATACCAACTTCTTCGCCAGTAACCGTTTTAATTACATCTGGACCGGTAATAAACATGTGTGAAGTTTCATTAACCATGACAGTGAAATCTGTTAGCGCAGGTGAATATGCCGAGCCACCAGCACATGGACCAAGAATTAATGAGATCTGGGGGATAACACCTGATGATCTGGTATTGAGGCGAAAGATCTTGCCGTAGCCATTCAGTGATGCCACGCCTTCTTGAATACGAGCTCCACCTGAATCATTTATTCCGATTAATGGAATTCCTGATTTAAGTGCAAATTCGGCAATCTTTACAATCTTGTCTGCGTGAACTTCACCAAGTGAACCACCCATTACGGTAAAATCTTGTGAGTACAAAGCAATCGGCCTGCCATCGACTGTGGCTGTTCCGATTACAACGCCATCACCGTAGGGGCGATTTTTTTCCATTCCAAATTGTGTTGAACGATGGCGCGCAAACTCATCAATCTCTGTAAATGAGTCTGGATCGACAAGCATCTCAATTCGCTCGCGGGCAGATTTTTTACCTTTTGAGTGCTGCTTCTCGACCGCACGCTGAGAGCCACCATCAATAGCTTCCTCAACCCGATCCCGTAGATCCTCGATTTTTCCAGCGGTTGTATGCAGATCACGGCTCATGGGCGTACGGTACTAGTCGTGGGCAAAGAATTGTTAAGTGCAGCGCTTGATCCGGTAGAGATCAATAGATTAATTACGCCTTACTGGCGAGTAAGCGTGGTTGAACTCACGAGGACGACACAGGGAGATTTAGTTAAACGAGTCCGCGATGGAAATGCACAAGTGGGCGATGTGATAGCAGCTGAATTCCAAAGTGCTGGTCGAGGCAGATTAGATCGAACATTCGAAGCACCCAGAGGAACAGCTTTATTATTTTCTTTTTATATAGAACCACGGCGCAATCGTGATGACTGGGGATGGATTCCACTAATCGCCGGATACAGTGTCGCTAAAACACTACACGCATTTCACGCAACCATTAAATGGCCTAATGATATTTTGATTAACCGCAAAAAAGTTTCGGGCTTAATTTCAGAGGTAGTTGGTAATGGGATTGTCATTGGTATCGGTATTAATGTTGGTATGAGTGAAAATCAACTTCCAGTTGAAACAGCGACATCCTTAGAAATCGAGGGTGGGGTTGATTTGACACGTGATGAAATTTTGTGTGAGGTGCTGGAAGAGTTCGAAGATCATTTTGCGCAATGGGATCAAGGTATCGATGAAGTTCAACCCCTGTATAAGCAGCTAAGCGCCACATTGGGTAAGGAGGTTCGCGTTGAATTCCCCGGCGGGGACACACATTTGGCGGTGGCTGAATCTATTTCAGATATTGGGGCTTTGATCTTGGATGATGGTACTCATGTCCAATCCGCCGATGTAATTCATCTACGATAAGCAAGTGAGCAAAGCCTTTCCAACAGTTGGAATCATCGGCGCTGGGCAACTTGCTCGAATGAGTATCGCACCAGCAACTGCCCTAGGCATCAATTTATTGCTACTTGCCGCCGATTCCAAGGACTCTGGTGCTCAAATTGTTCAGCATGTAGTTGGTGATTACACCGATCTCGCCACCGTCAAGGAATTTGCAGCACAATGTGATGTCCTAACTTTTGAACATGAATTAATTCCGTTGAGTATCATTAAAGCGCTAGAAGCTGATGGAGTAGTGGTTCGCCCATCATCGGCAGCATTTGAATTTTCACAAAATAAAGTCGCAATGCGCCAGAAGCTGCAGGATTTTCCTTCGCCAAAATTTCAAATTGTTACTACTATCGATCAAGTAGATCATTTCCCCGTTATCGCCAAGGCAATTACTGGGGGATATGACGGACGTGGAGTTTGGAGAGTAAATTCAGCAAAAGAATTAGGCGATCTTTTACATCAGATGCCAAAACTACTCGTAGAAGAACTCATTGAATTTGATTATGAGATTGCTGTAATAGTTGCGCGATCACCACATGGACAAGCCACAACATGGGCTCCGACACAAACGGTTCAAAAAGCTGGAATTTGTGTGATGACAATTTCTCCTGCTCCGCAGCTTTCCGCTGATTTAAGGCAGAAGGCACAAAAAATCGCTTTAGATATCGCGGCTGTAGTCGGAGTTGTTGGTGTGATGGCTGTTGAAATGTTTGTTAAGGGTGATAATTTATACATTAATGAATTAGCAATGCGCCCTCATAACTCTGGGCACTGGACAATTGAAGGTTCACAAACAAGTCAGTTCGAGCAACATTTGCGAGCAGTCTTAGATTTACCCCTTGGTGATCCTGCAATGACTACGCCCTTTGCCGTGATGGGGAATGTATTAGGTGGCGATAAGACAGATATGTATCGTCCATATCTGCACTTAATGGCGCGCACTCCTGCACTGCATTTTCATCAATACAAGAAGGATGTTCGCCCAGGCCGAAAGATCGGCCATGTAACTCTGCTAGGCAAAGACCTCGTAGAATTAACCCACGAAGTCCAACATGCGGTGGATTACATGAGCGGAGAAATCGATGAGTGATATAGCGATCATCATGGGGTCAGATTCAGATTGGCCAGTGATGGAGGATGCAGCAAAGATTTTGGATGATCTTTCAATTTCATATTCTGCAGATGTTGTTTCAGCCCATCGAATGCCCCTCGAAATGGTCGAGTTCGCTAAAACCGCTCAAGCAAGAGGTTATAAGGTAATTATCGCTGGTGCCGGTGGTGCTGCGCATCTACCAGGAATGGTGGCTTCTTTAACAACTCTTCCAGTTATTGGCGTACCAATTGCCTTAAAGAATCTTGATGGTATGGATTCCTTGCTTTCGATAGTTCAAATGCCAGCTGGTGTTCCGGTAGCAACGGTTGGAGTTGGCAATGCAAAAAACGCAGCATTACTTGCAGCAAGAATTCTTGGCGTATCTGATGCGGCGATATCTGCAAAGGTTGCAGATGGATTACAGGAAATTAATAGGATTGCAAAAGAAAAAGGTGAGAATTTAAACTCGCGTCGCAATCACAAAACAGGTTTTTAGGCTCGAGCACGATATTCAATAGCGGGGCAACGATTCATAACCGTCAGTAAACCTGCTGCTTGCGCGCGCGCAATCGCATCGTTATCAACTACATCTAGTTGCAGCCATACCGCTTTAGCCCCAATGGCAATGGCTTCATCAACAACTTTTCCAACAAGGGTTGAATTAACAAAACAATCAACAACATCCACAGATTCCGGAATTTCGGATAAGTTTTTGAAACCATTTTCTCCGTGTACAACTTCGGCGCGAGGGTATACCGGAATAATTCGGTGCCCTTTATCCTGCAGAAGTTTTGCTACTCCGAAAGCAGCACGTTCAGGATTATTGCCAAGTCCAACTATTGCCCAAGTCTTTAGAGCAAGTACGGCATCAATAGTTTCTGTGGTGTTAATCAGTGCGCCCCAATGCGTGGAACTTCCACCCGGCGTGGCGCCACAAGGTGCGATCAAGCATGTTGCGTCCATCAATAATAATTTTGCGTTTAACTAAAGAAGAAATAGCCGCTGGATCGATCTGACGGTACTCCTTCCACTCTGTTAAGTGGAGAATCAAATCTGCATCTTTTATAGCTTCATTAATGAATGGCGCATATTTAAGGTTTGGAAAACGTTTTCGAGCAGAATCAATACCTTTTGGATCATGAATGACGATATCGGCACCGGCGGCGTGTAATTGAACGGCAATATCTAATGCAGGGGAGTCACGCACATCATCGCTGTCAGGTTTAAATGTTGCACCTAAAACAGCAATTTTATACTGGGTTAGATCTTCAGATAATTCGCTTCGTACTACATCAATCACACGTTGACGGGCACGCAAGTTAATTGCATCAATCTCGCGTAAGAAATCCAGTGCTTGATTAGCGCCAAGCTCCTCGGCCCGGGCCATAAAGGCACGAATATCTTTTGGTAAACAGCCGCCACCGAAACCAATCCCAGCTTGTAGGAAACGGTTACCAATTCGAGGGTCATAGCCAATTGCTTTTGCAAGGATGGTTACATCACCACCAGCAGCTTCGCAAACTTCGGCCATCGCATTAATAAATGAAATTTTTGTGGCAAGAAATGAGTTCGCAGCCACCTTTACAAGTTCGGAAGTTGGTAGGTCTGCTCGAATCCAAGGTGTACCTAATTCGAGGATAGGTCTATAAACTTCCTTGAGAATTTCTTCAGAACGATCATTTACAACGCCAATAACCAAACGGTTTGGCCTCAAAGTATCTTCGATCGCAAAGCCCTCACGCAAGAATTCTGGGTTCCATGCTAAATCTGCCTGAGGTGCAATTTTTAAAAGTTCAGTGCGCAAAGTTTCTGCTGTTCCAACTGGAACAGTTGACTTGCCAACAATAAGAGATCCGTTTTTTAGATGTGGCGTGATAGCCCTAACTGCAGACTCAACATAAGTTAGGTCTGCAGCCAAGCCATCTTTAATTTGTGGAGTACCAACACAGACAAAATGAACATCAGCATCTTTAACCTCCGAATAATCACTCGTAAATGAGAGCCGTCCAGTTTTTAGCTCTTGTGAAAGAAGTGTTTCGAGTCCTGGTTCATAAAAAGGAAGTTTTCCGCTTTGGAGCATTACCACTTTTTCCGGATCGACATCAACTCCTATTACGGTAAAACCAAGTGAGGACATACAAGCCGCATGGGTGGCTCCAAGGTATCCACACCCAATTACCGAGAGAGTTAATGTCATGCCCGACAGTTTACTTCAGTGCCCCGCAAGGTTTTTCATCAGCGCTACGAGTCTTAAATTTGTCAATCACAGTTGGTTTTGCAGATGTGCTTGATGAGGCTGAAGGAGCAGGTATCACGGAGTCAAGAAGAGGCAGATCTTCGCGCAAGCGATTGAAAAGTTCCGGTGCTAACACAGGATCCCATATAACTACTGAGCCAAGACCGGGTACGTGAGCATTTGCATTTCCCAAAGGAATGGTCAACGTCCGCATTTTGCTTGGTGAAAAGTTCTTCATTTGCATTGCAAGAGTTAAGAGATCACTCTGATTCAGTTCGGAATCTGTTTTCACGGTTGCAATTGCGGCGGTGAAAAAATTCACTAATTTAATTGGGTTAAGCAGGACACCTGTGCTTGTCACTTTTCGCAGGACAGCTCCCATAAATTGTTGTTGACGCTGCATACGACCGAGATCGCCCATGCCATCAAAGTCGCGCGTACGAACATATTTTAAGGACTCAACACCATTAAGAGTATGAATTCCGGCGGCTAAAACCAAATGGCTTCCGGGATCATTGATATCTCGTTTTGTACACACTTCAATGCCGTTAAGAGCATCAACCATTCCGGCAAATCCAGCAAAGCCGATTTCAATATAATGATCTACACGAACACCAGATTCATTTTCAAATGTTTGGATAAGAAGAGGTGCACCACCCCATGCGAAAGCGGCATTCATTTTGCCCTGAGCCGCGGGAATAATTTTTGTATTATCAATTGGTGAGACATGTTCGGGAATTGTTACCAACGTGTCACGAGGAATTGAAATAATTGTGGCTTTGTCTCGAGATTTAGAGATGTGCACTAGCAACATTGTGTCGGATCGAGCTCCTGCGGCAGAGGCTGTTGACCCGACACGAAGCAATTTTAGTTGTGCTTTCGTTAGCCCTATGCGTGTGTCAGATCCAACCAGAAGATAGTTCAGGGCTTTATTTGGTTTATCCGGACGAGATTTCAAAGAGCCAAATGCATCGATCCGATTGATGGCGCCACTTACCTGACCCAGACCCAACCATGAAAATGCGGAGATTAGGACGACCCCTATGGAAAGTGAGGTAATAATCCGAATTGCCCGCGTTGGTTTCACTGTCAGAGAGTACTTGAGCGATAGCGTGAGCGCGTTATGTCGACATCAGCTAATACGTTATATGGCTCACCGAAACGAGAGATTTCGGTGATTCTGCCTGTTTTAAATGAGGAGAAGTATTTAGAGGATGCTGTGAAAGCAATTCTTGCCCAAAGCTTCGATGGAGAACTTGAAGTTATTCTTGCGATCGGACCCTCAACGGACAAGACTTTGGAAATTGCACAACGGTTACATTCTTATGATCCGCGAGTAATACTTGTTGCAAATCCGACCGGTCGAACCGCGGCGGGGCTGAATCTCGCGATCGCTGCAGCGCACTACTCGATTATTGTGCGAGTTGATGGCCATGCCAATATTCCAAGTAATTATTGCCAATTAGTTTTAGAAATACTTGAAAGTAGTGGCGCAGTTAATGTTGGTGGGGTTATGGCCGCGCAAGGACAATCTTTGTTTGAACGATCTGTTGCGCTCGCAATGCGTAGTGCGCTTGGTGTCGGAGCCTCGCGTTTTCACACCGGTGGTATGGCGGGAGCAGTCGATACAGTTTATTTGGGTGCTTTTAGAAAAGAAGCGTTACTTGCAGTTGGTGGTTTTGATGAGCAATTCACTCGTGCTCAAGATTGGGAACTTAATTTTAGGCTGCGCCAAGCTGGTGGTGTTGTTTTTTTTGACCCAAGATTAGTTGTTACCTATCGACCTCGATCAACAGTCAAAGCATTAGCAAAGCAATACTTTGAATATGGTCGTTGGCGACGCGTTGTATCCCGACGCCATCAAGGGACAATTAATTACAGATATCTAGCACCACCGGTTACTGTCGGTGCAACGTCGCTGTCTTTACTATTTGGCTTGCTGGTTTCACCCATATTATTGATTCCAGCCCTTGTATATGCTGTATTTATCGTGATTGCGTCTCTAATAATTGGAAAAAGTGCGGGTGAAATTCTGTGTTTATCCACAATCTTGCCGGTAATGCATATTTCTTGGGGGCTTGGATTTCTCACTTCGTCAAAGTCGCTGGCCCCTGATGTAACCTTGCGTCTGTGAGCACGCCACTGCAGGTTTATGAACCATTTAGAGCGGGCCTACCTAAATTAGGTTTTTACGGGAAATCGCTGTGGTCAAGGCGTACCTTCATCCGTGAGTATTCAAAATCCGAACTTCGTGAACAACACTTTGATTCAGTCTTCGGACAGTTATGGCTAGTCCTCAATCCGTTATTGCTATCTGCTGTTTATTTTATTTTGATTGTGATTATTGGAGGGGCGACCGACAGCACAAGGTATGCTCACTTAACAGCAAGTCTTTTTCTCTTTTACCTGGTTTCAAACAGTCTTTCAGGTGGGGTTAAATCCGTTACCGCTGGACAGCGTTTAATTTTAAACACTGCATTTCCTCGTATTATGTTGCCGATCTCAGCTGTGGTCGTTGCAGTTTTTAAATTCCTCCCCACTTTTTTCGTATTTTTTGTCATAAAGGCGGTCATTGGAACACCATTTACTTGGCAAATGTTGTGGGCTATCCCAATTCTGTTCATTGCCATATTTTTATCGTTAGCAGTTGCAATTACGATCTCGTGTGTCAACGTTTACTTCCGTGACATTGCAAGTTTCTTACCCTACTTAACCCGTACCGCGTTATATCTCTCACCAATTCTTTATGAAGCAAGTGCATTAAAGCCAAAGTTGAGAGCACTCGAAACTTTTAATCCTTTGTTTCCAATTTTAGATGCGTGGTCACGAGCAATGGTTCACGGTGAAGCTCCCCACATGGCAACTCTGTTTCAGGGCTTTGCGTGGGCATTTGGGATATTTGTTTTCGGAACGTATTTTTTCTTATCGAGGGAGCGTGAGTTTGCTGTACGACTCTAAACCACACATTACTAATGAACTCGCGGTTTCAGTCCGTGGGGTTGGTCTGACATACACAACATCAATTGATAAGAAGCCAACCCTTAAATCTCGGGTCAAATCGTTGGGTCGTGGAACTAAACAGACTAGGGTTGTTCGAGCACTTGATGACATCAACCTAGAAGTTCAGTATGGTCATGTCTTGGGTGTAATTGGTGCAAACGGTGCTGGTAAATCCACTTTGATGCGTTGCGTTGCCGGAATTCTGCCGCCTTCACAGGGTCGGATCGAAGTATACGGAACTGTTAGCACATTGTTAGCCCTGGGTGTTGGCTTTAATCCTGCGATGTCGGGTCGCGACAATGTATTTTTAGGTGGCTTAGCTGCAGGAATGTCGCGCGCGGAAATTGCTGCCAACTTCGACGAGATTGCTGAATTTTCAGAACTCGGAGATGCAATCGATGCTCCGATGCGTACATATTCATCAGGCATGTACGCACGACTAGCCTTTTCAGTTGCAGCAGTTGTACGCCCAGATATTTTAATTATCGATGAAGCACTTAGTACCGGTGATGCAAAATTCAAAGAAAAAAGTCTTAATCGTGTGAAAGAACTTCGTAGCGATGATCGTGCGTTGATTCTAGTTAGCCATGCCATGCAAACATTGCGCGAAACTTGTAACGATATTGCTTGGCTGCACAAGGGGAAACTCGTCCAGCGAGGTAACCCCGATGTTGTTATCGATGCTTATCAAGAGTTCTTACATCTTGGAAAGAGCGCAGCAATTGATGAGGATGTTTAAACCTGTACTTGTGGCGTTTTTTATTGCCATGATCGTTCCAACACAATCTTCTGCCGTGGATACTCCTGCCGTGTTTCAGGTGCATGGTGCCGGTTATGGACATGGCGTTGGAATGAGTCAAATTGGGGCAAAAGCAAAAGCATTGGCTGGGGAAACGGCGACCTCAATTCTTTCGTACTACTACAAAGATATTGCCATTGAACAATTAGATGACACGAAGATATTACGGGTGAATATTGGTCATTTGTTGACTTCGGCTAAAATGAGCACCACTTCAAAAAATGCAACATTACAAATCTTTAATGGTGATATCGGAGATGCGCAAAATGTCACCCCACTTGTGATTTTACCTGTGAAAAGTTTCTTGAATTTTTCAATTCTTGGCTCATTAGTCGTACCTAGTGTTATCACCGGAAAAAAAATTGAAGAAGTTGCGGGTAATCGGATTTTTACAGTTCGATGGAGCGGTACCCGTTATTTATCTGGCGCCGATGGAGTTATTTCGCTAACCCAAACAAGTGGTACAAAAAATTATCGATATGGTCAGATGCAGTTTAGAGCAGTGAAATCACCAACATTTGGGTATCGATTGGAGATCACAAATAGTGTTCGTTTGTCAGATGAGTATTTATGGGGTGTAAGTGAAGTTCCATCATCCTGGCCAGAAGCTGCACTTCAAGCACAGGCGATTGCCTCTAGAACATATGCGATGAGTAAAGCTGGAAAGTATGGCACCGCATGTGATTGTGAAATATACAGTGAGACCTCTGATCAAACATTCTTGGGATTTTCGAAGGAAACAGAGAAAGGGTGGGGACAATTCTGGAAATCCGCAGTTACAAAGACGACTGGTCTGACTCTCACCCAAGCTGGACAACCAATAACTGCTTATTTTACGAGCTCGAGTGGCGGACAAACTGAAACCGCTATCAATGCGTGGGGGACTGAAAAGAGCTACACGCAAACTGTTCCAGATCTTCCTAGCCTTGATCCTGTACTTAATCCACGCTTTTATCAGTGGGATCGAACAATCTCGCAGGCTATCGTGGCGACAGCCTTTGCGCTTCAGGATGTGGTGACTCTAGAAATTGTTTCAAAAAATACGAGTGGGACAGTTGCAACGATAAAAGCAACTTCAAGTAAGGGAATTCAAAAAAGTTTACGAGGTGAGACATTTAGAAGTCGCACTAAAATTCCATCTGCCTATTTTGATTTAGTTGGCATGCAAAATACTGTTGAGCCCACCCCAAGTCCCAGTCCGTAAGACAACCTCAAGGCAGCCATCAAGTGAATTACGCCTAAATAAGAGGTTACTTGCACCAGAAAGAGTTGAGGCTTTTACAATTTCTTGATCTGGCAATCTCACTTTTGCTGCGGCTGTAATGTAGGTTCCAGCTTCGATTACGCAATTATCGCCAAGTGAGATACCCAGCCCTGAGTTCGCGCCAAGTAAACACTTTTCGCCAATTGAAATAATTTCTGTTCCGCCGCCACTGAGTGTTCCCATAATTGATGCTCCA
>Ga0136641_1000422_pt1 | contig 18258 bp, 21 predicted proteins | sample EliLak1302023Y_FD_115312 | JGI IMG/M metagenome (GOLD analysis project Ga0136641, IMG submission 115312) | Freshwater microbial communities from Elizabeth Lake, Yosemite National Park, California, USA - 13020-23Y | ecosystem: Environmental > Aquatic > Freshwater > Lake ...
CTATCATGACTACTACGTCCAGGGCATGTCGGCTGTTGTGCCGCTGGGGTTTGAACTGGCCGATCTGTCTGGCGCGCCGTACATCACGAAGCCCCTGACCATCAAAAGCGGGCGGTTCCGGATTGGTTTGCGCTGGCAGGGTAGCAGCCAGTTTGAAGCGGAACACAACAAGCGGTTTCCCTATGACCTGATGTTCAACGCCGTAAAGGGTTTGAACGCTGACTTCATATCATTGCAGCGCGATGAGGGTTCTGAGGCGTGCCCGCCGTGGGTTCGGTCGGTGCCGCTTGGAAGCTGGGAGGAAACCCGGCAGGCGGCGGCTTCGTGTGATCTGGTGATTTCGTCTTGCACGTCTGTCAGCCATCTGGCTGCGGCTATGGGTGTGCCGACATGGGTGGTCACGCCCGTCATGCCATATTTCCTGTATGCGATGGACGGCGACACTTGCCCGTATTATGACTGCATGCGGCTGTTCCGGCAGGAAGTGTTTGGTGAGTGGGAAGCCCCGTTTGCCAAGATCAAGGCGGCTCTTGCTGATAGTGGGAGAGTGTAATGACCATTCAATACCCTGGCGGGTTTATCACAAAATCCCCTCCCACCGTTGTCGGCCCTACCAATGGCGAAGGTGGTTCCGCGCCGGGTGTTTGGACGCTTGATCAGGCGATGGGGTATGTGAAGCAGGGGCTATGGCCGAAGCCCATTTTGCCAAAGCAGCTTTGGAGTTGGGGGTATAATGCTTACGGTCAATTAGGTCTTGGCAATACAACTAATTATTCAAGCCCTGTACAAGTAGGCGCTTTGACAACATGGTCGCAAATTGCTGTTGGCAGAGTTCACACTATTGCCGCCAAAAATGATGGCACTCTTTGGGGCTGGGGAATAAATTCAGAAGGTGAATTGGGTCTTGGCAATACTATTAGTTATTCAAGCCCCAAACAAGTAGGCGTTTTAACAAATTGGTATCAAGTTGCTGCTGGCTCTTATCATAGCGTAGCTATAAAAACTGATGGCACTCTTTGGTCTTGGGGGTACAACATATTTGGCCAACTGGGCCTTGGTAATACCACTTATTATTCAAGTCCTAAACAAGTAGGCGTTTTGACAACTTGGTATCAAATAGCTTGTGGCGACAATCATACTTTGGCCACAAAAACTGATGGAACTCTTTGGGCTTGGGGGCAAAACTCATATGGACGATTGGGGGATGATAGTATGACCAACCGTTCAAGCCCCGTGCAGGTTGGCGCTTTAACAAATTGGTCAAAAATTACCGCTGGTTATCAATTTAGTTTAGCAATAAAAACAGATGGAACTCTTTGGTCTTGGGGCAGAAATAATTACGGTCAATTAGGGCTTGTTAACATAACTAATTATCAAAGTCCTGTGCAAGTGGGGGCATTGACAAATTGGCTTTCAGTATCTTGTGGAAATTACCACACAATAGCAGTAAAAACTGATGGAACTCTTTGGGGTTGGGGGTATAATCTTTACGGTCAATTGGGAGTTAGTAATAGTAGTTATTATTCAAGCCCAAAACAAGTAGGTATTTTAACAACTTGGTCAAAAAATTCTGTTAGTAATCAATCTAGTTTTGCTATTAAAACAAACGGAACTCTTTGGGCTTGGGGATATAACAGTACTTTTGGAACATTGGGTATCGGTGACACTGTTAGCCGCAATAGCCCTGTGCAAGTCGGAGCATTAACAACTTGGTTTAGTTTAGCAAAAATGCCTATGTCGTCTGCAACACTGGCCATCAAAACCCCCTAACAAGGAGAACACTATGCTTTTCGTAAAGATCGTGAACGATGAAGTCGCCCAAGTCTGGGACACGCAGCCCCCTGCCGGTGAAGACGGTTGGAAGGTGGCAATTGAAGTGCGCCCCACCATCGACTTCACTCGCTTCTGCTACACCCAGCACACCTTCGACCTCACCAAAGACCCGGTGGAAATTGTCTGGGGCACCCGTGAAATCACGGTGGATGAGCGCAAGGGTTCTATGAAGGGCGCGGCTCGCGCTGAATACGAGCGGATTGCCAACGAGGAACTCCGCAAAGACGTTGAAGGCGGTGACAGCGACCCGGCAGTGGTGCTGGCCGCCAGTGCCGCGTATAAAGTGAAGGTCGCTCAGATTGATGCGGCGACAACGCACGAAGAACTAGACGCCATTTAAGGACATATCATGCAACGCATTCTGATTATGGGCCTTCCGGGTTCCGGCAAGAGTTTTCTGGCCGGGGCTTTGAGGGATTATCTAGAGGAACATTCTTCGACCGCTATCGAGGTTGATGGTCTTTCCTACCCATGCGCTGCGTCCGTTGAATGGCTGAATGCTGACGATGTTCGCAAGAGGTTCAACGACTGGGATTTCAGCCAGGAGGGCCGCATTCGGCAAAGCCACCGGATGCGCGACCTAGCGGATAAGAGTTCTGCCGATTACGTCATTGCCGACTTTGTAGCGCCGCTGCCCGAAATGCGGCACAACTACAAGGCGGATTGGGTTGTCTGGGTGGATACCATCAAGGCGGGCCGCTTTGAGGATACCAACAAGCTCTTTGTGCCGCCTGATGTGTATGACTTCCGCATCACCGAGCAGGACGCCAACAAGTGGGCGATGTTTGTTGGTGAGCATATCTTGCAGAACCGCCGCAGGCCTGTCTTTGATCCTCGCAAGGAAACCGTGCAGATGCTAGGACGCTGGCAGCCTTGGCATCCTGGTCACCGGGCGTTGTTTGAGCGGGCAATTGCCAAGACGGGGCAAGTCATCATTCAGATCAGGGATTGCCAGGGCTGGCAAAAATCAAATCCGTTCGCCATCGAGCAGGTGAAATCTTACATTCGCCACGATCTTGATCCTGTCTATCAGGGGCAATACGAAATTCAGGTGGTGCCCAACATTGTAAACATTACTTATGGCCGCGATGTGGGTTACAAGATCGAGCAGGAAGTGTTTGACGACGCGACCCATTCTATCTCGGCAACCAAAATCCGCAAGGAAATGGGGTTAACATGACGACACGCCGCATCAGCCCCGAGGGGCTGGCGTTCATTAAGCAGTGGGAGGGCCTCCGTTTGGAGGCGTATCGCTGCACTGCTGGTGTTTGGACCATCGGATACGGTCACACGCTGGGCGTGACCGAAGGCATGAAGATCAACCAGGAAGACGCCGAAAAACTTCTTCTGATCGACTTGTCGATTTCGGAAAGCGCGGTGTCTCGCGCGGTCAGCGCCGAACTCACCGATAGCCAGTTCGCCGCCTTGGTCAGTTGGACGTACAACGTCGGCGTCGGGGCCATGCGGAAGAGCACCCTGGTTCGGAAGCTAAACGGTCGTGATTACAGCGCGGTGCCTAGCGAGTTGGCCCGCTGGAACAAGACCAACGGAAACAAACTGGATGCCGGTCTGAGCAACAGGCGGGCCGCTGAGGCCGGTCTGTGGGCTCGCGGGGCGTTCGTATCCTCTCGCAGCGTCGAGCCCGCCACACCGGCCCAGGGCTCAATGGCGGTGGATGTCAGCAAGCTGGGCGGCGTGGCGGCGGCGGCTGCTACTGCGGCCCCGGCACTGACCGGCCTTAGCGGCGTGCATTGGGCGGTGGGCGTGGCGTTGGTCGCGGGGGCGGTCGTGCTCGCGGCGATATACCTGCTCAAAAAGAGAGATGCGTGATGGCCTTTATCTGGGGCAAATTGCAGAGCACGCTGGCGGCGATCCTCGTCATTATTGGTGCCATCGCTTCGGCATGGGCAATCGGACGCAAAACCGGCGGCGAGCGTGCTCGCGCCAATGCGGCTGAACTGGAACAGGAAATAAGGAAATCTGCCGATGCGGCTGCTACTGTTGCTCAACGGTCTACTGCTGCTGACCGCTTGCGGGACGGTAAGTTCTAGACCCTGCCCGAGGGTCACTGAGTTCCCCGCAGACTTGCAACGGCGGGCGGCTATGGAACTGACCAGCGCCCCGGCGGTAAATATCATGTTGGAAGCCATGTCTATTGACCGGGCATTCAACCGAGCCGTCTGCCCCTGAAACATCTTGCCCGTCCAGTTGTTTCAGGGATATAAAGCTTTTTGCGGGCACAGGCTGCATCAGCCTCTGACATAGCTCTGGAGCGCGCATGTCTTATGTAATGACCTATGATAGTCTGCTGGTGGACGTTCGTCGCTATCTCGAACGCGGTTTTACCGCCGAGAGCGACCAGATTGTCTATGAGCAGCTTCCGCGTTTGGTCACGCTGGCACAACGTCGGATTGCGCGCGAACTCAAAATTCAAGGCTTCATCCGCCCGGTTCAGACCAGTTTGCAGGTTGGCGTGGCGGTCTATGCCAAGCCGGATCGCTGGCGCGACACGATCAGCATGACCGTCAACGGCACGCCGATTTTTGCCCGATCCTACGAGTATCTTCGCAATTATTGGCCGAACGAGGCGTCTACCGGCACGCCACAGTTTTATGCCGATTACGATTTTCAACATTGGCTGATCGCTCCCACGCCCAGCACGGCGGGGGTGATTGAAATCATGTACTACGAGCAGCCCGCCCTGCTCGGAGATGACCTGCAAACCAACTGGCTGACGGAGTATGCACCTGACATCCTTCTCTATGCCACGCTGTTGGAGGCTACTCCATTCCTCAAGAGCGATGAGAGGATACAAGTTTGGCAGGCGATGTACGACAGGACCGCGCAAGCGCTCACGGGCGAAGATATGAAGCGCATCATGGATCGCAGCGCGACGAGGACTGAAGCATGACCATTTATCAAGACGTCTTCGGCGGCGCAAATATCTACCCGAGCGAAATCAGCTATAGCGCGATTGCGCTGACCGTTGATGTGATCCTTAGCTGGCCGGAAGAGACTTCCGCCAACGATAACCTCGCCACGAAGATCATTGATGTTACCGCCGCGACCGTCGGGCTCAGCATCTATTTGCCCGCCGCAAACAAGACCGGCGTTGGCAACACGATCCTGTTTAACAACCAGGGATCGAACACGTTTACGGTTCGGAACGCTACCGGCACCCAGGTTATCACGGTGCCTGCGGGCACGCTGTGGCAAGTCTATCTTTCCGACAATACGACCGCTGCGGGCGTCTGGCGTTCATTGCAGTACGGTGCGACGACGTCGATTGCCAATGCGAGCGCCCTGGCCGGGACCGGCATTGTGGCTGTCGGCACACTGCTCAGCCAGTCTGTACCGATCACCACCTTCAACACCAATTACACGGCGGGCGTTGCCGACCGCGCCAAGATGTTCAATTGGACGGGGGCGAGCGGCACTTTCACACTGCCTGATCCCACGGTCGTCGGGAACAACTGGTTTACCTATCTGCGAAACAGCGGCACGGGCGCGATTGCTGCCGATCCGCCCGGCATCATCACAATCAACGGCTCGTTGTCTCTGTCTTTTCAGCCGGGCGAATCCGCAATCATCGCCTCTGATGGTGCAAATTTCTTTACGATTGGCCTTGGCCAATCCGCCATTTTTGCTTTCGATTACACGGTTATCAACATTCCGGGCGCGGGTACCTATACCCTTTCGGGTTCGGAACTAAACCGCATTTCTTATCGATTTACCGGCACGCTGACCGGCAACCGCACCGTCGTGATTCCAGCAACGGTGCAACAATACTGGGTCGATAACCGCACCACAGGTTCGTACACGCTCACCATCTCGCCTTCGGGGGGCGGCACCTCGTTCAACGTGGGTCAAGGTTCTCGCGTGATCTTGTATTGCGACGGGACTGATGTTCTCAATGCCTCGACACAGGGCATCTCGGTTCCGCTGACCATTGCGGAAGGCGGCACAGGTGCAACTACTGCCAGCGGTGCCCGTGTCAACCTGGGCGGTACGTCTACCGGCGTTGCGCTGTTCACTGCCGCAAACCAAGCCGCTGCGTGGTCTGCACTCGGTGTAGCACAGGCCGGTAACATCGACGGCGGTGCTTTCTAATGGCGGTCACGACGGTCGTTCTAAAATCCAATCCCGGCATTAAACGGGACGGAACGAAGTTTGAAGGCGACTTTTACGTTGATGGCCAGTGGGTGCGCTGGCAGCGCGCCTTACCGCGCAAGATCGGCGGCTACCGTTCGACACAAAAATATCTCCAGCAGATCAGCCGGGGTTTTTCGACGTTCACCCAGCAGAATTTTGTTTATTGCCATTCGGGCGGATCGAGCACGCTGGAGCGTTTTACGATTGACTCAACCGGCAATAGCTCGATTGTAACCGACCGGGCACCGATAGCGGTGGCGGCCACGGCTACGGTGACGCTGACCGGCGGCGCGGCTGGGTCGGTTAATATGATTACGGTCAATAGCGTGAACATCATGTCTGGGGCGGTGGCATTCACCACCAATCTGGCCACCACGGCAGCGGCGGTCGCCGCCAATATCAACGCTTACTCTTCCTCGCCGGAATACACCGCCGTTGCCGTCGGGGCGGTCATCACGATCAGTGCAGCAATTGGCGCAGGTTCTGACCCTAACCGTTTTGCGGTGGCTGTTACAGCGACCACGATCACATACACAAAAACCGATATGTCGGGCGGGTCGTTTGCGCTGACAAACTCCAGCTTGAACATGTGGATGTTCGATTATCAATACGATTCATCCAGCAACGCAAATTATCTAATCGCGCATGTTTCGCCCAATCAGCAGTGCATTTGCAACGATGTCGGCGGCCAAATCTTTTTTGGTGATGTGCTCGGAACTGGCGATCTGCAATCTGTCAGCTTGCCGCCAAACGCCAATGCCACGGGCGGCATTGTATCGTTGCATCCTTACCTGTTTTACTACGGCACGGACGGCATCATCGGCTGGTCCAAAGCGGGCGAGCCTACCAATCTGACAGGAACAGGGTCTGGTTTGGCGCGCGTTTGGGGCCAGAAGATTGTCAAAGGCTTTCCGCTGCGTGCCGGTTCTGGCACCGCGCCTGCCGGAATATTCTGGGCGTTTGACGCTGTGTTGCGAGCCACGTTCACCGGGGGCGCGACGGTCTTCCAATTCGACGTCATCGCCACCGATACCTCGATCATGTCTCCGCAGTGCGTTGTGGATTATGACGGCGTGTTTTTCTGGTGCGGCGTTGACCGGTTCATGATGTTCAACGGTGTGGTGCGCGAAGTGCCCAACACGATGAACCTGAATTGGTTCTTTGACGGTTTGAACCAACATCAACGCAGCAAGGTATTTGCGTTCAAAATGCCTCGCTTTGGTGAGGTTTGGTGGTGTTATCCTCGCGGAAATGCGACCGAATGCACGCACGCGGTGATTTACAATGTGCGCGAGAATAGCTGGTACGACACCGAACTCCCCAACGGGGGCCGGTCGGCTGGGCAGTTCAATAATTCGTTTGCGTCTCCGATCCTGACCGGTGTTGAAAACAGCGGGGCCGGGTATAAAGTTTGGGTACATGAGCAGCTAACCGACGAATATGATGGGCCAAACATCCGCCCCATTCTTTCTTATTTTGAAACGGGTGACATCTCGCAGACGCTGCAAGGCAAAAACGAATACCTCCGCATTACCACGATTGAACCAGATTTCGTTCAAAGTGGCCCAATGACGGTGCAGGTGACTGGGCGGGCGAACGCCCGAGCCCCCGAGGTTTACAGCACGCAGTTTGAGTTTCCTGAAACTGCCGGAATGCCGTTCGAGCAAATTGTCATGCTAAAAGAGCAACGCCGTGAATTGCGTTTTAAATTCCAAAGCAATTCGGTTTATGGTGATTACCAGATGGGTCAGATTATTGGGCATCTGAGCATTGGCGATAAGACGGTGCTCGGATGACAATTTCGATCACGCTGCCGTCTGGGTTGGGTCTTAGAGATTGGGCGGATCAAATATCGCTTGATCTTGATCCATACGGGGCGTTTGGTCGATTGGATGTTGAGGACCAGTGGAAGAACTGGGCCATGCAGTTCGTAAATAATATGACGCTTAAAGAAAACGTGCCGATACCGTATGCGTTTGATAATTGGCGGGAATGGGCAGAACGCTTCTGCCAAGCTTTGGAGTAATTGATATGTCGATGCGCGAACAAATCATGCAGATCGCCCATAGCGATCCTCGCTTTTCTCAAGCGGTGGACGCCATGGAACGCGCCGTCGTCAATATGCCCATCACGCCAGATGATCTGGAAGATGGTATTAAAATTTTTGAAAATATTATTAAGCATCCAGAAAAATATCCGCAAATCAGGTCTAAAGCTATTGCTGATGACACGGTTGATGAGGAGATGCTGCCCGAGCAATATGACCAAGTTTATATTGTTTCGTTGCTTGTTGCCCTTTACGGCCTGCAAGATCGCATAACAAAGAAAGGTTATGCCCGGGGTGGTTTGACCGTTGCCGCCCGGCAATTGGCCGCGCAGGGTCGGGGTGGCGATACCGAGTTGGCGCACGTCAACCCGCGCGAAGCGGCGATGCTTCGTCGTGCGGGCGGTTCGGGAACGATCAACCCTGAAACGGGTCTTCGCGAATACAAAATTAAATGGGGTAAAATTTTAGCCGCGGTAATTCCTATTGCTTTAAGCGTTCTTCTTCCTGGCGTCGGCACGGCTATCGGTGGATTTTTGAGCGCGGGATTGCTTGAAGGGGCCGCTGCCACTGCTCTAGGCGGCGCGGCCATTGGCGCAGCTTCATCCGCTGCCGGTGGTCAAAATCCATTGGTCGGGGCAATCACTGGCGGCATTGGTGCTGGCCTTGGTAATGTTCTGGGCGGTGGGATTAATAGCGCACTCGGTTTGGGGTTATCGGAAGGCACGGCTAACCTTCTTGGCGGTGCTGTGGCGGGTGCCGGTACTTCTGCACTCCAAGGTCGCGATCCGATTACCGGGGCGATCACTGGCGCAGTTGGCGCTGGTATTAGTGGCATGGGCGGTCTTGGGATTGAAAATCCCGACATAAGCCGAGCGGTGGCTGGTGCAACGCAAGGTTTCGGCAATGCTCTTACCGCAGGCAAATCGCCTTCGGAAGCTTTGATAACGGGCGGCTTGTCTGGCCTGGGCGGCCTTGCTAACGGTTTCTTGGGAAAACACCTGCCTTCTCTGGCAAGTTTGACATCATCTTCCGGCTCGGCTCCTGGCGCTGCTACTGATGCGGCTTCGACGCCCGGGTCAATTCCGACGCCCGCCGCACTCGCTGCAACGGAAAACGCCAACGCTACTAACCCCAGCCCCTTGACTCAGATTGCTGATGCAGCGGCGGCACCGGCAGCGGCACCAGTAATAGCTGAACCCGCAACATCGACGCCTCAATTTAATGGTGGATTACCCGCAAATAGTGTTTCCAATACCGCCAATCCAAACTTTACTGCCACGTATGGTGAAGGTGTTGGCCCAGCGACGAATGCCACAATAGCCCCCCTTGGCATTTCAAGCTTCAGCGGGATGGGTAATGCCAATCCTAACGAGACAAGAACCTATGGCGAAAGCCTTGGACAGGCGACGCCTGCTGCTGATCGTGATGCCAAGGGCTATCCTCTTTCCGATACTCTTCCGCCCAAACCTCCCGACAAAAGCAGCACGCTAGGTCGGCTGGCACCGCTTCTTGCCGGTGGCGCGGCGCTTGCCGCACTTTCAAGCAGCGGTGGCTCTAAAACAGCATCACCCGCCATTCAGCGCGCTGTCGGAACATTGCCAGCTAGCCAACAGGCGTATCTCAACCACCCTGGGGTCACTTGGGATTGGAACAAGATTTCCACTGACGCGGCAAATAACAACCTTACGGTTGACCAGTTTGTTGCGCGAAATTGGAACCGGATCACCAGTGGCGAGTATAATAAAGCACCAGCAATGGCCGAAGGCGGGTTGAACGCGATGTCCCGTTTTGTGCGGGGCGGCGGAACCGGGCGCTCGGATGAAATTGATGCCAAACTTTCTGATGGCGAGTATGTTATAGACGCGGAAACCGTCGCCATGCTCGGTGACGGATCGAGCAAGGCTGGCGCTAAAAAGTTAGACGAAATGCGAGCGGCAATCCGTAGTCACAAAGGCCGCAATCTATCGCGCGGCAAAATCAGCCCGGACGCTAAGTCGCCGCTGTCTTATCTGAAGGGAGTTCGCTGATGGCCAGTTTGTTTGAGGGCACGCCGCAAACCGCCACATCGTACGTCAGCACCACGTCGGAATTGCCAAAGTGGCAGCAGGATGCGCTGTACAATCAAATTCAATTGGCCACCAATACGGCCAACCGGCCTTATAACCCATACACCGGCTACAGAGTCGCGGGCCTCGACCCGATGCAAGAGCAGGCGTATGCCCAAGTTCAAAAGAACCTTGGCGCGTATCAGCCGGGCATGGACTTCGCCAGCAGCGGTATGCAAGGCATGGCGGGCAAAGGCACAGCCGCCCAGCTTCAGGCCGCGCAAGCGCCGTACCTCCAGCCGGATTTGGTTAGCAAAAACCTCAATCAGGGCCAGCAATTGTTCGGCCAAGCGGCGGGTATGGACATTGTGGGCGCGGCTCAGCCCTATCTCAATCGCGCTGGCTCCATGGACATTGTGGGCGCGGCTCAGCCCTATCTTAATCGCGCCGGGTCCATGGACATCATGGGCGCGGCTCAACCGTATTTGCAGGGCGCGGCATCTCAAAACATTGTGGGGGCGGCCCAGCCATACATAAATCAAGCCGGGGCCGCGACGGCGCAGTCTCTTGCGGAACGCGCATTGACGGCGGCCAACCCCTATCTTACGGCGGCGGGTCAGACGTCGGCCTCTCAGGTCGGCCAGTATATGTCGCCCTATCAACAGGGCGTGCTGGACGTCATCGCCAAGCAGGGTGCCCGTAACCTGTCCGAGAACCTGCTTCCACAAGTGTCTGATTCTTTCATCAAGGCCGGGCAGTTCGGCAGCAATCGCATGGGTGAGTTCGGTTCCCGCGCTTTGCGAGACACGCAGGAGGCCATTCTTAACCAGCAGTCTCAGGCGGCTCAGCAGGGTTACGGCCAGTCTCTCAGCGCAGCACAAGCCGATCTTGCACGGCAGGGCCAGCTTGCTGGTACGGTCGGCAGCATCAGCGGTGCCGACCTGTCTCGCGTGCTCCAAGGCGGCGCGCAGTACGGTAATCTGGGTCAGACACTGGGCCAACTTACTGGCCAGCAAGCGTCGACGCTGGCTAACATTGGTCAGACCAGCGGCCAACTTACCAGCCAGCAAATGCAGAACCTTGCAAATATTGGCCAGACCAGTGGTCAGATTACCGGCCAGCAGATGCAGGCTCTTACCAACCTGGGTCAAACATCTGGCCAGCTCACTGGCCAGCAGATGCAAAATCTCGCCAATCTCGGCCAAATGCAAACCGCTGCCGGTCAGTCTCAACAGCAATATGGTTTGTCTGCGGCGCAGCAAAACCAAGCGGCCCAGGCTCAGGATTACACGCGCCAGATGTCGGCGTTGCAGAGTGTCGGTGATATAGCGCGTCAAAATCAGGCGTTGAAAACGGCGGATGCGGCGGCTCTTGAGTCCGCAGGCGCAGCGCAGCGTGGCGTAAATCAGCAAATGCTTGATGCAGCCCGTATTAAATACGAAGAGGAAATTGCATATCCTCAAAAGCAATTGGACTGGCTCAGCACCCAAGTCCGCGGTATTGCTCCATACGTTTCGGCGGCGCAGACACAAGCCGGGACCACCACGGGTGCCAGCTACAGCCCGTCGCCGCTGTCGCAATTGGCCACGGGCATCTATACTGCCAAGGGCTTGGCTAGCATCTGAGGAGGCTGGATATGAAATCCGATCTGTATCGGCTGAACCAGAAATATCGCGGGGCTCCGACTAAAAAATCGGCCTACGCTAAAGGCGGTTCTGTGCGTCGTCACTTTGACGGCGGCGGTTTGAACAACATGACCCGCGATGGTGGTGGTGACACCACGGGTGGCGATGGCCAAGGGGCTCCAGCACCGGCTGGGCCAGTTGCGGTTGCCCCACCTGCAGCGCCGCAGGCTGTTGCACCGGTCGTTGTTGCGCCGCAGGCTGCAACGACAGCCTCGGCTGCAACGACCCCAGCGGCGGTTGGCCCGGCGGCCACCGTCACACCCACTGCGCCACCGGATCGCGCGGCGGAACTTGAAGCCATGCTCAACCGGTATGCGCCGCCGTCGAATCAGTACACTCAGGAACTGGCAGAATCTCGGCGCAGGGCTCAAACCGAAACTGAAGCCTTCACGAACATGATCCAGCAGATGTCTCAGCGCGGTGAGAGCCCTACATCGCGCGCGGAAATGTACTTCCGCCTTGCAGCGGCGTTTGGCTCGCCTACCAAAACGGGCAAGTTTGCCGAAAATCTGTCGCTCGTCGGCAAGGAAATGAGCGAATACGCCAAGGGTCGTCGGACGGAAGAAAATGATCTGCGGAACCTTGCCCTGAAGGCCCAGGAAATCCGGATGACCGGTGCCCGCCAAGACCTGAGCACCACGCAGGCCTTGGCTTCGCAGGAAATGGGAGAACGGCGCACGATGGCGCGGGAAGTCATCAAAGAATACCTTGCGTCGGGTCGCCCGCAGTCTGAAGCGGGTAAGCTGGCTGAGGATGCTGGTCTTCGGCAGGGCACGCCTGAGCATCGGGCGTTCATCGACAGGTATCTCGCGAGCAAGCTCGAGAGCGGTGAATTGTACAAGCAGGCTATGCTTGGCATTCAAGAAGCTAATTTGCAATTACGCCAAGAAGAAAACCGCAGAAAGTCTGAGCGTGAAAAAGAACTTACACCTGCTGAGCAGCGCATGAGGCTCGATGCTGAAAAAACACTAGATGCAACGGAAAGAGCCCAAAGAACTATTAGAGAGGCGCTTAATATTAACGACAACACTTTTGGCACATCGTATGCTGATGCGGCACAATATCAAGCATTGTCGGCAGCCGGTTCAGATGCTCCAAGAGTTAGAAACACCGCTCGTATTCGTACTCTTTTAAGCGAAGCGGCAATTGCTCAGTTGCGGGAATCGTTTGGCAGTCAGATCACCGACAGCGAACGCGCCGCTTTGGATAATCTTCAAGGCGCTCTTTCTCGTACCCCGGCACAGCGTCGTGAAATTCTTGAACGCACTATAGCGGAACTTGAAAGGTCTCAGGCTCGCCAACGCACCCTTGTCCAAGACATCACCAGCGGTGAATATCGACGCCAGCGACCCGCAGAACCTGCACAGCCCGCCCCAGGAGGGACACCATGAGCGATAGTCTTAACTTTGCCCGCGCCCTGATCGGGCAGGGCGTCGGCATGGGATGGGGCGACGAGGCCGAAGCGTGGTTGCGCTCGCGCATTACCGGTCGTCCGTATGAGGGCGAGCGTGCGCGCATCAACCAAGAATATAACCAGTTTCAAGAGCGCAACCCGTATCTGGCACCCGCCGCAGAATTTGCGGGCGGCGTGCTTCCGGCGGTTGGCGCTTACATGGCTATGCCGTTCACGGGCGGCGCAACGGCCCCTGTGGCAGCCGCCACAACGGCGCGCACTGCCGGTGCCCTGGGCACCATTGCCCGCCGCCTTGCGGGCAATACAGCGGCACGGGTAGGTGCGGGTGGGACAACTGGTGCGGTGGCCGGGGCGGGGCTTAATGAGGATGAAGGTCTCGGGGTTCCTCGCGCGATTATGGGCGGAACTCTGGGCGCGGTAACCGCCGGTCAGGCCCCTCGCATTGGCCGGATGCTGGCGACCCCATACGGCAAGGGTGCTACTGTTGGCGCGATTGAGGGCGGCATTGCCGGTGCCGGTGGGGCTGAGCCGGATAGCCGCGTGCAAGGTGGAACCGTTGGTGCCAGCATTGGCGCACCTATGGGGGCGGCTGTTCCCGCTGTCATGCGGAGCGGAAATGCTGTGCAAAGATGGCTGAGTGAACGCATGTATCCTTCAGAGACAGCGATTGAACGCGGTGCCGCTGATCGGGTTAACAGGGCCTTGGCTGAAGCAGGTATGCAGCCTTCCGACATTCCCACGCGCCTTGCAGCGGATCGAGCCGTGGGCGTGCCGTCTGTGGTGGCCAACGTGGATCCGGCGTTGGTGGATCTTGCCGAAACTGTGGCCCAGCGTAGCGGCCCCAGCGGTCGTTGGGTTGAAACGGCTTTGGGGGATCAGCGCGGTGGTGCCCGTGAACGGGTTTATGGTCAAGTTCGTGAAGGTCTTCAGCCCGGCGAATTTTACAATGATCAAGACGCGCTTGTCGCCACCATGCGTGCCCGCGCTGCACCGGCATATCAAGAAGCCTATCGCGTTGGCGAAGTTTTTGATCCGCAAATCACAAGCCTGTTGGAACTTCCACAATATCGGGGCGCGTGGAACACTGCCCGCCGCCTTGCGGAAAACGACGCATCAGCGGCACAAGCTCGCGCCATTCGTACAGGATCGGCTTTTGATCCTGAAGATTACCGACTGCGCGAAATTTACCGCGTTACTGGTAAAAACCCTGATACTGGCGAAGATATACTTGAACTTGCCCAAACGGTTCCTGATGTCCGCACGCTTGACTACATGAAGCGGGCTCTTGATGCTCAAATCAATGCAGGCTTTTCGTCACCAGACGCCGTTGCTCGCACATCGGCGGCGTCTTTACGCGATATGCGAGACGCTCTTCGTGATCGAACCAAAGAACTGGTCCCTGAATATCGGCGTGCGGTTGACGAATATCGCGGCGATGTTGAGGTTTTGAATGCTCTTCGCACGGGCATGGATGATTTTGGTCGCCTTGATCATGAAGAAATTGCTAAGCTTTTTAATGGTATGAATGTCAGCGAACGTGAAGCGTTCCGCACGGGTGCGGCTCGCAATATCTACGGTACAATCATGAACCCGTCGGGCAATTTTAATTCGGCTCAGCGTCTCATTGGTTCGCCTGAAACCCGGCAGAAACTTGAGGCCATGTTTGACAGCCCTGCCCAGTACAACCTCTTCCAGGCGGCTCTTGAACGCGAAGCGCAGTTATTCCAGCAATCCAATCGTATTTTGGGTGGGTCACCTACCGCTCGCAGAACGCAGGCCCGGGAGCGTTTTGATGAAGGCCCCGATGTTGGTGGTGCTGTTGCTGAAATGGCCACTGGTGGCTGGGGCGCATCTTTGGCAAATATGGCCATTCGCGCGTTTCGCGGGGCGGCGGTCAGTGACGACATTGCTGACCGCGCGGCACGGATGCTCATGTCTAGCGACCCGGCTGAAGTGGCGGCGGCTGTGCGGGTGCTTGAGAACGCTTCTGAGAGGGCCGCACAGGGCGAGCGCCGCCTTAGCATGGGCGAAGCCGGGGTGATCGGTGGCACGGCTACAGGCGTCATCCCAGAGCCGTACACCGAGTGAGAATCTGCCTGCGGGCTAAAGCTTGGCCCGTAGGAAATCCATCACGCCCATGCGCTGATACCCGCCGTCAATCTCGATCAGCATGTTCGGGATTGACCCCTCCAAATGCTTCTCGATGAACCACCAGAGGGCCTTTGCAGACGTCGGCCCCTGGTACTCGATCAACTGCATATAGGGGATCAGGCGTTCTTCATCGCGCTCTGTGTCGCCATCTTTCACCTTCTCCACATACCGATGCACGCGCTGGGTGGCGATGAAACCGCACTGATCGGGCCGCATCCACTCAGGAAAGAACGGCTCGGCTAGATAGCCGCACTTGTAGCTGACGCAGGGGTTTTCTGGTCGGTCAGCATAGATCGAGCATCCCGGTTCTTTCAGAAAAAAACAGGGGCGGCCTTTAAAAAAGAAATGCCCGTGGGCTTGACCGCTTAGCGCGCCGGAACAGCACGCCGTGCAGCTTCCGCATTCTTTTTTGAGGTCTTTAATTAGCAAGACTGGGTTTGTCACTCTGCGCCTTTCCAAACAAACTTTGCGCTGGCATCCTAGCCCAGGTTTTATAGCGCGTCAAAAAACTTCGGATTGCTTGTCAAAACCTATTTGCTTTTTGACGGGCGGGGTGTAAAAACTTCTGGGCCAATGAGCCCTATCAGAAAGGACAAAACACATGGATAACCCACTCCCCATCAAGCTGGTGGATTTGGAGATGGCCGCACGGGTCAAACAAATCAGCCGCGACATGCCCGCAAACCCGGAGGTTGCCCGCGAAGTGCTGGCCACGGTGGCGGAATACCTCACCCACCGTTCCAACGGCGATGACGACGCCGCCCGGCACGATTTGAAATACGTCACCATGGTCGTGGGGTTCCTGTGATGAAAGATTTTCAGCAAATGGCGGTTATGCCGGTCGATGCTCAGTATTTGAAATATTCTGAGGAAATGCGGGAAGAAGCTAACAAGATTGCAATGACAATTGCCTGCACAGTCCATAGCGATCCTGGCATTCCAGATGCGCTTGATGCTCACGTTTCTGTTATGCTCCAAGCCATCGCCGCTGAGCACATGGCCTATGGTCGCGAAGTGCTCGCCAAGCACTACCTTGCCAGCGCCATGCGGATCGAGGCGGGGCTATGAACATCATGCGAACCATCCCCGATATGATCACCGGCCTGCGCGCTTTGGCCAACAGCCCGGAGGCCCTCATCAGCCATGCTGCGTTGCTGGACGACGCCGCCAATTACATTGAGGGTGCCACCGGCAGCTTGCGCGAGCATATGCAGATGCTGACAGAAATGCGGATAAGGCTGGAGCAGGTGCGACCTCTGATGGAAGAAGCTGCGGATGAGTTGGAAGAATTTTACGATTTTTTTTATGAAGATCGCTACAAAATATCGGTCGATATGTCTCTTTACAATCTTGACATGGAACTACCCCGTGCCATCCGCGCCTTGCTGCGCTGGTGGGAGTCGGGAACGGAAGAGTCTGTCAGCATTAGCCATTGGGGGATTGTGGAATGAGCGAGCCAGCAAAAGACGAATATGAACTGCTTGAGCAAGTAGTGTTAACGACGTTCGCCCCAATCCGCGCGGTAGGGTGGGTCGTGGTGCCGGTTGAGCCGACCAAGGAAATGATGCAGGCGGGCTACAACGAGGCCGGTGGCCGTGCCATCGACACTTGGGCCGCAATGATCGCAGCAGCGCCGGGGGTGAAGTCATGAGCGATTGGTCATGCCCAAAATGCAATCTGCGGTCGGGCCAGACATGCGCTGATCGGGATTGCCCTGGCCTAGCCAAAGCGATGGGGCAGGCGTTTCGGATGCAGCCCCTTCCAGATCCTGCTCTGCGCGGCATTAGCGGCGTCATTGGCTGTATCTGCCCACCGACCAGCGAGCAGACGTGCCAAGGGCTGCTTTGCCCGAGACGGAACCACTTGAGGGAGGTGAAGCCATGAGCAAGCCAGCAAAAAGCGAGAAAGAACAACAACTTTGCAAAGCCGTATCTTCGGTGCTGGCGTCGATCAAAAAACTGGAGGGCATTTCCCACGACGCCCGACAGGCGTTTAAGATTGTTGAAGAGCGGGCTTACATTGGATCAGTGTGGGAAATGGCCCATGCGTTTGAATTTGTCCGCGAAATGCAAACTGCGCTGCAATTGATCGTGCGGGACTGCCTACCTCACTTGCCAGGACCACCCGAGCCGCCAATCAGGCCGCAGCCAGTGCTGGTTGCGATTGTCGGAAGCGCCCCATCCATGGAAGAGAAATCATGATCACTCAACTCAACCCACCCATCCCCGTCCGAACACCGCACGGCAAAGCCATGGCGCAAATGGTGATCGATTATGGGATTGAACACGATCTGCTCTGGGTTGTGTTTCAATCGGATGGTGAATGTTGGTGCTGGAGCAACCGGGATATTCGCGCCGAACCCAACATCACCATCGGGCGAAGGCCGGGCGACCTCAATTGCTTTGATGAAAAAAAAACCGCCCCGGCGTGAGCCGAGGCGGAAAGTTTACAAAAGGAAAGGAACCAACCCATGGAGAGTGTGCTGTCTTATCTCACACCGGATTGTGTGATGCAAGCACCGACACACTCTTGCATCATGTCAACATGAGGTTTACAATTGCGTCATGGAACACTCGTATGATCTTGCCGCTTTGGCGCGAAATGTCATTGATGCAGCCGGTGGCACGATGGGCGTTGCGCGAAAGCTTGGCTACTCGCGCCAGCGCGTGCATTACTGGCGACGTAGAGGCGTGCCGCCCAAGGCGTTATCGGCGCTGCATCGCGCACTGGGAATTCACCCGAGCACCGTCCGCCCCGACCTCTACATTGACGCCGTAAAGCCCGCCGAAGCCGCGTGACCGACGAAATCACGCTGATCTTGCCTTTGCCGCCCAGCATCAACAAAGCATGGGTGCCGATCCGCACCCGCACAGGCGCAAAACTGATCAAGCGCGCCGCGTCTAAAACTTGGGCGAATGCGGCGCGCTGGGA
>Ga0136641_1000423_pt1 | contig 18232 bp, 9 predicted proteins | sample EliLak1302023Y_FD_115312 | JGI IMG/M metagenome (GOLD analysis project Ga0136641, IMG submission 115312) | Freshwater microbial communities from Elizabeth Lake, Yosemite National Park, California, USA - 13020-23Y | ecosystem: Environmental > Aquatic > Freshwater > Lake ...
AAGGCTGGGCCGAAGGCACAATGATTAATCTAAATCCAGTGGCCACAACTCTTCGAGCATATAGAGCTGGCGCCATTATAGATACTATTATAAGTCGCACACCAGAGAATATGTTGTTGGATCAAAATCGCGGCACATTAAACACACGAGACTTGATTGTTGAGCGAGATGGAAATAATTTTTCTGTGACATCAACCACAAACCAAACAATCAGTTTCCTGCAATTACGCTTTACCAATTATGAAAATATGGTAGTGCTTGATAATGTCAGTATTTTTAATGATTTACTGTATGATCCAACTACAGCTGCAAGACAAAATCGAGTTAAAATAATTGCGTCAACCACTACTAATTGGATTGGTGAAGTAGACGCACAAGGATTTATACTTAATCAAAATAATGTTAGACAATGGCAACCGCATATAAAATATACCAAAGGTGAAATTGTACTTTATAAAAATCAATACTGGCAGGCAATGACCATTGTTCAGCCTACTGACAAGTTTAATAGTCAGGATTGGGTCAAGAGCAATTATACCTTGATACAACAAGGGCTTTTACCCAACATTGCCAACAAGGCTGATCAGTTGGCCAATAGCTATAATGTTTACACAGCTAATCTTGAACGCGACAACGATTTATTGGCATTTGGCCTGATTGGGTATCGTCCTCGCAAATACATGACGGCACTGAATCTTGATGATGTTACCCAGGTTCAGTTGTATCAACAATTCTTAGGCACCAAGGGCACAAATCTTGCGGCAGAAATCTTTACTCGTGCTGACCTAGGCAAAGAAACTGGCGCATACAATATCTATGAAAACTGGGGAGTGTTGGCTTCCACGTATGGTGCCAACGCCAATCGTAGCTTCTATGAGTTGCGTTTAAATGAAGCCGACCTGCAGGCCGACCCTAGCACAATCCAGGTAATTGTTCCAGGACAAACAAGTGCAGCCAACCAAACAGTATTTTTAAATGATGTCTGGAGAGAAAGTTACAAGTTAACCTCTACAGATATTTTACCAACAACCTATACCAATTTGTCAAACACGGCATTACCATCAGCTGGGTATGTAGATTTTGAAGATGTAGACATTACAGTATTCAGCCTAGATAATCCAGCAAACATTGCCGCCAATATTGGCACGGTTGGTATAGGTACAACTATTTGGGTGGCCAAAGTTAACAGTTACGACTGGGGCATTTATCGTTGTTCAGAAGATCCGGGCACTGTATTCCAAGTTCAAGACAATCTCAACGGTACTGGTATTGCCTACTTTACAGCCGCGCATAATCTTAAAGTCGGCGATTTAATTATTATTAGATATTTTAGTTCAGTGGATGGAGTTTATCGTGTGCTAGGTGTACCATCAATCACGTCAATTACCATAGCATTTAGTTTTGTCAATACAAATCAAACCACAATCACTGGCAATGGATTAGTATTTTTCTTAGAAAGTCAGCGAGTCGCCCGGGCCAGTGATGTGGTTAACTTGAACTATGTCAAGGCGCTAGAGCCCGGAGCAACAGTTTGGGTTGATAATGACGGCTCAGGACATTGGGAAGTATTACAAAAACAGCAACCATTTACCGCGTTTCAATTCTTGATTCCATTACCATTGGTGGCAAATTCTCGGTATGGAACCAGTGTTGCTCAATCAATCAATCACTTTGCAGCTCTAGTAGGCATGCCCGGCACCGGTAGCGATGCTGGAGCAGTACACACTTATCGTCGCAATGATGATACCAGTTATGTAGACAATATTACCTTAACACTAAATGCCACAGATGTTGTTGGATATGGCGCCAGTACCGATTGGGGCAATCAAACATGGTCTGTAGTTGGTGCGCCTGGCAGTAATGCCGGTGCAGGATATGTGAATACACTGTATCTAGTGCCTGGGTCAAACGACTATGTTCAAACGCAACTGTTAGTGGCACCGGACCAAGATTTTAACGCAATTGAATTTGGTTATGCGGTCACAATTAGTCAAGATGAACGCTGGATGTATGTTGGAGCTCCGGGCGCTAATCGAGTCTATGCATACGGCCGTGTAACTATTGAACCACAACAAGCGGTATATGTTGCTGATGGATTTACAACTGCTTACAACTATAGTGATACTTTAGAAATTGATTCGGCCTATCCAGAACAACTGGTGGTAACCATTGGTAATTTTGTAGCCATATACCAAATTAATTATGTATTAACCTCTACTGATATATCGTTCACTACCGCGCCAGTGGCTGGACAAGTTATAAGAATAACCCGCCGTACTGCGGTGCAAATTGATCAACAAACATATTATAATGTTACTCAGAACTCTGCAACTGGATCGGGCACTGGCGCGGTATTCACAGTGACCAACACCAGAGGAGTTTATTATCCAACATTGACCAATACTGGTACCGGATATAACGCAGGTGATGTACTAACAATCAGCTACACTCAAGTTTGCCCAGCAGGTTCCGCTGCCAATAATTTAACAATTACGGTTAACAGTGTGTATGCTGGCGGAGCAATTAATGCATTTACACCATCCGGCACAGGAATTGAAAATACAGCAACTTTCCAGCTAAATCCATATTTGTACACTGCCAACAACATCTATGCATTCACAGTGGTAGTAGATGGTGTATTACAACGCCCACATCTTGACTATGATTTTAACAATGATAGCAATGAAGTAACCTATGATATCACCTTTAATCCGGGTACATTGCCGGCTCCAGGCGCAGTAATTTCTGTAATCGCCGACACCTATTGGCAGTATATTTCTACTTTGCCAACTCCTGCTGGTGTTGATGCAGATGCCCAATTTGGTGCATCATTGACTACAGCAACTGATGGACGCCAGGTATTCATTGGTGCACCACATGATACTGTTGGATCCTTGACCAATGCTGGGGCTGTATATGCGTTTGATCGTAGTGTGGTGGCCTATCAAGTTACCGATGCAGCACAAACTACCTATGCTATTCCGGGTAGCTTTGCAGAACCGGTGGCAGTGTTATTAAATGGCACATACCTGACCAACACAGCACAGTATCTCAATGGTGAATTTACTCTAAGCGGTAGCGATATTATACTATCTAGTTCAGTTGTGTTGACCATTGGTGACACGATAGAAATTGAAACCAATCAGTTTCAGTTGATACAAAAAGTTGTTGATGACACACCATCAAACACTTCTTTATTTGGATTTGCTGTAAATGTTTGTCATCGTAATTGCAGCCTATACACAGGTGCGCCATTTGACAGCACAGTATTGCCACAGGCCGGATCAGTACAAAGAAATGTCAATCAATCACAAGTTTATGGAGTTATTACTTCTACCATTGCCAATCCTACATTAACAGCAGGCGATACTATTCGTATCAATGACTTTGAGGTAGCAGTTCCGTCAGGTGCCGATGAAAATATTCAAGGACTTGTGGCCGCAATTAATGCAGCCAATATTCCCAATGCCATTGCCACGCTAACTTCGGATGTGGGGTTCATTGGTGATGGCATTACCAAGGTATTCTATGTTGGCACCATATATTCTGCAGCAACATCTTATACCACAGTGGTTTATGTCAGCAACACACTACAAATTGCCGGAGTAGACTACACTTATAATGCCACCACCCAACAAATAAATTTTGTCACAGCGCCAGCCAGCAAAACCTTAATTGATGTAGTATCGGGCCGCATGACTGTGAGCATTAAAAATATTCAAGCCGGAGTTCCTGGAAATCTGTTAACTGTGTTGCCAGGAGTTATTGGAGCTGCATTTGATGATCTTGGATTTGAAATATATCCTTGGGTACAACAAATTCTAAGTCCTAACCCCACTGACTATGCTCAGTTCGGTAGCTCTGTTAACATTAATACCAATAGTAAAAATTTAGTAGTCGGTGCACCGTACGGTACCGTAATTGAACCGGTTATCTTTGATGGTGGCAACACATACTTTGATGATCGCAGCACTACATTTTTCTCTCCAATTGTCAACAGCGGAGTTGTTTACACATACGACCAATTGGCAAGTGCCAACTCATCAATAACCAACCCAGGAAAATTTGTATTCGGTCAGCAAATTTACAATAGTACCTTACGCACTGGAGATTTATTTGGAACCTCAGTCAATTATACCAGTGGTAGATTATTGGTTGGCGCACCAGGCAGTGATGTCAATGACAGTTCTATAAATTATGGTCAAGTCAGCGTGTTTGACAATACCACAGATGCTCCGGCCTGGGCTGTGATCCGTGCGCAGAAACCTCAGGTGGATGTTGACTTGATCAATACAGTGTTTACCTATGACAAGCTGCTGTCAAAAACCACAGCATATTTTGATTTTATTAACCCATTGCAAGGCAAGATTTTGGGCGTTGCACGTAGAAATATAGATTACATTGGTGCAGTTGACCCGGCATCCTACAATCAAGGCAGCGTACATAACAATGGAAATTCGTGGGCCAGCGAACATCTTGGAGAAATATGGTGGGATACAGACACAGTACGATTTATCAACCCAAGTCAAGATGATATTGTTTATGCAAGTCGCCGCTGGGGACAAGTATTCCCTGGAAGTCGCATTGACATTTATCAATGGATTGCCAGCACAGTTCCACCAGTCAGTTATACAGGTCCTGGCATACCACTTGGTGTAATAAGTTACACAGTAAATACCGCACTGAACAAACAAAATATTATTGAAACCATGTATTATTTCTGGGTTCGCGGAATCACCACAATTGAAACTGGTGCCGGAAAAACTCTAAGTACAACTGGTATTGCCAGCTACATCGAAAGTCCACGTACCAGTGGAATACCTTACATTGCCGCACTAAACTCCAGTACCGTGGCAATTTACAATGCATTAAATTTAATTTCAGCACAAGATACCATTTTACACATTGGTTTCGATCGTCAGGCTGAGGGTGCAAACGCAAATATCCATCAAGAATATCAATTTGTTGCTGATGGTCGTCCTGATAGCTTTTTAAATGCCACACTGTATCGCAAATTGCAAGATAGTTTTTGCGGAGTCAACGAAAGCGGAGCTGCTGTTCCAGATCCTACTTTAAGTCCAGCCGAACGATATGGCGTAGAATTCCGCCCACGTCAAAGCATGTTTGCTGATCGTTTTACGGCGTTGGAAAATTATTTGGTTCGTGTAAATTCAGTATTATCATACCACACAATCAGCGAAAGTCGCAGTTTTAATTTATTAAACAGTAGTGAGCCAGAACCAACCAGCGTAACAGCCAGTGCTAGCCAATGCACAATAAGTGGAACTACCTTGACTGTTGGCGGCACAATCACTGGCATATTCTCAGTGGGCATGGTCATCACTGGCAGTAATACCAGTGGTGCTGTTGCTTACAACACCATTATCACAGCACTAGGAACAGGTACTGGTGGCGCCGGTACATACACAGTTAACCAGTCTCAAACACAAACAACCGCTGCAATTCTAGGCACAATTGGCTACAACAAACGTGTGGCCACCCTTGAAGAACTAGGTTATCAAAATCTTAATATAGTTCCTATTGGTTATCTTTACATTGTGGTGTCGGACAGCAGTCAGCAAGGTCGATGGACAATATATGAAGTAGGCCAAGGTCTTTTACCAGGCGAAAGAACTTTAAATTTACTTCGCATTCAAAATTATGACACCAAGTTGTATTGGAATTATATCAACTGGTATGCTCCAGGATATAACAGTACAATTCAACCAGTTGCCCAAGTACCAAACCGTTCTAGTTTAGATACACTAACTCTTACTGATGTACCCATTGGCGGCAGTGCCAAAGTCACTGCCAACGGACAAGGTAAATTTGAAATTTACCTAAGAACTGGCATTACTTCAGCCACTGGGTGGACTCGTGTGGGCCTAGAAGATGGCACCATAGCATTCAAAGCGGAACTTTGGAACTATAGTCTAGGAAATTTTGGCTTTGATGCCGAAGTCTTTGACGCCCAATATTTTGATCAAGAACCAGTGATTGAAACTCGTAAAATTATTCAAGCTATCAATCAAGAATTATTAATTGACGACCTATTAATTGAACGCAATAGTGCGTTAATCTTGATGTTTAATTTTGTCTACAGTGAATTTGCAGCACCAGAATGGTTAATGAAAACCAGTTTAATTGATGTCAATCATAAAATTCGTGCATTGTTGCCGTTCCAAATATACCAACAAGATAATCAGACTTTTGTACTGGACTATATTCAAGAGGTCAAACCGTATCATGTGCAAATTCGTGAATTTAATTTGGCATATTATGGGGAAGATATCTATCCAGGATCAATAACTGATTATGATGTTCCAGCCTATTGGAATAGCGCCTTGACAATTCCTCAATATGTCAGCCCTGTACTATTGCCATATGATCATGCAACAACTACTGTACAAAATAACATCAGTGACACCGCGTCTAATGCTGAAATATGGACTGTGGATCCATGGAAACAATGGTATAACAACTACCTACTAGGCATACAAAGTGTCACGATCGTCAGTGGTGGTGAAGGATATTTTAGTCCACCGGCTGTTATAGTCACTGGTGATTGTGTTACTCCAGCCACAATGACAGCGGTAATCAACAGTGCTGGACAAGTTGTTGCGGTCAACATAGTTGATCCAGGAGCTGGATATAGTACCACAGCCATAATAACTTTTGACGGCCGGGCCATTGCACCTGCAGTAGCAACTGCGCAAATGGGCAATAATTTGGTACGCTCGATTAAAACCATTATCAAATACGATCGTTGCGAATATACCAGCACAGTGATTGCGTGGGAAGCCAATGTAACCTACACAGCTGGAACCTTGGTTCGCTATGCAGATACAGTATGGTCAGCCAACGGCACAGTAAATACCACAATTTTCATCACAGCCGACTGGACCCTGGTTGATGCCAACAGCCTGAGTGGTGCCAATCGTACCATGGGCTATTATTTGCCCACTGCCAATGAGCCAGGTCTTGAACTACCATTATTGATTGACGGTATCAGCTATCCTGGAGTGCAGGTTTCGGGGCCGCTGTACAGTCAAAATACTGGATTTGATGTGGGTAATTTTGATATCAATCCATTTGATAATATTTCATATGGTCCAGAAGGCCGTCCCACATATGATCCTGCTATATTAGATGCAGTATATGAAAGTCAATATTTGGACCCGTATCTAGGCACCAGACCCACAGACATCAATGTAGATGGTGGTGGGTATGTCGATACCTTTAGTAGCCATGCACCACAAGAGTTGGTGCCTGGTGCAGAGTTTGATACCCTGGATATGCGGGTGTATACCACACCCGGTGCTGATTGGGATGGCCGCGGACATGGTTTCCCGGTTGAAGTTCAAAACTATGTGTTTAATCCCTTGACTCCTACCTATCCATTTGCAGCCGACGTTGATGCATTGCCATATCCTGTGGCAGTATTGGTGGTAAATCAAACAACAAGAAATAGTCTGGACTTGGGAGTTGATTACACAGTCAACTGGCCAGAGTCAACAGTCACGGTTAACACAGTGGGAGCCAACGGCGGAGATGTAATTCAAATTCAATCATACGAATTGGGCGGTGGCAACCAACTTTACAAAAATATCTATAACGGTGCCGCAGTTGGAAATACTCTAGTTATTCCGGTTACATATGCATTGATTGAGGAAATTGCAGTGTTTGTCAATGGCGTTGTGACCACGGAATTTACCTATGCAGTGTTTGATTCAATCAGTACCTTGATTACCTTTGCAACTACCTATACTGTGACCGATAGTATTACCCTGGTTGCCATTGCCCCAACCACTGTTAACTCAACCACGATCAACTACTCATGGAGTGCGCCACAAACACAGATTATTACAGCTGAAACTGAGGTATTATCATACACCTTGACAAATAGCCTAGAGTACACCAACCCTGACAATATATATGTCACAGTCAATGGTGTTCGTGCTCGCACCTCAGCCGGGATTGAATGGTACGGCGATGGTAGTACAGAATACCTGTTGCCCGATCGTTTAGGATTTAGTCAAGAAGAAATTGCCGATAACGAAGTTCATGTTTATGTTAACAGTATACCTCAGATTTTAAATATTGATTTTATTGTTAGCCCATATGATCCTGGGCTGGATCATCGTTCTGTAATTTTCCTGAGCGAACCCACAATTGGTGAACAAATTCTAATCACAGTAAACACCAATACTCAATGTTTGGTAAATGGTAATCAGTTGGTGTTCAATGCACTAGGGGGGTTGATACCAGGTGCTGGTGACACGATCTCAGTCACTACCTGGAATGATACTCGCCAACAAAATATATTAACACAGGTATTTGTTGGCCCAATCACCGAAAGGGTCACGGTCACAGAGAACTATGATGAAACTTTATACGACCAAGGTAATACGTCAGGCGCGCCTGGATCATATGATTATGCCGAAAGGGTCACAGTAACTGTAAATGGTTTAATCCTGGAGCATGTCATAACAAACCCAAGTCGTTTGTGGGTAACGCTAAACGGTGATCGATTGTTGCCAGGCAGTGGGTTTACTCTAGTCGACCATGAAATTATATTAACTTCTGGACAGATACTAAGTGCAACCGACATTGTGATGGTAACTGAATTTACTGAAAGCATAGTTCCAGAAGCCATGGCCTTCCGCATTTTCCAAGACATGCGTGGAGTACAGGCCACTTATCGTATTACGCCCAGCACAACTACCGCGTTGGCACAAGCATTGTTGGCTACAGATAACATTATCCATGTAGTAGATGCTGCAGCACTAGATAACCCAAATCCTTCGGCCAACATATGGGGTGTACTCACTATCAACGGTGAACGCATCATGTATCGTGAACGCAACACAGTGAACAATACCGTCAGCAGTTTATTGCGTGGCACTGCCGGTACGGCCGCCGCTGACCATAGCCTTGGTGCCAGTGTTTATAACATGAGCCGTAGTAATTTATTACCAGCAGAATACCAAAACTATATTGTTAGCAATAGTGTGTTGGCCGATGGATCAACCACACAATTTGTGGCCACCAATATTGATATTACTACATTAGACAGTACCACAGTTGAAGAAGCGGTCGAAGTTTATGTTGGTGGAATACGGATCACCACAGGCTACACAATCACTAGCGATGCACCTGTAACTGTTGTGTTTACCACTGCTCCGGCTGCTGGCAGTGAAGTTACTATATTAGTGCGCCGCGGAGTAACATGGTATGCACCCGGTGTAGATACTCCTAGCAATGGAGTAGCTTTACAGGATACCAACACCCAGGCCGCAAGGTTTTTACGGGGCTTATAATCAAGATAAATAAAATATGAATCAAAATACCACAACAAACCAGCCACAACAGCCCCAAGCGGCCCAGAAACGGCCCAACGATACTGGATCTATTTCAGTTGAAGGTTTTGTTCGAATCTTTGATCCAAACACCAAAGAGAAATTTGTGGAGAAACGAGCATGATTATTCAACCCGGTCTTGCAAAAATTGAAGGATTTGTTAAAATTACAGATCCTAATTCGGGCGAAGTTATTGTAGACAAAAAGAATGCCATACACTACGAAAACATCAGTATAGCCATGGCACAAACATTGAGTGACCGTAATTTAGGTTATATTTACGAAATGGCCTTTGGCAACGGCGGTAGTGCTGTAGACCCCACTGGTGTTATTACATATTTGCCCCCAAACACCACTGGGCAAAATGCAGACCTATACAATGAAACTTATGCCAAGGTAGTTGATGACAATTCAGCAGCTGACACAGACCCAACTTACAACAAAATGACAGTGTTACATACCGCGGGCAATGTTTATACCGATATTTTAGTCACTTGTTTGTTGGATTATGGTGAGCCAGCGGGGCAACAAGCATTTGATAACAGTACCAATTTTAATGGTGAATATGTATTTGATGAGTTAGGGTTAAAATGTTGGAATGGGTCAGCCACTGATTTACGCTTGATTACTCATGTTATTTTTCACCCGGTGCAAAAGAGCTTGAATCGTCAGATTCAAATTGACTACACTTTAAGAATTCAAACTTTAACAAATTTAAGTGCAGCATAAATATGTACATATTAAACAGCAATAAATACACAAGGACGGAGTAACATAAATGGCGTATACAATTAACTTAACCAATGGTACTATTCTTACTACCATTCCTGATGGCACTATCAATAACACAAGTTGTTCCCAAACATTAATCGGGAAAAACTATGCCGGTTATGGACAATTTTTAGATGATAATTTTGTTCATCTTTTAGAAAGTGGATCAAACTCAACTCCTCCTGGAGCACCCTTAACAGGTCAACTTTGGTGGGATAGTTCAGCCAGTTTGCTCAAAGTCTACAACGGTACTGTTTTTAAAACTATCAGTGCCGCAACAGCAAGTTCAAGTGCGCCTACTAGTAATGTCACAGGCGACTTGTGGTACGATACCACAAACGCACAACTTAAAGTTTGGACTGGTGTTGCCTGGTTGGTAGTAGGACCAGCATTTACTTCTGGTCAAGGCGTAACCGGTGCCATTGCAGAAACTATAGTAGATAATGTTTCAGTCGCTCACGTGGTTATTAATTTATATGTAAATAATTCAATTGTGGGTATTGTCAGCAAGGATGCTGCATTTACTCCTCAGGTAGCTATTTCTGGATTTACCACGGTACGCCCCGGTATTACACTGAGCACACTGGTTGGATCACAAATTCCTTTGTTCCAAGGCACCGCCACATTGGCGCAAGGCCTGACTAGCTATTCCAATATCATGGTATCCAATGGCAACACCAGTACCACTGGTACATTAAGTGTACTAAACAATACTGGCTTGTTTGTTGGAGCCAACAGCGATTTTAATGTTGGAGTAGTTGGCACCAGCGTCAACATTAAAAATGTAACCAGTAATGGCAACATTACATTTGGTGTTAACATTGGCGGCACACCAACCACAGCCATGACAATCAATGGTGCCACAGGTGTTATCAGTGGCAATCAAATCAATGCCAACTATGCTGACGTTGCAGAACGTTTTGCAGCCGACACAGAACTTGCTCCTGGTACAGTAGTTGAGCTGGGCGGCTCACATGAAATTACCAAAGTTACCGGCGACTTAAGTGAAAATGTCTTTGGTGTAATAAGTACAAGAGCAGCATACTTAATGAATAGCCAGGCAGGCTCAAATGATACACATCCCCCAGTTGCAATGACTGGACGAGTTCCTGTAAGAGTTATTGGCGTCATCAACAAAGGCGATCGTTTGGTCAGTGCCGGAGATGGCCTAGCAAGAGCCGCGCAAGCAGGCGAAGCCAACGCATTTAATGTAATCGGGCGTTCACTTACAAATAAATTAGATCAAGGTGAAGGCACCGTAGAAGCTATTGTAACAATAAATTAATTAGGAATTAAAAATGACATATTCAGCAGGTAATACAATTGTAGCCACAGACTATAATGGGTTCGCGGCAACAACCGTGGGTGCAAATATCAATGCCACGTGGAATACCACATATGGGCAAACAGCCTTGGCTCAGGTAGCGGTAGCTGGCACTGTCACAGCAACACAGTGGTCATCTTTGACCACCACACTGGCTTCTATGGCTGCACACTCCAACACTACTATCACTTCCAGAACCGCTCCTGTGGCTGGAAATACAATTAGTATTTTGGCCAACGTCAACACTGACATAACAAACTGTTACAACAATCGTGCTAATGCTGTCAGTTCTGGCACACAAAATACAGCCTGGACTGGTACTGCCAGCCAGACGTCGGGTACTGGTACTGGAGCAGCTGCATGGCAACTTACATTTACAGATACCATGACCTTTGCCAATGCATCTGCAGCAAGTTCATTTTTTGGTGCTGGCGGCCTAGTCAAAGTTCAATTTAGCAAAACCAGCACTGGTCTTGATGCAGACCCAGATTGGAATACATTTATTTCCAATGTCTGTGCCAACTCTGGTGTTTTCTTGTCGGGTGCCAACACTGCCAACATTGCTGGAACCAGCTATACAGGCACCACCAAGTTTGGTGGATCGGGTACTCCAGCTGTCTTGGCAACCACCACAAACTTTACCAATTTAACAACAACACCTGTAACAATTTATAAGCAATTTGATACAGGTGCTGCATACAATACCAATTATCTAGCAGTTCTTGCCAACGTAAATTCTAATTCAAGCCCAACGGTGCTGACTCTTGCTACTGTCTGGGTTGAAGATGGTGATCCTCGTGGCGGTGCCAATGCACAAATTTCAGGCGGTACAGCCACAACAGGTATTACATTTGGCACAGCGCCAGCAACGGTGGTCACATACTACCCACCAGAAACAACTAATTTATCCGCAGTTTGGGGCGCACCAACAGTGGCTTCTACTGTGGCCAATTCAACACCAGGATATCTTTCAACTTACTTGATAGTAGCAGGTGGTGGTGGTGGTGGCACTAATTATGGTGGTGGTGGCGGTGGTGGTGGTGTATTAACCGGCACAATTTCAATTGTCACAGGAACTACCTATTCAGTTACTGTGGGCACTGGCGGTGCTGCAGGTGCTGCAGGTGCAAACAGCGTCCTTGCCACATTAACCGCCGTCGGTGGCGGCTATGGTGGTGCTAGTACCAGTGTTGGTGGTGCTGGTGGATCTGGTGGTGGTGCTGGTAATGGAAGTGTCGTTACCGGTGGTGCTCCTGTCTTTGGCCAAGGATATGCGGGTGGTAATAGTGGAGTTTCTGGAACCATTACAACAGGTGGCGGTGGTGGAGCAAGCGCAACAGGTGGCGACGGCGCAGCATTGCAATCTGGTGCAGGTGGTAACGGTGTTTCAAGTTCAATAACAGGTGCCGCAGCAACTTATGGCGGCGGCGGCGGCGGTGGCGGTGCAAGTAGCAATGGTGTCAGTGGCGGCGCTGGTGGCGATGCAAATTCACACGGTGGTGCTGGCGCATCACTCAACGGTACAGCAGGTACAGCTGGCGGCGACGGGTTTGGCTACGGTGGCGGTGGCGGCGCTGGTGCTAGTGGTGTAGGTGGTAAGGGCGGCAATGGTGTAGTTATCCTGTCCGTACCAACTGCAAGTTACGCCGGTAATGCCAATGTATCAGGCACATACACCTACAGTACCAGTGGCGCCAATACCATTATTAAATGGACGGCTGGCAGCGGTTCCTACATCGGTTAATAAAAATTTGGTTAACCAACAACAGTAAAAGGGTCTTAGGACCCTTTACTTTTATGCTTGTTTGTAGTATAATAATTACATGAATACTGATAATTTAATCTCACACGGTCGTGCCCGTTTTGAGCATGCTGCTGCTCGACGAACCCTCAAGGAAAAATATCAAGGCAAGTTGACCTTTGCTTATTGTGGTGGCATGTGGTTGGCTGGCCCAGAATTATTAAACTTGTTAAAATTATGCTCCGGCCCAGTTGTAATTTTAGACTTGTATGAAAATCCTATTCAAATCACAGCCGAGGAATTATACGAGTTGGCACTACAACGCTGGCAAGAACAAATGACAGCCTGGCTAGTAGAATACGAACAATTAAACAAACAAAGATGACCACTGGAGTATTAATTTTTGCCATTAACAATGAACACATTGACTATGTAAGCATGGCAGCATGGTCGGCAAAAAATATACGCCGCCATTTAAATTTACCGGTATGCCTGGTTACAAATCGACCACCTGACATTGATTATCGATTCGAACAAGTTATAATAGTTCCGACCGAACCCAGTGGACAACCGGTGCGTCGATTTAGTGATCTCAATAATACCGTAGTCACATGGTATAACAGTGGTCGTGTTGATGCTTATGCGTTATCGCCCTGGAGTAAAACTTTAGTATTGGATGCTGATTATGTTGTGGCCAGCAATCAATTAAAAACATTATTGGACATTGATCAAAACTTTGTGGCACACAAAACAGCCTATGATGTCACGGGTGTAGCAAATTTTAATGAGCTCAACAACTTTGGCCGATCGCACATGCCCATGTGGTGGGCAACTGTGATGATGTTCCGGCGTAGTCCCCAAGCACAGTTAATATTTGATAGCATGACAATGATTCGTGACAATTGGTTACACTACAGACATCTGTTTGGCATTGCCAATTCAACTTATCGTAACGATTATGCCCTAAGCATTGCCTTGGGTATAGTTAATGGGCATACCCTTGATTACCCAGACATTCCTTGGCCATTGGCCACGGTTACTCATGACCATAGCCTGACCCAACTCGGCCAAGACGAATATCGTGTAGATTTTTCTACCTATGATTCAAAACAGCACTGGATTACCTTGAATCATGATTTTCACGCCATGGGCAAACAACACCTAGGAGATATTGTTGCCAATCCTTGCTGAACGCGGTTACTTGATTCCGGCCATTGATACAGAATCTGTAGATTACTTGAGTTGTGCTATAAAACTGGCCAGATCAATTCGACAATGGCATCCTGCGGCCAACATCTCGGTCATGTCTGTAAAAAGATGTAGTGACCCAGTATTTGATCATGTAATTCCCCTGCCATTTGGTGATCAAGGCGGTTATGCCAATGACTGGCAATGTTTTGCCGCAAGTCCTTATCGTGAAACCATCAAGTTAGAAGCTGATATGTTTTGTGCCAGTCCTATAGATCATTGGTGGCCTTTATTGGAGCATCGTGATGTTGTGGTCAGTCAAGGCTGTAGAGATTTTTATGACAATACTGGAAGATCAAGATATTATCGTAAAATATTTGACAATAACAATTTACCCGATGTGTACAATGCTGTTACCTATTGGCGGGTAAGCCAAACAGCCAAAGAATTTTTTAATTTAGTGCGTAATATTTTTGAAAATTGGAATGAATATAAAACACTATTAAAATTTACAGACGAGTATCCCACAACAGATGTAGTCTATGGCATGGCCGCTGTTATCATGGGACCAGAGCGGGTAACACTACCGTCTACGCTAGGACCCTCAATAGTACACATGAAAAGTAGAATGATACAGATCACAACCGATAACTGGACCGATGAACTGGTGTGGGAATATACCAATCCAGGATTACGAATTAATACTGTGGCGCAATGGGGATTAGTCCACTATCATATCAAGGAGTGGGCAGATGAATGAAGAAGAATTTTGGGCAGCTCTAGCTCCACAGCCAGCTCCGCCCCCTCCTATATATAGACTATATTATGATGAGCTTGGCAACCCATTATTTTACAGCATGGAGGATGTACCAGGTAATTATATAGACATCGACCATGAAACCTATGCCACCAGTCCTGCTCATGTTAGGGTAGTCGACGGAAAGTTAATTATATTAAAAACTTCGGTTGTGCATAAATTAAAACCTGGTGAAACTGGTGTAGCATGTGATCCTCAAGATATTTGTGTAGTAGTAAATGAATCACACCCACATACAAAATGGAGTTTAAAGTGACAAAAATAGATATAGCAGATTTAGATTGTGTTTATCTCAGCTACGATGAACCCAACAAAGAAGAATTCTGGGTCAAGATAAAAAATATGGTTCCGTGGGCAGTTAGAGTAGACGGAGTCAAGGGCAGTGATGCCGCTCACAAGGCCGCAGCGGCGGCCTCAACCACAGAACGTTTTATCATAATCGATGGCGATAATTTGCCATACGCAGAATTTTTTAACCAGACATTAGAATTTCAAGATAGCCAATGGGAGTCAGCAGTGTATCGTTGGCGGGCCAAAAATCATATCAATGGCCTTATGTATGGTAATGGTGGGCTGAGTTCTTGGACTCGTAAGTTTATTAATGAAATGAAAACACATGAGAACACAGATGGACGAACAGAAACCGAAGTAGAGTTTTGTTTTGATCCATTATACTGGCCCATGCATGATTGTTATTCAACTACATTTCCCAATGGCAGTGCATTTCAAGCATGGCGGGCAGGATTTCGCGAAGGTGTAAAGATGTGCCTAAATCAAGGACGTCGACCAGAAATATCTGAGTTCAAAGAACAAGTACATCAACGCAATCTAGATCATCTTACCATATGGCACAACATTGGGCGCGATGTTGACCATGGTATATGGGCCATAGCCGGAGCCAGAATGGGTACCTATATGACCATGCTCACGGCCTGGGATCATCGTTTGGTACAGGACTTTGCTGCACTCGAAGATCTTTGGGCAACAGTTAAAGACAGTGATCCAGAATTACTAGCCGGCCGTGTAGCCGAAGACCTTGACACACAATTAGATCTTCCTATTACCATGTACGGTCCAGAAGAAAGTAAATTTTTTAAGTTTCATTACAGAAGTAACTGGCATAATCGTGGCATCATGATTCGCGAACTAGATGTAATTAGAAGAATTGAAGGGTGGTAATGACCTACTTCAATCTTCCGGCTAGTTATAAATTTAAACTAAATTCTATGCCTAGAGGTAAGAAATCAGAACCTATCACTAATTCCTGTAATATACCTAGTCGAGTGGTTACGATTGATTTTAATTCTAATTGTTTATTGTGCGAATGTGATGGATACTTGCCAATTCCAGTGGGTACTGTTTTAGATTTTAACAGTCTCGAAGAGCTATGGAATAGTCCAGTGGCACAACTGTTGCAAAAAGACATTCAGGAGAAAAAGTACACCTGGTGCGCAGTTGACCACTGCGGTATTAAACAGCACAGCAAACTCAACTCTAGATATCAATTATTATTAAACATCGACGAAAGTTGTAATTTGGCATGTCCTAGCTGTCGTAGAGAATCTATAATGCACATAAATGGAGAAATTGTAGAGAATAAAATAAAAAGTATAAATCGAATTATCAACTGGTTAGAAAAGTTTGAACAGCCGATACATATTGTGCTGTCTGGCAACGGTGATCCACTGGCAAGTGTTGTGATTAGACCGTTATTTAAACAATTGATACCCAAGGATATACAAACATTTAAACTATTTACTAATGGATTGTTAATAAAAAAACAACTAGGTGACAGCCCAATATTGCCTCAAGTAACAGAAATTTCAATCAGTGTAGATGCTGGATCAGCTGAAGTTTATGAAAAAGTCAGGCTTGGCGGCAGTTGGTCTGTACTGATGGAAAACTTTGAATTTTTAAAATCAATCAATAAAAATACAATTACAACTTTAAATTTTGCAGTTCAAAATAGTAATTACAATGATATTTTTAACTTTATTGACGTATGCAATCGTTACGGATTTAATGGGTTACTACATCAACTTGATGACTGGGGAACCTGGAACAATGATATTGTTAAAAATCCAGATGCCTGGACAATCAAGCATGGAACTTTTATGGACCATAACATACTGACCAGCACACACCCAAACTTTGAAAAATGTAGAGAAACAATTCAAAAAGTCATTGATTTACCAAGTTCAACAATTCATGTAAATCCAAGAGTTAAACAGTTACTTAATTTATGAATAATCCAGGCGATAAAGTTGATAAAAACTTTAAATCACAATTTTTGTCCTCTGCTGAAGAAATGGCAGACCTATTAGGACCTGCGCTATGTTTGGCAAAATGGAAACAGGTAAGCCTTCATTTACCCACAGGGCTCAATAATAGTTGTTATCATCCGCCATTACACCCAATACAACAAGAACTGTTGGCAGATAATCCCGGCGCATTACACAACACACCGCACAAGAAAGAACAGCGTAAGATAATGTTGCGTCAAGAACGTCCGCAGGAATGTTCTTACTGCTGGACCATGGAAGACAATGGCAAACTAAGCGATCGTCATTATCGTTCTGGTGAGTCTTGGGCGGCCAAAGATTTTACAAGTATTATAAACTCTACCGGAGAGGAAGATGTCATACCTAGTTATGTTGAAGTCAATTTTAATCATGCTTGCAATCTTAAATGTAGCTACTGTAGCCCTCAATTTAGTTCAAGTTGGCAACAAGAAGTGGATCAGTTTGGCGCTTACCCTACTAGCACTCAACACAATGATCCTAGTTATTTTACTGGCAATCGTCGGCCAATTCCAGTAAGAGAAGACAATCCCTATGTGGATGCATTTTGGGCATGGTGGCCCGACTTGTATCCAGAACTAAAACATTTCCGCATGACCGGAGGCGAGCCTCTGTTGGACAAGAATACCTATCGTGTGTTTGATTATGTGCTAGCTCATCCCAAGTCTGACCTACATCTAAATGTAACGTCGAACTTTAGTGTAGATGAAAAGTCCTGGCAAAAGTATCTAG
>Ga0136641_1000424_pt1 | contig 18215 bp, 17 predicted proteins | sample EliLak1302023Y_FD_115312 | JGI IMG/M metagenome (GOLD analysis project Ga0136641, IMG submission 115312) | Freshwater microbial communities from Elizabeth Lake, Yosemite National Park, California, USA - 13020-23Y | ecosystem: Environmental > Aquatic > Freshwater > Lake ...
AGCTTCATCGGCGCGCGAAGGTCCCCGTCCGCGAAATTCCACCTGTCTTGGCCGGTATCCGGGCTAGTAAATCTCAGAATCTGGCCTTCCCATGCGATTGACGAGCACAGTGGCGTATTCAGATTCCTGATCTCCAAACTTGCTGAATAGGAGGCATTTACTTACCGTTGCGGGGGCAGCACACGTTTAGTGTTTCCCGTTTAACTTTTTTGCATTGCAATAAAGCACCACGACCCCTCCATTCTAGCTTATTTGGGGGTATTTACTCTGAATTACTGGGTAAAAAAGTCTACAATATGGGGTCTAGGACTGAGGATTCATGACCGCATTAGATAAGCACCCCGAAAAAAACCTGATTCGCTTGCAACTGAGCCAAAACTCAGTGTTAAGTAGCCTGGATCCAGTAGAAATGGCTGAACTCGAGAGCCATTTGATGATTTCAGACCTTAAAAAATCAGAAATTTTGCTGCACCAAGGGGATCACCAGATGGAGCAGTACTTTGTGCTGGACGGAATTCTGAAGCGCATTGTTTCTAGTCCTGATGCTAAAGAAATGATCCTGCGTTTTACTATCGAGAAAGATATTGAGACCAGCTATGCGGCTTGGCGCCTCAAGACTGCTGCCCCCTACAGCATTGCCTCTGTTACTAAGGCCCGCGTAGCCCGTATGCCTATGAAGAAATGGGCGGAGTTCTTAGAGCAGCATAAGCCACTGAAGGAAAGCTTTGAGTTTGAGGTGATGCGTTTAATGAGTGAGATCATGGCGCACACCATTACTTTGCATATGCTCGATGCCCCGGGTCGGGTTGAGCGTTTCTTGCGTAAATATGAAGACTTATTTGAGTTGCTCCCCAAAAAAGAGTTGGCTGCCTATCTCAATCTCTCTCCTGAGACCCTGAGTCGCCTGAAAACAAAGCATAAAGAGCTTTTTATCTGAGCTTTTGTCGGTTTGTACCCCTGGATTTAGGGGAAATTGACCGAAGTCAATGATGAACTCCACCCCCAAGCCTAATATCCATTATCGCCTAAGCGGGGGAATTACGTGCAGTGCGATTAATAACTTGATTGGAGACAATAGCGCAAGCTAAATTGCAGAGAGCTCACGAAGAGCCAAATATGCAATTCATATAAAAATACTATGACAACAGATAACCAAAACACACAATTAACCGATGGCTTTCATCTCGTCATCGATGCTTTGAAAGCAAACGACCTTGACACTATCTTTGGACTAGTTGGTATTCCAATTACGGACTTGTGCCGTTTAGCTCAAGCAGAAGGCATTCGTTTCATTGGTTTCCGTCATGAGCAACATGCTGGTAACGCTGCTGCGATTGCTGGATACATGACCCAAAAGCCAGGCATCTGTATGACGGTCTCTGCGCCAGGTTTCTTGAACGGTTTGACAGCGTTGGCAAATGCTACGGTGAACTGTTTCCCAATGATTTTGATTTCTGGTTCAAGCGAGCGCGAGATTGTTGACTTGCAGCAGGGCGACTACGAAGAGATGGACCAGCTCAATGCGGCTAAGCCATATTGCAAAGCTGCATATCGTATTAATCATATTGAAGATATTGGCATCGGCTTTGCTCGTGCTATTCGTGCAGCAGTTTCTGGTCGTCCAGGTGGCGTGTATTTAGATTTGCCAGCCCAGTTGCTCGCTCAAACTATGCCAGCTGATGAAGCCAAGAAATCTATCTTCAAAGTCATCGATCCTGTTCCACGTCAAATTCCAGCAGCCGATGCAGTAGCCCGTGCCTTAGATGTGTTGAAGGGTGCTAAACGCCCATTGATTCTCTTGGGTAAAGGTGCTGCTTATGCGCAAGCGGACAAAGAGATTCGTGAGTTGATAGAAAAGTCTGGCATCCCTTACTTACCAATGTCGATGGCTAAAGGTTTGTTACCAGACAATCACCCGCAATCTGCTTCTGCAGCACGTTCATTCGTATTGGCCGAGGCTGATGCAGTAATGTTGGTTGGCGCCCGTTTGAACTGGTTGCTTGCTCACGGTAAGGGTAAGACTTGGGGTAAAGATCCTAAGAAATTTATCCAGATTGATATTCAAGCGAATGAAGTCGATAGCAACGTACAAATTGCTGCACCATTGATTGGTGATATTGGCTCATGCGTTGGCGAGCTCTTGAAGAGTATTGCCGCTATTCCTAAGCCAAGTGCTGAATGGATCGCTGCAATCAATGAGAAGAAAGATAAGAACACCGCGAAGATGGCAGAAACTCTTGCCAAAGAGGTAAGTCCGATGAACTTCCATGGTGCATTACGCGCGGTTCGTGATGTGATCAAGAAGAACCCAGATGTGAACTTGGTAAACGAGGGCGCAAACACACTGGACTACTGCCGTGCGATTGTAGATATGTACAAGCCACGTAAGCGTTTTGACTCTGGTACTTGGGGCATTATGGGTATTGGTATGGGTTATGCGATTGGTGCTGCAGTAACGAGCAATCTGCCAACCGTTGCAATAGAGGGCGATAGCGCATTTGGTTTCAGCGGCATGGAGCTTGAGACGATTTGCCGTTACAACTTACCAATCACAACTGTGGTTTTTAATAACAACGGTGTTTATCGTGGCACGGATGTCAATCCTACTGGCGGTGCTGATGTTGCCCCAACGGTATTCATCAAAGATGCTCGTTACGACAAGATGATGGAAGCATTTGGTGGCGTTGGTTACTACGTTACTACTCCAGCAGAATTAGAGGCGGCATTAACAGAAGCGATTGCTGCTGGTAAACCAGCCCTCATCAATGCTGTTATCGATGAGACCGCAGGTACTGAAAGTGGGCGCTTAACAAATCTGAACCCATCCACAGCAGCCGCTAAGAAGTAATAAAAAGATCACATTTTTGGACTACATTAAGTAAGAAATAAGAAACAATCAAGGAGAAACACACATGACTAAACCATTAGACGGTATTCGTATTATTGACTTCACCCACGTACAAGCAGGTCCTGCATGTACTCAGCTTTTGGCTTGGTATGGCGCTGACGTGATTAAAGTGGAGCGTCCAGGTTCAGGTGACGTCACCCGTAGCCAATTACGTGATATTCCAGGTGCCGATGCTTTGTACTTCACAATGCTCAACGGTAATAAGCGTTCATTGACACTCGACACCAAGACCCAAGAAGGTAAAGAAGTTTTGGAAAAGATGATTAAGACATCTGATGTGATGGTTGAGAACTTTGGTCCTGGCGCTTTGGACCGCATGGGATTTAGCTGGGCGCGTATTCAAGAATTGAACCCAAAGATGATCATGGCTTCTGTAAAAGGCTTTAGCGATGGCCACTCATACGAAGACTTAAAGGTATATGAGAACGTTGCTCAATGTGCTGGTGGTGCTGCTTCTACAACGGGTTTCTGGGACGGTCCTCCAACAGTTTCTGCTGCAGCTTTGGGTGATTCCAATACCGGTATGCACTTGGCAATTGGTATTTTGACTGCTTTGATGCAACGTCAAAAAACTGGCAAGGGCCAAAAAGTTTCTTGCTCTATGCAAGACGCTGTATTGAATCTGTGCCGTGTGAAATTGCGCGATCAACAACGTTTGGACAAAATTGGTTACTTGGAAGAATATCCACAGTATCCACATGGCTCATTCACGGATGTTGTTCCACGTGGCGGCAACGCTGGTGGTGGCGGTCAGCCAGGTTGGGTATTGAAATGTAAGGGCTGGGAAACAGATCCAAATGCTTACATCTACTTCACAATTCAAGGTCACGCTTGGGAGCCTATTACTAAGGCTATCGGCAAACCAGAGTGGGCAACTGATCCAGCTTATATGACTGCTGAAGCGCGCCAAGACAAGATTTTTGACATCTTCGCCACCATTGAAGAATGGCTCAAAGACAAGACTAAATACGAAGCTGTAGATATTCTCCGCAAGTTCGACATCCCTTGTGCACCAGTTTTCTCTATGAAAGAGTTGGCTGCTTCACCAGACTTGCGTAAGAGTGGTTCCATTGTTGAAGTTGACCACAAAGTACGTGGTAAATATTTGACTATCGGTAGCCCAATCAAGTTCTCTGATTTGGAAATCGAAGTGAAGCCTTCGCCAGTATTGGGTGAGCACACTGATGAAGTGTTGGTTGACCTTGGCTATAGCAAAGATGAAATTGCACACCTGCATGCAGCACATGCAGTTTAATTAAGCATTCGCCAATTGCATTTCTTCGAAGGCGCTCCTTGTGAGCGCCTTTTTTATTTCAAAGAAAAAGAACATGCAGTACATCAATAATTCTGTAGACTGAATCCATGAATACAAATATAGATCTGTATAAGCTCGTTGAGTCTGTAGGCGACGCAATTATTGTTGCCGATGCTCATGAAAAGATCGTCCTATGGAATCCAGCAGCAACTCATATCTTTGGCTATTCAGAAACAGAGGCTTTAGGGAAGACTTTGGATCTTATCGTGCCTGAGCGTCAGCGACACAAACATCATGAGGGCTACAGCAACTCGATGGCAACGGGTACTACTCGCTACGGGACATCTTTATTAAAGGTTCCAGCCCTACACAAAAATGGCAGTACCCTCTCCATCGCATTTACGGTCGGTATGTTGTTTGATAGCAATCAACAGGCAAATGGGGTAGTTGCTGTAATTCGTGATGAAACCGAGCGTTTTGCTGAGGAGAGAGCCCTCAAAAAGCGTATCTCTGACCTTGAAAATTCCCAGTCTTAGCCGCATAAAGGCTTCAGAAATAGCCAATAGAGGCTGAAATGGCAAGTATGCCCAAAAATGAGCATATTAGATTTACCCCAATTTCTCGCTGGTAAAATTATTAAAAATCGATATTTCATTCTTATTAGGACTTAAATCATGGCAAAAGCACTAGAAGGGGTCAAAATCCTCGACTTTACGCACGTTCAATCTGGCCCGACTTGTACTCAGTTACTTGCTTGGTTCGGAGCAGATGTGATCAAGGTAGAAAAATCTGGCGAAGGGGATGCAACGCGCGGTCAGTTACGCGATCTTCCAGACGCAGATAGTTTGTATTTCACAATGCTGAATCACAACAAGCGTTCGATTACTGTGAATACTAAAACCCAAAAGGGTAAAGAAATTCTGGAACGTCTTATTAAAGAGTGCGATGTCTTGGTTGAAAACTTCGCGCCAGGTGCACTTGATCGTATGGGCTTTACTTGGGCGCGTATTCAGGAACTCAATCCGATGATGATCCTGGCATCAGTAAAAGGTTTTGGCCCTGGTCCATATGAGGATTGCAAAGTGTATGAGAACGTAGCCCAATGTGCAGGGGGCTCTGCTTCTACTACCGGTTTTGATGATGGTCCCCCGATGGTGACTGGTGCGCAGATTGGTGATAGTGGAACTGGATTGCATTTAGCGCTGGGTATTGTCACAGCGCTTTATCAGCGTACCCATTCTGGCCGTGGTCAAAAGGTCTTGGCTGCGATGCAAGATTCTGTATTGAACTTGTGTCGCGTGAAGTTACGTGACCAACAGCGCCTAGAACGTAATGGAATTATGAAAGAGTATCCGCAGTATCCGAATGGTGAGTTTGGTGATGCTGTACCTCGTGCTGGCAATGCCTCTGGAGGTGGTCAGCCTGGTTGGATTGTGAAGTGTAAGGGCTGGGAGACAGACCCTAACTCGTACATATACATAGTGGTACAAGCCCCAGTTTGGGAAGCAATTTGTAAAGTCATCGGCCGTGAAGATTGGATTACTGATGTGAGATTTGCTTCTGCAATGGCACGCTTGCCGCATTTGATGGAGATCTTTGGCGAAATCGAAAAATGGACTATGACCATGAGCAAGTTTGAAGTCATGGACGCATTGAACCAATATGACGTTCCTTGCGGCCCAATCCTGTCTATGAAAGAACTCGCAGAAGAGCCTGCTTTACGTGCCACTGGCACAGTGGTTGAAGTTGATCATCCAATTCGCGGAAAGTACCTGACTGTAGGTAATCCAATCAAGATGTCGGATAGCCCTACAGATGTGACTCGTTCACCATTGCTTGGTGAGCATACCGATGAGATTCTTAATGAATTAGGTTATTCCACAGATGAATTGATTTCTCTTCGTCACGATAAGGTGATCTAAGATGCGGGTCGCTTTGATTGGGAGTGCAGATTTTGGTAAGGCTGCATTAGAGGCTTTTTTAGATCGTGGTGACGAAGTTGCTGCTGTTTTCTGTCCTCCAGATAATCCTAAATCAACCAAACCTGAAGTACTTAAAGAAGTGGCGCTAGCAAGAGGCTTGACTCCTTTGCAGTTTGCTTCCCTCAAGAGTCCTGAGGCTGCCCAAGCCATGATTGACAGCAATGCTGATATCTGCGTGATGGCGTATGTACTTCAGTTTGTGCCACAAGAGCTCTGCAAAATCCCAAAGCATGGCACGATTCAATATCACCCATCCCTCCTGCCTAAATATCGGGGCCCGAGCGCCATTAACTGGGCAATTGCATTGGGCGAAGAAAAAACCGGCTTAACGATTTTCCGTCCGTCTGATGGCTTGGACGAGGGCGAAGTCATTTTGCAAAAAGAGGTGGCGATTGGATCTGATGACACATTGGGCAAAATCTACTTTGATCATCTTTTCCCAGATGGTGTGAAAGCTTTGCTAGAAGCCGCTGATTTGGTGGTTGCTGGCAAGCATCAAGAATTCTTGCAAGATGAATCCAAGGCTAACTATGAAGGCTGGTTAGGTGTTGATGCTGCACAGATTCATTGGGCAACGCACATCAGTCAAACCTATAACCTGATTCGAGCTTGTAACCCAGCTCCTGGAGCGTGGACCAAGTTCGGTGAGCAAAAAGTACAGATCTACGATTGCCATAAGCATGTGGCTGCAACTTTTGGCGCCGTTAAAGGCAAGCCTGGTGAAATTACTCAGATCACGCTAGATTCTTTCTTCATTAGCTGCCATGGTGGACAGATTGAGGTACTCAAAGCTAAAGCTGCAGCAGGAAAAGTCAGCGGTGCTGAATTGGCTAAAGAGCTCAATCTAGAAGTAGGGCAGTTTTTTGCGCTGTAAATCTTTATCTTCAATGCTCACTGAATCAAGCTATGACTAATGAATCAGCATCAGAGTCTGTAGACGGTGTTAAGCCCGAGGACCTAAAAAAAGACCAGACAGCAAATCAAGCTGACCCTAAAGGCTTGACTGAGCAAAGTTCAAGCTCTTCAAGAAAAGCCGGGCTTAGTAAGCGTGAAATCATGGAAGAGTTATCTCGCGAAAGATTTCCCTGGGAGGAATAAGTCCCGATAATCTTAAAGATTAAATCTCTAGGTTATCAATTAAGCGTGTCTTACCAAGCTTGGCTGCTGTCAGAATCACTAGCGGCTCACCAGTCTGCAGGCTTTCATTTGAAGCTGGTGCTAAGTCACTTTGCTGCCGAATAGCAATATAGTCCGGATTCCAGCCGCGGCCTGCAAGTGTAGCTATCGCTTTCTTCTCAATTTCTGAGAGGGATAAAGTATTACGTTCTTTTAATTGAAGCACTTGCTCACGCACTTCTTTGAGAGTCTTGTGCAGTTCCGGCGCTTCGGCACGTTCGTTTATTGAGAGATAGCCATTGCGGGAAGAGAGAGCCAAGCCATCATCAGCACGAATGGTTTCACCGGGTACGATATCGACTGGTAAGGCAAACTGTTTTGCCATTTGACGAATAATCATGAGTTGTTGGTAATCTTTTTTGCCAAATACAGCAACCTTGGGCTGCACGCAAGAGAAGAGCTTTAGTACAACCGTGCAAACACCTTTGAAAAATCCTGGGCGGAATTCTCCTTCAAGAATATCGCCTAACTGCTGAGGTGGGTCAACACGATACTCTTGCGGTTGAGGATAGAGATCACGCTCAGTAGGTGCAAACAAAATGTACACACCTTCTTTTTCGAGCTTATCAATATCTGCCTGCATAGTGCGGGGGTAGCTATCAAAGTCTTCGCTAGGACCAAACTGTAAACGATTGACGAAGATGCTGGCAACTACTGGGTCACCATGCTGTCTTGCTAGGCGCATCAGTGAGAGGTGACCTTCATGTAGGTTGCCCATCGTGGGAACGAATGAAGCACGGTTCTGGCCACGTAAATGATCACGTAATTCTTGAATATCGCTAATAATTTTCATGCAACCGGGGTATAGGCAAGGCGGACGTAAATAGGCGCATAGGGCTCGGCTTGGGTGATTTCCACCAGAGCTTCACGAGAGAGTTCGAGCATAGCAATAAAGTTCACAATTACTACCGGAATGCCCTTACCAGTCTTAATGGCATCCTCAAATAGTTCACCAAACTCAATGAAGCGTGTGCTCTGCAGGCGACGTAAAATTCGGGTCATAAAGTCGCGCACAGAGAGTTCTTCGCGAGTAATCGTGTGATGCTGAGTGAGTGTGGCGCGATGCAGAACATCACGCCAAGCCATCTGCAAGTCTTCTAAATTGACTTCTGGCCAAGTAATGGCAACGGTAGTATCCACATAACCATGTGCTACTTGAAAGTCGCGTCCCTGTTGTGGAATCTGATCAAGCTCTTGAGCAGCAAGTTTCATACGCTCGTACTCTAAGAGGCGACGGACTAATTCTGCGCGGGGATCATCTACTTCCTCTTCGCTATCTGCTTTCTTCATCGGTAGCAGCATGCGTGATTTAATTTCAATTAACATGGCTGCCATTAATAAATACTCTGCAGCAAGTTCAAGATTGGTATGACGTATTTGATCTATATAGCTCAGGTACTGTTGAGTCACCTGCGCCATCGGAATATCGAGAACATTGAAATTCTGCTTGCGGATTAAGTAGAGCAAAAGATCTAATGGACCCTCAAAGGCTTCTAGAAAAACTTCTAGTGCATCTGGTGGGATATAAAGATCAGTAGGAAGCTTAAAGAGAGGCTCGCCATAAAGTTTGGCGAATGCTTCCGACATTCCATCGGTTACGGATGGAGTGCTGTCTAATAAATCGGATATTGGCTGAGTGCTTGGCTCAGTCATTCGAATAAACGTAAGCGCGTTGCTTTAATTTAGCGGCTTTAGCGCGGTTCTGATCTTCAGCGCTCAATGGTTCTTTGTCCCATAAGAGGGCACGGCCAGCTTGTTGCTCTGCCTCGAGATTGGGCTTCTCAGATTTAAGTTCAGTTAAGAACTGGGTGAATTCAGATAGATATCTTGCCATGGTATTTCCTAAAATACTTAATAAATTCAATAGCTTATGAAATTAAATTCCAAAAGTCATGCATGGACTACGCGTACCATTATAGGTGCTTTTTAGAGCGCTTTTTACAAGTTTGCGGCCAGTAAAGCCTCAATTTGAGGGGCTTCCACTCGGGTCATGAGATGCTTATAGGGCTGAACAGGATTCTTGCTGGAAAGCGGAGTGTTGATATCTATCCATGATTGCGGAGCCAGAGAGAGAAATTCTTCTACGCCGGCTGCAACTTGTGGAATGACTGGCTTGAGATATAAGCTCAACATTCTGAATGCCTCTAGAGTGACGCTACAGACGCGTTGCAAATCGGCTTCACGCTCTGGATCTTTAGCAATATCCCAAGGTTTATTTTCATCCACGAAACCGTTTACCTTATCAGCAAGTTCCATGATGGTGCGCAGGGCCTTAGCGTATTCACGACCTTCATACAGCTCAGCAATTTTTTCACTAGCAACTGTGATCTCTTTTAGTAATGGATTTTTCATGGCTTCATCAGACACCACACCACTAAAACGTTTTACAAGGAAGCCTGCACTCCGACTAGCGATATTAATGTACTTGCCTAACAAATCACTATTCACGCGCGCTACAAAGTCTTGAAGATTTAAATCTAAATCTTCCATGCTGTCATTCAACTTGGTAGCAAAGTAATAACGGAACCACTCAGGATTAAAGCCGCACTCAATGACGCTGTTGGCAGAGATCAAGGTGCCGCGTGACTTACTCATCTTTTCACCATCAACGGTTAGGAAGCCATGAGCAAACACATTGGTGGGGGTGCGATAGCCAGAAAATTTCAGAGTTGCTGGCCAGAACAAAGTATGGAAATACAAGATATCTTTACCAATGAAATGGTATTGCTCAGTCGTCGTATCTGGCTTCACCCACTCATCGAAATCTAAGCCTTTAGCCTGGCAGTAATTGAGGAAGCTGGCGTAGTAGCCAATTGGCGCATCGAGCCAAACATAGAAGTACTTACCTGGCGCATCGGGGATCTCAAAGCCAAAGTAGGGGGCATCACGGGAGATATCCCAGTCACTAAGCTTGCTGTCTCCAGGTTCGCCAACCCACTCTTTCATCTTATTGCGGGCCTCAGGCTGCAATGGTGTTTTGACTTGCGTCCACTCGCGTAAGAATTCTTCACAGCGTGGATCTGATAACTTAAAGAAGTAGTGATCAGAAATCTTTTTAATGGGGGTTGCACCACTGACTACCGAGAAGGGGTTTTTCAAGTCCGTTGGTAAATAAGTGGCACCACATTTTTCACAGTTATCACCGTACTGATCTTTAGCGCCACATTTAGGGCACTCACCTTTGATAAAGCGATCTGGAAGAAACATTTCTTTGACAGGATCGTATGCTTGTTCAATCGAGCGCTTTTCAATCAGACCTGCATCACGTAATTTCAGATAGATGCTTTGTGAGAGTTTTTCATTCTCAGGGCTATCGGTAGTGTAGTAGTTGTCAAATGAAATCAGAAAGTGATCAAAGTCGCGCTTATGTTCTTTCCAAACATTGGCAATGAGCTCTTTGGGGCTAATACCTTCTTTTTCTGCACGCAACATGATCGGCGTACCATGAGTATCGTCGGCGCCAACATAGTGAACTTCATGACCACGCATGCGCTGAAAGCGCACCCAAATATCGGTTTGAACGTACTCGACTAAATGGCCGATATGGATTTGACCATTGGCGTACGGCAATGCAGAGGTGATAAGAAGGCGACGCGGGGAGCTACTCATGTAATACGGACTTAAATAAGAAGGTTAAATTTAGGGGTAATACGCAATTATGCTAGGTTGTGCAGTAATTTTAGTCTGCGGTTAAAGTAAAACTCTTCCGAAGTCTTGATAAAGCCCGATAAACTTCAATTTAAACCCGATTTAGAAAGTCTTGTATGGCTGTAAAACCCAATATTCAGATGTCTAGTGCCTCGGTGCCTATGGTGCATGAGGTGGAGATATTGGATGAGGCTGGAAGAAAAAAGCTCACCCACATTCCTGGTGAACGCCCCTTAACGATTTATTTAGATAAACGCGAAGTCGTCACGCTGATGACCTTAGGAAGTGCCCCAGAGGCTCTGGTATTGGGTTATTTGCGTAATCAGCGTTTGGTCGAGTCACCTGATGACATTGAGAGCATTCAGGTGGACTGGGAAACGGATTCTGCCGCAGTGAAAACTCGCCGCAGTACGGTAGACATCGATACACTTACCAGTAAGCGTGTTGTCACTACGGGCTGTGGTCAAGGCACTATGTTTGGCGGCTTAATGGAAGAGATGTCCGAGATTTCCCTGCCAAATGGGCCTGCGCTATCCCAAGAGGCGATCGTTGCCTTAATTGATGTGATTCGGGTGCACGATTCTATTTATAAGAAGTCGGGGTCTGTGCATGCCTGTGCAGTTTTTGAGAGAGCCGGAGATCACGGCGTCAAGTTGCTCTACTTCATTGAAGATGTTGGTCGCCATAATGCCGTGGACTCGATCTCGGGTTTGATGTGGTTGGCTGATCAGTCTGGTCGCGATTTGATCTTCTTCACGACCGGTCGCCTGACATCAGAGATGGTGATTAAGGGAGCTCAGATGGGCGTTCCCTTTCTGCTAACCCGTTCAGGCGTCACTCTGATGGGCCTAGAACTGGCTCGTAAAACCAATCTCACCATCCTTTCTCGCTGCTCGGGCAAACACTTTGAGATCTACAACGCCCCAGAGCGGGTCGTTTTTAGTCAAAACAGCTAATTTTTGGCACTCAGGGCCCTATAAATGCGAGGGATGGGTGGCGAAGGTTTTACAATTCGGCCATGACTATTAAATCTGACCACTGGATCCGCCGGATGGGTGAGCAAGGCATGATCAGCCCCTTCGAGCCCGGACAAATTCGCCAAGACGCTGCTGGCAACAAAATCGTAAGTTATGGCACATCAAGCTATGGATACGATATTCGTTGCGCAGACGAATTTAAGATCTTCACTAACATCAATAGCACCATTGTTGATCCTAAGAATTTCGATGAACAATCCTTTGTTGATTTTAGGGGTGATGTTTGCATCATTCCACCAAATTCATTTGCCTTAGCGAGAACCATGGAGTACTTCAAGATCCCACGCAGTGTATTAACAATTTGCGTCGGCAAGAGTACCTATGCTCGTTGCGGCATTATTGTGAATGTCACTCCCTTTGAGCCGGAGTGGGAGGGCTATGTGACTTTAGAGTTTTCTAACACTACGCCATTACCTGCCAAGATCTATGCGGGTGAGGGATGTGCGCAAGTTCTCTTCTTTGAGAGTGATGAAGTTTGTGGCACATCATATAAAGATCGCGGTGGCAAATATCAAGGTCAGCGGGGCGTCACCCTGCCAAAGACCTAAGTTATTCAAGGCAGTGCATTAATTTAATTCAGTTCATTTGTGGATAAAGTCACAGTTTTGTCCGATGATGGCCGGATAATGGGCCTTTCTAATTTTGAGAGTTGGTTTCGAATCTATCGAACCTAATAGCAGGGGAGTTTTTATGAAATTTCGTTTCCCAATCATCATTATTGATGAGGACTTTCGTTCCGAGAATATTTCGGGTTCGGGTATTCGCGACCTTGCTGAGGCAATCGAGCATGAGGGTATGGAGGTCATTGGTCTAACTAGTTATGGTGACTTAACTTCTTTTGCACAACAAGCTTCACGCGCTTCGAGCTTTATTGTTTCGATTGATGACGAAGAGTTCGTCTCTGACTCTGAAGACCATGACTTGCCAGCGTTAAACAATTTACGCGCCTTCATTACAGAAGTGCGTAAGCGTAATGAAGATATCCCAATCTTTTTATATGGTGAGACCCGCACCTCACGCCACATGCCAAATGACATCTTGCGTGAATTGCATGGCTTTATTCATATGAATGAAGACACCCCAGAGTTTGTAGCGCGTCACATTATTCGTGAGGCGAAGGTTTATCTGGATTCGCTTGCGCCGCCATTTTTCCGTGCGCTCACCAATTACGCCTCTGAGGGTTCCTATTCTTGGCATTGCCCAGGTCATTCCGGTGGGGTGGCCTTTCTGAAGAGCCCAGTGGGGCGAATGTTCCATCAATTCTTTGGCGAGAATATGCTTCGCGCCGACGTGTGCAATGCCGTAGAAGAACTAGGTCAACTCCTAGACCATACTGGTCCTGTCTTGCAGAGTGAGCGCAACGCCGCCCGCATTTTTAATGCAGACCATCTGTTTTTTGTGACCAATGGCACATCGACCTCTAATAAGATTGTTTGGCATTCTACGGTTGCGCCTGGCGATGTTGTTTTAGTTGATCGTAATTGTCATAAGTCAGTGATTCACTCCATCACCATGATGGGCGCGATTCCTATCTTCTTAATGCCAACTCGCAATCACCTAGGTATTATTGGACCCATTCCTAAAGAGGAATTTGAGTGGGTCAATATTCAGAAGAAAATTGAAGCTAACCCCTTCATCAAGAACAAAAATGTGGTGCCGCGCGTAATGACCTTGACGCAAAGTACCTATGACGGCATCGTTTACAACGTTGAGATGATCAAAGAGATGCTTGACGGTAAAGTGGATTCCTTACACTTCGATGAAGCTTGGTTGCCACATGCTGCATTCCATCCTTTTTATAAGGATATGCATGCGATTGGCTCTGATCGTAAGCGCACTAAGAAGAGTTTGATGTTTGCTACCCAATCTACCCACAAGTTATTGGCTGGCTTGTCGCAAGCTTCCCAAGTATTGGTTCAGGATGCTGAAGACACTAAGTTAGATCGTGATTGCTTTAATGAGGCTTACTTGATGCACACCTCTACGAGTCCACAGTACGCGATTATTGCTTCCTGTGACGTTTCTGCTGCGATGATGGAATCCCCTGGTGGCACCACTCTAGTGGAGGAGTCGATTGCTGAGGCGATGGACTTCCGTCGCGCAATGCGTGAGGTAGATGAGCAATTTGGATCTGATTGGTGGTTTAAGGTTTGGGGCCCAGATCACTTAGCGGAAGATGGTATTGGTGAGCGCTCTGATTGGGTGTTAGAGCCTAATGCTAGCTGGCACGACTTTGGCAAGCTTGCTAAAGATTTCAATATGCTTGACCCAATCAAAGCCACAATAGTTACTCCTGGTTTAGATATAGAAGGTCATTTTGGCTCTACAGGTATCCCTGCCAGCATCGTCACTAAGTATTTAGCTGAGCATGGTGTGATCGTGGAGAAGTGCGGTCTGTACTCCTTCTTCATCATGTTTACGATCGGCATTACCAAGGGTCGTTGGAATACTCTGGTAACTGAGTTACAGCAATTTAAAGATCACTTTGATAAGAATCAGCCTTTGTGGAAAGTTCTTCCCGAGTTTGTTAACAAGCATCCTCGTTACGAACGTGTTGGCTTAAAGGATATCTGCCAGCAGATTCATGAGTTCTATAAGGGCCGTGATGTGGCTCGCATGACTACTGAGATGTACACCTCGGATATGGTTCCTGCCATGATGCCTTCAGAGGCCTGGGCTAAGATGGCACATAAAGAAGTGGATCGCGTACCTCTTGATCAGCTAGAAGGGCGCGTGACTGCGATGTTGGTAACGCCTTATCCACCTGGCATCCCACTCTTGATTCCGGGGGAGCGTTTTAATAAGCGCATCATTGACTATCTCTACTTTGCTAGAGACTTTAATGAGAAGTTCCCAGGATTTGAGACTGATATTCATGGCTTGGTGAAGTCAGATGCTGATGGGTGTAGTGAATACTATGTAGATTGCGTCAGGCAAGAGCCAGATATCACACTGTAATTATTAGGAAATGGATATGAATAGAATTATGTTGCTTGCAAAGATTCACCGTGCCACGGTGACTGAGGCTGATCTTCATTACGAGGGTTCTTGCGGTATTGATGAAGATCTTCTAGATGCAGCCAATATGCATGAATTCGAGAGGATTGAGTTGTACAACATCAATAATGGCAACCGGTTTTCAACCTACATTATTAAGGCCGCACGCGGCTCCGGCATTATTTCTCTAAATGGCGCTGCCGCCAGAAAAGCCCATGTGGGTGACCATTTAATTATTTGCACCTACGGCTCAGTACCAGAGAGTGAAGTAGATGCACATCTGCCAAGAATCGTCATTGTTAATGACGATAACAGCATCAAAGAAATCAAGAAAAACTAAAGGGCAGCACGGGCCTGTGCAATAGCAGTCAGCACTTGAGATGGGGCAGTGCCACCAGCATGTTGACGGGACTGGACCGAGCCATCAACCGTCAGTAGAGCAAAGACGTCGTCACCAATCATCTCAGGGCGATTGTCCAAACCACAAGCAAAGCGCAACTCTGACAAGCTTAAGTCTGTCAGCATGCAGTTTCTGCCAACGCATGCCTTGACAGCATGCGCTACAGCCTCATGTGCATCACGGAATGCAAGACCTTTTTTCACTAAGTAGTCTGCTAAATCAGTGGCGGTTGAAAAACCTTCTTCAGCTGCTGCTTTCATGACATCTGCTTTAACTGCAATGTGTGGAACCATGTCGGCAAAAATACGTAACGTGTCTTGCACTGTATCGACCGCATCAAATAGGGGCTCTTTATCTTCTTGATTGTCTTTGTTGTAAGCCAGTGGCTGACTCTTCATCAGCGTGAGCAAAGAGATAAGATCACCATAGACGCGACCAGCCTTACCGCGCGCCAATTCAGGAACATCAGGATTTTTCTTTTGCGGCATGATGGAACTACCGGTACAGAAGCGGTCTGGTAAATCAATAAAGCCAAAGCGAGGGCTCAACCACAGCACCAGCTCCTCAGATAGGCGCGATACATGCATCATCAAAATTGATGCAAAGGCGCAAAACTCAATCGCAAAGTCACGATCAGAAACCGCATCTAAAGAGTTATTGCAGATACCATCAAAACCTAATATCTTCGCAACTTGCTCTCGATTAATTGGGTAGCTGGTGCCCGCTAAAGCAGCTGCGCCCAAAGGCAGACGATTAAAGCGTGAGCGTAAATCTGCTAAGCGACTAGCGTCACGACTAAACATTTCAAAATAAGCCATCAGATGATGACCAAAGGTAATCGGTTGTGCAACCTGCAGATGAGTATGGCCAGGCATGATGGTGGCAGCATGCTTTTCTGCTAAATCAAGTAGGGCACTCTGTAGAGTTTTCAGAGTCGCTGCAATTTCATCAACACTGCCACGCAACCAAAGACGGAGATCGGTTGCAACCTGGTCATTACGTGAACGACCAGTGTGCAAACGTTTGCCAGCATCACCAACGAGTGCGGTAAGGCGTGCTTCGATATTCAGGTGTACATCCTCTAAAGCTAGTTGCCAGTCAAATTGACCAGACTCGATTTCAGTCTTGATTTGAGCCATCCCCTTTTGAATATCCGCTAAATCTTTGGTGCTAATGATTTTTTGATCTGCCAGCATTTGTGCATGCGCCAGTGAGCCAGCAATATCGACCATCGCAAAGCGTTGATCAAAACCAATCGAGGCTGTATAACGCTGAACGAGTTCGTCAACGGGTTCGGTAAAACGAGCCGACCAAGCTTGGGCTTTGTTGGCTAAGGAATTTTTGGATGAGCTCATAAACACAGTATATTGATGTAGGTCTTTGATTATTTTAAATGTTATGCCCCAAACCCCAAATTCTTCCCCATCATCCGCCCATTTAGCCGCTCCCAAGCGTCTAGTGATTGCCTCCCGTGAGAGTCGCCTAGCCATGTGGCAGGCAGAACACGTCCGGGATTGCCTGAAAAAGCTCTATCCAGAGTGTGATGTGCAGATTTTGGGAATGACGACCCGTGGCGACCAGATTCTAGATATGGCCCTTTCCAAGGTGGGAGGCAAGGGCCTTTTTGTAAAAGAGCTCGAAACGGCTCTAGAGGAGGGGCGTGCGGATTTAGCTGTTCACTCTCTCAAGGATGTCCCGATGGTGATGCCAGAGGGTTTTGATTTGTCTTGCGTCATGGCTCGGGAAGATGCTCGTGATGCATTTGTTTCGAATGACTATGCCAGCTTGGCGGATTTACCCAAAGGTGCGATTGTGGGAACCTCCAGCTTACGCCGCGAGTCTGTGTTGAGGGCAAAATTTCCTGATCTCAAAATCCAGCCACTCCGCGGTAACTTAGATACCCGTTTGAGCAAGTTAGATCGTGGCGAATATCAAGCAATCATTTTGGCGGCGGCTGGTCTCAAACGACTTGGTCTAGAAAGTCGTATACGTGCCTACCTGCCCTATGACCCTTACACACCAGCTGCTGGTCAAGGTGCTTTGGGTATCGAGACTTTAAGCAAACATCCCGATATCAGGCAATGGCTTGCCCCCCTGAATGATTTACCAACCTTGTATGCAGTTTCTGCAGAGCGCATGGTATCTCGTCAGTTAGGCGGTTCCTGTGAGGTGCCCTTAGCAGCCCACGCAGTATGGGATCAGAAGCAAATGCAAATTCGCTCCTTTGTTGCAACTCCTGATGGCAAAGCGATTTGTCTGGCAACCGGATCTGCTCTAGTGCGATCTATCGAAGATGCAGAGGCCTTAGGGCTTGCAGTAGCTCAAGATCTCTTGGCGCAAGGTGCGGCAGATTTAATTCTGCACGTTCCTAAATAAAACCTAATCAATACTGCTAACAATGAGCACTAAAACCATTGTCGTGACTAGACCTGGTGGCCAAGCTCGCCAACTGATTGAAGCGCTCACCAGCAGTATCGAAAGAAATTTAGTTTCTAGGCGGAGTTTGCCGGAGATTCTCTCTTTGCCTCTACTAACGATTGTTCCAAAAGATGATGAGCAGCTTGCTGATCATATTGGCAATGTTTTAATGGATGCTGACTTGGCAATCTTTGTTAGTCCCAATGCGATCGAGTGTGTGATGCGCTTACTTGAGCGTAATTGGCAGGATTTCTCTCAAAAGATTATTCCAATTGGCGTAATGGGCGGAAGCAGTAAACATGCTTTACAAAATCATGGCATTGGTCAAGAGGAAAGCCCCACTCCAATCGTGATGCCAAAAAATAACGAGCAGTGGGATTCCGAAGGTTTATGG
>Ga0136641_1000425_pt1 | contig 18179 bp, 20 predicted proteins | sample EliLak1302023Y_FD_115312 | JGI IMG/M metagenome (GOLD analysis project Ga0136641, IMG submission 115312) | Freshwater microbial communities from Elizabeth Lake, Yosemite National Park, California, USA - 13020-23Y | ecosystem: Environmental > Aquatic > Freshwater > Lake ...
ATATGCAACAGGTTCAGCAAGATCTGCTGGCAGCGCTGACCACTGCCTTGGAAACTTTGTCGCCCGGGAGTGGCGATAAGGCCCGTTTTGAAACGCCTAAAGTGGCTTCGCATGGAGACTGGGCCGTCACTGCCGCCATGCAATTGGCGAAACCTTTGGGTCGTCATCCGCGCGAACTCGGCGAGCAATTACGCACTACTTTGTTGGCGTCTACAGCGGGACAACGCTGGGTCTCAGCCATCGAGCTTGCCGGGCCAGGTTTCTTGAATTTGCGCCTCAAACCTGAAGCCAAGCAGCAGGTGGTGGTTGAAGTGTTGCGTGCCCAGGCGCTTTACGGTGTTCAAGCAAAGCACGGACAAAAATTACTGGTTGAGTTTGTTTCTGCCAACCCGACCGGACCCTTGCACGTTGGTCATGGCAGACAGGCCGCATTGGGTGACGCGATTTGCAATTTGTTTGAAACCCAGGGCTGGTCGGTGCACCGCGAGTTTTATTACAACGACGCTGGCGTACAAATTCAAACCCTGGCCATTTCTACGCAGTGCCGTGCCAAGGGCATCAAGCCCGGGGATCCGCAATGGCCGGAAAACGCCTACAACGGTGAGTACATTGCCGACATTGCGCAAGACTTCTTGGCCCAGAAAACCGTCACTGCAGATGACCGCAGCTTCACTGCCAGTGCCGATATCAACGACATAGACAACATCCGCGACTTTGCGGTGGCGTATTTGCGCCGTGAACAAGACCTGGATTTGAAGGCCTTTGTTGTCAAGTTTGACCACTATTACCTCGAGTCCAGTTTGTATAGCGATGGTCGTGTAGAGGCTGCGGTGGCGAGTTTGCAGGCCTCTGGCCACACCTATGAACAAGACGGCGCCTTGTGGTTGCGCTCTACCGATTTCGGTGATGACAAAGACCGCGTGATGCGCAAGTCCGACGGCAGTTACACCTATTTCGTGCCTGATGTGGCTTATCACTTAGCCAAGTGGGAGCGCGGTTTCACCAAAGTGATCAACATCCAGGGCACCGACCACCATGGCACGATTGCACGGGTACGCGCTGGCTTGCAGGCCGCTTCAGTGCAACAGCAATTGCATATTCCTCAAGGCTACCCAGACTATTTATTGCACACCATGGTGCGCGTCATGCGCGCCGGCGAGGAAGTCAAAATCTCCAAGCGAGCAGGAAGTTATGTGACCTTGCGCGACTTGATCGAGTGGACCAGCAAGGACGCGGTGCGTTTCTTTTTGCTCAGCCGCAAAGCAGACACCGATTATGTGTTCGACGTAGATTTGGCGCGCGCCAAAAACAATGAAAATCCGGTGTACTACGTGCAATACGCACACGCCCGCATTTGTTCGATTCTGGGCACTTGGCAAAAGCAATCACAGATGCCGCTTGAAGCTTTGTGTAACGTCGACCTCACGCCGCTTAACAGCGTACCGGCACAGGCACTGATGATGTTGCTCGCGCGTTATCCGCAGACACTGACACAGGCTTGCGCAGACACGGCGCCGCATGATTTGACGTTTTATCTGCGTGACTTGGCCGCCTGTTATCACAGCTATTACGATGCAGAGCGCATACTGGTGGAGGACGTCAACACCAGAGACGCCAGAGTGGCTTTGGTCAAAGCCACCGCACAGGTTTTGTCAAACGGATTGAATCTGCTGGGTGTGGATGCACCGATCAGCATGTAAAGGTACATCACATGGGACATTTTTTCTTGCAGCGCGGCAACACTTTGGTGGGTTTTATTCTGGGCTTGGTCGTCGGGCTGACGGTAGCGCTGGGCGTGGCGGTTTACGTCACCAAGGTGCCGATTCCGTTTTTGAACAAAGGGCTGACGCGCAATGCCGAACAAGATGCGGCAGAGGAAAAGAAAAACAAAGACTGGGATCCGAACGCTCCTTTGTACGGCAAGAACCCTGGCGCCAATACGCCTTCAGAAACAATCAAACCTGGCAAGCCAGGTGAAGTGGTAGCGCCAGCGCCAACGGCGCCAAGCGCCTCCACCTCGGAGGATCCCTTGGGCGAATTGGCAGCCAGCAAAGCGCAACAAGCCGATGCGTTTCAGTACTTGGTGCAAGTGGGTGCCTTTCTCAACAGCGCTGAGGCTGACAGCCAACGCATCAAACTGGCACTCGCCGGTTTTGAGCCTGTGATTTCACAGCGCGATCAAGATGGCAAAGTGATTTACCGCGTGCGTGTCGGTCCCTTCGACAGCAAGTCGCAGGCAGAACAAATTCAAGCGCAATTGAAAACAAATAAATTCGAATCCGCATTGATTCGCGTGCAACGTTGAACCAGAAAGGTATTGTCATGAAACGCCGTCAATTCACATCTCTTGGTAGCACTGCGTTGGCAAGTGCCTTGTTAAGCTATTGGCCCGCGTCACAGGCTCAGCCAACAGCCTTCAAAGCCGGAACCGATTACTTGGCGTTGTCCAAGACGCTCCCCACTGAATCTGCCAAAGGCAAGATTGAGGTGCTGGAGTTTTTTTGGTACAACTGCCCGCATTGCAATGCGTTCGAACCCACGCTGAGTGCATGGAGTAAAAAATTACCCAAGGATGTCGAATTGCGTCGCGTACCGGTGCGTTTCAGAGAGACCTTTGAACCACAGCAACGCGCTTACTACGTGCTTGAAGCGCTGGGCAAAGTGGAAGAATTACATGCCAAGATGTTCGCTGCTATTCATATTGAAAAACAAACCCTTGAAAAGCAAGATGCACTGGTTGCATGGGCGGAAAAAAATGGCATACCCGCTGCCAAATTCACCGAGTTGTTCAATTCGTTCTCTGTCGTCAGCAAGGCCCGTCGTGCGGCGCAACTGCAAGAACAGTTCAAGGTGGAGGGCGTACCCGCGCTCGGCATAGGTGGACGTTTTTATGTGGATGGCAGTTTGTCCGGCAGCATGGAGCGGGCTTTGCAGATCACTGACTTTTTGGCCAACGAGATTCGCAAGGGGCGCTGATTAAGCGGCTGGTTTATACCCCTACAATGCGAGGATTGTTCATTACAGCAATTTTCGTGCCTTGAAAACCCTAGCCCTTATTCTCAGCCTGTTCGTACTCACGCCTTCATTGGCCATGGCTGAGGCAGCCGATCGAAAAAAACCGATGAATGTGGAAGCGGATTCATTGGACCATGACGAACTCAAACAGGTCAGCATTTTCACGGGCAAAGTTTTGGCCACCAAAGGCACCATCACCATGCGCGGCCACCGAATTGAAGTCCGCCAAGATCCTGATGGTTACCAGTATGGTGTGATCAAACCCTTAGCGGGTCAGCGCAGTTTTTTTCGCCAAAAGCGTGAAGGGGTAGATGAGTGGATTGAAGGCGAGGGTGAGTCGATTGAATACGATGGCAAGGCAGACAAGGTGGTTTTGCTGGGTCGTGCTGACTTCAGACGTTACCGTGGCACGGTGCTGAGTGATCAGATGACAGGGCAACGGATCGTGTATGAAAACTTGACCGACCAGTTCACTGTAGATGGCAAGGTGGGGGGCAACAAACCTGGCAATGGCACGGGCCGTATCCGTGCCGTGTTGTCTCCCAAGCCAAGTGACGAGGCCGCCAAATAATGGCCCTCACCGCAGCCGCCACCGCTGACGGTTTGCAGGTGCAGCATTTGCAAAAATCCTATGTGGGTCGCCGCGTGGTCCAAGATGTGTCCATTTCGGTCAACAAGGGCGAAGTGGTGGGTTTGTTAGGCCCTAATGGCGCGGGAAAAACCACTTCTTTTTACATGATTGTCGGGCTGGTGCGGGCTGACGGCGGCACGATTTCTATTGACGGCGTCCCTGTTGAGCATTTACCCATTCACCTGAGAGCGCGCATGGGCCTGAGTTACCTGCCGCAGGAGGCTTCCATCTTTCGCAAACTCAATGTCGCCGACAACGTGCGTGCTGTGCTTGAATTACAAACCGATGGCAACGGCAAATCCTTGAGCAAAACTGAGATTGAGCAACGTTTAACGGGTTTATTGCAGGAACTGCGCATCGAGCACTTGCGTGAATCTGCGGCGCTGGCTCTCTCTGGTGGCGAACGTCGCCGTGTAGAAATCGCCCGCGCCTTGGCTACTCAACCGCGTTATATCTTGCTGGATGAGCCATTTGCCGGCATTGACCCGATTGCCGTGCTTGAAATTCAGCGCATCATTGGTTTTCTCAAGGCCAAAGGCATTGGTGTGTTGATCACCGACCACAATGTGCGTGAAACCCTGGGCATTTGCGACCATGCGTCCATCATCAGCGAGGGTCGGGTGTTGGCCGAAGGCAAGCCGCAGGACATTATTCATAACCCAGAGGTACGGCGGGTGTACCTGGGTGAAAATTTCCGCATGTAAGGCACGGAACGCAGCATGAAGCAAGGCCTCTCACTGCGCGTCTCGCAACACCTGGCACTCACGCCTCAGTTACAGCAGTCGATCCGTTTGTTGCAACTCTCCACCTTGGAGTTGAGTCAGGAAATTGAACAAATGCTGGACGACAACCCGTTTCTTGAAAAAGAAATGGAAGACCTCGCGCCGCGTGAAGACTTCGGGCTGGCGCAGGAAGACGCCATAGCAACCCCGTCTGAATCAGAAGCTGATAACGACGTTTGGGAAGGCCCGATGGATCGCGTCAGTGAGGTGCGGGTGGAGACTGCCAGTGAAGCCTCGGATGCGCCGTTGGATGCGGCTGGTGTGGCTGAAAGTTGGGACGGAGACGGCAGCGTCGAGTTTTCGCCGGATGACAGCGAGTGGGGAGGCGACGCACCGGCGAGCAACAACAATAACAACAACGATGAAAAAGCGCAGGCCACCGAATTGGCACGTAACCAGGAGTCCCTCACCGCATATTTGCACCGTCAAGCCTTGTCCCTGCGATTAGATGACACGGATCGCGCTGCCTTGCGTTTTCTGATCGAGTCCCTCAATGATGATGGTTATCTGGAAGACAGCTTTCAAACGCTGGCTGAAAGTCTGGCGGGCGACGATATCGAACAATGTGAAGAGCTGGTGCATCGCTTTCATGTGGCCTTGGGTTTGTTGCAAAGCTTGGAGCCCACGGGCGTGGGTGCGCGAGATTTGGGCGAATGTTTGCGCTTGCAATTGCAAGTCATACCTGCGGATACTGAAGAACGAGCGCACGTGCGCGCGTGTGCTCTGTCCATTTGTAAACAGCCGTTGGAGTTGCTGGCAAAGCGCGATGTCAAACGCTTGGTGATGGCTATTGGGGCCAGCGAGTTGGAGGTCAAGACGGCCATGGCGCTGATTGCACGCCTAGAGCCCAAGCCCGGACGTCGCTTTGTCGATGTGGAGCGTAATGTGGTGGTGCCTGATGTGCTGGTCACTGCCAGCGGATTAGACAAGCAGGGACTGCCTCAATTTCGCGCCATGCTCAACCCAGAGGTGATGCCGCGCCTGAAGGTGAATGACATTTACGCCAATGCTCTCAAAGGCAGCAAGGGCGACAGCCACGCCGGATTGCAACAACGCTTGCAAGAAGCGCGTTGGATGATCAAAAACATCCAGCAACGTTTTGAAACGATTTTGCGCGTGAGCAATGCCATCACGCAGCGACAAAAAAGTTTTTTCATTCATGGCGAACTCGCCATGAAGCCCATGGTGCTGCGTGAAATTGCAGAAGAGCTGGGTTTGCACGAATCCACCATCAGCCGCGTCACCACAGCCAAGTACATGCACACGCCCTACGGCACCTTTGAGTTGAAATATTTTTTCGGCTCGGGGCTGGGCACGGACAGCGGCAACAATGCGTCAAGCACGGCGGTGCGCGCACTCATCAAACAATTGATCGCCAGCGAAAACCCGAAAAAACCCTTGTCGGACAACCAACTCTCTGACATGCTCAAGGAGCAAGGCATCGATTGCGCGCGTCGCACGGTGGCCAAATACCGAGAAGCTTTGCGCATAGCGCCTACCAACCTGCGAAAAACGCTGTGAATGCATTGAACCTGTTTGTCCCCTGCGCCGCCGGGGTGGAGGCTTATCTGGCTGGCGAAGTGGCACACATCACGGGTTTGCCGCCAACTGCCATGCAAACCCTCAGAGGCGGTGTGCAATTGCAAGCGTCATGGCGCGACGCGTTGCTTTTAAATTTACACAGCCGCTTGGGCATGCGGGTGTTGATACAACTGGCCAATGCACCTTACCTGAACGAGCAAGATATTTACAACGCTGCCGCCAACGTTGCGTGGGAAATGTGGTTCACGCCGCGTGAGAGTTTTCGCATCGATTTCACCGCGCAACACAGCCCGCTCAAGAGCTTGAACTTTGCCGCACTGCGAGTCAAGGATGCGGTGGCAGACCGGTTCCGCGACAAAGCGGGCGTGCGACCGGATGTTGACACGCAGCGACCGGCGGTGCGCATACATCTGCACTTGAGCGAAAAAACCCAAAGCATTTACCTAGACACCAGCGGTGAGCCCTTGTTCAAACGTGGCTGGCGCGAAGACAAGGGAGACGCGCCGCTCAAAGAAACCTTGGCGGCCGCCATGTTGGCGGCCAGTGCATGGAGCATGCCGCCGGTGTATGCGCCCGGTGAAACACGGCCTGCGCAAATCCCGCTGGCAGGTGTCGAGCAAGGTTTGGCTTTGTATGACCCCTGCTGTGGCAGTGGCACCATCGCCATTGAAGCCGCGCAAATCGCTTGCCGCATCGCTGCGGGTGTACACAGGCGCTTTGGTTTTGAGCGTTTGCGTATGTTTGATGACCATGTGTGGCAGCAACTCAAAGAAGAGGCGGTGGCAATGCAATGCGCGCCGCGAGCACCGGTGTTTGCCAGTGACGTGGCTTTTCGCATGGTTGATTTCGCCAAACGCAATGCCGAGCGTGCCGGCGTGGCGCATGCCATTGAATTACGAGGTGGCGACGCTTTGCAACGCATGCCGCCCGGTCACACGCCAGGCATCATGTTGGTGAATCCACCTTACGGAGAACGTATAGAGACCGCTGGCGTAGCGGGCAGTTCCAAGCGTGGCGTTCGTGCTGATCACTCGCCCTCTTTCGATGATGACGCAGACCCAGGCGCAAACCCCAAAACCGGCAGAGAAACGGGGCAAGTGCAAGACGGCGGCGACTTTTTCACTCAGTTGGCCAGCCATTGGAAGAAAAATTATGCGGGTTGGCGCGCCTGGGTGTTGACGCCAGATTTGAAATTGCCTGGGCGCATGCGTTTGAAAGAATCACGCAAAGTGCCGATGTGGAACGGTCCCATTGAATGCCGAATGTTTCGCTTTGAATTACAAGCGGGATCGATGCGATCTGAAACGCCTGTGTCTGGCCGTGAATGAGGGTCTGTTGGCTTTGTCGGTCATGACCTTGGAGCGACAAGATAGAAATCCAGATGCCATGAAGCCAGACAATACCGATCCCCCCAAGGTGGTACTTGACACCAATATCTTGTTGGATCTGTGGATTTACCAAGACCCTGCTACCACTGCTTTGCTGAATGCGTTGGAAGAAGGCCGTATACATTGGGTAGCCACGTTGAGCATGCGAGAAGAACTCTGCCGTGTGTTGACATACCCGCACATCACCGAGCGCCGACTGCGTCAACACATCACTGTGGAAGCTGTGATGGCGCAATTTGATAAATATGCACATATCCAATCGATGGCTGTGCGTGCCCCTTATGTTTGCAAAGACCCAGATGATCAAAAATTTATAGATCTTGCGGTGGTACATCAAGCCTTGTTACTGAGCAAGGACAAACAAGTGCTGCGATTGACCAACCGCTTGGCCAGATTGTCGGTGACTGTGTCTCAGCAACTACACTCTCATTAGTCATTTCATAAGCGGAGAAGCTATGTCATTGCGAATGACAGACGATCAGATCGATCAAGCCTTGTTGCCATTGAATGCAAGCGCATCTGTGAAATGGCGTATTCACGATAAGAAACTGCAAGCTGACTTCAAGTTTGCCGACTTCCATCAAGCTTTCGAATTCATGACCGCTGTGGCGCAGGTAGCGCAACAGATGAACCACCATCCTGAATGGATGAATGTGTACGACCGCTTGACGGTGCAACTGACCACGCATGATGCAGGCGGTTTAACGCTGCTGGACTTTCAATTGGCGCGGGCCATGGCTGACTTGCGTCAAGCCTTGCTTCACCCAGAAAGTCGCGCCGTTCAAACAGCAAACACGCCGTTGCCAGACGCATTGCGTGCATGGGTACAAGCCTTTAACAGCGCTGATTTGAACGCCATGCGTCTTTGTTATGCGAATGACGCTGTGTTGTGGGGCACTTACGCCACGCAATCGATTGAGGGTCGGCATGGCGTCTGCGGTTATTTTCAACAAGTATTTGATTCTGACCGCCAAGTTCAAGTGCATGTGTTGTCGCACCAAATCCGCCATGACATCGGCATGCAAATAGGGATTGGCAGTTGCCGTTTTGTGTCGCAAGAAAATGCTGTGGAGGTCAGCGCCGATGCGCGCTTTACTTTTGTGTGGCGGTCTGTGGCTGGCATTGACCAGATCGTGTCGCACCATTCATCTGTGATGCCTGTGCCAAAGATCACTTGACCCAGTCTAGCCATAGCGCATGACCATCATCAAGCCGGTAGCAATGGTTTCTGATGAACGAGACAGCGGTCAACCACGGTGATTGAGTAAAGCCAGTAGACGCTCAACCGCATGCGCATGCGTGGCCAAGCGGACGGCTGCACGGTCACCCTCGAAATGGCAGGTTTCAACTTTGACCCAAGCGGTTTCAGCCCCTAGCGTTGGACCGTTGTCGCTGGGCAACGCCCAGGCAAAACACACGGTTCCCACGGGCTTGGCGCGGCTGCCGCCGCTGGGTCCTGCAATACCGGTGACGGCCAAAGCCACTTGCGCCTTGCTGTGATTCAACGCGCCCAGTACCATGGCCTGCGCCACTGTTTCACTGACCGCTCCGTGCAAGTCGATCAATGCAAAAGGAACACCTAGCAATTCATGTTTGGCGTCATTGCTGTAACTCACAAAGCCGCGTTCAAACCATTGGCTCGAACCGGCAAGCGCAGTGCAACCAGCGCTGATCATGCCGCCCGTGCAGCTTTCAGCCGTGGCCAACATCCAACCGCGTTGCAACAAAATAGCTGAAAGTCTTTGTGTGTTTTCAGTCACGTTCATCTGGTGGCCTGCCATAGAGAAATAAACAACAGCGTGCAAAACGCTGCCACGATATCGTCAAACATGATGCCAAAACCACCACGCCAACCCAGGCCGTGGAAATGGCGGTCAGCCCAGCCTACCGGTCCGGGCTTGAGCGCATCTAACAAGCGAAACAACACAAAGGCCACCAACTGCCCGGCCAATCCCACTGGCATCCATAGCCACAACACCATCCAAAAAGCGACTATTTCATCCCATACTATGGCGCTGGGGTCTTGCACTTGCATGTGTTCGGCTGTCAGGGTGCAGGCCCACCAACCGATAGGCAGAGAAACAGCGATCAAATACCCCATCTCTGCCGTGGTTAACCACACACTCAACAAACCATACGCAGCCCATGCCCACAACGTGCCTACCGTGCCTGGCGCTAGAGGGCTCAGGCCAGCCCCAAAACCCATGGCTAACACATGGGCCGGGTGTGACCACATGAAGCGGGCCGCATGGCCTTGGGTATCAAATGACATGGAGATGCATCTTTACAAAAAATGGTCAAACGAAGCAAACCGTCGCGACAGTGGCAGACCGTTTGCATCCAACACCTGCAGGCCACTGCCACTGGTGATGCGGCCCACGCAAGTGACACTGATGTCGCAGTCGTTCGCCGCCTCTTGTACCGCTTGCGCTTGGTCAGGGGGGGCGGTGAAAAGCAATTCGTAGTCATCTCCACCAGACAAAGCCATGTCCAAGCGTTTGGCAAAAGGCAGGGCTTGCATGGCTGCAGTGATGGCGGCGCTGTCTTGTACCCAGTCTGTGGTTAAAACTGCGCCGACCTGAGACGCTTTAAGTATCTGACCTAAATCGCCTACCACCCCGTCACTGACATCGATACATGCATTGGCGATGCCGCGTAAGGCCATGCCTAGGGCCACGCGCGGCTGGGGTTGCTCTAAGCGCCGCCTCACTGATTCGAAGTCTGCGCTGGACAGAGACACATTGCCGCGAAATATCTCCAGCGCCAACCTGGCGTCACCTACCGTGCCGCTGATGTAAATGTCGTCCCCTGCTTGGGCTGCGCTTCGCAGCAATGCATCGCCTGGTGGCAATTCGCCAAACACGGTGATGCAAATAGTTAAGCATCCTTGGGTGGTGTCGCCGCCGATTAACTCACACTGGTACTCGTCAGCCAAAGCCATCATGCCGTCAGAAAAACCTTTGAGCCAGCTCTCGTCAACCCTTGGCAATGCCAGCGCAAGTGTGAACGCCAAAGGTTTGGCGCCGCTGGCAGCCATGTCACTTAAATTGACAGCCAAGGCCTTGTGGCCTAAGCGCTGGGGTGCAACTGTGCTGAGGAAATGACGGCCTTCGATCAGCATGTCCGAAGACACTGCGAGCTGCATGCCGGCTTGCGGTTGCCATAAAGCGCAATCGTCGCCGACTCCCAGCACCGCCCGTCTGGTCGGACGGGTGAAATAGCGGGCAATCAGATCAAATTCACCCATGCTGTTTAATGCATACGCCGCTTGCTGCCGGAGTCGCTCAAAGCGTCCAACACAAACATGGGGATATCGACATCGAATTTTTCGCCATCGACAGCGACGCAAAAATAACTGCCGTGCATAGTGCCAGTAGGTGTACGCAAGCGGGTGCCGCTGGTGTATTCAAAGCTCTCGCCCGGTTGCAACAGAGGTTGGTGTCCGACCACGCCCAAGCCTTTGACTTTTTCGTGCATACCTTCAGCATCGTTGATATGCCATGTGCGGGAGATGACTTGGGCGCCTATATCACCGTGGTTAACAATATTTACGGTGTAGGCAAATGCAAACAAACCGTCGTCCGGACTGGATTGCTCGGGCAGGTAATGTGGCGTGACTTCCACGCTGAGTTTGTAGTTAGCCATGGGGTGAGGGAGAATCAGTCAGAATAAAAGGGAAATGCCGATTCTGACACCATAATCACCCATGACTACCACCTACCGCATCGCCCCATCCATTTTGTCCGCCGATTTCGCCCGCCTGGGCGAGGAGGTGAAAAACGTTGTCGCCGCCGGTGCCGACTGGATTCACTTTGACGTCATGGACAACCACTATGTGCCCAATTTGACCTTCGGCCCTATGGTGTGCCAGGCGCTCAAGCCGCATGCCAAAACGCCTGCAGGTGTTGCCGTCCCTATTGATGTGCATTTGATGGTGCAACCGGTGGACGCATTGGCGGCGGCTTTTGCCCAAGCCGGCGCTGACTTGATCAGCTTTCACCCCGACGCTTCTAGCCACGCCCACCGCAGCGTACAAGCCATCAAGGCGGCCGGTTGTCAGGCCGGCGTGGTGTTCAATCCAGCCGAACCTTTGGATGTGCTGGACTGGCTGATAGATGACATTGATTTGATCTTGATCATGAGTGTCAACCCCGGCTTTGGCGGGCAAAGTTTCATCGATTCTGCTTTGCGGAAAGTCGAGCATGCTGCCAAACGCATACAGGCCAGTGGACGCGACATCCGTTTAGAGGTTGACGGCGGCATCAAGCCCGACAATATCCGTTTTGTTGCCGGTGCCGGTGCAGACACGTTTGTGGCTGGCAGTGCTATTTTTGGCAAGCCAGATTACAAAGCGGTGATCGATCAGATGCGCCAAGCGCTGGCTTAATTTTTTTGAAATGCATAAATGAAATACACCACCTCGTTATTTTGTGTCGCTGCCAGTCTGCTGGCTGCCAGCGTCAGTCATGCGGCTTGTTTTGCGGATTCACCGCTGACCAAACCCGACAGCCGTTACGAAGCTGCCAATGCCAATGGCACTGAAGTCAAAGACAAAGAAACCGGCTTGGTCTGGCAGCGTTGTGTGGTGGGTATGCAGTGGAATGGCACGGCCTGCACAGGGGCTGCGACTGCCCAAGACTGGTTCACTGCCACCAAGTCTGCCAGCGAAGCCAAATGGCGCTTACCTACCCAAGCAGAGCTGGAAGGTTTGAGTGAAAAAAGCTGCTCGGACCCGGCCTTGAACCAGACTTGGTTTGGCTCTCCTCCTTTTGGCTGGGTATGGACATCCACCGATATGGGCAGCCCTGATGGTGCGGTAGTGGTCCATTCAGGGAGCTCTTTGATTGCCAATTTGATCAAAAAAATTCCTTTGTTTGTCAGACGTGTGAAATCTTAAATTTTTCTTATGACTACCCACTTACCTCCGTTTACGTTCGGCGATATACAGGCCGTGATGATTGATCTTGACGGCACCATGGTCGACACCATGGGCGACTTTGAAGCCGCGCTCAATTTGTGCTTGAGCGATCTCGATTTGCCCAAGGTGTCGCCTGCGGTGGTGAATATTGCGGTGGGCAAAGGCTCCGAGCATTTGATTCGCACAGTCTTGCGTCATCAACTTGATTTGCCCGAGGTCAAAGCCTCAGGCATGGTGTGTGACAACACCGGTGTTGAGAATTTATTTGAACCTGCTTTCGCTCGCTACCAACACCACTACAAAAAAGTCAACGGCAAGTTCGCAGATGTGTATGCAGGCGTGTTGCCCGGTCTGCAGCAATTGCAAGCACGCGGCTTAAAGATGGCTTGTTTGACCAATAAACCGACGGCGTTTGCCAAAGTTCTGCTGGCCGACAAAGGGCTGGCTGGTTTTTTCAGCCATGTCTATGGCGGCGATGCTTTCCCGCGCAAAAAACCCGACCCTATGCCACTGCTGGAAACCTGCAAGGCATTGGGCACTTTGCCTGCCCATACTTTGATGCTAGGTGATTCGCAAAACGACGCTCTCGCTGCGCGCGCAGCGCAGTGCCCTGTGGTGCTGGTCACTTACGGGTACAACCATGGTGAGCCGATACACGGGGTAGATTGCGATGGGTTTGTGGACAGTATGGCTGAGCTGCAAGTCTGATCGATGGCTTGACTTGGCTTTTGTTACACTTTTAACTATGTTTATTCACCTTCCTATTCTCACAGGGTCTAATGACCGGGGAGCTTGGCCTTGGCGTCGCCCGTCTTGTATGGCGTAACCCGGCTTGATTGAGTTGTTACGCCTCCTCTGAAGCCAGGGTATTCAACCCTCTTTTTTCTTTTTTTGCCCTTCTCAAAGGGCTGAGCTGTGGAGGCTCCCAGTGATCTCTGAAATTGAATTCAACCAGTTGTTGACGCAAGGCTATAACCGGATTCCCTTGATGGCCGAGGCTTTTGCCGATCTTGAAACGCCGTTGTCGCTGTACTTGAAGCTGGCGTTCACCAAGGACAGTGGCAAATACAGTTTTTTACTTGAATCTGTGGTGGGCGGCGAGCGTTTTGGTCGCTATAGCTTCATTGGTTTACCCGCGCGTACTTTTCTCCGGTCCCAAGGATTCGGTGATCAGGCATACACCGAAGTCGTCACTGATGGTGTGGTTGTCGAGACCAACCAAGGCAATCCCTTGGACTTCATCGAAGCCTACCAACAGCGCTTCAAAGTGGCTTTACGTCCGGGCATGCCACGTTTTTGTGGTGGTTTGGCTGGGTACTTCGGCTACGACACAGTGCGTCATATCGAGAAAAAACTTCAGCATTCCTGTCCGCCGGATACCTTGGGATGCCCCGATATTTTGTTGCTACAAACCGAGGAACTGGCGGTCATTGATAACTTGTCGGGCAAATTGTCATTGCTGGTCTATGTAGACCCCGGCCAACCACAAGCCTATGCGCGGGGTTTGCAGCGTTTGCAGCAATTGAAAGAGCAACTCAAACATTCTGTACTGACTCCTGAGATTCAGGCAACAGAGCGTCAAGAGGCTGAACGTGAATTTCATAAAGCCGATTACATACGTGCAGTTGAACGCGCCAAGGCATTGATTGAGGCGGGTGATTTCATGCAGGTGCAAGTAGGGCAGCGTATCCAAAAGAAGTTTTCTCAGAGCCCTTTGTCTCTATATCGTGCATTGCGCTCACTCAATCCGAGTCCGTATATGTATTTCTACAACATGGGGGATTTCCAAGTCGTGGGTGCATCTCCAGAAATATTGGTGCGCCAAGAAACCACGCCCGCAGGCAACAAAGTCACCATCAGGCCTTTGGCAGGAACCCGGCCACGCGGCGCGACCCCCGAGCAAGACATTGCCACCGAGCATGAGCTCATCAACGACCCCAAGGAACGTGCTGAGCATGTGATGCTGATTGACTTGGCACGCAACGACATAGGGCGAATTGCGAAAACCGGCAGCGTCAAAGTGACCGAGGCTTTTGCCGTCGAACGCTACAGCCATGTGATGCATATCGTGAGCAATGTCGAAGGCTTACTCATAGATGGCATGAGCAGCATGGATGTATTGCGAGCGACTTTTCCTGCTGGCACACTGACAGGGGCGCCCAAAGTACACGCCATGGAATTGATCGATCAACTCGAACCCGTGAAGCGAGGTATTTACGGAGGCGCTTGCGGTTATTTGAGTTTTGCAGGAGACATGGATGTGGCTATTGCTATACGCACCGGCATCATCAAGGACAACACTTTGTACGTGCAAGCGGCAGCCGGTGTGGTGGCGGATTCGGTCCCCGAGATGGAGTGGCTGGAAACCGAGCACAAGGCGCGCGCTTTGTTGCGAGCAAGTGAGCTGGTCGAGGAGGGCTTGGTATGAAGCTCCTGATGATCGATAACTACGACAGTTTCACCTATAACCTGGTGCAGTACTTTGGTGAATTGGGAGCGGCCATAGAAGTTTTTCGCAATGACGAAATCACCATCGCGCAAATATCAGAACTGTCGCCCACACACTTGGTGGTGTCGCCAGGCCCTTGTTCGCCTGCTCAAGCGGGTATCTCGGTTGCTGCGATTCAGCATTTTGCGGGTAAATTGCCCGTTTTAGGCGTGTGTCTGGGGCATCAAAGCATAGGCGCTGCGTTCGGTGGAAATATCGTGCGCGCACAACAATTGATGCATGGAAAAACCAGCGTTATTCATACCACCCAACAAGGTGTGTTCACTGGCTTACCTGAGGCATACACAGTCAACCGTTATCACTCGCTGGCGATTGATCGCACAACGTTGCCAAAGGAACTTGAAGTCACTGCTTGGACCGATGATGGTGAAATCATGGGCGTTAGGCATCGCAGTTTGGCGGTGCAGGGTGTGCAATTTCATCCGGAGTCCATACTCACGGAGCATGGCCACGCCTTGTTAAAAAATTTTTTACACGGTGCGCCTTGAACACCTTAGACCTACGCAATGACAATTTGGATTCGCTCGCAACCATGCTGCCCGTTTTGCAATCGGCGCATGCTTTGTATATGTTTAAAAAAGTGACATTCATCAACAAGATGTTTACGGAGAACGCATGACCATCACTGCCAGCCAAGCTTTACAGCGCACCATAGAGCACCGGGAAATTTTTCACAATGAAATGCTGCATCTCATGCGCATGATCATGCATGGAGAGATTTCGCCTTTGATGACAGCCGCCATACTCACCGGTTTGCGTGTCAAAAAAGAAACCATAGGTGAGATCACGGCGGCCGCGCAAGTCATGCGTGAGTTCTCCACCAAGGTAGAAGTGGCGGACAAAACCCATTTGGTCGACATTGTCGGTACGGGCGGTGATGGTTCTCATACCTTCAATATTTCCACCTGTGCCATGTTTGTTGCCGCAGCCGCAGGCGCGCGCGTGAGCAAGCATGGCGGTCGCAGTGTCAGCAGCAAAAGTGGCAGTGCCGATGTGTTGGAAAACCTGGGCGTCAACATCAATTTAAGCCCATCAGCGATTGCCGAATGCATTGCACACACCGGCATTGGATTCATGTTTGCACCCAATCACCACCCTGCCATGAAAAACGTCGCCCCAGTGCGCAAAGAAATCGGTGTACGAACGATTTTCAATATCCTCGGCCCGCTGACCAACCCCGCTTCTGCGCCGAACATTTTGATGGGTGTTTTCCATGCCGATCTGGTTGGCATACAAGTGCGAACCTTGCAAAGACTCAGCGCTGAGCATGCGGTGGTGGTGTATGGGCGCGATGGTATGGATGAGGTCAGTTTAGGTGCGTCCACGCTGGTGGGTGAGTTGAAAAACGGCGAGATCACCGAGTACGAAATTCACCCGGAAGATTTCGGCCTGACCATGGCCAGCCATCGCAGCTTGCGGGTGGAGACAGCAGAGGAATCACGCGATATGCTCAAGGCCGTGTTGAACAATCAACCGGGTCCGGCGCACGACATCGTTGCCCTGAATGCAGGCGTGGCTTTGTATGCAGCAGATGTTGCACCAACCATGATGGACGGATTGAAGTTGGCGCAGCAAGTGCTTGCCAATGGTTTGGCGAATCAAAAATTAACTCAGTTCATCGAATTCACCCACCGTTAAGACTTGGGTCGATATAAGGAAACGCAGTGAGCGACATACTCAACAAAATAGTAGCCACCAAGCACGAGGAAGTGGCCCTGAGGCTGAAAAAAATACCTTTCGCCGCCATGCGTGCAGATGCAGAAAGCCGTGTCATGACACGTGGCTTTGAAGCTGCTTTGCGTGCCAAGATGGCCCAAGGTCAGGCGGCAGTCATCGCTGAAATCAAGAAGTCCAGCCCTTCCAAAGGTTTGCTGCGCGAAGACTTTATTCCGTCTGACATCGCCCAGAGTTATGCGTATGGTGATGGCAAGCTCAGCGCGGCTTGTTTGTCCGTGCTTACCGACGAAAGTTATTTTCAGGGCAGCACAGATTATTTAAAACAAGCCCGTGCTTCATGCGACTTGCCGGTGTTGCGCAAAGATTTCATGGTGGATCTCTACCAAATCTACGAGTCACGCGCCATGGGCGCAGACTGTGTGCTGTTGATCGCGGCCTGTCTGGATGATGCACAAATGGCTGAGTTTGAGGCCGTGGCCCACAGCTTGGACATGGCGGTGCTGGTGGAGGTGCATGACAGCGCGGAAATGCAGCGTGCGCTCAAACTGAAAACGCCTTTACTTGGGGTGAACAACCGTAATTTGCGAACCTTCGAGGTGTCATTGGACACGACGCTTGATTTGCTCAAAGAGCTGCCCGCCCATCGCCTGCTGATCACTGAAAGTGGTATCGCTACCCAAGCCGATGTGCAGCGCTTGCGCGATGCCGGTGTGCAAGCTTTTCTGGTTGGCGAAGCATTCATGCGAGCAAGCGAACCTGGCGAAGCATTGGCGCAATTGTTTGCCGAATGACCCTATGTTTTTACATCACGCGAACCCCAAAGAGTGGGCCGTGCATGCGACTTGGCAACCGTTAGTCAACGCCTTTTGGCAAAGCCCTGATGGCCAGGCATTGCAGGTGTATTTGAGTCAGCGTCTCGAGGCAGGCGCGCGTATTTTCCCGCCTGAGCCCTTGCGCGTGCTGTGGCACACCCCGCTTTCAAGGGTAAGGGTGGTATTGCTGGGACAAGACCCCTACCATGCCGTCGGCCAAGCACAGGGCCTGTCTTTTTCTGTGGCGCAAGGCTTGGCTACTCCGCCCTCTTTGCGCAATATATTCAAAGAAATGCATGCAGACCTTGGCTTGCAACCCCCGATGAGCGGTTCGCTGGTCCCATGGGCCGACCGTGGTGTGTTGTTACTCAATACATGTTTGACCGTTGAGGAAGGACGCCCTGCATCTCATGCTGGAAAAGGCTGGGAGGCGTTGACTGACGCCATCATCAGTGAGGTAGCCAGGCAACCACAGCCAACGGTATTTTTGCTGTGGGGCGCGCATGCGCAGTCAAAACGCCACTTGATTGAAGTCGATGAAGCAATGCAAAAGGAATTTCTGCAAGCAGCGCATTTGGCAAATGCAGGTAAATTCATGCGTTCAGAGGGCGTGGGTAACTTGTTGCTAGAGGCCAACCACCCCTCGCCTTTGTCTGCTTTGCGTGGCCCCAATCCATTCATGGGCTGCAAACATTTCTCTATGGCTCAGGCTTGGTTACGGACGCAAGGCGTTGATTTTCAATGGGATTTGGAAGAATAACTTGGCTTAACAGGCATTTAGGCGCACAGTTGACAGTAAATATTCACGTCTAAACCTGTGCTATAGTCCCCGGCTCGCTGGAGGGGTGCCCGAGTGGCTAAAGGGGGCAGACTGTAAATCTGTTGGCTTACGCCTACGCTGGTTC
>Ga0136641_1000426_pt1 | contig 18177 bp, 19 predicted proteins | sample EliLak1302023Y_FD_115312 | JGI IMG/M metagenome (GOLD analysis project Ga0136641, IMG submission 115312) | Freshwater microbial communities from Elizabeth Lake, Yosemite National Park, California, USA - 13020-23Y | ecosystem: Environmental > Aquatic > Freshwater > Lake ...
AGCGCCATGGCTAAACCGGCTTTTCCAGCACGTCTTTTGCAAGCCTTTGAATCCAAAAACAGCGCCTATGTCCAAAACCATTGAATTCTTTTTTGATTTCGGCAGCCCCACCACCTACCTGGCTAACACCCAACTGCCCAGGTTGGCGCAGGAGTGCGGGGCGGACCTGGTGTACCGGCCTCTGTTGCTAGGCGGCGTATTCAAAGCCACCGGCAATGCCAGCCCGGTCAGCGTGCCGGCCAAAGGTCGCTGGATGGGTGCAGATATGCAACTTTGGGCGCGGCGCTATGGCGTACCCTTTGCTTTCAACCCGCATTTCCCTATCAACACCCTGCCCTTGATGCGGGGCGCCTGCGGCATGCAAATGCGCCACCCCGATGCTTTGGGGCGCTATATCGATGCGGTGTTTCAGGCTATGTGGGTCACGCCCTGCAATATGGGCGATCCGCAGGTGATAGCGCAGGTGCTAGGCGCAGACGGTTTTGAGGCGCAGGCCTTTATGGATTTGATTGCAGACCCGCAGGTCAAAGCCCAGCTCATCAGCAATACGGATGAAGCCGTAGCCCGTGGCGTTTTCGGCGCCCCGACGATGTTTGTGGGTGACCATATGTTCTTCGGCCAAGACCGGCTGGATTTTGTGCGCCACGCGCTCGCCTGAAACAAGCGCGCGCCGCCGCCGACACAGAATAAGGAAACCCTATGCATCGCGTTGCCATCAGCAGCACTGGTCTGTTCACTCCCCCGCATACCATCAGCAATGAAGAATTGGTGCAGGCCTATAACGACTACGCCGCACTTGAAAACACACGCCATGCCGAGGCGATTGCTGTAGGCACGCACAGCGCGCTGACCGAGTCGAGTGTGGAGTTCATCGAAAAAGCCTCAGGCATCAAAAGCCGTTACGTCATGGAGAAACTTGGCGTGCTCGACCCAGAGCGTATGCGTCCGCGCTTCACACCGCGTCCGGACAGCGAGATCTCCATGATGGCCGAAATCGGCGTGCAGGCTTGCCAGGACGCATTACACGCCGCCGGTAAGACGGCTGCGGATGTGGACGGTTTGATTTGCGCCGCGGCTAATATGCAGCGCCCCTACCCAGCCATGGGCGTGGAAATTCAAACGGCCCTAGGCATCCACGGCTACGCTTTTGACATGAACGTGGCCTGCTCCTCGGCCACATTTGCGCTGGAGTTGGCCTACAACGCTGTGCGCACTGGCCAGTCGCGCGCGGTGCTGGTGGTCAACCCGGAAATCACCTCGGCGCATCTGGCCTGGAAAGACCGCGACTGCCATTTCATCTTCGGCGACGTCTGCACCGCCATCCTGGTGGAGCGTCTCGATCTAGCGCCCCAAGGCGCATTTGAAATTCTGGGTACCCGCTTGCTGAGCACCTTTTCCAACAATATTCGCAACAACCAGGGCTTTATGTCGCGCGCCGAAGACCGTGACCCGGACGACCGCGACCAGCTTTTCCGCCAAGAGGGCCGCAAAGTCTTCAAGGAAGTCTGCCCCATGGCGGCGGAGCACATTGAAAGCCATTTGCAAAGCTTGGACTTGACACCCGCGCAAGTGCGCCGTTACTGGCTGCACCAGGCTAATTTGTCCATGAACCAGTTCATCATCCGCCGCCTGCTAGGGCGTGATGCCAGCGCTGACGAGGCCCCGGTGATATTGGACGAATTTGCCAACACCGCTTCGGCTGGTTCCATCATCTCTTTTCACCGCAACAAAGCGGACATACAAAAGGGCGAGACTGGCGTCATCTGCTCCTTTGGCGCCGGTTACTCGATTGGCAGTGTGATCGTGCGCAAAACCTAAGGCGCAGGCATCAGCGCGGGCCGCAATGGCCGCGCAAGGCTTGGAAAGGCTTAAATCAGTGTGCGCTGCAGCCGCAGCTCGGCGATGGTATGCCCAAGCATTTGCACTTCGCGCTCGGCACCGGGTTCGCGCTTGAAACCGGCCAGTTCGAAAAAGCGCAAGGCTGTTTTGTTACGCGCTTGCAGCCACAAGGTCACATCAATGCAGCCTTCGTCATGCAAACCCTGGCGTGCCGAATGCCACAAAGACAATCCCACACCCAGGCCCTGGAAATCAGGATGCACGTAGATGTCCGTCATCTCACCGGTGGTCTGGCGGCTGCCTGGATCGCGGCTACGGTCAAAACCGACAAAGCCGACGATGCGTTCGCCGTGCATGGCCGCCATCACCTGGGGCTCGGCAAACTCAATGGCTTCGCGCCAATAGGCCTGGCGCTTGTCCTGGCCCAAGGGCGGTAATTGGTCGGTGCCCAATAAGGACTGGTAGGTTTCAAGCGCTACTTGCGCATACAAATCACTGATGGCTTTGGCATCGCGCACAACGGTGGCGCGTACCGGAAAAACAGAGGTGCTGGACATGGGAACTGCAATCACAAAAAAAGCGGAATGAAAAGCCCTGCGATTGTCGCAGGATTGAAAAGGGCTGTAAGCGCCCCACCCGCGCGAGGCGTTAAGCTTTGGCTCATGCGCCGGGATACAACAAGAACTATGCTGAACCCACTATGGCGCATGGCGCTGTGCTGCTGGCTGTTAGGCGTCTGCCTCCAAGCGCAGGCCGCACCCTTTGAAGACACCATGGCCCAGCGCACCTTGGCGTGCACCGGCTGCCACGGCCCACAGGGCCGCTCTGGCCCCGACAGCTACTACCCGCGTTTGGCGGGTAAGCCCGCAGGCTATTTGTATAACCATTTGGTCAATTTGCAACAAGGGCGGCGCAACTACCCGCTGATGCAAAGCCTGCTCGCCCCTTTGGACGATGCTTATCTGCGCACGCTGGCCGAATACTTTGCGGGGCTGCAGATACCCTACCCGCCGCCCACTGCGCAGCCCACTGACAAAGCCTTGTTGGCACGTGGGCAGGAGCTGGTAAGCCGGGGCGATCCGGCATTGCAAATACCGGCTTGTGTGCAATGCCACGGCAGCGCACTGACCGGCACGCAGCCTTCGGTGCCTATATGCTGGAGCTGAGCAACGCGCAAATCGCCCAGGTGCTGAGCTATACCCGCAGCGCCTGGGGCAACCAAGCGCCGCCCATCAGTGAATTGCAAGTGCAAGCCGTGCGCGACCCGCAGCGGAGTCGATGAACGCGCCTAGCTGCCCCGCACCAAGCGACATCACGCTGCTGTACCACGATGATGCCCTGTTGGTGCTGAATAAACCAGCAGGGCTCTTGTCCGTGCCGGGGCGCGGTGTGGACAAGCAAGACTGTGTAAGCGCGCGCGTGCAAGCGCAGTTCCCCGATGCGCTAGTGGCGCACCGATTGGACATGGCGACCTCGGCCTTTATGCTGATGGCGCGCGGCACGGATGCGCAGCGCGCCATCAACCATTCATTTGCCGATGGCAAGGTTGAAAAGCGCTATCTGGCGCTAGTGGCCGGTCTGCTGGAAGCGGACGAACCCTGGCGCACCATCGACCTACCGATTGCCGTCGATTGGCCCCGCCGACCCTTACGTATGATCAACGCCGATGGCAAAGCCAGCCAAACCCGCTGGCGCTGCATAGCGCAGGATGCGCAGGGACAAAGCAGCCGCGTCGAGCTTGAACCGCTGACAGGTCGCAGCCACCAATTGCGCGTGCACATGCGGGCTATCGGGCATCCCATCCTCGGGGATGCTTTATACGCCAACGCGCAAGTGCAGGCTATGGCCCCACGCTTACTTTTGCACGCCTGTGCCCTCTCACTTTTGCATCCTTATACCGGCACGCGCATGCGCTGGGAGTGCCCGGCGCAGTTTTAACAGCAGGTGACGCTTTACGCTTAGCGACCCATGCGCAGACGGAAGTTTCCTATGGAGTTCCATGTCGGCCAATGGATACCGTGTAAGCGCGAAATCGTTAGCCCCCATCTAAAATAGCAGCATCCCACCAATGAAACTGGCTTGACCATGCAGACTGCCTCCGAACACCTTGATGCGCTTGAATGGAGCCACTGGCCACCCGACCAAATCGCCATCCGAGGCAAAGCGCAATGGAAGGAATTACTTGGCAGAGCTTCGGCGTGCCAGAACGATATAACAATGGGCGTTGTTCGCCTCAGGCAGGACGAATCGCTGGAGCCGCATCGCCATGCACAAGCTGAAACCTATTACACCCTGTCAGGACGTGGGACCGTGACCATTGAGGGTGTGGTGCACGCGGTCGAACCCGGAAGAATGTTGTTCATTCCTAGCAATGCCCAGCACCAGATCAACAATGTAAATGAAGAGGACCTGCAGATTCTCTATGTGTTTGCGGTTAGTGATTTCAGCAAAATTCAATACCATTTTTAAAGGGGCAGCTTTCCTTGCTGCAGCAGCTTGGCGCACTTCGCCGTCATTGGCGACAGTCTGCTTTAGCGCTTGCCGCAGTGGATTCCAATTTGGGCTTAGGACATTGCACTGAACATCGTGATCAGACCCAGCCCTGCCGCCAGACCTCAGCGTTTTGCAGATCGCGCCACGCAATCAGCTGGGTTGCTTTGGAAAATACAGATTCGATTTCTACCAGTTCAATAGGATCAGTCGGCAAGTCGGGTGTGATCACGCGGCTAACAAGAAAATGCTTTTGCTTAGCCAGTGGTGTAACCGCCGTCCATTTAGTCAATAGCAATTTCTTGGGGTTCAATGGATTCATAGTAGGTGCCGGTCAAGGCGCAAATCAAGAGGGGTATTTAGCTGATCAATTGATCAAATGGCGCCCATACGAAAGGGCGCGGTTTACCGTGCGATAGATCACGGACTACTGAGTTTGATTGCGTCTAACTGGGCGTGCCAAATTTGTATCAGTACCCCAAGCATCCGTTTTGTGCCAGGGGTACCGTCTAGTGCAAAATGGCATTCAAGGCTGACATTGCCATCTTCGCCTAGGAGCGAGGTTTTGCTGTTTTGATTGCATGCAATAGGCACGCCGTCAATCGACAGGTTCATGGACAAGCGCGTGTCGTCGTGGCTACCCGAGAAATCCGCCTTGAAGAGCATTGGTTGCTTCGCTTCACTGTTGATCGTCAGAGGGCAACGGAACTCTAGCCATTTCCAATTCGTCGCGTGCGTTTCACAGGTCAATCCCTCTGCGGCGCAAGCAGTACCAGCCCCCATGAAAAACAAACAAATGATGGCCGCTGCCAAGCGCCACAACATGCTAGACCTCAGTGCACCGAGAACGCCGGCCTGTTGGCCAGCCAGTATGGTTTTTTTCAGTAAAAGTGTCATGTTCAAGCGATGGTTATTTCAGCTCAAGGTTGGAATGAAAGCGCGTAACCCCAGGCGTCCAGGCGGTGCGGCACGGCATTGAACGCGAGGGTGATGCGCTCCTGGCCCTGATTCACCGGCACCTCGTGCAGCAAGTGGCTTGGAAAAAGTAGGAGATCACCGGGCTCGGGCACAGGCGCGACCCATTTCTCGGCGTTGAAGGGGCCCGTCGTCGTCCCGGCATGGGTATTACGAAATGCGAACTCGCCGCCGCCCATCGAGCGCGTGAAGGTGGTGCAGGCCGAGCGGTCTGAGGGCGTGAGGTAGAGCACGCCCGAAGCGAAGCAGTTGGCATGGTTGTGCAAGGACTGGCGGCCGCCGTTCTGCAGCACATTGACCCAAATTTCCTTAACGATCCAGCGCAGGGATTCACCGAACAGAATCTGACCGAAGGCCTGCAGGTGCGGGCCGATTTTTTCGACCACCGCATCTAGCCCAGGGTCATCGCCCGGCCCCAGAATGCGCGTGTGCGAAAGTCCCTCAGACCTGTCATTGGCGAGCCTCGCGCCTTGGGCCAGCCGCTGCGCCAGCGCCGCTGCCGCATCCGAGGAGAGGACTGCGGGCACCCGCATCACCGGGGTAGGAAAAAGTTCGACAACTTCGACCGACATGACTTAGGCGGCAATCGCCATCAAACGCGAAAAGGTCCAAAACACCGAGACGCTGCCAATGGCGTAGAGCACGGGCTTTCGCACCATGGCTGCCCCCTTGAACCGACGTGTGGCAAGTACGAGCGCCCAGGCGAAGGCAATCACCAGCAACTGCCCCGCTTCCACGCCCAGGTTAAACGTGAGCAGGGCAACAGGCGCATGGCGTTCAGGCAAACCGATCTCCTTTAGCGCCCCGGCAAAGCCCAGTCCATGCACTAAGCCGAACAGAAAGGCAACGATTTCAGGCCAGCGGCGCGTTAGTGTGTCCCGGTTGCTCAGTGCTTCTGCGCTCACCAGTACGATGGATAAGGCGATGGCCGCCTCCACGGGCGGTGGCCGTAGCGTGAGTGCACCCAGTGCGCTGGCCGCCAGTGTTAGGCTGTGTGCCACTGTGAACGACGTAACAGTTCCAATGAGCCTGCGCCGGAAGCCGACCAGAAACAGCAGGCTGAGCACAAACAGCAAGTGGTCAATGCCGCTGAGAATATGCTCAAGCCCTAGCAGTGCGTAGGTCTGGGCAACTTCCATGGAGTCGCGCTCATCGCGCGCGCCGCCGAAAAGCCGCACGTCCGGCCGGTTTTTGCTCAGGGTGTGGGTGCTCTGTTGGCTATCCCGCCAGCTGATACGAAGAATCACGGCTGAATAATTGTTACCAATGCCCTTGACTGATAGGGTCCCAGCCAGACCGCGTTCACCGCATCGCACCGTTTTTGCGTCACCGACACATCCTTCTGGCCAGACCGGCGTGAGGTCCTGGGAGACAGGCGTATTTTTCCCCGGTATGCCCCAGGCCCAAACGAACTCTTTGGGCGCCACCTCCCGCAGCGAAAGGTCGGCCATGGTCATCTCATGCGCAAAAACGCCGGCGGCACCCACGATGAGCACCATGGCGAAAACCACGCGCTTCATCAACTGCCCTATTTGGAAAACCATCACGAGCTCTTCCCCTCGTCGCGAACACGGTACTTCTTGGCAATTTCACGTATGGCGGCCTTGGTCAACTGCGAGGACGTGAATTCCTTCCAGTCCGTGTACACACGCTCTTTCATCTCGTCGTAAGCGACTGCCCGGCCGGGCGTCACCGCAGTCAGGCGCACGGCATGAGAGCCCTCCTGGCTTGAAAGCACTGCCCACTTATCGATGGCCTGTTTTTCGAGTGCGTCAGCAAATGGAGCGCCGTAGCTTTGAACCAAGTTGGGTCTGGGTCTGTCCTTGAAGATACGCAGACTGGCTTCCACTTCAGGCGCTTGCTGGCTGTTCAACGCGGTCACAAACTTCTGTAGCTTCGCAGGCGTCGCATCAGTGGCAGTGAGCACCGCTTCTTCGAAGCTGAAACGTACCGGCAGGTCATATTGGTCGCGCCGCGATTCGAACCAGGCACGCAAGCCTGCCTCATCAATTTTCGGCAATGCCAGCCCGGACTGGGTCGCGGTCAAAACCTTGAAAACTACCCGATCCTTCATCGCCTGATCGCCTCTGTCCATGCCCAGGGCCAGCCCCTCTCGGTACAAAACTTCATTGTCTACCCAACGGTCCGTGAGTACCTTCAGCTCCGCATCGGAAGGCTCGCGCTTCATGCCCGTAATAAATGCGCCACGAGCCTCCGCATAGGCCTCTTTGGTGATCACGATCTCTTGCGGATTGCCGCGCAGGGCCAGGATCCAATAATCAGCCGCAAAGATGAGCGCGCCCAGCACAACGAAGTGGGTCAGCGGTTCGCGTAGGGCGCGCTGTAACCAAGCAGGGAAAGAAGAGGAAGGAGGGGTAATGGGCTGTTCCATGGCGATTAATGCAAATTGACAAGCGGGTTGGCAAGCGGTCTAGGTAGCGGAGATGAAAGGGCAGACTGTAATGAAGATGTGACCTGCGATGAAAGCATGGGATCTGTCTCCCGAACCGCTTCCGCCAGGGCCAGCAGCGGTTCCGCAGCCGGGCGAAAATCCGGGCTGATGGCGACCATTTCAAGCAGCGGCCGGCGCAGCTGGTCGAGCATAACCCGCGGGTCAGCGTCAGGACGCACAGCCATGCCGAAGGCCAGATATTTCGCGCGTGCTTGCCAGTAGGCCTCCAGCCGCACTGCATCCTGGTCTTGCCCGGCCCCCAGCACATCGGTTGCGCGCGGTGAGAGCTGCTGTATCAGTGATGCCAAGCGCTCTCTTGGTGTTTCTCGCGGGGAATAACTCACCCACGGAGCCCTATGCGTAACCACCGGCAGGTCATCGGTGTTTACCGTGGCACCGCGTGAAAATGCTTGTAAACCCTGGGGCCCGGCCAGTACACTGCCCAGCACCGCGAATTCATCATCCAGCTTAGCCTGCCTCAGCGCTTTGGCCATGGATGGCGACAGGCCAGACAGGCGGGAGCGGACCGCTTCAATCTGCCATGCGGGCTGATCGGGTCGTGCAATCAAGCCCACGACGGGCGTGTCCAGGCTATTGCTGGCAAGTACCGCCACCGCATTGGGGTAAACCTTCAAAAACGCGGCAACGATGCTGCGCAGCGTCTCGATGTCCATTTGGTGCAGCGCCAACCATTGACAGAACACGCCGCCGTGCGCCAACTTGGACTTCACAGCGGAAAAATGTTCGACGGTGTACAGGCTGCCTGCACCGCTCCTGGCGGGATGAAATAGGTCGGCCACGATCACATCATGACGAGCGGTCGCGGACTGGACGTATCGGCGCGCGTCGGCGGCGACAGTCATCACGGGGCTGGCCGAAGCGGGCGCACCCACCTTCAAGGCGAAGATACCGGCCGCATCAATGACTTCAGGCAGCAATTCAACCGCTTTCACGCTGACTTTGGGGTCCATGCCCGCGGCATTGGCGGTATAGCCCGTGCCATACCCGAGGAACAAAGCGGTTCGTGGGGAAGGATGAAGCAGCAGAGGTAGTTGTGCAAGACGGGTCTCTACCTGGCCACTGGCACTGCTGCCCTCCTGCACGCGGTTGTTGATATGCAGTCGCGCCACACCGTCTGCGTCTTCCACCACACTGACAGCGGCCATCACTCCTTCGCGGTAGCTGAGTATGCGCCCGCCAGGCGGCACGTCCACAAAGCGCAGTGGGCCAGAGAAAACCGCGAGGCCCACGATGCCGACTAGGGCTACCCAGCCAAAAGGCCGGGCCCAGCTTTTCAGGGATCGCATGGCCAAATAGCCCGTCAACAAAACAAGCAGTACCGCGCGCGCGCCTGCCCAGGGCAGCAACAGCAAACCCACCAGCAGCGGGGCCAGTGCTGCGCCAAGGGTATTGACACCCATTGCAATGCCCAAGGGCATGCGCACTTGCAGCGCCTGACGACACAGCAGGGTGAACAGCGCGCCCATGGCCATCGCCGGTAACAGCATAGCCGCCATGCCTGCGGCCCACTCCCCGGCCAGCGCCGTACCTGCGCCCGGCCCTAACCAACGTGTGGGCAGCGCATAGCTGCGATCCGCCCACCACAAGCTCAGCCCGCCCAACAACATGGTCCCTATCAGCACACCGAGCGCTTGGTCAACTCGCTCCACGGTGACGTCCAAGGACAGGCTAGGGCGCCGCAAAAGCGCAGCACCAAGCGCTGTACCCAGCAAAAAAACGGCCAGCAGCATGGCATAGGTGTACACGGTGTTTTCCGTAACCTGGCTAAGTACCCGCACCGCAAGGACCTCGTAGCCAATACCCAGTAGCCCGGTGATAAAAAGCCGCAATCCGACGCCTCGCACCTCAGCGACCGGCGCGGGGCGCCCGGACGGGCTCAGCGCATTGGATGAAGCGAAGGCCAAGTCGGGTGCCACATGACGGCCCCAGACGCGCCAAGCCAACAAGGCAACTATCGTGTTGACTCCGGCGAAGACCAGGCTTGTGTTGAGCAGTCCCAGCGTGGGGACAAAAAAGAACACTGCGCACAACAGGCCCACCATAGCACCTGCCGTATTGGCAGCGTACAGCCAACCCAGAGGCTGATCATCGCCTCGTCGAAGCAGGCGCTCCATGGCGGGCAAAGTCGCACCCATGGACAGTGTGGCAGGCAGCAGCACCAACAGAGGCACGAAAAAGGCCAGTGCCCAATGCCAGCTTGCCGATGGTTCTGCGCCGATCCATCGGGACAACTGTGGAAGGGCAAAAGGCGAGACAAGGGCCACCAGTAAAGCCCAAGCCGCAAGCAAAGCCTCGAGACCGGCATACCAGCGACCGGGGTGCGCACTGCGTTCTAGGCGATGGGCCAGCAACAGCGAGCCTGCCGAAATACCACCAAAAAAAGCCGCCATGACCGACAGCACGGCAATGATCTCGTGGCCCAGTGCCAGAGTGAACTTCGCGGTCCAGACTATTTGCCACACCAATCCGGCAGCACCGGACGCAAACATGAGCAGGGCCGCCAATGCCCAATGGGCTTGCGCCCTTACCGGCAAGATCGGCGCCTGGGGCGTGATAGAACTGACAGCTACAAACACACGCACTTTCAAAAACAGAAACCCGGCCATTAGCCGGGTTAGGGTAAATGTCTGGGGCACGCCCCAGACATTGCCTCAATTACTTGGCGCCAGCGACCTTGACCGAATTGGTCACTTCGATGAAAACCGGATTGCTGTAGAACCACAGGTCAGCCCAAGCGGCTACGTCAAGACTGGAATACTTGACACCATTGATAGTGCGCATATGTGCCGGGCAGGCTGCATCAGCACAAACCACCTTGCCGGGAATAGTTTGGGTGATGGCCGGATCGTAAGGTATCAGTTCGTAGTCATTCAAAGGGTTCCCATTAACGTCGGTTTCAAAAGGTGTGGCAGCCGGTAGGTTGGTACCGCGTAAGCGGACGTACTGGGACAGCTTCACGGCCGCAATGCGGTAGCTCATGACCCGCACCCCATCGGCAGCTGCTTTCCAGTTAGTGCTGTTAAACACCTTTTTGATCCCTGCCGACGAGTTGCTCGCAGCGGCAGAGCCTTCGAGTCCCGCGTATTTTGCAGTGTCTGTGGGGCTCACGAAGCCGGTCACGTTTCCGCCAATCACGTCGATGTGGTCTAGTACCGGCTGGTCGAGGGGCTGGGTGATACCAATTTGTTTGAGAGAGGGATTGGGAAAGCTGTAAGGCGAATAGTTTTTACCCTCTGGATCACGCACAGCGATGGCCACCACCACGTCAGCACCTGGCGCTACCACCAGTTTTTCGCCCATGGTGGCGCAACCGTCGATGCGCACTTCCGCATTTTTCGCCACTGCGTTCGAAGCGGCTTTTTCAAGCAGCGCCTTGAAAGCTGCGGCTGGTATGGCCGGGTTGGCAGCGCAAGCAACGAAGGCCAGCCTGTCAATCAGGTCACCAGAGCTAGCGAAGCTGTTGCCCGAACGCAGACCATCAATAATGCCCTCAGCCGTCAAATTGTTGGTGCCTTTGCGGACCATGACGTAGTCTTTTTGGTACTCACCAGGGAAAAAGTCCTGGCTGGTTTCGCGCTGGTCTGGACCAAATTGACCACGGTTATGGTAATCGGAGCTCGCAAAAAACCACCAGTTGCGTCCTTCGCCCAGCAGTGCGTCCCAGACACCGCCAATCCTACCGGCGTAAATGCCTGTACCGCCGTAGGTACCTGCACCAACTGCGGTGGGACGATATTCGCCTCGGTTGTCGGACGCTCCGTGTCCAGGCATGGACTCAAAGCCAAAGGCAATGTTTGGCGCTGCGTTATTGAAGTTCCTAAGGTGTTCGATATTGAAGCCCGCATTTGCGGTAGGGTTGTATGCGCCAGCGCGCTCGAGGTGAGCCGGGATGTAATAGCTGGTAGTAGGCGCTTTTTCCTTCATCCAAAGGATGCCTTCCAGGGACTTAAGATGGCCTTTGTCGGTCGCGTTGTCGCCCGTCGTGCCGTTCGCTCCTTTGATCTTTTTCGCGGTGGGATCAATCAACGCGTTGCCATTGGCCGACGCTGTAACCGAGCAGTCCCACTGGTTTTCTGCGCCACGACTGGTATCGCTGTCGTTGCGGTCAAAGCAGTACTCGTACTGAGCCTGCAAGGTGGCATTGCCCATCACACCCGACTGGGGCCAGGGCTTTTGACCTTGCAGCACGGTAGTCGATACGTGCTCATGGCCTGGCGCGTTTTGCTCTACACCCATCCAGATCGGCTTTTGACGGGCACGGCTCTCGTCTTCGGTGACTTTGTACTGAAATTCCTGAATCTCTTGCCAGCGCCACATAGGCTTGGAACCGGTTGTGGGGCCATCGCCCTTGACGCCAGCAATTCCGTCGGGGAGCGTGCTCACCCAGGTCTGGTTGGGCCCTTTAACTGTGGAGGCTGGCTGGCCGCCGCTGGGGAAGGTGGCCGGAGGATAGGGGCCTGTTGCGCTGTTGGTTAGCCCCAATGCGGGAGCAACAGGCTCGAACGGGTCTTCAGTCACGGTGCAGTTCCGGGCACTGCTGCCGCCGTGGTCAGCCTGCACAAACCAGTCCAGACCGAAAGTTTTGACTGATTTGTCGATCAGTTTCTTCATCGACAGTGAACCATCCGAACAAGTCGTGTGGTTGTGAAAGTCACCCGTCACATAAGTCCCAGCTGCCTTGGTTTTGGCCTTGTCAGCCGCCGCTGCGGTTTGCACGGTACCGACAGCGATCAGACTGCCCAGAACTGACACTGCCAGCGCAGTATGGCGAAGATTGAATTGTTTGCTCATTGGAAATGCCTTTAGATTTTTGGGGACTGCAGGTCAGATGGACGGAGTGGAGGACTGGTCGCCGTAGAAATACACAACGCCAGAGACAATGATCACCTTGGTACTAAAGTCGACCGAGGTGGTATCGGCGTCAGAATTGACGAGGGTGGCGTTGAGGGTGCAGACGTTGTTGCCGTCACAAAACGTGATCACGGGGTTGGTAACTTGGGCCAAGGGGAAAAGCGACAGTTCCGGGGTGGTGGCCAGGGCGTCAGAATTGGCCTTAAACACAGCAAGCACGCTGGTCTTGTTGAATGCCATGTCCAAATAATTGGCGTTAAAAAGGTCAGCAAGCGCCGCGGACGTTAAACCACTGCTAGCGGCAAGCGAGGTATACGCGGCGCTGACTTTGGTGGCAAAGGAGGCGGCCGCAGTCTCAGTTCCGTTGCCGCTTACGTAGCTACTGCCGCCACCGCCACAGGCGCTTAGTGTCACAAGGGCACTGACCACGATGGAGGATAAGGAAAGTCGAGATAAATTCATGTAGAGATGCTCCGTGGGTAATGGATGGCGCGTGGCTGAGTTAATTATTGGAATCTGGTTGCGGCGCATTCTCAGACTCAAATGCGACACCTTTATGACATCCATCCTCGGCTTAGTCATAAGCAATGGCAGCTTTATGGCGGCCTTCTCAAACGCATCCAGTTCCGCCGTCGAAAGCTACGCGTCAACTGTCTACTGAAGGAATCGGCCCACCAGGCAATCCGAGACTTTCGTTAAACAAACAGGGGCGAATGCGCCCACCGGAAATTGCGTAGCCTAGGCGGGCAAGCTGCCACGCCGACACGGATAAAACACTCGGGAAGGGCCAGCGCCTAAAATGCGCCGGTGACCTCCATCCTCAACGCCGACCTGCACTGCCACTCTGTGGTCTCGGACGGCACCCTGACCCCCGAAGCCCTGGCCGAACGCGCCGCCGCCAACGGTGTGGAGCTGTGGGCGCTGACCGACCATGATGAAATCGGCGGCCAGGCCCGCGCAGTCGCAGCTGCCAAGGCGGCGGGCATGCGATACATCACCGGCGTGGAAATTTCTGTCACCTTTCTGGGCAAAACTGTCCACATCGTCGGCTTGGGCATTGATACCGACAACGCGGATTTGCGTGAAGGCCTGGAGCGCACGCGCGGCGGGCGCAGGCTGCGAGCGCAGGACATGGCCGAGGGATTGGCCAAAGTGGGCATCAAGGGCGCGTTTGAAGGTGCGCTGCAGTACGTGGGCAACCCCGACCTGATTTCCCGCACGCATTTCGCCCGGCACCTGGTGGAGACCGGCGTTTGCAAAGACACCAACGAGGTATTTCGTAAATATCTCACGGACGGCAAGCCCGGCTTTGTGGAGCACCGCTGGGCCACGCTCAAAGACGCGGTGGGATGGATTACGGGTGCCTCTGGAATGGCGGTAATAGCCCATCCGGCGCGATACAAATTTACCCCTAACGAGGAGTTCGCGCTGTTTACCGAATTCAAAGGCCACGGCGGGCGCGGCGTAGAAGTGGTAACCGGCAGCCATTCGGCGGCCGAATATGTCACCTATGCCGCTACCGCGCAAGAATTTGGGCTGGCCGCATCGCGCGGCAGCGACTTTCACAGCCCCCTGGAAAGCCACACCGAGCTAGGAACCCTTCCCTATCTGCCCGGCGGCTTAACGCCAGTGTGGGAATTGCTGGCTGCGCGCATTCAGTAAGCGACGCTGTGGCGCAGTTTTTTGAAGTCCACCCGGACAACCCGCAACAACGTCTCCTCAAGCAAGCCGTGGCCTTGCTGCAAAAAGGCGGCGTACTGGCGGTGCCCACCGATTCGAGCTACGCGCTGGTCTGCCACTTGGATGACAAAGCTGCTACCGACCGGCTGCGCCACATTCGCGGGGTGGACGATAAGCACCATCTGACGCTGCTGTGCCGCGACCTGAGCGAGTTGGCCAATTACGCCCGCGTGGACAACCAGCAATTTCGCCTTCTCAAGTCCGCCACACCGGGCCCCTTTACCTTCATCCTGGAAGCCAGCAAAGAAGTGCCACGTCGCCTGAGCCACCCCTCGCGCAAAACCATAGGCCTTCGCTTGCCTGACCATGCCTGCCTGCAAGCCCTGCTAGAACTCCATGGCGCGCCTTTGTTGGCCACCACGTTGATACCCCCGGGTGAGAGCCAGGCCTTGAACGATGCTGCCGACATTCGCGAACGCTTTGAGCACCAAATAGACGGCGTGATCGACGCCGGCGCTTGCGCGCTCGAGCCCACCACGGTGATCGACCTGAGCACCGGCGAAGCCGAGGTGGTGCGTCTGGGCCGGGGTGACCCCGCCCGCTTGGGCCTTTAGTGCGCCTGTCCCATTTTTTGAAAGCACCCACGTGGATATTGCCCAACTGATACAAACCGTCAGCCTGTACGCGATACCGGTGATTTTTTCTATCACCTTGCACGAAGCAGCGCACGGCTTCGCAGCACGCTACTTTGGTGATAACACCGCCTGGACACTGGGCCGCGTCTCGCTCAACCCCATGAAGCACATCGACCCGGTGGGCACTATCTTGCTGCCGCTCTTGCTGTATTTCAGTACCTCGGGCGCGTTTTTGTTTGGGTATGCCAAACCGGTGCCGGTGAACTTTGGGCGCCTGCGCCACCCCAAACGCGATATGGTCTGGGTGGCGCTAGCTGGCCCGGCGATTAATTTTGCGCAAGCTGTTTTTTGGGGTGCCGGATTGTTTGTGTTGCAAGGCGCGGGAATCAGCGAACCATTTTTGCTGAAAATGTGCCAAGGCGGCGTGCTGGTCAATGTGGTGATGTGTGTGTTCAATCTATTCCCCCTGCCGCCGCTCGATGGAGGCCGCATTTTGGTAGGCCTTTTGCCGATGCGCCAGGCCTATTGGTTATCGCGCGTGGAGCCCTGGGGGTTTTTTATTGTGATGGCGCTGGTGCTGACCAAAGTCATCAACACCTTTTGGATGCTGCCTTTGATGGGCCTGAGTTTTGAAGCTCTGGACTTGCTGCTCAGCCCCTTGCGCGCCCTGCTGCTCAGCGGCGCAGCGCCTGTTTAATTCGTTTGGCCTTTTTGTGTAATTCACCATGAGCACTGTTCGATTTTTAACCGGCATCACTACTTCGGGTACGCCGCACTTAGGTAACTACGTGGGCTCCATCCGCCCCGCGGTGCAAGCGAGCTTGCGGCCCGGTGTGGAGAGCTATTACTTTCTGGCCGATTACCACGCGCTCATCAAAATTGACGAGCCTGCGCGCATCCAGCGCTCCACCTTGGAAATCGCCGCTAGTTGGCTGGCGGCAGGCCTAGACCCCGAACGTGTAGTGTTTTACCGTCAGTCCGACATCCCCGAAATCCCGGAACTGACCTGGTTTTTAACTTGCGTGACCGGCAAAGGCATTTTGAACCGAGCCCATGCTTACAAAGCCTCGGTGGATAAAAACACTGCCGCGGGTACCGACCCGGACACCGATGTGAGCGCCGGTCTGTTTATGTATCCGGTGCTAATGGGTGCGGACATTTTGATGTTCAACGCCCACCATGTGCCGGTGGGGCGCGACCAGGTGCAGCACATCGAAATGGCGCGCGACATGGCGCACAGCTTTAACCACCGCTACGGCGAGCATTTTGTGGCCCCGCTGGCGGCGATCGAAGAAAGCGTGGCCACCTTGCCGGGCTTGGATGGCCGCAAAATGAGTAAGAGCTACGACAACACCATCCCGCTGTTTGCCAGCAGCGCGCAGTTGCAAAAACTGATCGCCAACATCAAGACCGATTCACGCGCGCCGGGCGAGCCCAAAGACACCGAAGGCTCGGCCCTTTTTCAGATCTACCAAGCCTTTGCCAGCCCTGAGGAAACCGCCGCCTTCGCGCAGGAGTTTGCCCAAGGCATTAGCTGGGCTGCTGCCAAAGAAAAACTGCATGCGCGCATAGACCAAGAAATTGCGCCCATGCGCGCACGCTATCAGCACCTGATGGAGCATCCGCACGAAGTGGAAGCGATGCTGTTGCAAGGCGCTATCAAGGCCCGCGCCGTGGCCACGCCTTTCATGGCGCGCTTGCGCCAGGCCGTGGGACTGCGCGGCTTGGCCGTACAAAGCACTTCCGGTGCCGCGAAAGCGGCGAAATCCGCCAGTGCAGCTTTCAAGCAGTACCGCGAGAGCGATGGCCAGTTTTATTTCAAACTGCTCGATGCCAAAGGCGCGCTGCTGCTGCAAAGCACCGGCTTTGCCAACCCGAAAGAGGCGGCGCAAGTCATGGCTCAGCTTAAGGCTGGGGGCGCGAGTGCACTGCCCGCCTGCAAGGCGTTTATCGCCAACGTTGCGGATGCTGCAGGCTTGGACGAAGCGCTAGAGAGTTTGCGTGCGCAAGTGGCATGAAACGCAATGCACAGCGCTGAACCCTTGCCGGGCTGATTCCCTGAAGGCCTAAGTTGCAAAGACCTGTTTCGCCACTTAGCCGCCCTGGCCCGCGCCCGCTGCGCTGGTCAAGCAGAGCCTAGCGCGGCGCCATGCAAGCCAAATACCTGCTGCAACTGACCTGCCTGTCGGCGCTGTGGGGCGCCTCCTTCATCCTGACCCGCATTGCAGTGCCCCAACTGGGGCCGAATTTTTCGCCATGGCTACGCATGACTTTGGGCACGCTGATGTTGGCAATCATCATGCGCGTGCTCAAGCACCGCTGGCCACTAGAGCATTGGAAGGAATTGATGTTTATCGGCTTTTTGGCCGTGGCCGGGCCGCACGCCTTGTATTCGCAAGCGGCCTTGTTTTTGCCCGGCGGCTATGGCGCGATGATTTCTGTCACCTCGGTGTTATTTGGCGCCTTCGCCTCAGCCTGGCTGGGCGAGGAAGTACTGACGCGCGGCAAACTGGCCGGCTGCCTGCTGGGCCTGGCTGGCGCGGCGCTGGTGGTGCGACTGGGGCCGGTACACCCGAGCGCAGAGCTCATACTCTCGGCCCTGACCTGTTTGGGCGCGGCAGCGCTATCGGGTATCGCCACGCCCTACCTCAAGCGCGCCACCACGCGCATGGAGCCGCTGTCCATTACGGCCGGTATGCATACAGCCTCGGTACTGCTGCTGTTTCCTGGCGCGGTGCATGATTTTCCGAATGCACATTTCACGCCCAGCGCCTTGGCCGCTGTCAGCGTGCTGGGCATCGCCACCTCGGGCCTGGCCTATTGGATGTTTATGCGCATCATGCAGCACGTGCCGCCCATGGCTTCAATGACCGCCAACTTTATGAGTACCGCCTTTGGCGTGCTCTGGTCAGTGCTGCTGCTGGGCGAAGATACCAGCCTGGCCATGGCCGTAGGCGGCGGCCTGATCGTGCTGGCCTGCCTGCTGGTCTCCAATGTCAACCCATTGGACTTGCTGCGTCCCTCTACCCACCAGACGGAATCGGACCATTAAGGCCCAGAGCGCGAATCGCCGAAAATACAGGCCGCATCCTCGTTTGTGCCTTCTACCTGCACCCATGCCCAGCATCCTCAATATCTCTGCCTACTTGTTCACGCCGCTGCCCGATGCGGCGGCGCTGCAAGGCACTTTGCGCGGCCGCGCGCTGGACTTGCAGCTCAAGGGAACGATATTGC
>Ga0136641_1000428_pt1 | contig 18123 bp, 16 predicted proteins | sample EliLak1302023Y_FD_115312 | JGI IMG/M metagenome (GOLD analysis project Ga0136641, IMG submission 115312) | Freshwater microbial communities from Elizabeth Lake, Yosemite National Park, California, USA - 13020-23Y | ecosystem: Environmental > Aquatic > Freshwater > Lake ...
CATGTAGGCATGCCCTGACCCGGGCGCCGGGTTGCTGCAAGTCCACTTCGACCCGCGCACAAGGGGCGATCGGCCCCCAGCGGTGCTGCGCCTGCGCATCCAGGCCGGTGACGAAGGGGCACAAGCCCTGCGGATGCACCCGCACCTGGCCGCGCACGCGCTGCGGCAGGGGTACGCTGATTTCGTCGATGTCGATGACCAAGGCAGCGCCGTCCCAATGCAGACGGCTGGGGCCGACGACGAACTCGCGGGCGCTGCGTTGAATCTGGCTCCGGCCGCGCTCGGTCATGGTCCAGCGGCGGCCGGCCCGACCGTACAGCGCGACGTTCAGGGCACAGAAGTTTTCGGGGTCGCCGCTGCCGAAGCGGCGGGAATAGGCGTAGTAGGGCGAGAAGACGCTGCCCACGAAGGCGATGATGCTGAAACCGTGCTGGCCGTCGTCGCTGAGGGCATCGACGTACCACCAGAGATAACCACCCGGCGCGACCGGCTGGTCGAATCGAGGTGTGCCATCAGCGTCGCGGCCGCCAAATGCCCGCTCATGGCTGCAATCGGCACCCCCGGGCCCGGGTGCACGCTGCCCCCCGCCAGGTACAGGCCCGGCACCCGGCTGGTCGATGCCGGCTTCGTGAAGGCCGACATCCAGCCGTGGGTCGCCGGCCCGTACAGCGCCCCGCCCGTGGCCGGGAAAAGGCGGTGAAAGTCGGCCGGCGTCGTGCGCACCACCTGGTGCGCTTGGGCCTGCAGCGTCAAGCCGCACTGGCGCAACAGCGCCAGGCTCCGGTGCTCGCATGGATCGGTCTCCTGGACATCAAAAGGGCGGGTGTCGCCGTCAGCGGGGGCATTCACCAGGCAAAGCAGGCGTTCCGGTCCGGCCGGCCCGCTGGCGTCGTCCAGACGGTCTTGCGCGCAGACATAGACCGTGCCTTGCTGCGGCAGGCGGCGGCGGCGGAAGATATCGTCGAACTCCGAACGGTAGTCCTTGTCGAAAAAGACGTTGTGGCGGACCAGTGGAAAGCCAGCGGCGCGGGCGTTCATCGACCAGGTCACCGCTGACAGCGAGCGCTGCCGCACCGCCACCGGTGGTGCCGCACGCTGCGCCGACGGGCCCAGCAGGCCGCTGGCCAGGGCGTTGGCGTCACCGTTGAAGACCACCGAATCGGCGGCCAGCGTGCGGCCATCGGCCAGCCGTACGCCGCATGTGCGGCCCCCTTGCACCAGGATCTGCTCGCAGGCCTGGCCGTACTCGAAGTTCACGCCGTGCGCCCGGGCCAGCCGCTCGAACATGCGCGCCACCGCGTGCATGCCCCCGTCCACGGCCCAGACCCCGTCGAGTTCCACCTGGGCCACCAGCATCAGTGTGGCCGGTGCGGCCCAGGGGTTGCTGCCGCAGTAGGTGGCGTAACGGCCGAACAGTTGTTGCAGACGCGGGTCGTGGAAGTGGCGCGCCAGGTGCTGCCACAGGCTGGCCATCGGCCCCAGGCCGGCCAGGGCCAGCAAGCCGCGGGGGCCAAGGTCGCGCGCCATGCTGAGCAAGGTGGGCCGTTCCGAGCGGATGTAGGGGCCTTCGAGCTGGGCGTAGATCTGCCGCGCTTGCGCGCAGAAGCCCAGGAAGCGGCGGGCCTCGGCCGGGCTGCTGAAAGCGGCAATGGCGTCGGCCGAACGCTGCACATCGGCGTACAGGTCCAGGGTTTGCGGCGCACCGCGCCAGGCATGGCGGGCCAGCACCGACAGCGGGCTCAGCGTGAGCTGGCTGTCCAGCGCCTGGCCCACCTCGGCCAGGATCTGGTCGAAGACCCAGCGCATGGTGAACACCGTGGGGCCCGAATCGACGGCCACACCATCGACCTGCACCTGGCGCATCTTGCCGCCTGGCGTGGCCGCTGCTTCCACCAGCGTGACTGGCAGGCCGCGGTGCGCCAGCAGCAGCGCGCTGACCAGCCCGCCGATGCCGGCACCCACCACCACCACCCGGTGTTCGCGCAGGGCGGTGGCGGTCATGTCCGCACCAGGCTGGATGGTGCTGATCGGCCGGCCACCGGGGGCCGGGTTTCAGCCATGGTCGCGGCCTTGCCAGCGGCCCTGCAGCAACAGCGGCACGAAGCGCACGAACATCGATTCGCTGAACCAGCGCCCCGCCTGGGCGCCGCGGATGGCGTCCAGGTGGGCCCCGCTGCGGGCATAGGCGTCCATCGCGGCCTGGTTGTCCCAGACGCTGAAGGTGGCCTGGCGCAACAGCGGCGCTTCGCCCAGGCCGACGGCCAGGCGGCAGCCGGGTGCGCCCGTCAGTGCGGCTTCGGAATTCGGTGTCAGGCGCCAGAACGCGGCGGCCTTGGTCGGGCGTATCGAAGCCCGCGTCAACGCGGCCACCGGCCCGGCCGCAGGGGTGGCCGCAGTGGCTGCCATGCCGGTGCCGCCCCAGGCGCCGCGGCTGCTGGTGGCGCGCAGCTTGGCCACCAGGAATTCGCCGGCGCGGTCGCGGTAGGCGCCCACGATGGCCGAATGCGCGATGAACTCATCGGCGCTGGCTGCATCGGCAAACAGCGCAAACAGGCCTTGTCGCGAGGCGCTGGGCCGCAGCCCGAAACCGCCCTGGTGGCCGCTGCCCAGGGCCTTGGCCAGGCGCAGGCCGGGCACGGCGGCCAGCGCCGCGCCGCCGCGAACGATGCGCGACCACCCCCACAGGCGGTGGCCGACGGCGATGTCCGCGAGCAGCAGCACCGCCACATCGTCGGCTGTCGCCTCGGTGTCTGCCGACGAGGGGCCGGCAGGGGCCGCAGGGCGGTCGCCGTCCAGTGCCGGCCGCTGCCCGCCAACTGCGGGTGCGGGTGGGGATGCGGGCGGTGCAGGGCTGCGCTGAAGAACCTGGCTGGAACGGATCATTGTGCTGGACAGTACGGGGTTGCGCCCCAGGCAGCAACCCCGTCGGTCGTTTGCCGGCTACTTCTTGGGGGCTTCCGGCGTAGCGGTGGCCGCTGCCGCGCCGGGACCGGCCGCCGGGGTGGCATCTGCAGCCGCCACGGTGACAGGCACCGGAGCCACCGTCTGCAGCAACTCCGGGTGGTTCTTGGCCATCTGCGCACCCAGCAAAGGCTTGTTCACGCCCTGGTGGCAGGTGGAGCAGTTGACCTTGGCCACATCGCCCTTGACGCCCTTGCGGTTGTCCGGGAAGGTGGCTGTCAGCGGCTCCATGTAGGCGACGTTCAGATCGCGAGCCATGCGGATGCCGTACCAGGCCGTGACGCGCTGCGGTGGCGCTTCGCTCCAGGACTGGAAGGCCCGCGTGTTGTGGCAGAAGGTGCAGTTCACCCCCAGCGAGTTGGCCATGTGCACCATCAAGCCGTAGGTGTGTTCGGCCTGCTTGGTGCTGCTGAGGTTCTTTTTCATCCCCGTGAACTTCAGGGCCTCGTTGCCGTTGACGCGGATGGGCAGGTCTTGCAGCAGGTAGGGGGTGTAGGGGTCGTTGGGCAGTGAGCTGTAGCCCACCGACGGTGCCCCGATGTTCTGGCCTGCCAGGTCACCCATGACCGAGTTCTCGGCGTACTTGCGGCCGGCCGGCGCGTACCAGACTTGGGCCGGCACCGGGTTGCCGCGGTGGCAGGTGTAGCAGGTGACCCCGGTGGTGCCGACGTGCGGTTTCCAGTCGGCATTCAGGTGCTGCGTCATCTGCACCATGCGCCGCGCCACCACCTTGGTGTACTTGCCGTCGTCGGCGAAGTTCTGCACGTTGTGGCAGTAGGCGCAACCTTCCTTCGGTGCCACCCACGAGGTGATGGCCGCCATGTGGCGCGAGAACTCGCCCACGCTGAGATGGCCCAGCACCTTGACGTTCTGATAGACCTGCGACGCCTTCGGGCCATCCGGGCTGGCCGCTTCGGCCGATTCCGGGGCCATGTTCCTGGCCACCGTCTTGGCGTCGGTGCGCGGGTTGTTGACCTGCGCCATGCCGGTGCCGCGGTAGCCGTTCTGGATGGCCGTCACCGGCGGCCGCTCGCAGCCGGCCAGCAGCGCGGCAGCCAGGGCGGCGACGAAAAGATGACAGGCTCGGGTAACGACGCTCATGGCTTGACTCCGATCAGGGCCGGGTCCACGCTGATGGGGTAGACGGCGGGGTAAGACGGCACGACGCCGTGTTTCATGGACCAGAGGTACCAGTTGTCGACCACCGGGCCGGTCAACAGGATGCCGATGCCGCCGACCAAGGGGCACAGCACGGCAAACCACCAGGCCCAGCGGTGTATCGATTCCATCGAGGCGTTGAAGCCCATGGTCCAGCGCCAGAACAGGGCGGCTCTTTCGCTGGCCGTGCCGCGGTCAACGATCTGCTCGATTTCGCGTTCGCCGCCGAAGCGGCTGACCGCCAGGATGGTCGCGCCGTGCATCGCAAACAGCAGCACCGAGCCGTACAGGAAGACGATCGACAGCGCGTGGAAGGGGTTGTAGAACAGGTTGCCGTAGCGCAGCGACAGCGCAGAGACCCAGTCCAGGTGCGGGAAGATGCCGAAGGGCACCGCCTCGCTCCAGCTGCCCATCATGATGGGGCGGAAGAAGCCGCACACCAGGTACAGCCAGATGGCCGCGGCGAAGGCCCAGGCGACGTGCGTGCCCAGCCCCAGCTGGCGCGCTCGGCGGTAGGTGCGCACCCACCACAGCATGATCGACGCGGTGAGCAGGAAGCCAGTGATCAGCCACCAGCCGCCCTGCGCCAGCGGCGGAAAGCTCAGGCCGAAGGCGGGTGGCGGTGGCTCCAGGGCCAGCCAGAACAACTGGCGGATCAGTTGCAGCGGGCTCCAGTCCACCGAGGCCAGCATGTTGAAGCCGATGATGTTGAAGGCCAGCGTGCCGAAGGCCAGCGACATCACACCCAGGCCGCCCAGGTAGATGGGCCCGATCTGGGCGTTGCCGATGCGGCCCAGCAGATGGACCAGGAAAGGCTGGCCGCTGCGGCGCCAATCGCCGTGCGGCAAGGCTGGGCCGGGGTGCAGCGGGCCGGTCGGCTGCACTTCGGTGAACAGGTTCTGGTTCTCGATCGAGAACAGCGGCTGGAACTGAGCCATGGGGTTTTTCTCCTCGCTGCGCTAATGGGGTGTCGGGACTGACTTCACTTGCCCCAGATGGGCATGTTCAGCCACCAGCCCCACCATTCGGGCCAGCCTTGGGTCCAGAAGGGGCCGCTGATCACGATGCACAGGGCTGCGAACCAGACCGCAGACAGGGCCAGGAACAGGCCGACGCGGTGGATGCCCAGGGTGCCGACCGAGTAGCCGATGAAGTCGCGGAAGAAGGTGTCTTCGTGCTCGGGCGTCTTGACCAACTGGCCTTCGCCCGGGTTGGTGGACGACAGCACCAGGCCGCCGTGCATCGACAAGGCCAGGGTGGTCGCGAAGAACAGGGTCACCGCGATCATGTGCGCCGGGTTGTAGTGGAAGTGCAGGAACTGGTAGGCCACGTTACTGACCCAGTCCAGGTGGCTGTAGATGCCGTAGGGGAAGGCATGCCCCCAGGCGCCGAGCAGCACCGGCCTTATCACCTGCAGCGTGGCATAGGCCAGGATGGCAAAGGCGAAGGCGAAGGGCACGTGCAGACCCATGCCCAACTTGCGGCAGATTTCAACCTCGCGCAGTGCCCATGAGCCGAAGGCCCCGAGCGCGCAGACGGTGATGATCTGCCACAAGCCGCCAGCCATCAGCGGCGCCATGCGCAGGCCGTATGACAGGTCGGGCGGTGCGATGCTGATCTGCCAGAGGTTCCAGGTCGGGCCCATGGCCGCGCCCCAGAGGATCATCGTGGTGCCCAACAGCGCGAAAAACGCCGTGGTGACGCCGAAGAACCCGACGTAGAAAGGGCCGACCCAGAAGTCGAAGAGGTCGCCACCCAGCAGGGTGCCGCCCCGTACCCGGTATTTGCGTTCAAAGCTCAGCATGGCCATGTTGTGTCCTCCAGGTGCGCGGCGCAGTGCGCGTCACCAGGGTGTGCTAATTCGTGGGCAAGGCTTCAGAAAACCAGACATGACGGGCGCGCGGTTCAAAAAAACCCCGGCGCGCCCGCCACGGGTAACGGCAAGAAACCGTTATTTCGGCATCGGCGCGTTTTGCGCGGCCTTCGCGGCTTTCACCGTGTCGGGATGCCAGGTATTGATGTTGTAACGATCGCCGCTGATCTGGATCAGATGGATGCTCGTCGAGACGAAGGCAATCAAGAGACCGACCATGATGATCGCCTTGCGGGGATCGACTACTCGCCAAAAACGCCACATGTTGCTTTCCTTTGCATTAACTCAATTGGGAAATGACGGTGTAAACAGCGCTCTTCACGCCGCTCAACATCGACCTTGCGCCCTCTGCCCCTGGCAGGTAGGTGCGCCAATCCTGGGTAAACAACATCGAGGCCAGCGCCAAGCCCAGGAAAGCGATGAAGATCACGACGAAGATGCCTTGGAAGCCCTTGAGAGAGCCCTCGTGGTGGGTCGCGTGGCAGCCAGCGATTTCTTGTGACATGGTGGATAACCTCTTCAGCTGAGTTTTAGAACCAGGGACGCCAGATCCACACCAGGCTGTGGGCGGCGAACGCGCCAACAGCCCAGAGCAAGTACCCTTGAATGAAGTACTTGTGAACCTCTTGGCATTCGTCGTCGGTGAGACCCGACGGATTCACGTTTGAAGCCATCGCTCAAACTCCTCCAAAAAACGCCTTGCGGCGGAAACCACACCGGATGGTGCAGACGGAAACCACAGCCGCTTTTTCGACGGCTGTGGACATGCGCTTTGACAGGCATTGCGCGTGTGGGGTGGGTAACGAGCCGCGTGACGCGTTCATGCGCTCACCTCGACTTTGCGAGCGCCGAACAAGCGGTTCAGCACCGCTGCGGTGACGATTTCTTCGCTGCGGTGGCGGGCGTCGGACTCGGCCGCGTCGCGCCAGCGCTTGGCGGCTGAGATGCGCACCAGCACCGGTTCGGCTTCGACCATGTCCTGCAACCGCTCCATGGCTTCGTCGTCCCAGGGCAAGGGTTGCGACAGCCGGCTGGGCGTGGCGTCCACCTTGTCCATGTCGGTGGACAGCGGCAGGATGTGGAACAGCGCGTCGAACAGCGCGTTGCAGAATTCCTGGACGATGTAGGTGGCGCCCGCGTAACCCATGAAGGGCGTGCCGGTGTGGCGGCGTATGACGGCACCGGGAAACGACGCGGGGATGTAGCTGGGCTTGGGGCCGTGTCCGCCGCCACCCAATTCGGCCAGGTACATGCGTTCGTTGTAGGAACCGAACATCACCAGTGGCGGCTTTTCGTGCGTCAGCCTGCGCACCGTCTCGTTGTCGGTCTTCTCACCGGCGCGGCGCGAGATGGCGAAATTGCACGGCAAACCGAGTTCGTCTTCCAGAAAGTGCCGGATGCCGCGGGCATAGGTTTCGTTGGCCACGACGGCGAAATTGGCGGTGCCGAAAAAATCCTGTGTGACGCTGCGCCACAAGTCCCAGATGGGCTTGATGGTGGTGTGCTTTTCGCGCTGGATGAAAGGCTCGGGGTCGAGATGCAGCAATTCGCCCAATTGGCGCAGGAAAGCCGTCGTGCTGTGCAGGCCGATGGGGGCTTGCAGATACGGACGCTCCAGCGCTTCGCACAGCATGCGGCCGTATTCACGGTACATGCAGATGTTCACGTCGGCTTCGACCAGGCGCGACACATCGGCCAGGTGGCTGCCCAGCGGGAAGACCATGTTCACTTCGGCGCCGATGCCTTGCACCAGGCGGCGGATCTCGGCCAGGTCGCTGGGCATGTTGAAAGTGCCGTAGCAGGGGCCGATCAAATTCACCCGCGGCTTTTCGCCGGCCGGGCGGTCAGCAAAAGGCGTGCGTTGCGGCACCTTGCGCAGGCCGTATTCCGTCCACAGCCAGAACATCGCGCGGTTGGCGCATTGCCACTGGTCTTCGTCGATGGTGCGCGGCAGGAAGCGCGCAATCGTCGTGCCTTCGGGCGTCACGCCACCACCGATCATCTCGGCGATGGAGCCGGTGACCACCACGCTGGGCAGATCAGGATCGAGCGAGGCATGCGCGCGCTTCATGGCGCCTTCGGTGCCTTCGCGGCCGAGTTGCTCTTCGGCCAGGCCGGTGACGACGATGGGCAATTCGTGCGGCGGCAGCGCGTCGGTGTAATGCAGCACCGAGGTGACGGGCAGGTTCTCGCAACCCACCGGGCCGTCGATGATGACCTGCAGGCCCTTGATCGCGGTGAAGACGTAGACAGCGCCCCAATAACCGCCAGCGCGGTCGTGGTCGATGACGTAATTGAGCTTGGCCATCAGATCATCGCTTCCGCGTTGCGCTTCTTCAGCAGCTTGATGACCTGGCGTTTGGTCTCGGCGCGGAACTCGGGGCGCTCTTGCGGTACGCCTTCCCACACGCCGGCCTTGTCGCCACCGCCCACGTCGCCGAAGAACTCGCGCATCTGTTCGAAGCGTGCCTTGTTGGCGATGGCTGCGTTGACGACCTGCGCCAGCGAGCCGGCACCGGCCGGGCCCATCAGCGGGCGTGCCGAAATGAGATTGGTGAAGTACAGCGAAGGGATGGTGGCCTGCTTGGCGGCCTGAACGACCGGCGTGGTGCCGATGGCCAGATCGGGCTTGAATTCGCGCACGGCTGCGATGTCCTGTTCCAGCGAGGCGCGGTATTGCACATGCACGCCGCGGGCTTGCAGCCATTCCAGGTCGGGCGCGCTCCACGGTGTCTTGGGGCAGGCGCTGCCGACATAAGGCACTTCGGCGCCGCTCTCGATCAGCAGACGGGCCACCAGCAGTTCGCTGCCTTCATAGCCGCTGACCGTGATGCGGCCCTTGATCGGCGTCTTGGCCAGCACCGCCTTGATGACCGGCAGGAAGCGATTCTTCGCTGCGTCGATCTGCGCCTGGCCGATGTTGCAGCTGTCGCCGATGGCCTGCAGCCAGGCTTCGGTGCCGTCATGGCCGACCGGTGCCGAGGCGACCACCGGGCGACCGGCGGTGGCGAATTCACGCACGCTGGCGGTGTAGAAGGGGTGGATGGCGGCAACGGCGGCGCAGTCCAGCGCGGCGTAGAGCTCGCGCCATTCGCGGGTCGGCACCGTCGGGCCGGCGGCCAGGCCCATCGGTTCGAGCATCGCGCCGATGATCATCGGGTCGGCCGGGAACATCTCGCCAAGCAGGCTGATGGTCGGCTTGCTGCTGATGCCCTGGCGCGGCGCCATCACCGGGCCGGCTTCGGCTTCGGTGCGGGCGTATTTCAGCATCGCGCCGGCCAGCACGTCTTTCGCTTCGGCATGCGTGGGCACGCCGAAACCCGGTACGTCGATGCCGATGATGCGCACGCCGTTGATCTGCTTGGGCAGCAGTTGCAGCGGCACGCCGCTGGCGGTGGGCACGCACAGGTTGATGATGACGATGCTGTCGTACAGCGCCGGGTCGGCCTGCGCGTGCACGGTGTCGCGGATGTCCTCGAACAGCTTGCCGGTGACCAGGCTTTCGCTGTTGAAGGGCACATAGCCCACGCTGCGGCGCGCGCCGTAGAAATGGCTGGTGAACGTCAGCCCGTAGACGCAGCAGGCGCTGCCCGACAGGATGGTGTGGGTGCGCCGCATGCGCAGCCCCACGCGCAGCGAACCGAAGGCCGGGCACATGCTTTGCGGCTGGTCGTGCGGGCCGGCGCCTTCGGGCAGGGGGTAGTCCTTGGCGTACTGCTGCAGGACTTCGCTTTTGCCGGCCGTCTTGGCGGCGGCCAACATCGTGTCCTTGCCGGAGTGGCAACCCAGGCCATCGGCCTGCGCGGCGGCCGGCACGGCCAGCGCCACGCCCTGGGGCAGCGCCGCGTCGGGGGTTGGAACTGGATCGATGTCCTGCATGATCAGGCCGCGTCGTAAACGACTTCGAGGGTCGGCTTGATGACTTCGTGCTTGCCGACCATGTCGAAGACCGTGGCGGGTTCCATCTTGAAATCGCGGCCGGTCACTTCGGCGCTGAACAGGCCCAGCAACTGGTCTTGCGTCTGCGGCTTCGGACGCACGGGCGGCGCTTCGGCGACATTGGTGGCCAGCTCTTCGAAGAGCGACGCCCACTGCGTGCCGGGCCGGCCGATGATTTCGTAGCTGGCGCTCTTGCGCCGGATGTCTTCGTTGGCCGGAATGGCGGCCAGCACCGGGATGCCGGCGGCCTGGGCGAAAGCCTGCGCTTCACCGGTGCCGTCGTCCTTGTTGATGACCACGCCGGCCACGCCGACATTGCCACCCAGCTTGCGGAAATACTCGACCGCGCTGCAGACGTTGTTCGCCACGTAGAGCGATTGCAGGTCGTTGCTGGCCACGACGATGACCTTCTGGCACATGTCGCGGGCGATCGGCAGACCGAAGCCGCCGCAGACCACGTCGCCCAGGAAGTCGAGCAGCACGAAGTCGAAGCCCCAGTCGTGGAAGCCCAGCTTTTCCAGCGTCTCGAAGCCGTGGATGATGCCGCGCCCACCGCAGCCGCGACCGACTTCCGGCCCGCCGAGTTCCATGGCGTAGACGCCGTCGCGCTTGAAGCAGACGTCGCCGATGGCCACCGCTTCACCGGCCAGCTTCTTCTTGCTGCTGGTCTCGATGATGGTCGGGCAGGCCTTGCCGCCGAAGAGCAGGCTGGTGGTGTCGCTCTTCGGGTCGCAACCGATCAGCAGCACCTTCTTGCCCTGCTGCGCCATCATGTAGCTCAGGTTGGCCAGTGTGAAGCTCTTGCCGATGCCGCCTTTGCCGTAGATGGCGATGATCTGGGTTTCCTTGGTCACCGGACCGATGTGCACCTGATCGGGTTCGACGGCGGCCTCGGCGCGCAACTGTTCGCGGGACATGAAGGTGACGGTGGCCGTTGCGGGGATGGTGCTGCTGCTCATTGCATCTGTCTCCAGTCGAGAACCATCTTCAGACAGGCCGCGTCGCCGAAGGCGGTGCGGTAGGCGTCTGCGGCGTGGGTGGCGACATCGTGGTGGGTGATCAGGCCGTCGAGGGACAGGCGGCCGTTTTCGGCCAGCTCCTTCACGGCCAACATGTCGGCGCGCTTCCACTCGGCGGCCGTGCGGATCTGCGCTTCACGCATGAAGGCGGGCGCGAAATTGAATTGCAGGGGCTCGGTGTAGAAACCGGCCAGCACCACCTCGCCGCCGAACGCCAGGCGGGCGATGGCTTTGTCGAGGATGCCGCTGTCGCCGCTGACGTCGTAGATGGCCTGGTAGTCGCGGCGCGTGTCTTCGTCCGGCGTGACGACCGGGTAGCCGACGGCGCCACCGGCGCGGGCCGGGTTCAGTTCCCACACCGTGGGCGCGTCGAAACCGGCGGCCACCACCAGGCGGGCCAGCAGGCGGCCGAGCACGCCGTGTCCGATGATCAGATCGGGCGGCCGGTGCGGCGCAGTCTTGCCGCCGCAGGCCACTGCGTGATAAGCCGTGGCCGCCAGGGCCAGCAGCACCGCGTTGGCGCCCAGGCTGTCGCTGATGGGCAGGACCTTGTCGCTGGGCACGATGAGCCGGGAGGCGGCGCCGCCGAACAGGCCGCGCACTTCGCCGTAACAGCGGGCGCCCGGCACGTAGACCTGCTCGCCGACCCGACGCTGTGCTTGAGGGCCCGCAGCCACGACGCGGCCCACTGATTCGTAGCCCGGCACCAGCGGGTAGCCCATGCCGGGGAAGGTGGGCATGCTGCCGTTCCACAGCAGGCGTTCGGTGCCGGTGGAGATGCCGCTGAATTCGATGTCGACCACCACGTCGCTGTCGTTGGGGTCGGTCAGCGGCAGATGCATCAACTTCAGATGCTCTGGCTGCTCCATCACGACGGCGTGTGTCTTCATGAATGTCATCTTAGGCGGACACTTTGAAGTGTCAAGCGGGATTTACGCTTTTAAAGCGGATTGCTGTGTATGCGCGGCCACCGGCTGGACCGGTTTGCGCGCCACCAGCACGCCCACTTGCAAGGGAATCGGCGTGGGCAGTTCGCGCACGCGGTCGAAACCGGCGGTTTCCATCAGGGACTGCAGTTCGGCGGCCGTGCGCGAACGGCCGCCGTGCATGGCCAGCAGGTAGAAGCCGAAATAGGCGTCGCCCATGCGCGGCGCCCCCGGTGCGCCGGCCATGGGCTCGGCCAGCAGCAGCGTGCCGCCCGCTGGCAGGGCCCGGAAGACGGCGCGCAGGATGGCCAGTGCCCGTTCGTCGGGGTGGTCGTAGATGACGCGGATGAGGGTGGCGATGTCGGCGCCGCTGGGCAGGGGGTCGCGCGTGAAGTCGCCCCCGTGGACGGCGCTGCGATGGGCCAGGCCGTCGGCGGCCAAGGCGTCGTGGGCCACGGGCACCACGCCCGGCAGGTCGAAGAGCATCAGCTTGAGCTTCGGCGCCCGGCGCGCCACGGCGCGCAAGAAGCGGCCTTGGCCGCCGCCCACGTCGAGCAGGCAGCGGTGGCGGCGCACGTCGTAGGTGTCGAGCACCTCTTCGGCCACCAGGGGCTGCGAAGCGGACATCAGCGCCGAGTAATCATTCACTTGGGCCGGTGCCAGCGCGCCGGGCGCTGCAGCCGTTGCGTAGGCCCAGTAGGCCGACAGCGCCGGTGGCGCGCCGCTGCCGCGCAACAAGGCCACCGGGTCCTGCAGGTCGGCGTAGAGCACGGCGTGGTGCTCGACCATGGCGGCGATGGCGCCATTGCCCACCATGGGCGCGCCCAGCTTGCCCAGGCCAAAACAGGCCAGGCCCAGGCGCGTGCTGCGGTGTTCCAGCAGGTCCAGCGAGACGGCAGCGGCCAGCAGGCGCTGCAGGCCGTCCAGCGGAACGTCCAGGCGGCGCGACAGTTCCTGTTCGTCGAGCGGGCCCTGTGCCAGCAGGTCGAAGACCTTCAGGCGGACACAGGCCAGCAGCACCTGCGAGTAGACGAAGCCGGCCACCAGGTCGAACAGCCCGCGCGCGCGGCGCCGGGCGATGGGACGCATCCACCAGCTGCGTGCGGCACGCCGCTGGAAGTCGGGGCTGGTCAGGACGCTGTCGCGCCAGGCTTGCCAGCGCTGGCGCCAGCCGGGGGCGGTTGTCACTGTGGGTGCGGTCAGCGGTACATGCATGGGTGGGTTGTTCCTCAAGCCGCCAGGGCCAGGTCGCGAACGGTGGCTTGCGGCACCAGGCGTTCTGACTCGGCCTTGGCCAGGGCCCGCAGCATGGCGGCGCCCGCGCAGGGGGGAATGGCATCGACGGCGCGCGCCATCAGTTGGTCGAAGTGGGCGATGGCGCCGCTCAGGCCCAGTTCGGTGGCCGAACTGGGGCGGTGCAGGGCCAGGTCGCGGCCATTGGGCTTGCCCAGGAGTTCGGCGCTGAAGGCGACGTCACGGATGTCGTCGGCGACCTGATAGGCCTCGCCCAGGCACAGACCGAAGGCCTGCCAGGCCTGGGGGTCGGCACCGGCGGCCAAGGCGCCGGCCTCGGTGCAGGCCGAAAACAGCGAGCCTGTCTTGGCCCGGTGGTAGGCCGGCAGCGCCACGTAGGGCTCGCATTCCCATGCCTGGCCGGCCACGATGCCGGTCGGCGCGCCGACGCGGCGGGCCAGCAGGCTGATCAGCGCCGGCAGGCGCTGCGGTGCGTGTTCGGCGCCATGAGCCAGCGTCTGGAAGGCCAGCACGATCAGGGCGTCGCCGGTCAGCACGGCGATGCGTTCACCGAAGGCCGTATGCACCGAGGCCACGCCGCGTCGCGTCTCGGCGTCGTCGAAGCAGGGCAGGTCGTCGTGGACCAGCGAGGCGCAGTGCAGCAACTCGATGGCGGCAGCAGCGGCATCGGCCAGGCGGGGATCCTTGTCGCCGCAGGCCCTTGCCACGGCCAGGCACAGCTGCGGGCGGATGCGCGCGCCGCCCGGGAACACCGCGTGCCGCACGGCAGCCTGCAACTTCGGGGGGCAATCCTTGTGGTCAGGCGCGTCCGTCGGGCCCGCCATCGACCCCAGCGACATCGCAGCCAGCAAGGCGTGCTCGATCCGGTCTTGGGTGTTCATCGATCCAGTTCCTTTCGTGGGTGGGTCGGTCTGCCCGGCCGGCAGACGGCAGGGACAGCTTGCGGCGCGCTTTCCGGGCTTGCAAAGATGTCAGTCTAAGTTGTCACCCTAAGTTGTCAACTTGGCGAGACAGCTTTAGGATAGGGCCATGAACACACGGCGTCAACGAGAGCTTCCCAGCCCCAGCGGTGCGGCGCCATGACCGTCCTGGCGCTCGGCATCAACCACCACAGTGCCCCCTTGGACCTGCGTTCGCGCTTTGCCTTCGCCGCGCCACAGTTGCCAGCGGCGCTGCGTTCGCTGCAGGAATGCCTGCAGCGGGCTTCGGCCGAAGCCACGCTGCTGTCCACCTGCAACCGGACCGAGCTTTACATCGCCGCGGAAGACGCGCACAGCGCGTCTGAGCTGGCGCAGCCGGCGTTGAACTGGCTGGCCGAACAGGGCGGCTTGAACGCCGCCAGCGCGGGCGCCCACAGCAGCGTGCGCCTGGCCGACCACGCCTATGTGGTGGAAGACAGCGAAGCGGCGCGCCATGCCTTCAGGGTGGCTTCCGGCCTGGATTCGATGGTCCTGGGCGAGCCGCAGATCCTGGGGCAGATCAAGGTCGCGGTGCGCGAGGCGGGTCTCGCCGGCACGCTGGGCAGCACCCTGCACCAATTGTTTCAGCGCTCTTTCTCGGTGGCCAAGGAAGTGCGCAGCGCCACCGAAATCGGCGCGCACTCGGTCAGCATGGCGGCGGCCACGGTGCGCCTGGCGTCGCAACTGTTCGAAGACCTGGGAACCGTGAAGGTGCTGCTGGTCGGCGCCGGCGAGATGATCGACTTCACAGCCGCCCACTTCGCCAGCCGCCATCCGCTGAGCATGACGGTGGCCAACCGCACGCTGGAACGCGGCGAGGCGCTGGCCGAGCGCTTCGGGGCGCAGGCCATGCCGCTTTCAGAACTGCCGCAGCGCCTGGGCGAATTCGACGTCGTGGTGTCCTGCACCGCCAGTACGCTGCCCATCATCGGCCTGGGCGCCGTCGAACGCGCCTTGAAAGCGCGCCGCCGCCGGCCGATGTTCATGGTCGACCTGGCCGTGCCGCGCGACATCGAACCCGAAGTGGCCGGCCTGCGCGACGTCTACCTCTACACCGTGGACGACCTGTCGGCGCTGGTGCAGACGGCTGGCAGCAAGCGGCAGTCGGCCGTGGCCCGCGCCGAGGAAATCGTCGATGCCGGCGTGAAGAGCTTCGCGCACTGGATGGAGCAGCGCGCCAGCGTGCCGCTGATCCGCGCGCTGAACCGCCAAACCGACGACTGGCAGGCCATCGAGTTGGCGCGGGCGCGCCGCCTGCTGGCGCGCGGCGGGTCCGTCGATGCCGTGCTGGAAAGCCTGGCGCACGGCCTGACGGCCAAGCTCATGCACGGGGCGATGAGCGAGCTGCGCTGCGCCGACGAACAGCAGCGCGACGCGATGAGCGACACCGTGTCGCGGCTGTTCCTGCGCAGCGGCGTGCGTTCACACGGTTTGCACGGTTCGCACTGACAGGGTTCATCCCGCTCCCGCCTGAGGGCAAGGCGCCTACCCGGGCAGCGTGCCCCGCAGACAGGCGGCAACGCGTGCCGCGTCTTCCTCGTGCGCCAGATGCCCCAGCCCCGGTAGCGTTTCCAGCGTGGCGCCCGGCACCAGCGCCTGCGCCCGGCGGGCGTCGGCCGGCGGCACGGTGCCATCCTGCTCGCCCACCAGCAGGTGCAGCGGTGCGCGCAGGCTGGGCAGGTCGCTGGCCAACTCGTGCAGATTCCAGCGCGCCACCATGCCCAGCGCGCCGGCAACGTGACCGGGGCTGGTGACCAGCTGCCGGTAGAGCCTCGTGCCGGCTTCGTCCAGCCTGGAGCCGGTGCTGTCCAGCAGCTTTTGGACGACCGATGCATCGCGTGCGCGCCAGGCGAACAGCGACGGCACCAGCGGGTTCAGCGCCAGCAGCTTGGCCGCCGGCGAGAACAGGGTACCGGCCCAGCCGGGTAGCGGAAACAAGGCGGCGTTCAAGGCGATCAAGCCGGCGGGGGCCCAGCCCGCCGCGCTACCGGCCGCGGCCGCCTGCAGCGCCATGCGGATGGCGATGGCCGCGCCGGCCGAATGGCCGAGCACCCAGCGGGGTCGGGCACCCCAGGCGGCCATCAGCGCCGTCACGCCACGCGCCATGCCGGCCATGCTGGCACCGTGGACGGGCCCGTCCGCAGCGGCCGGGCCGCTGAAGCCGTGGCCGGGGAGGTCCATCGCCAGCAACTCGGCATGCGGCGCCAGCAAAGGTGCCAGATGCCGCCAGGTGTGGGTGGCCGAACCGGTGCCGTGGATCAGCAGCAGCAGCGGCGCGCCAGGCCTGGGCGCGGGCCAGTGCTGCACGTGCCAGCGCAGGCCGGCGGCCGCGATGAAGTGGCTGCGCTCGCGGTGCGGCCAGTGCCGGCCGTCGCGGTCCCAGTTCAGGCCTTGCGCCATCGTCACACTGCCCTCGCCGCGCGGGTCGGGTCGATCAGCGCGCGTTGCCGGGCAGCGTCTTGACTGCCGCTGACAGCGCTGCGGCGCCGGCATAGGGCAGGGCGCGGTAATGCGCGGCCAGCTCCAACGCCAGGCGTTGCGCAGCCGGCGCCGGCTGCGGCGAGGTGTCGACCACCAGCGTGGTCAGCCGCGCCGCGCGCAACTGGCGGGCCATGGCCAGGGCGTCGATCTCGGCCTGGGCGCGGCCGGGCGTGCCGTCGCGCGCGATGTTGCCGCGGCCGTCGGTCAGCAGCACGACGATGGGCGTGGCCCCGGCGCGCCGCACCTGGGCCGCCAGCCGCAGCGCCGCTTCCAGCCCCGCCGCCAGCGGCGTGCCGCCGCCACCGGGCAGGCCGGCCAGGCTGCGCTTGGCGCGCACCAGCGACCGCGTCGGCGGCAGCAGCAGTTCGGCGCTGCGGCCGCGGAAGGCGATGACGGCGACCTGGTCGCGCCGCACATAGCAGTCGGCCAGCAGCAGGTTGATGGCGCCCTTGGCCTCGGCCAGCCGGTGCAGGGCCGACGAGCCCGAGGCGTCGATGACGAAGATCGTGGCCGTGGCGGCGCGCTGCTGCAGGCGGCTGATGCGCAGGTCGTCGGCCTGCACGTGGATGCGGCCGGCGCGTTCGGGCGCGGCCGGGCCGGGGCCGGTCTCGGCCGCCGCGGCAGCGCTGCGTTTTTCGGCATCCGCCGCGGCGCGGATGCGCTGCCAGGGCGCGGCGGCGCGCAGGGTTTCGATCAGGTTCAGCCGGGCGCCACCGCGCGGCTCACCGCGCCGCGTGCCCACTGGACGGCCGCTGCGCGGCGAGGTGGTCAGGGCGCCGACGCGGCCGCCTTGGGCACCGCCGGCACCGCCCATCAGCGCGGCCAGCAGGCCGGCGGGCAAGGTCGCGGTGGTGGCCTCGACCAGCCGGTCCTCCAGCTTGTCGGCCGGTGTTTCTTCGGGCGGCTTGTCGGGCGTTTCAGGCGGGGGTTCGGACGGTGTCTCGGCCGCGTCGGGCGGCGCGGGCGGGGTCGGTGGCGGTTCGGGGTCGCCCCCGTCGGGTTCGGGGGGTGCCGGCTCGTCGTCCGACCTTGCGGGTTCCGGTTCGACGGGCGCCGGCGGCAGCCGCGTGGCGCGTGGGCCCAGCACCAGGCGGGCGGCCAGGATGGCGTCGTCGTCGGACACCGTGGCGCGACCGGCCAGGGCCGCGGCGGCGCGGGCCGCGCGCAGGGCCAGCAGGCCGGCGCGCGGCGAATCGACGCCGAGCTGCAGCGCCGTGCCGCACAGCGCCTGCAGCGTGGCGTCGGCCAGCGTCACGCGCGGCAGCAGCGCCCGTGCGGCGGTGATGGCGTCGGGCTCGGCCGCGGCTTCGCCGCAGGACCGCAGGCCCAGTTCGCGCAAGTCCAGCCTGAAGGCCAGGCGGTCGGCCAGCGCCGCCGACAGCGGCTCGTCTTCCGGGGTCGCCTCGTCCAGCGCCAGCACGCCGACGCGGGCGTCCCAGCGCGTGCTCAGGCCGTCGCGTTCGAAGCCGACGGCGCCGCTGTCCAGCGCCGCGCACAGGCGCGCCGCGGTGCCGGCGCTCAGGCGCTCGGCCATCGTCAGGGTGACGACGCCA
>Ga0136641_1000429_pt1 | contig 18121 bp, 15 predicted proteins | sample EliLak1302023Y_FD_115312 | JGI IMG/M metagenome (GOLD analysis project Ga0136641, IMG submission 115312) | Freshwater microbial communities from Elizabeth Lake, Yosemite National Park, California, USA - 13020-23Y | ecosystem: Environmental > Aquatic > Freshwater > Lake ...
CGGTTGCCGGTGACCTCGCCCCACAGGATCAGTCCGGCCCAGGCGTTGACGGCCTCGCTGCTGGATTCCTGGTTGTTGCCGAAGTTGCCGTATTTGCCGACGCCGCCGATGCCCACGGCCCAGGAATGACCTTCGTAGGCGTCGTAGTTGCGGATGTAGGGGAAGTCGGGACTGCCGCGCTCGGTGTTCGCGATGTCCTTGATCAGCAGTTCGATGATGCCGCCGTACTGGTCCTTGGCGGCCCAGGCCGGGTCGCGCAGCGCGATCTCGGCGGCGGCGCGGATCCAGTAGCCATAGTGGAAGTGGTGGTCGTTCATCTGCTCGACCGAGAAGAACTCGTCGGGGTAGGCCACCACCGTGCCCAGCTTTCTGTCGAGCATGAAGTAGCTGGCCTTGCCCTTGCCGGCGAACCAGAACGCCATGCGCTCCTTGGCCAGCGTCAGCAGCTCGTCGCGGTCGGCGTTGTTGCCCTGTTGCTCGGCCAGCGCGGCCAACTGCGTCACGCGGGTCAGGCCGAGTCCGGCCCAGTAGGGGCTGACGCGCCAGTTGTCCGGGTTCTCGCGGCTGGGCAGCAGATCGCGGCGGCGGCGGAAGTCGCGCTTGTATTCGTCGTTGAAAGCGGACACGCCCGGCCCGTCGGCCAGCCCCGGCCAGTGCGGCAGGTAGCCCTGCCAGGGCCGTTCGGTCTTGAAGCTGGCAGCCGCCAGCAGGCGCAGCTTGCCGCGCACGGTGTCGTAGCCGGGGCCCAGCTTGGCGGCCACCGACGCGTTCTGGTGCCAGTGGTGCGGGTACAAGCCCAGCAAGGGGCCGTTGTCGGCGCCTTCCATCACGCGGGTCTTGGCGCTGAAGCTCGTCTCGACCCGGGCGCCGGGTACGTCGTACCGCCAGGCTACCGTGGTGTCGGTGACGAAGGCGTAGGCGTGGCGCGCCAGCAGTTGCAGGGTCTCGGCTTGGTCGTCGGGCAGCGCGGCGGCGGAAAAATAGCCTTTCCCTTCGGGCATCCGCCCGACCCATTCGGTGGGCGACACCTGTTCCCAGCGCACGCCGGTCGGACCAAAGACCACGTAGCTGGTGGCTTTCACGCGCAGGCCCAGCTGGCGCGCGTCGGTGACCGCGGCCAGGCGTTCGCCCGGCGCCGGCAGGCGGATGCGCACATCACCCCGGCTCAGCTGGAAGTAGGCGTAAGGGCTGCCATGGCCGACCGTGGCCAGCAGCTGGTCGGCGCCGCGCGCCATGACGATGTCCACGGACCAGTCGGAGACCCGCGCCAGCTTGGCCGGCTCGGGCTGGAAGGCCGCTGGCGAGAACACCAGCGCGTCGGTGTGCGGGTAGGCCACCACGTGCTCGGGGCTGATCGGGAAGGGAATCAGGTCGGCCGCGCCTTGCCGGCGCGGCAGGGCCATCTCCAAGCCGGCCGGCGTGGTCTTGAAGCTCAGCGGCTGGGCGAAGACCGGCCCGGGCGTGGCGTTGAAGGCCACCGTCGAATACCACTGGCTGCTGGGGGCGGCCTGCTTGAGCAGGGCTTCGGTGCGCAGCGGTGCGCCCGGCGGTGCCTGGTCGCTGCCCTTGGGCTGCAGCATCACGGTGGCGGCGCCCACTTTCAGGGTGTTCGCCGGCTGGGCCCAGCCGACGCCGCTGGCGCCCGCGGCCAGTGCAAGGCCCCACAAGATCTGCTGGATCAGCTTCATTGACAACCTCCACACGGGTCGCGTGGACCCCCTGCACGCTATTATTGAAAGCGCTTTCATATCGCCAACCCGGGGCTTACCCGGACGCCTGGCGATCAAAGTGCCGGGCCCGCGGGAAAACACGGGGCGTGTGGCCGTTGACGCCAAGTCAGATCATCGACTAATGTGCTGAAAGCGCTTTCACGGTTCCATCCGGCCGCTTCCCTTCTTTCCATTCCGCGCGCCTTCACCGGCGACCCGAACATGAAACCACTCTTCCCGTCCCGCGCGCCCCAGCTGATTGCGGCTGCCATCGGGCTGTTGCTTGCAGGCTCGGTGCATGCCATCGACTACGGCCCTTTCAGCCTGACCGGTTTTGCCAAGGCCGAGCTGACGCCGGTCTGGCCCTACTGCGACAACTGCCAGGTGGCTGCCGGTGAAGACAAGCAGCGTTACTGGGCCGACCAACTGCGTCAGAACCAGACCACCGACACGCACATGGCGCATGTCACCTTGTTCCAGCCCTACCTGGGCGTCAAGACCGACGTCGGCGGCGGCTTCAAGGTCGGCGCCCTGCTCAGCCAGCGCTTGCGCGACGGCAGGCCGGACTACAAGGGCTTCTGGTACGACAAGAATGCCTACGTCAGCAACGACGACTACGGCAGCGTGCGCGTCGGCGCGATGACCACGCGCGGCTGGAGCGTGGCCGACTACCCCTACGGCACCGCGGTGGGTGTGGCCGATGTCTGGGGCTCCAGCGGCGCCGGTTACGGCATCCTGACCCGCGCCGTGCGCGTGGCAACGCGCCCGCTGGACGTGCTGCAGGGCGACCTGGTGCTGGAAGCCAGCTACGACATCGGCAAGGCCGGCTGGGACAAGAACAAGCCGCAGTTCCTGGAGTTCTATGCGCAGTATCACAAGGGTGACCTGGTGGTCGATGCCATCTTCCAGTCGGCCAAGAACGGCACGCCGACCGCCTTCGGCCACGGTGTCTTCACCGGCCTGACGCCTTTCCCGGTGGACGACAGCAAGCTGGGCAGTTCCAGCCAGGGCATCGCCATGGTCATGGGCCGCTACCAGGTCGATGCCAACCTGGAAATTTCCGGCGGGCTGCGCGCCAACCGCTGGAGCGGTGCCTACGCCGTGGTCACCACGCCGCCCAACACCCACACCGGCAGCGGCCTGATCGACGACGCGCGCTGGAACAATATGTTCAACGTCGACTGGACCAAGGACCTGGGCGGCGGCGTTTTCAAGGGCTACCCCGCCACCTCGATGGACCTGATGCTGGGCCTGCGCTACCGCGTCGGCCCCTGGACGGCGTCCACCGGCATGGTGCACCTGGGCGCCGCCGCCACGGACAACCCCAGCGATCGCGGCCAGTCCAACGCCGCCACCGTCAACACCGTGGGCGTGAACTACAACTTCCGCAACGGCTTCGAGGCCTACAGCACGCTGGGCATGGTGCAGTACGCCAAGCTGGGCCTGTCGCCGATGTCCATGCCCGGCAACGCGGCGTTCACCAACGTCGATTCACGCGTCAAGACGCGGGGCAACTGGCTCACGGTGGGTGCGGTCTATGTTTTCTGAATCGCCTTCTGAAATGCACGAGCTCGAGGTCCAGGCCATGAAGCAAACACCCGTCACCACCCTGTCCGCGCGCGCCGGCCGCTGGGTTTCCGCCGCCGTGGCCGCCACCCTGACCGCCGTGCTGGTGGCTTGCGGCGGCGGTGGCAGCACGCCCGTCACGGGCGTCGAGGTGGCCAAAGTGCGCCCGCTGAGCGCGGAATTCACCACCCGCAAGGCCATCAACTACTCGCCCTTTCGCAGCTACAACCGCGCCACCGAGGTCATCACCAAGACGATGATCAAGCAGGACATGGACCTGCTGGTGGCCGGCGGCTTCAAGCTGATCCGGCTGTTCGACAGCTCCGACATGGTGGCCAAGCAGACGCTGGAGGTCATCCGCGACAACAGCCTGGACATCAAGGTCTACCTCGGCGCCTACCTGCAGGGCTACGGCAACAGCAAGAGCAGCGCCAACGACGCCGAAGTGGCGCGGGCCGTCGCGCTGGCCAACCAGTTCAGCGCCATCGTGCTGGCGGTCAGCGTCGGCAATGAAATGCTGATCTTCGACTACAACAAGATCGACAGCCCGGCCACGCTGGCGGGCTACATCACCAAGGTGCGCAACGCCGTCAACCAGCCGGTGACCACCGACGACAACTACGGCTTCTGGAAGACCGCGCCGAGCGCCATCACCGACACCGTCGATTTCGTGGCGCTGCACACCTATGTCGAGCAGGACACCCTCTACGCCCCCGGCGTCTGGGACTGGCAGCAGCTGGCCATCGCGCCCGCGGCCCGCGCCGCGGCGATGATGGACGCGGCCATCGCGGCCACCAAGGTCCAGTACAGCTCGGTGCGCAGCTACCTCGACTTCGCGGGCCTGCAGCACCTGCCCATCGTCGTGGGTGAAACCGGCTGGCACGCCGTGAACACCGGCAACGGCGGCGGCAACCTGGCTTTCCGCGCCAGCCCGGCCAACCAGAAGATGTTCGTGGACCGCCTGCGCACCTGGGAAGCCGCTGACCGCACCGGCGCCGGCCCGCGCACCGTTTTCGTCTTCGAGGCCTTCGACGAACCCTGGAAGCTGGACGACAACTTCTGGGGCATGTTCACGGTGGACCGCAAGGCCCGCTGCGCGATCCAGGCCCTGAAGCCCAACAACAGCGCGGCCGGCAGCGCAACCTGGGTCTGGGACACCTCGTCGCCCTGCGACGCGGCCAGTGCCCTGTACTTCCAAACCCTGACCGTGGGCGCCGCTGTCACGGCCAGCCGCTTCACCCTCTTTGCCGACGTGGCCACAGCCGGCGAGGCGGTGCAGGCTGGCGGCGACTGGGCGGCCTTCGGCAAGCAGACGGGCGGCGTCACGGCCGACCGGCCAGTGACCACGGCCACCTATGCGCCGGGCGACGCACCACAGAGCCTGGAAATCACGCCGACGCCGGCCGACTACGGCTGGGGCGTCCTGCGCTACGGCCCGGCCAATAATTTGTCGGGCTACGCGGGCGGCAGCGTCACGGCCTGGATCAAGACCACCGGCTACCCGGGCAAGATCGAGATCGGCATCAGCACCGACACCGAAGACCGCAAGGGGGCCGAGGCCTACCTGCAACTGTCACCGGGCGACTACAGCTACTGCAGCACCGGGGCCTGGTGCAAGGTGACGATTCCCGTCTCGGCCTTCCTGGCGGTGAACCCCAAGCTCGACCTGCGCGCCGTGCTCTTGCCTTTCATCATCGCCGACCGCTACAGCGTCACCGGCAAGCCGCTGAACACGACCGGGCTGCCCAAGGTCTACGTCGACTCGATCTACTGGTCGAAGTGAGCGCCCGGCACGGCCGGTCCTGGCTGCGCGTCTGGCTGAGCAGCCGCGACAGCGGCGCCCGGCTGGCCGCGCAAGCGGATCTGGCTGCGCACGAAGGCCCGGCCCCGGCGGGGCCTTCGGTGTTTGTCGATCCGGCGCGCCGCATGCAGACCTTGATGGGCTTCGGCGGCGCTTTCACCGAGGCCGCAGCGCTGACCTGGCAGCAACTGACACCGGCCGCCGCCGATGAGTTCCTGCAGGCCTGCTTCAGCCCGACGCAGGGCCATGGCTACACGCTGTGCCGGGTGCCGATGGGCAGCAGCGACTTCGGCCTGGGCAACCACGCCCATGCCGACGTGGCGGGCGACTTCGCGCTGGAACACTTCAGCATCGAGCGCGACCGGCGCCATGTCCTGCCGCTGATCCACGCGGCCCAGCGCGTGGCCGGCCGGCCCATCACGCTGCTGGCGTCACCCTGGAGCCCGCCGGCCTGGATGAAGACCAACGGCGAGATGAACCACGGCGGCCACCTGCGCCCCGAGTGCCGAGCGGCCTGGGCGCAGTGCTACGTCAAGTTCATCCAGGCCTATGCCGCCGAGGGGGTGCCCATCTGGGGCGTGTCGGTGCAGAACGAACCGCAGGCTGTGCAGCGCTGGGACTCCTGCATCTACAGCGCCGAAGAAGAACGCGACTTCGTGCGCGACCACCTCGGCCCCGCGCTGCACGCCGCCGGGCTGGCGCACGTGAAGATCGTCGTGCACGACCACAACCGCGATGAATTGCTGCAGCGCGCCGCCACCATCTACGCCGACCCCGAAGCCGCGAAGTACGTCTGGGGCGCAGGCTTCCACTGGTATGTCGAAGACCACTTCGACCACGTGCAGCGCCTGCACGACGCCTGGCCCGACAAGCAACTGCTGTTCACCGAAGGCTGTCAGGAAGGCGGCCCGCACCAGGGCGAGTGGGAAGTGGCTGAGCGCTACGCGCGCTCTCTCATCGCCGACTTGAACCACTGGACGGTGGGCTGGATCGACTGGAACCTGCTGCTCGACGAATTCGGTGGTCCCAACCACGTCGGCAACTTCTGCAGCGCGCCCGTGCTGGCCGATGCCGGCCGTGCCGCGCTGCATGTCCAGAGCGCCCACGCCGCCTTGGGCCACTTCGCCCGCTTCATGCATCCCGGCGGGCAGCGCGTGCTGTGCGCGGCCACGCGCGAGGCGCTGGAATGCACTGCTGCCGTCAACCCCGACGGCAGCCTGGCCGTGGTGGTGCTCAACCGCAGCGATGTCGCCTTGCATTTCAATCTGCAGGTCGGCACCCGGCATGCCGCGCTGCACCTGCCGGCGCACGCCCTGCTCACCGTGCAGGCCGACGCCCACTGAGCCGTACCGGCGCCCCAAGGTTCGCCGTCAGGGCGGCGCCTGCCAGATGCGCACGTGGTCGATTTCCAGTGTGACCGGGAAGATGCTGTCGTCCACAAAACCGCCCAGCGTGCCACCGATGGCCAGGTTCAACAGCAGGTACTGCGGCGCGTCGAAAGGCCAGGTGGTCTTGCCGGCACGCGGGTTGGCGTAGCGGTAGTAGACGACGCCATCCAAGGCCATCGCGATCTCGTCGGCGGTCCAGTGCATCTGGTAGCTGTGGAAGACGCTGCCGCCGCAGACATCGGGCACCTGCACCGCGCCGCCCGTGCCCGAGCCGCCGCTGGCCAGTGTGTGCACGGTGCCGAAGGCGCGCGTCGGGTTGCTGCCGACCTGCTCCATGATGTCGAGTTCGCCGTCGTCGGGCCAGACGCCGCCGCTGCCCAGCGTCCAGATCGCCGGCCAGGTGCCGCGGCCGCAGGGCAGCCGGGCGCGCACCTCGAAGTAGCCGTAGGTCCAGGCTGCCTTGCCGCGCGTGATCAGCCGCGCCGAGGTGTAGCGCTGGCCACCCCAGTCGGGCGCGCTGCCCAGGCTTTCGCGCCGTGCCGTGATGCGCAGCGTGCCGCCGCTGACCTGTGCGTTTTCCAGCCGGCTCGCCGCGTAGTACTGCAGTTCGTTGTTGTACCAACCCAGGCGGTTGCGCTCGGTGTCGTAGCCCCAGCGCGTGGCGTCGGGCAGGCCATCGACGTTGAATTCGTCGGCCCAGACCAGGCGGTAGTTCGCTGGCACATAGCTCGGGTTCGAGGCGGGTGCCGGGGCGGGAGCTGGCGCTGGCGCTGGCGCTGGCGCTGGCGCTGGCGCTGGCGCTGGCGCTGGCGCTGCAGCGGGCGCTGGCGCTGCGGCCGTGATCGTCGCATCCCCGCCGCCACCACAGGCGGCGAGTGGCAGCAGGACCCCCAGCAGGGCCCGCCTCACGGCGTTTCGATCGGCTGTTTGCGCCGCTGCAGTTCGGCGTTGACCGCCATGGCGCGTTGCTCGTCCAGGTCGTAGTTGCGCATGATCCACAGGGCCAGCAGCGTGCCGACGATGGGCACGCCGGAGTAGAAGAGCCGCAGCCCATCGACCGCGCCGGCGGGCTGCACGGGGGCGCCGGGCGTGAAGGCCACGTAGGCCATGATGGCCCCGCTGAGCAGGCCGGCGACGGCAAAGCCCAGCTTCACCATCCACCAGTAGATGGCGCCGAAGATGCCTTCGCGGCGTTTGCCGGTGGCCAGTTCGTCGAGGTCGCAGACGTCGGCTGTCATCGACATCATCAGCGTGAACAGGCCGCCGATGCCGAAGGAGAAGAAGGGCAGCGCGAACAGGAACATCCAGGGCTTGCCGGGCACCATCAGGAACCACAGCAAGGCGTAGCCGATCAGCGAGATGCCCTGCGACAGCATGAAGGCGTTCTTCTTGCCCATCCGCCTGGACATCCAGGCCACGGCTGGGATCACGGCGAAGGTGGTGACCAGCGCGCCGATGCTGCCGAACAGCGTGGGCCAGATGCCGGCGGCCGCGGTGTCGCCCTTGAACAGGTGGTAGACGACGATGAAGAAGGAGAACGCCGCCACCGTGTTGAAGGCGTTGAAGATCAGGAAGGTGGCGAAGCACAGCTTGCGAAAGGGCGCGCAGCCGAAGGCTTCCTTGAAGCCGTTCAACAGTTCCTTCACACCGGCGCCCACGTTGGCCAGCGTCAGCGGGGCCAGGTGCTCGTCGTCCAGGGTCGAGCGGCTGGGGATGAACAGGGCCGGCACCATGGCCAGCCCCATGCAGATCACGCCGACCCAGACCGACAGGGTGCGCGCCGCCGAGTCGGCGTTGGCGAACCACTGGGGGTCGTACATCACGACCCAGAACCAGGGCGCGATGACCCAGGCCCACTGGCCTATCCATTGCGCCACGGCCATGATGCTGGTGCGCTCGTGGAAGTCGTCGCTCATCTCGTAGCCCATGGCCACGTAAGGGATGCTGAACACCGTCAGCCCGGTGAAGAACACCAGCGACCAGAGCAGGAAATAGACGAAGTTGTAGGTCAGGCCGTCGGCGCGGTGCAGCTGCCACATCGCCACGAAGGCGATGCCCATCAGGATGGCACCGACGAACACGTATTGCCGCCGCCGGCCCCACTTCGAGCGCGTGTTGTCGGACACGAAGCCCATGATCGGGTCGAGGATCGCGTCGTAGGCCCGCGGCAGGAAGAACAGGATGCCCCACATCCAGGTCGGGAAGCCCATGTCCTGCACCAGCACCACCATGAAGATGCCCAGGGCGGCCGGGAACATCTGGTTGGCCAGCATGCCCAGGCCAAAGGCGACCTTCTGTCCTAAAGGCACCTTGTGGGGGGCTGTGGCTGCGGTCATGAATGGCTTTGTGCAGTGACCTGGGGCATCCGCTCGGGGTAGACGCCTGCATCACCCGCTGTCTGCGCCGCGCCTTGCGCGCTGCCGTGGCCGACGATCTGGTGCAGCGCATCGCTGCGAGCGGAGGTGGTTCGGGACATGGTTGCTCTCCTCAAGCGGGCTGCTTGACCTGCCAGGGGAAGCGGCCCTTGCCGATGGGCTGGACCGGACCGTAGCCGCCGACCTTGTCGTAGACGCGCACGTAGTCCACCACCATGTTGGCCGGGAACGGCGTGGTCTCATCGGGTGCGCCAGGGAAATGGCCGCCCACGGCGACGTTCATCACCAGGTAGAAGGGCTGGTCGAAAGGCGCAGGCCAGGGGTTCAGCTCGGCGGCCTTGCGGGCCTCCACGCCCTGGCCGTCCTTGAGCTGGCTGCAGCTCCACCAGTGGTTGTAGCTGCAGGTCTGCACGCCGTCGACGTAGCAGCGGATCTCGCCCGGCTCCCATTCCATGGCGTAGACGTGCCAGTCGGCCACCGTGCTGCCGTCCGGCAATTCGTGCACCGTGGTGATCATCGTGCGCTTGGGGTGGGTCGAGCCGAAGTGGATGCTGCTCAGCACCTCGTGCGGCTGGTCGCCGACGATCTCCATCAGGTCGATTTCGCCGCTGGCGGCCCAGCCGCCGTAGCGGTCCTGCTGCGGCAGCATCCACAGCGCCGGCCACAGGCCCTTGCCCCAGGGCACCTGGGCGCGAAATTCGACGCGGCCGTACTGCTTGGTGAACAGCGGGGTGCCGTCGCACCGGCGGGTTTTCAGCCGCGCCGAGGTGTAGCCGTAGCCCTGCAGCGCTTCCTTCTGCGCGCGGATCGTCAACCGTCCGTCCTTCACCTGCGCATTGGCCGGTGCGGCTGTGTAGTACTGCAGTTCCTCGTTGCCCCAGCCCGGCACCCAGACGTGGTTCTTGTCGTCGTAGAAACCGTTGCCGATGTCGAAGTCCCACTTCGTCCGGTCGATCTCCGTGCCCTCGAATTCATCGTGCCAGACGAGTTTCCAGCCCGGGACTTTCTGTGGTTTCTTGGCCATGTTCAGGCTGCCAGTTGCTGTTGGGCGTCGAAGGCCAGGGCCCACGACGCATCGGGCGCCAGGCCCACGCTCTGCCCCGCGTGCAGCTGGCTGTGTTCGGCGCCGACCTTGGCACTGAGCAGGTCGGCCACGCCGTCGACGCGCAGGTGGATGACCGAGGCATCGCCCAGGTGCTCGGCCAGCGCCACGCGGGCCGGGATGCCTTGCCCGGCTGCCACCAGATGCAGGTGCTCGGGCCGCAAGCCCGCGCGCTGGGCCTGCACCGGCGCGTCACGGGCGATGGCCGCCCACAGCGCGCGGTGGGCCGCGCTGGCCCCGGCGCCGGGTCGGTCCACGATATTGATCCTGGGCGCGCCGATGAAGGTGGCGACGAACTCGTTGGCCGGCCGCCTGTACAGCATCAACGGCGCGCCGAGTTGCGCCACCTTTCCCTGGTTGAAGACGGCGATGCGGTCGCCCATGGTCATGGCCTCGACCTGGTCGTGGGTGACGTAGATCATCGTCGTGCCCAGTTCCTGGTGCAGCCGCGTCAGTTCGATGCGCATGTTCACGCGCAGCGCAGCGTCCAGGTTGGACAGCGGCTCGTCGAACAGAAACACCTTGGGTTTGCGCACGATGGCGCGGCCGATGGCCACCCGCTGGCGCTGACCGCCCGACAGCGCTTTCGGGTAGCGGTCCAGCAGTTCGGTGATGCGCAGGATCTCGGCCGTCTTGCCGACCTGGGCCTTGCGTTCGGCCTGGCCCACGCCCGACATCTTCAGCGCAAAGCCCATGTTCTCGCCCACCGTCATGTGCGGGTACAGGGCGTAGCTCTGGAACACCATGGCTGTGCCACGGTCGGCCGGGCGCATGTCGTTGATGCGCTGGCCATCGATGGTGATGTCACCGGCCGTGACGTCTTCCAGCCCCGCGATCATGCGCAGCGTGGTGCTCTTGCCGCAGCCGCTGGGTCCCACGAAGACCAGGAACTCGCCGTCCTGGACTTCCAGGTCGATGCCCTGGATGACGGGCAGCTCACCGTAGCGCTTGTGGATGCCCTTCAGCGTGACCTGGCCCATCGTCACCCCCGCGTGGACGCAGCGCGGCGCGTGGCGCGCAGGGCCTGCTGCTGTTGCAGAAAGTCACGGTACCAGAGCGCGCTGTCTTTCAGCGTGCGCTGCTGCGTGGCGTAGTCCACGTGCACGATGCCGAAGCGCTTCTCGTAGCCCGAAGCCCACTCGAAGTTGTCCAGCAGGCTCCACACCATGTAGCCGGCCATCGGCACGCCCAGTCGCAGGGCCTCGCCGACCGCGGCGATGTGCGAGGCGATGTAGCGCGTGCGGCCCGCGTCGTCGATGCGCCCGTCCAGCAGCGTGTCCTGGAAGGCAGCGCCGTTTTCGGTCACGAAGAGCGGCGGCACGGCGTAGTCGCGGTGCAGGCGCAGCAGCAACTCGGTCAGGCCTTCGGGGTAGATCTCCCAGCCCATGTCGGTCAGCTCCAGCCCGCTTTGCCGGACGTCCCACGGCCCCTGCGCGCTGGCCACGGCGCGCGTGTAGTAGTTCAGGCCCATGAAGTCCATGGGCTGCGCGATGGCGGCCATGTCACCGGGCGCCACCTCGGGCGCGTCGGTGCCCAGGAAGTCGACGATGTCCTGCGGGTAGCGCCCGTGGTACAGCGGGTCCATGTACCAGCGCACCAGGCGGCCGTCTTCGAAGTGGGCCTGCGCGATGTCGGCCGGCGTCGGGCTGGCCGGCTGCACCGGGCTCAGGTTCAGCACGATGCCCAGGGCGCAGGCGCAGCCGTCGGCACGCAGCGCCTGCAGCGCCAGGCCGTGGCTGAGCAGCAGGTGGTGCGCGACCTGCATGGCCTGCCGGCGGTCCCGGATGCCGGGCGCGAAGATGCCGGACTCGTGGCCCAGGTTGGCCATCACCCATGGTTCGTTGTGGGTGGTGATGCTGGCGACGCGGTCGCCAAAGCGGGCGGCTATGCCCCGCGCGTAGTCGACGAAGCGGTGCACGGTGTCGCGGTTCGCCCAGCCGCCGGCGTCCTGCAGCGCCTGCGGCAGGTCCCAGTGGTTGAGCGTGAGGTAGGGCGCCACGCCGCGCTCGAGCAGGCCGTCGATCAGGCGCTCGTAGAAGTCCAGCCCGGCTGTGCTCCAGGCGCCGCTGCCGGTGGGCTGCACGCGCGGCCAGCTGACGCTGAAGCGGTAGGCGTCGACGCCCAGGCTCTGCACGATGTCCAGGTCGGCCGCCCAGCGGTGGACATGGTCGCAGGCGATGTCGCCGTTGCTGCCATCGGCGATGGCGCCGGGCACGCGGCAGAAGGTGTCCCAGATGGACGGACCCTTGCCGTCCAGCGTGGCGCTGCCTTCGATCTGGAAAGCACTGGTGGCCACGCCCCAGACGAAGTCGGCGGGGAAGGACAGGGCAGGAGCCATCGGTGTGGGTGGGGTCATGGAGCGAAACAGGAAACGGGGTTACTTGACGGCACCCGCGGTGAGACCGCTGATGAGTTGGCGGGACGACAGCATGAACAGGATGACGAGCGGCAGGGTCGCGATGGCCGCGCCGGCCATCAGCGCGCCCCACTCGGTATCGACCGGGCTTTGCAGGCTGCGCAGGGCCAGCGGCAGCGTGAACATCTCGGGGCTGCGCATGACGATCAGCGGGCCGATGAAGTTGTTCCAGCTGGCGATGAAGGTGATCAGCCCCAGCGTGCCCAATGCGGGCTTGAGCAGCGGCAGCACGATGCGCAGGTAGATGCCGATTTCGCTGCAGCCGTCCATGCGCGCCGCCTCGATCAGCTCTTTCGGCACCGAGCTGCCGACGAACTGGCGCATCAGGAAGATGCCGAAAGCGCTGGCCGCGCCCGGGATGTAGAGGGCGCGCGGCTGGTCGATCCAGCCCAGTGCGTCCATGATCATGAAGGTGGGGATCATGTTCATGAAGCTGGGCAGCAGCAGGGTTGCCATCACGAAGGCGAAGAGCGCGTTCTTGTAGCGGAATTCGAAGAGGCCGAAGGCGTAGCCGCCCATGCTGCAGAACAGCAGCGTCAGCGCGGTGTTGGCCAGCGCCACGTACAGGCTCCAGCCCAGGTTGCGCCAGAAGGGGATGCGCGTGGTCAGGATCTTCAGGTTGTTGAAGAAGTCGTCGCCGAAGAACAGCGGCGGCGGCAGGCTGAAGATCTCGGTGCGCGAGTGCGTGGCGAACACGAACATGAAATAGAAGGGCGCCAGCATGATCAGCGAGCCCACGCCGACGAAGGCGTGGGCGGCCCAGGGGGCGAGCTTGTCGGTCTTCATGGTCTCGGCTTGAAAGCGAGATTCGTCAACCACGTCAACACCACGACCACCAGGAACAGCAGCCACGACATCGCGCTGGCCGCGCCGAAGTCGTTGAAGTCGAAGGCCATGCGGTAGAGGTAGATGGCCGTCGTCATGCCGGCCTGGTCGGAGCCGCCACGGCCGCCGGTCAGGATGAAGGGTTCTTCGAAGATCTGCAGGCCGCCGATGACGCTCAGCGTCACGCCGAAGAAGATCATCGGCTTGATGCTGGGCAGGGTGATGAAGAAGAACTGCTGCAGGCGGCCGGCGCCGTCCATCGTCGCGGCCTCGTAGAGGTCTTGCGGGATGGTCTGCAGCGCGGCCAGGTAGAGCACCACGTTGAAGCCGACATAGCGCCAGAAGACGATCATCGCGATGGCCGGCTTGATGTTCTCGGGCGCGCCCAGCCAGTCGATGGGCGGTCCGCCGAACAGCGCCAGCAGACCCTGGTTGACCAGACCGAAGTCTTTCGAGAACAGGCTGCTGAACAGGATGGCGATGGCCACCGTGCTGGTGATGTAGGGCAGGAAATAGGCGCCCACCACACCGTTGCGCAGGCGCTTGAAGCGGGTGTGGATGAAGGCCGCCAGCGGCAGGGCCACGAGGTGCTGCGGCACGCCCGAGGCCACAGCCAGCCAGCCGGTGTTCTTCAGGCTCTTCCAGAACCATTCGTCCTGCAGCGCGAAGGCGAAGTTGTCCAGCGCCACGAACTGCATGGCCGACAGGCCGCTGGTCGGCTCCCAGCTTTGAAATGCCAGGTAGAGCGAAAAGGCCAGCGGGAACATGCCGAACACGCAGAACAGGATGACGAAAGGGCTCAGCAACACATAGGGCGTGAGCCGGGGCGACAGGCGCAGCAAGGCGGGCAGCTTCATGGCTGTTTCAGCGCTTGGCGCGCTTCTCCAGCAGGCGGGCGGCATCGGCCAGGGCCACCGCGATGTCCTTGCCCTGGTCCAGCACCTTGTCGAGTTCGGTGTCGATCACCTCGGCGGCGAAGGCGTCCTGCTTGTGCACGCTGGGCGCGGTGATCCTGCGCGTGGCCTCGCGCCACAGCAAGCGCGCCGGCTGGCCGCCCAGGAAGGCAATGGGCAGGTCGAAGAAGGGGTCGTCGTAGGCCGACAGCAGGGCCGGGAAGGCGTCCTGGCTCTTGAAGGCGGCCAGTTGCTGGGTGCGGTCCAGCGTCATCAGCTGGATGAATTGCCACGCCAAGGCCTTGTTGGCTGCCGTCGCACCGCGGGCGATGGCGAAGAAGCTGCCGCCGTAGGCTGCGAACGCGCCCTCGGGCAATTGCGCCGCGTGCCACTTGCCGCGCGTGCCGGGCGCCAGCCAGTTGTTCAGGTGCCCGGCCAGCCAGGCGCCCGACATCTGCGTGGCCAGCGTGCCGCGCTTGAAGCCTGCGCTCCACTCGTTGGACCAGGTGGACACGCGGGCATCGAGCTGCTTGCGGCGGATCTCCCGGGCCAGGGTGAAGGCCCGCACGAAGCGCGGCGTGGTCACCAGCACCTGGCTGTCCTGGTCGAAGTACAGGCCTTCGCCGGGCCGCAGGCCGGTGCGGATCAGCAGGTCCTTCATGTCCCGCGCGTGGGGCAGCAGGTAGGCGCCGGTGCTGCGCTTGATCTGCACGCCGGCTGCGACATAGCTGTCCCACGAGCGTGTGAGCTCGGCCTCGGTGACGCCGGCCTTGTCCAGCACGTCGGTGCGCAGCAGCAAGGTGCCCGGGCCGATGTCGGTCGGCGCGGCCACGATGGCGCCCTTGCGGTTGGTGGCCTGGGCCAGCGCGTAGGGCACATAGCGGTCGGCAAAGCGGGCTATGCCGTAGGGCGGCTGGCGCAGGTCTTCCAGCCCGCCGCCAGTGGCGAAGCGGCCGACGTAGCCGACTTCGAGCGCCATCACGTCGGGCAGGTGGGCACTGGTCGACAGCGCCGTGGTCATGGCGGTGTGGTGGTCGGCGAATTCGCGGCTGACCACCTGGATGTCGACGTCGGGGTGCAGCTTCTTCCAGGCTGGGATGGCGGCCTTGACGATCTCGTCCACCGCCGGGTAGGCGGCCACGGTCAGCACCTGCCGGGCCTGGGCCTGGGCCAGCGTCGCGCACAGTCCGACGGCCAAGGCCAGCCAGCCTCGGCGCCGCAGCGGGCTGCCGGCCTTGTCAGTCATGTCTGCGCTCCGCGAAAAGAAACCAGCGCTCACACCCGGGACGACCCCGTGAAAGCGCTTTCATAATTTACGGGGCGTGACCCAGGCTGTCAATCGAGGGTTATCGCCAAGCGCCCGGGCCGCCCCGGGCGCGCTGCCTAGCGCGTTCGCAACACGCGGCTGCTGTCGCGGGCGATGAAGCGCGGTGCCGGCAGCCGGGCCGTCGGCACCTCGCCGGTCAGCAGTTGCAGCATCGCGGTGGCGGCGATCTGCCCCAGTTCGTAGACCGGGTGGTGCACGGTGCTCAGCGGCGGCACGGTGTACAGGGCGCCGGCGATGTCGTCGAAGCCGACCAGCGAGACATCGTCGGGCACCCGCAGGTGGCGCCGGTGCAGGGCCAGCGCTGCACCAAAGGCCATCTGGTCGTTGGCCGCAAAGATGGCGGTGAAAGACTCGCGACTGTCCAGCAGCCGCTCGACCGCCATGCGGCCGCTGTCTTCGGTGTACTGGCCGGGCACCACCAGGTCCTGCTCCAGGGGCAGGCCGGCGGCTTGCAGCGCAGCCCGGTAGCCGCGCTGGCGTTCCTTGGCGTCGGGGTGCCGCGGGTCGCCGGCGATGAAGGCGATGCGCCGGTGGCCCAGGCTCAGCAGGTGCTGTGTGGCCAGCCGGGCGCCCTCGAAGTCGTCGAAGTTCAGCGCGTACAGGCCCGAAGCCTTCAGCGCACGGCCGGTGACCACCACCGGCAACTGCTGCGCATGGGCCGTGAGCGTGGCGTCGGGCAGGCGCCCGTTCAGCACGATGATGCCGTCCACCCGGCGCGAGCGCAGCATGTCGATGCAGCGCGCTTCTTGCGCGACGTTCCAGTGCCCGCTGACAAACAGCGGGCTGTAGCCGGCGCGGCTGAGTTCGTCTTCCACGCCGCGCAGGGCGCTGCCGAAGAAGGGGCTGTCGATGGTCTGCGTGATCACGCCCACGCTCAGCGTGCGCCCGCCGGCCAGGCCGCGCGCCACCGGGTTGGGCACGAAGCCCAGGCGGGCCACCGCCTCGTCCACGGCGGTGCGCTTGTCGGCACTGACTTTGGCGGTGCCGTTCAGGATGCGCGACACCGTGCTGGGCGACACGCCGGCGGCCGCCGCCACCATCTCGAGCGTGACCTTGCCGTCGTCATGGAAGGCGGCGCGGCGGCCGGCCTTCACGTCGCTGCTCTTGTTCATGCGCTCCCCGGCTCTGTATCAACGGGAGTTTACGCAGGCGGCTTGCCGCGCGGTCCGGCGGCGCCGGCCGGCATGCTCAGCCCAGGGCGTCGTTCACCTGTTCGTTGAATTCCGACAGGCTGACCGCGGTGTTGACTTCACGCGGCAGGGCGTCGCGCACCGAGAACACGCCCAGGATCTGGCCGCTGTCGGCCAGCACCGGCAGGTGGCGGAAACCGCGCTCGATCATGATCAGCACGGCGTCGGCCACCTTCAGCTCGGGCTGCACGCACTGCGGGTTGGGCGTCATGATCTGGCTGAGCGGCGTGGTGTTCGGGTCCAGCGCCTTGGCCAGCACCCGCGTCATCAGGTCGCGCTCGGTGACGATGCCCAGCAGCGTGCTGTGGCGGTCGATGATCAGCACGCTGCCGCAGTTGGCGCGCGTCATCACGCAGGCGGCCTCGTGCACGCTGGCGGTGGGCCCCAGGCTGAGCACGTGGCGCCGCGACATGGCCTGGGCGATGGTGCGTTCGGACATGGCGTCCTCCTCAGGTGCCGCTTCAGCGCAGCGCCGCGTTGATCTGGGCCAGCGCGCCAGCGCCGGGGCATAGCTGGGCCTCGCGCAGCGCGTTCAGCGGCGTGGCGCAGGTGTTGAAGGCGGTGTGCAGGTCGGTGGCCAGCGGGTCCAGGTAGAGCAGGCCGGTCACCACCTCACCGTGCTGGGCGTGGGCGTTCATGTAGCTCAGCGCGCCGTAGCGGTCGGTGGGGTCGTGGTCCTCGTGCAGCTTGCGCAGGCGCAGCACGCTGCCGTCGTGCTGCGCCACGTCCACCACGTCGCCGGGGGCGTATTCGGTGGTGATTTCCTCGCCCGGCGTCATGAAGTCGATGCGGCTCACGGCCTCGTTGTGCTGGCGCACGTAGTCGTAGCTCTTGGTGCTGCCGCCGTGGTTGTTGAAGGTCACGCAGGGGCTGATGACATCGATGAAGGCCGCGCCGCCGTGCGCCATCGCGCCCTTGATCAGCGGCACCAGCTGCGCCTTGTCGCCCGAAAAGCTGCGCGCCACGAAAGTGGCGCCGAGCTGCAGCGCCAGCGCCACCAGGTCGACCGGGCTGTCGGCGTTGACCACGCCCTTCTTGCTCTTGCTGCCGCGGTCGGCGGTGGCGCTGAACTGGCCCTTGGTGAGGCCGTAGACGCCGTTGTTCTCGACGATGTAGGCCATGCGCACGCCGCGCCGCATGGCGTTGGCGAACTGGCCCAGGCCGATGCTGGCGCTGTCGCCGTCGCCGCTGACGCCCAGGTAGAGCAGCGAGCGGTTGGCCAGGTTGGCACCGGTCAGCACACTGGGCATGCGGCCGTGCACGGTGTTGAAGCCGTGGCTGGCGCCCAGGAAATAGTCGGGCGTCTTGCTGCTGCAGCCGATGCCGCTCAACTTGGCGACGCGGTGCGGCTCGATGTCGAGTTCCCAGCAGGCCTGGATGATCGCCGCGGATATCGAATCGTGGCCGCAGCCGGCGCACAAGGTGCTGATCCGGCCTTCGTAATCACGCCGCGTGTAGCCAACCCGGTTCTTGTGCAGCGTCGGATGGTGCAGCTTGGGCTTGGCGATGAAGGTCATGCGGTCACCTCC